>Ga0256914_1000092_pt1 | contig 85585 bp, 63 predicted proteins | sample HulkmetaG_FD_191571 | JGI IMG/M metagenome (GOLD analysis project Ga0256914, IMG submission 191571) | Hydrothermal chimney microbial communities from Main Endeavour vent field at the Juan de Fuca Ridge, Pacific Ocean - Hulk | ecosystem: Environmental > Aquatic > Marine > Hydrothermal vents ...
GGAGGAGTTTCCCGGTCTCCGTGTCGAGGCGACCGATGCCGCCCCGCCAGGAGCCGATCCAGAGCGTTCCCCCCGGGTCGATCCGGAGGGAGGTGATCGTCACCGTTCCCGGATGGCCCCCGGTCAGCGGCACGTGGACGATCGTTCCGTCCCGGGGGTCGAAACGGTCGAGCCCCCGTTCTCCCCCGATCCAGACGCGACCCCGCGCATCCGCCGCCAGGGCGAACACCCGGCCCGAGGCCAGGCCGTCCCGCCCGACCGGGAGGCACTCGAACCGGTCCGCGCCCGGTGGGAGGCGGCAGGCGCCCCCGCCGATCGTCGTGACCCAGAGGGCGCCCCCGGGGTCCTCGAGCAGGGCGTAAGCGTAGGGGTGGGGCAGGCCGGCCACGGGCCCCTTCCCGGGGAGGATCCGCTCGAACCTCCCGCTCGACCGGTCGAACCGGTTCAGGCCGATCTGGGTGGTGACCCAGAGGAAGCCGCGGTGGTCCTCGAGGATCGCGTTGACGCTGTCGTGGCTGATCGTTCCCGGGTCCCCCGAGTCGTGCCGGTGATGAACGAAGCGACGCCGGGCCCGGTCGAAGCGGTCGAGGCCGCTCCCGTTCGTCCCGACCCACAGCGTTCCCTCCCGGTCCTCGTAGAGGCACCGGACGTAGTTGTCCGCGATCGAGGCCGGGTCGGTGATGTCGTGCCGAAAGACGGTGGCCTCGTGCCCGTCGTAGAGGACCAGTCCATCCCGGGTGCCGATCCAGAGGAACCCGGCCCGGTCCCGGAGCAGGGACGTGATGCTGTCGAGGGAGAGCCCCCGTTCCCGGCCGAACGGTTCGAGCACGAGGGGAGCGTCCGGCGGCGCCGCGACCGCGGGGAGCAGGACGGCCAGCAGGAGGGCGGCCGCTCCGAGGAAGAGGAAGAGGTTGCCGGGCGGAAGTCGCATCGGCTCGGGCTCCGGGGGAAGGGTACGCTCGCCCCCGTCCCCGGGGAAGGCGGCGAAACCGGGTCTTCTTGACCCGGTTCCCCGGCGATCCCATACAAGGGACCCGGCGGAAGGGTCCGCCGAGGCCCGTTCCCGAGGCCGGTCGGTTGGTCGTCGTCACGGCAGTTCCCGTGACCCCCCGGGAACGGGCGGGCCGCGCCGGGCCGGGAGCCCGGCCGGCGAGGGGGTCGATCCGTGACCGTCACGTACAAGGACTACTACAAGGTCCTCGGCGTGGACCGGAATGCCACGCAGGACGAGATCAAGAAGGCGTACCGGCGCCTGGCCCGGGAGTACCACCCGGACCGGAACGACTCTCCGGACGCTGCCGAGCGGTTCAAGGAGATCAACGAGGCCTACCAGGTCCTCGGGGATCCCGAGAAGCGGAAGAGGTACGACCAGCTCGGCGCGAACTGGGAGGACGGGAGCCCCTTCACCCCCCCGCCCGGCTGGCAGCCGTTCGGCGAGGGGGGAGGCTTCCGGGTCCACGTCGGGAACATGGAGGACCTCGGAGAGATCTTCGGCGACCTCGGCGGTGCCGGGGGAGGCGGCGGCTTCTCGGACTTCTTCGAGATGCTGTTCGGCAACCTCGGCCTCGGCGGGGCCGCCGGCGGCGCCCGCCGCGCCCGGCGGCCGCACCGGCGGCCCGGGCGGGGACGGGACGTCGAGGCGGAGGTGGAGTTCTCCCTGCTCGACCTGGTCCGGGGGGGGCAGCGGAAGCTGACCCTCGGGATCCCGGGCGCGGACGGGCGGGTCGAGCGGAAGACCGTGACGGTCAACCTGCCGCGGGGCCTGCGCCCCGGGCAGAAGCTGCGCATCCCGGGCCACGGGGCGCCGTCCCCGGCGGGCGGTCCTCCCGGGGATCTCTACCTGCGGGTGAGGGTTCGGCCCGAGCCCGGGTTCGAGATCCGGGGGGACGACCTGGTGACGGAGGTTTCCGTCCCCGCGCCCCTCGCCGTGGTCGGCGGGGTCGTGCAGGTGGAGACCCCCGAGGGGCCCGTGGCGATCCGCGTCGCTCCCGGCACCCAGGGCGGGCAGAAGCTGCGGGTGCGCGGGAAGGGCCTGCCGCGGAAGGACGGGACGCGCGGCGACCTGATCGCCACGGTGCGGCTCTCCGTGCCGCGGCACCCGACACCGGAAGAGAAGGAACTCTGGGAGCGCCTCGCGGCGCTCTCCGGCCAGCCGGGCCACGAGAGGTGACGAGATGAACTGGGACAAGCTGACGGAAAAGGCCGCCGAGGCCGTGCAGGAGGCGCAGAAGGAAGCCCTGCGCCGGAACCACCAGGTGATCGAGGACCACCACCTGCTGCGGGCGCTCCTCGCCCAGGAGGGCGGGTTCGTGCCGCCGCTGCTTCGCGCTGCCGGCGTGGACGTCGCCGCGCTCACCGCGCGGGTCGAGGAGGAGCTGGCGAAGCTGCCCGCGGTGACCGGGCCCGGGGCACAGAACCAGCAGGTCGGGATCGGGCCACGGCTCCAGCGGGTGCTGCTGGCCGCGGAGGACGAGGCGAAGCAGCTGGGGGACGAGTACGTCTCCGTCGAGCATTTCCTCCTGGCGATGGAACGGACCGGGGTCGAGGCCTGGCAGCTCCTCGCGGCCGCCGGCGCCACGCGGGACGGCATCCTCGCCGGGCTGCGGCAGCTCCGGGGCAGCCAGCGGGTCACCAGCCGCGACCCGGAGAGCACCTACCAGGCCCTCGAGAAGTTCGGACGGGACCTGACCGAGCTGGCCCGCCGCGGGAAGCTCGACCCCGTGATCGGCCGGGACGAGGAGATCCGGCGCGTGATCGAGGTGCTCTCCCGCCGGACGAAGAACAACCCGGTGCTGATCGGCGAGCCGGGTGTCGGGAAGACGGCCATCGTCGAGGGACTCGCCCGGCGCATCGCCGCCGGTGACGTGCCGGAGAGCCTGAAGGACCGCCGGGTCGTCCAGCTCGACATGGGAGCCCTCCTCGCCGGGGCGAAGTTCCGCGGCGAGTTCGAGGAACGACTCAAGGCGGTGCTCAAGGAGGTCGTCGACGCGGAGGGCCAGATCATCCTCTTCATCGACGAGATCCACACCGTCGTCGGCGCGGGCAAGGCCGAGGGCGCGATGGACGCGGCCAACCTGCTCAAGCCGATGCTGGCCCGGGGGGAGCTGCACTGCATCGGTGCGACGACCCTCGACGAGTACCGGAAGCACATCGAGAAGGATCCCGCCCTCGAGCGCCGGTTCCAGCCGGTGATGGTCCAGCCGCCCTCGGTCGAGGACACGATCTCGATCCTGCGGGGGCTCAAGGAGCGCTACGAGGTCCACCACCGGGTGCGGATCCAGGATGCCGCCCTGGTCGCCGCGGCCGTCCTCTCCGACCGGTACATCGCGGACCGCTTCCTGCCCGACAAGGCGATCGACCTGGTCGACGAGGCGGCGGCGAAGCTGAAGACCGAGATGGAGTCGATGCCGGCCGAGCTCGACGAGCTGCACCGGAAGATCATGCAGCTCGAGATCGAGCGGGAGGCGCTCCGGAAGGAGAAGGACAGGGCCTCGAAGGAGCGGCTCGAGAAGCTCGAGAAGGAGCTGGCCGATCTCCAGGCGGAGTACGACGCCCTCCGGGCCCAGTGGGAGGAGGAGAAGGCCGCCTACCAGCGGATCGCCGATCTCAAGGAGCAGATCGAGCGGGTCCGCCTCGAGATCGAGGAGGCCGAGCGGAACGCCGATCTCCAGAAGGCGGCGGAACTGAAGTACGGCCGGCTGCCGGAGCTCGAGAAGCAGCTTGCCGAGGCGGAGGCCGCCCTCGGTGACGAGCAGCGTCCCCACCTGGTGCGGGAGGAAGTCACGCCGGAGGACATCGCCGAGATCGTTTCCCGCTGGACGGGGATCCCGGTCAGCCGCCTGATGGCCTCCGAGAAGGAGAAGCTCCTTCACCTTGCCGACCACCTGCACGAGAGGGTCGTCGGCCAGGACGATGCCGTTCGGGCCGTGGCCGACGCCGTCGTCCGGGCGCGCGCCGGGCTCTCGGACCCGAACCGGCCGATCGGCTCGTTCCTCTTCCTCGGGCCGACCGGCGTCGGGAAGACCGAGCTGGCCCGGGCCCTCGCCGAGGCGCTCTTCGACGACGAGCGGGCGATGATCAGGATCGACATGTCGGAGTACCAGGAGCGGCACACCGTCGCCCGACTGATCGGGGCGCCTCCCGGTTACGTCGGTTACGAGGAGGGCGGCCAGCTGACCGAGGCGGTCCGCCGCCGGCCCTACTCCGTGATCCTGTTCGACGAGATCGAGAAGGCCCACCCGGAGGTGTTCAACGTCCTCCTCCAGGTGCTGGACGACGGCCGGCTGACCGACAGCCACGGCAGGACCGTCAACTTCAAGAACACGATCCTGATCATGACCTCGAACGTCGGCAGCCAGTTGATCCTCGAGCGCCTCAGCAGCGAGGGGTACGGCGAGGACGAGTTCGCCCGGGTGCGGGACGAGGTGCTCGGCCTGCTGCGGCAGCAGTTCCGGCCGGAGTTCCTCAACCGGATCGACGAGACGGTCGTCTTCCGCCCGCTCACCCGGGAGGATCTCCGGCAGATCGTCCGGCTCCAGGTGCGTCGACTCCAGGACCGCCTCGAGGAGCAGCGGATCACGATCCTGCTGACCCCCGAGGCCGAGGACTGGCTTGCCGAGGTGGGTTACGACCCGGTGTGGGGCGCCCGGCCCCTCAAGCGGGCGATCCAGCGTCACCTCGAGACCCCGTTGGCGCGGAAGATCGTCGCCGGCGAGGTCCGCGAGGGGGACGCGGTCACCGTGGATCGGGGCGACGGCGAGCTGACCTTCGCGGTCAGCCGCCCGGTCGCCGAGGAGGCGGGCGCCGCCTGAGGCGCTGCCGAGCGAGGCCCGGCGGCTCGCCGCGGGCTCACCGGGACCGCGCCGCCGCCGCCGGGCATGGGACCAACCCGACCGGCCGGGGGCCGGGGGAGGGGGCGCAGGCCCCCGAACCCGGCCCCCATCTTCGTTCCACGGTGGTGCAGGGTATACTCCGGGGTCCGGTTGACGCATTCGTAAGCCGTGCCGGCCCACGTGGGCGCGCATGCGCCGCATGTTCGCCCAGGGGGGCTTGGCCCGTCGCGCCGGCGGTCCCGGGACCGCCGGGAGGGGAAGGTCATGGAGAGAACGGTCATCGTCAGCGCGTGCAGGACCCCGATCGGCAGGTATCTCGGCGGGCTCGCCGCGATCCCGGCGACGAAGCTGGGGGCCCACGTGGTCAAGGAAGCCGTCCGGCGGGCGGGGATCGAGCCCGGGGACGTGGACGAGGTGCTCGGCGGGATGGTGCTCCAGGGTGGCCAGGGCCAGAACCCGGCCCGGCAGGCAGCCCTCTTCGGAGGACTCCCGGAGACCGTCGCGGCCGTCACGATCAACAAGGTCTGCGGGTCGTCCCTCAAGGCCGCCATGATCGCCGACCAGGCGATCCGCTGCGGAGACGTGAAGGTCGCCCTCGCCCTCGGGATGGAGTCGATGTCGAGGACGCCGTACTACGTCTTCGACGCGCGGGAGGGGTTCAAGTTCGGTCACCGCAAGCTCGTCGACGGGATGATCCACGACGGCCTGTGGGACGTCTACAACGACGTCCACATGGGCGAGACCGCCGAGCTGGTCGCCGAGAAGTACGGAATCTCCCGGGAGGAGATGGACCGCTGGGCGGTCCGTTCCCACGAGAAGGCGCTCGCCGCGATGGACGGGGGAAAGTTCAAGGAGGAGATCGTCCCGGTCGAGATCCCGCAGCGGAAGGGAGACCCGGTCGTCCTCGACCGGGACGAGGGGCCGCGCCCGGGCACGACCCTCGACAAGCTCGCGAGGCTCCGGCCGGCCTTCAAGAAGGACGGCCTCGTCACCGCCGGCAACTCCTCGACCCTGAACGACGGCGCCGCGGCGGTGCTGCTCGCCGCCGAGTCCTGGGCGAAGGAGAGGGGTCTGCCGGTGCTCGGGCGGGTGGTGGCGTCGGTCACCGCGGGCCTCGCCCCGGAAATGGTCCTGATGACGCCGGAGCCGGCGATCCGGATGCTCCTCGAGAAGACCGGCTGGTCGATGGACGACGTGGACCTCTTCGAGATCAACGAGGCGTTCGCCGTCCAGCAGGTCGCCCTGGCGAAGGTGCTGGAGATCCCCGAGGAGAAGCACAACGTCCATGGGGGCGGTGTCGCCCTGGGGCACCCGATCGGCGCCTCCGGGGCCCGGTGCCTCACGAGCCTGCTCTACGCGATGAAGGACCGCGGTGCGAAGCGCGGCATCGTCACCCTCTGCCTGGGCGGGGGGAACGGCGTCGCCATGGCGATCGAGCGGGACTGAACCGGTGGCGGAGGTCCTTCCCGGTCCGGGCCCGGTGCCGCCCCGACGGGATGCCTGCCGGGTCGTGCGGTGGGCCCTCTCGGTGCTCGCGGTGGCGGGAGCGGTCGTCCTGGCCGCCTGGGCCCTCGGGGGCGGGGTGGATCCACTCGGCGCCGGCGTGGCCTGCCTCCTCGCGATCGGCACCGTCAAGGTGCTGCCGGGCGGGTCCCGGGCGGGGGCGTGGCTGTTCATCCTGTGGCTGGCGCTCAGCCTGGTGATCGCCGGGCGGGCGCGCCTCGGGGAGACGCCCCCGGGGCCGGAGCGGTGGCGGGTGGCCGCCCTCGGGGCCGCCACCTACCTGGTGCTCGCCTTCGTCGCCTTCCGGGCGACGGCCGGCGGGTGCGGGAAGAAGGGAACGACCAGGAAGACGGGAGGGGGCGCGGTGGCCCCGCTCCCATGGAGGGACGAGCGATGAACGCGAGCGAGGTGAAGACCGTCGGCGTCGTGGGCGCCGGCCAGATGGGGAACGGGATCGCCCACGTGTTCGCCCAGTCGGGTTACCAGGTGATCCTCCACGACGTCACCGACGAGCTGGTCCAGCGGGGTCTCGCGACGATCGACAAGAACCTGCAGCGGGGCGTCGACAAGGGGCGGATGACCGCCGAGGAGAAGCAGGAGGTCCTCGCGCGGGTGCGAACGACGACCAGCCTGGAGGACATGGCCGGGGCCGACTTCGTCGTCGAGGCGGTGACCGAGAACTTCGACGTCAAGAAGAAGGTCTTCGGCGAGCTCGACCGGATCACCCGGGACGAGATCGTCCTCGCGACGAACACGTCCTCCCTGCCGATCACCAAGCTGGCATCCCTGACGAAGCGGCCGGAGCGGTTCATCGGGATGCACTTCATGAACCCCGTCCCGGTGATGAAGCTGGTGGAGATCATCCGCGGTCTCGCCACCACCGACGAGACCTTCGCGATGGTGAAGGAGCTGGCCGAGAAGCTGGGGAAGACCCCGGTCGAGGTCAACGACTTCCCGGGCTTCGTCTCGAACCGGGTGCTGATGCCCCTGATCAACGAGGCGATCTACGCCGTCTACGAGGGCGTCGCCGGGATCGAGGAGGTCGACACCGTGATGAAGCTCGGCATGAACCACCCGATGGGGCCGCTGACCCTCGCCGACTTCATCGGTCTCGACACGTGCCTCGCGATCATGCGGGTGCTGCACGAGGGGCTCGGGGACCCGAAGTACCGCCCGTGCCCGTTGCTCGTGAAGTACGTCGACGCGGGCTGGCTGGGGCGCAAGACGGGCCGCGGTTTCTACGACTACGGCAGGAAGTAGGCGGGGAACGCCCCCGCCCGGGATCGGGGCCCGGCTCCCCCGGGGCCGGGCCCTCGGTCGTCCGCCGGGACCGGACGGGGCAGAATAGGAACATGGAAGGGTTCGATCCGGTCGGGTTCGCCCTCTGGGGCGTGGCGTTCCTGTTCTCCACGACCTGCCACGAGGCGGCCCACGGGCTGGCGGCGTGGTGGGGAGGGGACCCGACCGCCCTGCGGGCGGGGCAGGTGACCCTCAACCCGCTTCCCCACGTGCGCCGGGAGCCGTTCGGCATGGTGATCGTGCCCGCCCTGTCGTACGCGCTGGCCGGCTGGATGATCGGCTGGGCCTCGGCCCCCTACGATCCGTACTGGGCCGAGCGCCACCCGCGGCGCGCCGGCCTGATGGCGCTCGCGGGCCCCGGGGCGAACCTGCTCCTCGCCCTCCTGGCGATCGCCGGTCTCCGGGCGCTGGTGATCACGGGTATCGGCTTCGCCCCGGCGGTCGCCTCCTTCGAACACCTGCTGGACGTTCCCTCGGGAGACCCCCTGGTGACGGCCGGCGTGCGGCTGCTCTCCATCCTCGCCTGCCTCAACGCGTTGCTCTTCGCGTTCAACCTGCTCCCGGTTCCGCCCCTGGACGGGGCGACGGTCCTGGGCGGCCTCGGCGGGGAGGCGGTCCGGAGGGCCTACGCGCGGGTCCTGGCCCTGCCCTGGGCCTCCCTGGTCGGGATCCTCGTTGCCTGGAAGGTGTTCGACCTCGTCGCTCCCCGGGTCTTCATGACGGTCCTCTCCCTTGCCCACCCGGGCGTCGCCTACGGAGGCTGACGCCGTGCCGAGCGGAAGCTGGCGACGCACCGGCAGCCGGGTCACCGCGGACCACCGGATCTTCCGGGTTCGCGAGGACCGGTACCGCTTCCTGCCCCGGGGCGAGGAGCGGGACTTCGTGGTTCTCGAGGGACCCGACTGGGTGAACGTGGTGCCGCTGACCGACGACGGCCGGGTCGTGCTGATCCGGCAGTTCCGCCACGGCGTCGAGGACGTGACCCTCGAGATTCCCGGGGGGATGGTCGACCCGGGCGAGGATCCGGCCGAGGCGGCGGCCCGGGAGCTGCGGGAGGAGACGGGATGGGGAGGGGGGACCATCGAGCCGCTCGGTGCCGTCTGGCCGAACCCGGCGATCCAGGACAACACGTGCCACTCGTTCGTCGCCCGTGGGGTCCGGCCCCTCGGTGAGCCCCGGCCCGACCCGTTCGAGCGGATCGACGTGCTCGTCGTTCCCCTCGCCGAGGTGCCCGGGCTGATCCGCCGGGGGGAGATCCGGCACGCGCTGGTCGTCGCGGCCTTCGCCTTCCTCGGCGTGCTGTGCACGGGGGATCGGGACCGGTGAGCCGGTTCGTCCCGCCCCTCCGGATCGGTTCCCTCGAGGTCGATCCGCCCCTCGTCCTCGCCCCGATGGCGGGAATCACCGACCGTCACTTCCGGCGGATGCTCCGGAAGGTCGGCGGCGTCGGGCTCGTGACGATGGAGTTCATCTCCTCGGAGGCGATCACCCGGGGGGTCCGGCCGATCCTGGAAAAGATGGTGTTCGATCCCGCGGAGCGCCCGATCTCGATCCAGGTCTACGGCCGGGACCCGGAACGGATGGCGGACGCGGCCGGGATGGTGGAGGACCTGGGCGCGGACGCCTGCGACATCAACATGGGGTGCCCGGCCCAGAAGGTCCTCAAGGGGTTTTCCGGGGCCGCGCTGATGGGAGACCTCGACCGGGCGGCCCGGATCGTCGAGGCCTGCCGGAAGCGGGTCTCGATCCCGTTGACGGTCAAGATGCGCCTCGGCCTGGGAAAGGGAGACCGACCGGAGACCTTCCGGGAGCTGGCACGCACCTGCCGGGACCTCGGGGTCGACGCCGTCGCCCTCCACGCCCGGACGGCCAGGCAGGGATACACGGGCGAGGCGGACTGGTCGAGGATCCGGGAGCTGGTCGAGCTGCTCGATATCCCCGTGATCGGCAACGGGGACGTCCGCACCGCGGAGGATGCCCTGCGGATGTTCCGGGAGACCGGCTGCGCCGGGGTGATGATCGGGCGGGGAGCCCTCGCGAACCCGTTCGTCTTCCGGGAGGCGGCCGCGCTGCTCGAGGGCCGGGACCCGGTCCCGCCGACCCTCGCGGAGCGGTACGCCTTCTACCGGGAGCACTTCGAGCGGATCATCGCGGCGGAGGAACCGAAGGTGGCCCTGCACAAGCTGCGCACGTTCGTCGGGAAGTACACCCACGGCCTGCCCGGCGGAAGGGCGCTCCGGCGCCGGATCAACGACCTGCGGGACCCGGCGGAGTTCCTCGCGGCGCTGGAGGAGCATTTCGCGGGCCTCGCGGCGCGGGACGAGGCCTCGCCGTGAACCCCGCCGGCCTGGTTCCCCTGGTCGAGGTCCTCCGGGGTGGGCTCGTCGAGTCGCTGCACCTCGGGGCGGTGGCCGTCGCGGCGCCGGACGGCGAGATCCTCCACGCCGCGGGCGACCCGGGCGTGCCGGTCGTTCTCCGCTCCGCGGCCAAGCCCTTCCAGGCCGCCTCCGTGGTCGCCTCGGGGGCCGCGGAGGCCCGGGGCATGACCGCGGAGGAGCTGGCGGTGGCTGCGGGCTCCCACGGAGGACGGCCGGAGCAGGTGCGCGTGGTGCGGCGACTCCTCGAGCGGGCCGACCTGGACGAGGGCGCCCTCCGGTGTGGCCGGGCCACCCCCCTCGACCGGGACGCGCGCCTCCTGGCCCGGGCGTCCGGCGGTCCCGAACCGGTCCAGCACCCGTGCTCGGGGAAGCACGCGGCGATGCTCCTCGCATGCCGGCACCTCGGCCTCGACGAGGGGACCTACCCGGCCCCGGACCATCCCTGGCAGCGGCGGGTCCACGAGGACCTGGCCCGCTGGGCCGGTCTCCCCCCGGGGCAGGTCGCCGCCGTGCCCGACGGCTGCGGCGTGCCGTCGTTCGTGCTCCCGCTCGCGGCGGCGGCCCGGGCGCTCGCCCGCCTCGCGACCGGCGAGGACCCGGCCCTCGCGGCGGTGTTCCGCGCGGTGACCGCGCACCCGGCCCTCCATGCCGGCCCCGGTCGGCTCGGCACGGCCCTGATGGAGCTGCGCCCCGGGATGGTCCTCGCGAAGAGCGGGACCGAGGGTGTCTACGCCCTGGCGATCGCCCCGCCGGTCGGACCCCTCGGCGCGGTCCTCAAGGTGGCCGACGGGAACGATCGGCGGGCGCGGCCGGCGGCGGCGATCGCTCTCGCCCGGGGGACGCTGGCCCTCACCCCCGGGGAGACGGCTAGACTGGTGCGGGACCACGTTCCCCGGCCGGTGACGACCACGGGTCGTCCCGCCGGCGACGTCCGGCCGAGGGAAGGGGCGTTTCCGCGTCCCGCGGGGCCGGTCCCGGAGGAGGAACCGTGAGGCGGGAGAGCCTGCGCGTGGCCCTCGGGTGGGTCGCCCTCGCGATCGTCCTGTGGGGCTCCCTCAAGGTGATCAAGCCGTTCGCCCCGGCGATCCTGTGGGCCCTGATCCTGGGGAGCGCCACCTGGCCGGCGTACTCCCGGCTTCGCCGGTGGTTCGGCGAGCGGGAGACCGTGGCCGCCCTCGCGATGACCCTGCTGCTCACCCTGGTCGTCCTGATCCCGGTCGTCCTCCTCGGGATCTCCCTGGTCCGCGAGATGGAGCCGGAGGTCGCCCGGCTCAGGACGTGGGCGACGGCGGACACCCTCGAGCTCCCCCCCTGGGTGCACAAGGTCCCGCTGCTCGAGGAGCAGCTCGACGACCTGCTGCAGCGCGCGTCCGACGCCGACGTCCGCCGAGCCTGGATCCGGCAGGCGACCGGCCCGGCCCGCAAGGTCCTCAAGTGGACCCGCAACTTCCTCGCCCTGGTCGCGGAGTTCGTACTCACCCTCTTCACCCTCTTCTTCGTCTACCGGGACGGGGAGACCCTGTTCCGCCAGGTCGGCCTCTTCCTCGACCGGATTGCCGGGGGACAGGGGCAGCACCTGGTGCGGGCGGTGCGGGAGACCGTCTCCGCGGTGATCTACGGCTGGCTGCTGACCGCGGCCCTGCAGGGGGTGGTCGGCATGGTCGGCTTCTGGATCGTCGGCCTGCGGGCGCCGGTCCTGCTCGGGGTCGTCACCGGCCTCGCCGCGGTGATCCCGTTCGGGGTCGGGTTCGTCTGGACGCCGCTGTGCGTTCTCCTCGCCCTCGAGGGGCGGTGGGGGGCGGCGATCTTCCTCGCGCTGTGGGGCACGGCGACCGTCACCCTGATCGACAACGTCCTCCGCCCTCTCTTCATCTCGGGATCCTCGCGGATCCCCTTCATCGTCGTCTTCTTCGGCGTGCTCGGGGGGCTGGCCGTCGGGGGGCTGCTGGGGCTGGTCCTCGGGCCGGTCTTCCTCGCGGTCCTGCTGGCCCTGTGGCGGGAGGCCCAGGAGAGCTTCGCGCGGGAGGAGGCGGACGGCGCACCTCCATCGGTCGCCTGAGCGGCGTCTCGCGGGGCGGTCAGAGGAACGCGCGCACCAGCACCAGCAGCCCGGCGGAGAGCACGAACGAGACCGGGAGGGTGATCACCCACGCGGCGAAGATGTGCCGGACGACCCGCATGTCCAGGGCGGCGATTCCCCGGGCCAGGCCGACCCCGATCACCGACCCGACCAGGGTGTGGGTCGTCGAGATCGGCAGCCCGAGCTTGGAACAGACGAGCACCGTCGTGGCTGCCGCGAACTCGGCGGAGAAGCCCCGGGACGGCGTCAGCTCGGTGATCTTCTTGCCGATCGTCTCCATCACCCGGTAGCCCCAGGTGGCGAGCCCAATGACGATGCCGCCGCCTCCCATCACCAGGATCCAGGTCGGTACCGGGACCTTCCCGGCCATCTCCCCGGAGGACCATGCCGACCAGATTCCCGCCACCGGCCCGATGGCGTTCGCCACGTCGTTGGCCCCGTGGGCGAAGGCGACGTAGCAGGCCGTCACCACCTGCAGCCAGCGGAACTGCCGCTCGACGTACCCGAAGGGGCTGCCCCGGCGGTTGCGGCCGGAGCGCCGGGTCCAGTAGCGCAGGCCCGTCGCGCCCGCGGCGACGACGGCGAGGGCCGTCGCCCAGGCGAGGGCCCGGCCGAACGGCATGTCCAGGTGCAGGTTCTTGAGCCCCTTGTAGAGCATCGAGAGAAAGAGGATCTCGACGACGAGGGCGACGAGCAGCGGCGACCAGCGACGGACCATCACCCGGGGCGTGCGGCTCGCCAGGATGCCCCGGGAGATCGCCCGGAAGAGAAAGAAGGCGATCATCGCGCCGATCACCGGGGAGAGCACCCAGGAGACGGCGATGAAGCCGAGCTTCGGCCAGTTCACCCCGGCGAGCCCGGCTGCCGCGATCCCGGCGCCGGCCACCGCGCCGACGATCGAGTGGGTCGTCGAGACGGGCCAGCCCTTCCAGGTGGCGAGCTGGAGCCAGATCCCCGCCGCCAGCAGGGAGCAGACCATCACGGCCATGAACAGGACGACATCCTGCCCGGGGATCTTGTCGACGTGGACGATCCCCTTCTTGACGGTCTCCGTCACGTGGCTGCCGACGAGCACGGCCCCGAGGAACTCGAACACGGCGGCGGCGAGAATCGCCTGGCGCAGCCCGAGGGCCCCGGAGCCGACCGAGGTGCCCATCGCGTTGGCAACGTCGTTGGCCCCGATGTTCCAGGCCATGTAGAAGCCGAACAGCAGCCCCACGGTGACGAAGATCGTCGTGGCCACGGCAGGTTCCTCAGCGGGAGAGCATCAGGCGGACCTGGTCCCCGATCGACTCGGCGGCGTTGGCGATCTGGCCGATCAGCTCGAGGATCTTCTGCCAGAGCATCAGCCGCACCGCGCCGAGTTCTTCCTCGCGGCGGTAGAGTTCCTTGGCGAGCGTGTAGATCGCCTTGTCGACCTCGTGTTCCTCGAGGCCGACCTGGTGGATCAGCTCGAGGACGCTCTCCGCCTCCGGTCCCCCGAACGACGCCTCCAGCAGCTCGTCGAGCTGGCTGATGATTCGCCGGGCCGTGTGACTCGCCTGGCGGGTTCGGCCGAGGACCTCCCGGACGTTCTCCCGGAGGTCCGACGGAAGGGAGAGGTCCTCGCGGAGCGTGGCGACGATGACGATGTCCTCGCACAGGTCGGCCAGCCGGTCCTGCTGGTGGAGGAGGGAGAGCAGGTCCCGGCGGTCGACCGGGAGAAAGTACGACTTCGGCAGGTGGTCGCGGATCTCGTTCTTGATCCGGTCCGCCTCGTGCTCGAGCTTGAGGATCTGCTTGCGGATCTCCCGGGTCCGCGCCGGGTCTCCCTCGAGGAAGGCCTCGAAGAACGGCTCCAGCCGCTCCAGGGTCTCCTCGACCTTCTCCATGTGTCGCTGGAGGGCCGTGAACGGACTCCGGCCGAAGAGGGGCAGGATCGAACGCATCATGGCAACACCCTCCGCTGCCCCGCGCCGGGGGGCCGGGCGGGGGCGGGAAGCATACCGCAAGCCGCCCGACGGTCCAGCCGCTCCGTCTTCCCGGCCGGGCTTGCCCGCCGGGGAGGGGTTCGCTAGAATCCCCGCTCGAGCCTCGGAAGGGGCGGGAATAGCTCAGCTGGTAGAGCACGACCTTGCCAAGGTCGGGGTCGCGGGTTCGAGTCCCGTTTCCCGCTCCAGTCCTTCCTTCTCCGGGGAGCCCTCGTGCCGGACCCCTCCACGGTTCCCCTGGGATCCCGCCGGATCCTCGTCACCGGTGCCACCGGGGGCCTGGGGCGCGCCGCGTGCCGGCTGCTCGCCGCCGCGGGAGCCCGCCTCGCCCTCGTCGCACGCCGGGAAGAGCCCCTGGTGGAACTGTCCGCGGACCTGGCCGCCGCGGGCGTCGAGACCTTCGCCGTCGCGGCGGACCTGGCCGAGCCCGGGGCCGCCGACCGGGTGGCCGAGGCGCTCGGGGAGCGGTGGGGCGCACTGGACGGGATCGCCCACCTGGCGGGCATCGTGGCCCTCGGCCGGAGCGATGAGCTGGACCCGGCGGACTGGGACCGGGTGATCCGTGCCGACCTGACGGCTCCCTGGCTCCTGTTCCGCGCGGCACTGCCCCTCCTCCGGGCGGGGGATCGTGCCTCCGTCGTGCTGGTCGCCAGTACCCTGGGCCTCGCCGGGATCCGGGGCGGGGCGGCCTACTGCGCCGCCAAGGGAGGGCTCGTCAACCTGGCCCGCGCCCTCGCCCTGGACCACGCACCGGAAGGAATTCGTGTTCACGCCCTCTGCCCGGGGCCGGTCGAGGCCGGGATGCTCCTCGAGGCGACCCGGTCCCGGGGGCAGGGATTCCTCGACCGGCTCCGGGCCCGCCACCCCGCGGGGCGACTGGTCGCCCCGGAGGAGGTCGCCCGGGTTCTCGCGTGGCTGCTGTCGCCGCAATCGTCCGGGCTGGCCGGCGGGGTGACCGTGGTGGACGGGGGGTTCACCGCCGGCTTCCTGGAGTAGGAAGCGGTTCCGCCTCGCTGTTCGCATTTTTTCGCGAACTCGTCGCATTGCCCGCATTCTCGTGGTTCCCCGGGCATGTTCGACGTACAATCTGGTTACTCGGGCGTTGCACCAGGATGATCTGGTCGAACACGGAGGGGTTGGGCCCAGCGGGGAGGGATGCCACGGTGTCCACGCTGACGGAGATCCGGCAACGAGAGGATCGAAGCGACCTCGTCCCGGCTCCACGGATCCTGGTGGTCGATGACGACGAGGACGTTCGCCGTGGCCTCGCCTTTGCGCTCGGCACGGGCCGCGGCTGGCAGGTGCGAACCGCCGCCGACGGGTTCGAGGCGGGTTACCAGGTGGCCCGGTTCCGACCGCACCTGGTGCTCCTCGACCTCGCGATGCCCGGGATGGACGGGTTCACCGTCTGTCGGCGCCTGCGGGAGATCGCCGAGGGGCGGGAACTGAAGATCGTCATCCTGACCGGTTACGGCAGCGAGCGGAACGGCGAGCGTTCCCTGCTCTACGGGGCGGACCTGTTCCTCAGGAAACCGGTCGAGCTCGACCGGCTTCTCGCCTACCTGGACGAGCTGCTCCAGGCGTAGCGAATGGCCCGTGAACTCGGGGGCGCCCCGGGCGCCCGGGGGGGAGGCACCGGTGGCGGCGGGTCGCCCCCCGGGGGTGGGGCGCGCGAGGTGTTGCTGGACGCGGCGGGACGGCTGCCCGGGGGCGGAGACCCCGCGGGCGTGCTCGTCGGCTGGGTCCCGGACCGGCAGACGCGGGGGGAGATCCTTCGTGCGATCCGCTGGATGCGGGCCGGAGGGCTGGTCGGCGGACGTCACTGGCTCCTGCCGGGAAACCCCGCTCCGGGCGTCCTCGTCGCCTGCCGGCCCGAGTTCGATGGAGAAGGTCGCGTCGCGGGCATCCGGTTGTTGCGGGCGTCCGGGCCCGAGCTCGCCCCCGCCCTCTCGCGGTGGCTGCGGGGCGCGGAGGGGCTGGTGGGGCGATACGCCGGCGCCTGGCGCCGGGCGGAGACCCGTCTCCGGGTCCTCTTCGACGGCAGCCCGGACATGCACGTCCTGGTCGATGGCCGCGGCCGCATCCGGGAGGTGAACCGGGCCGTGCGGGAGACGGCCGGCTGGCCCGAGGAAGCGCTCCTTGGCCGGCACCTGGTTCGATTCGTTCCCTCGGCGGAGCGGCCGCGGGTCCTCTCGGTCGTGCGCCTCCTCCAGGGGACGGGGAGAATCAGCGACTTCGAGACCCGGGTGAACCGCCTGGATGGTTCGGAGCTCGAGATCAGCGCCAGTGCGACCCTCGTGCCCGGGGAAGGCAGGATCCCGGGGGGCGCCCACGTGGTCCTGCGGGACGTCACCCAGCGCAACCGGCTCCAGCGCAGGATCTGGCAGGCCGATCGCCTGGCGGTGACCGGCCGGATCGCCGCCGGTGTCGCCCACGAGATCAACAACCCCCTGCAGGCGATCCTGATGCACCTGGCCCTGCTCGAGCCGGGTCTCTCCCGGGACCCGGCGGTGCGCCAGGCGTGGCACCGGATCCGGAAGGGGGTCGAACGGATCCGCGGAATCGTCTCCGACCTGCTCGACCTGCACCGGGGCAGCGAGGGTTGCCGGTCCGAGCCCGCCGACGTCAACCGGGTGGCGTTCGAGGCGCTGGAGCTCGTCCAGGTGCCGATCCGTCACCAGGGGATCCGTCTCCAGGTCTCGCTGGCCGACGAGCTTCCCCCGGTACGGATCGTCGAGCAGCATCTCTACCAGGTGCTGCTCAACCTGCTGCTGAACGCGATCGGCGCGATGCCCGGAGGAGGGCAGCTTGCCCTGCGCACCCGGTGGCTGGCCGGTGTCCGGGAGGTGGAGATCGACGTGGCCGACACCGGTCCCGGCGTTCCGGAGCACCTGCTGCCCCACATCTTCGAGCCGTTCCACGGGGGGGACGACTCCCCCGGGACGGGTCTCGGGCTGTTCGTCACCTGGGGGCTCGTGCACCGGGCCGGGGGTCGCATCCAGGTCGACTCGGTGCCCGGGCGCGGGACGACCTTCCGGGTCTTCCTGCCGGCGCTGGAGGAACCGTGAAGCCGTCGGTCGAGGCCATCCCGGTCCTTCCGTCGGGCGCCTGCCCGGCGGCGTGCCGCCCCAGGGCCCTCGTCGAGGCCGGGCGTCTCCTCGGGTTCGAGGGGCGGCCGGCCGGCACGCCGTGCCCGTGGTGTCTCGAGGCCTGGCGGGAGGAGCGCCGGGCCGGCCGGCCGCATCGGCCGCTCCTGCCCCGGGCGGGCCGCCGTCTGCCGGGCGGCGGGCACGAGATGGAGGAGGGGCGGCCCGGCGAGGCGATCGACCGGCTCGCCGGCGTGCTCGACGGGCGGGCCACGCGGATCCTCTGGATCGACACGGAGGCGCTGCCTCTCGAGCTGTGGACGATCCCCCACCGGGTCGCGCGGCTCGGGGCACCGGTGCACCTGGTCCGGGTCCCCCGTGCCCCGTGGCACCTTGCCCGGCGGCTCGCCCGGGTGGCCCCGCGAGACCGGCTTCTTGCCCTGGCGGAGGCGTTCCCCGGGGCCGGGGACCTGGTCCTCGCCTGGGACGTCGACCCGGCGGGGGGGTGGTCTCGGGGCGCGGCCTGGCTTCACGAGGCCCGGTCCCGTGGCGCGCGGGTCGTTGCCATCGGCCCCCTCGCCGGGGCCGACGGGGCGGGGGAGGAAGTGGTCCTGCGGGTGCCCCCGGGGTGGGAAGGAGCCCTCGCGCTCGCCCTGGCCACCGCCTCCCGCGGCCCGGCTCCCGGTGGGTGGAGCCTGCGCCGCGTGGCGGAGGAGACCGGGCTCGACCCGGTAGCGCTGGATCGGGTCGCCGGGCTCCTCGCCGGCCCGGGAGGCCGGCGGTTCCTCCTTCCCGGGGATCCGCTGGCCGTGGGGACCGTGACGACCCTGGCGGCCCTGGCCAACCTGGCGGTCGCCCGGGACGCGCACCTGGTCCTGTCGATGCCGCCACCTCCCGTGGAGACACGGTTGCCGGGAGAGGGGCGGGTCCTGGAGGCCGGGACGGAGGAACTGCCGGAGCTGCTCGGGGACCTGCCGCCGGGGGAGACCGTCGTCGTCGTTGCCGGGATCGATCCCCTCGCCGGCGCCCCGGGGGCGGAGCACCTCGGGCGCTTCCTCGACGCCGCGGGGCTCGTGGCGGTCTTCGGCGCGTGGGAAGGCGCCGTGGCTCGGCGGGCCGACCTGGTCGTGCCCGTGCCCGGCCTCCTCGCGCGGACGGGGACGGCCTGGACCGGCTCCGGGGCCTGGACGGGCCGGAGCCTGTCGCTCCCCCGGGGAGGGGTCGGGGACGAGCTGGCGACCTGGAGGGCCGTGGGACATCGCCTGGGCGCACCCGAACGGCTCTTCGCGCCCCTCGAGCCGACCGGGGAAGACCCGGTGACGGATCGGCATTCGGCCCTGCCCGCACCGGCAAGGGACCCGGCTCCCCTCGCTGCCTCCTGGCGCCCGGATCCTTCCCTCGTGGCCGGGCGCGACCGGCTGGTGTTCCTCGCCCGGCGCGTTCCGCCCGGCAGGGCCGGGAAGGACGGTGTGCCGGTCGTGCGCGTGGCGCCGGAAACCGCGGAGAGGCGCAAGTTGGACGAAGGTGGTGCGGCCCTGGCCCGGTCGGACAGGGGGGATCTCGCGGTCCGGGTCGAGTTCGACGATGCCCTGCCGGCCGGGATCGTCCTCTACGCGGCCCCGGACACCACGGTCCTCGAGGGCCCCGGGGTCCTGGCTCCTCCCCCGCTGGTTCTCGGGGCGGCCATGCCGTTTCGCGGGGAGCTGTTCCCGGCCCGGGACGTGGTGGACGAGGCTTGACACGGGCGGGGGAATCCTGAATAATTAGTTCGCAAGGGAGGGTCGTCTAGGCGCTCCCTCGCACCAGCGGAGAGCCTGGCTCGTGGGCCCGGATGCCGGGAAACCGCGCGGGTCAGCAAAGAACGGGTGGGGAACGGCCCGCCGGACCGGATCCGGATCATCAGGTTCTCCAAGCCAGAAAGGCCATCCCCCGCGGCTCCGGCCGCGGGGGATCTCTTTTCCCCGTCTTGAGCGGCCGTGGGCCGGCTGGTACCGTGCTGGGATCGCGGCCCCCCGGCGCCGCGGGGAGGGGGCGCATGCCCCCCGGGGAAGGCGGACATGCTGCTCAAGGCCCTCGAGAAGGTCCGGAACATCGGCATCATCGCGCACATCGATGCCGGCAAGACGACGACGACGGAGCGCTTCCTGTACTACGCCGGCCTCACCCACAAGATCGGGGAGGTTCACGACGGCGAAGCGACGATGGACTTCCGGCCGGACGAACGGGAGCGGGGGATCACGATCTCCGCGGCGGCCACGACCTTCCTGTGGAACGACCACCAGGTCAACCTGATCGATACGCCGGGGCACGTCGACTTCACCGCCGAGGTCGAGCGGAGCCTGCGCGTGCTCGATGGTGCGGTCGTGATCTTCTCCGGCGTGGAGGGCGTCGAGCCCCAGAGCGAGACCGTCTGGCGCCAGGCGGACCGGTACCGGGTGCCGCGCCTCGCCTTCGTGAACAAGCTCGACCGGGCGGGCGCGGACCACGAGCGCGTCCTCGGCGAGATCCGCGGGGAACTCGGGGCCCACGCGGCCTTCCTGAACCTGCCCCATGGCCTCGAGGGGGACCTGGACGGCGTAATCGACCTGCTCACGATGAAGTGGCTCGTCTTCGACCCGGAGACCCGCGGCCGGGAGCTCGAGGCCCGCGAGATCCCGCGGGACGACCGCCCGGCCGCCGAGGCCGCCCGGGAGCGGCTGATCGAGGCGGTCGCGGAGGTCGTCGACTGGCTGGCCGATCGCTGGCTCGCGGAAGAGCCGATCGAGGTCGCGGACATCCGCCGGGCGGTCCGCGAGGCGACGATCGCCGGGACCTTCGTCCCGGTGCTCTGCGGGGCCGCCCTCAAGGACCTGGGGATCCGCCCGGTCCTCGATGCGGTGTGCGACTACCTGCCATCGCCGCTCGATCGTCCCCCGGCCGAGGGACACGACCCGGAGACCGGTGAGACCCTCTACCGCGACCCGTCGCCGGATGCCCCGTTCTCGGCGCTGGTCTTCAAGGTCGTGGCCACGCCGAACACGGACTACCACTGGCTCCGGGTCTACTCGGGGAACCTGACCACCGACGAGCGCTGCTACAACCCGCGGACGAAGACCCGGCTCCGGCTCCGGCGCCTGCTCCGGCTCCACGCCGACCGGACCGAGCCGGTCAAGGAGGCGGCATGCGGGGACATCGTCGCCGCACCCGCGCTCAAGAACGTCGTGACCGGGGACACCCTCTGTGACCCGGAGCACCCGATCGCGTACGAGCCGATCCACTTCCCGGAGACCGTCGTCTCGGTGGCGGTGGAGACCCGCACCGCGGCGGAACGGGAGCGTCTCCTCGAGGTGATCGAGAAGCTCCAGCGGGAAGATCCCACGTTCCGGTGTCACACCGACGAGGAGACGGGGCAACTGATCCTGTCGGGCATGGGGGAGCTGCACCTCGAGGTGCTGCGCGACCGCATGCTCCGGGACTTCCGGGTCGATGCCCGGTTCGGCAAGCCCCGGGTTTCGTACCGGGAGACGATCGCCGCTCCCGCGACCGGCAAAGGGGTGTTCGAGAAGCGGATCGGTGAGACCCTGGTCGTCGCGCGCGCGGTGGTGGCCGTGGAGCCCCGGCCCCGCGAGGCGGGGGATCGCAGCCAGCCCCCGGTCGAGGTCGACCTGGGGACGTTCGCGATGCTCCTGCCGGCCGAGCTCGCGCGGGAAGCCGAGGAGATCCTCCGGACCGGGTGCGAAGGAGCGGGCCTGTACGGCTACCCCGTCGTCGACGTCAGGGTCCGGCTCGAGCGTCTCGAGCTGGGGGATGCCCCGGATCCGCTCCTGCCGCTCGGCGCCTCCCTGTCGATGGCCCTGCGGGCCGCCGTGCAGGAGGCGGACACGGTGGTCCTCGAGCCGGTGATGCGCCTCGAGGTACGCCTGCCCGAGGACTTCCTCGGGCCCGTGATGAAGGACCTGGGCGCCCGCCGCGCGGAGATCCGGGAGACCGCCGTCGTCGGCCAGCAGGCCGTGATCCGGGGCTTCGTGCCGCTGGCCGAGATGTTCGGTTACTCGACGGACTTGCGGTCCCTTACCCAGGGGCGGGGGAGCTTCTCCCTCGAACCGTGGGACTACGTGCCGGTTCCCGAGCAGATCGTGCGCCGTGACCACCTCCGCCTGGGCTGATCCTTGACGGCAACCACCGCGCATCTTAGGAAACGCATGCCGGCCGCCGGGGGATCTCGGAGCGGCCGAGCCCGCCCCGCGGACGGATCCCGCGGGGTGATCCCGGCAAGGAGGTGGACCATGGCGTTCGTTGGACTGGAGCCGCTGCGCAACCTGGCGCGGATGCAGGACGAGATGGCCCGGCTGCTCCGGGACGCGTTCGAGAGCGTCGAGGCCGGTACGACCAGCACGACGGCGGGCCTGTGGGCGCCGCCGGTGGACATCATCGAGCACGGGGACGACCTGGTGCTGGTGGCGGACCTGCCCGGGGTGAGCCGGGACGACATCGACATCTCGGTGGAGAATCGCACGCTCACGCTGAGCGGCGAGCGCAAGCCGCCGGAGGAGTACCAGGACAGCACGGTCTACCGCACGGAGCGGGCGTACGGGAAGTTCACCCGGACCTTCGCCCTGCCGGCCTCGGTGGACGTGTCGCGCATCACGGCGGAGTACCATGACGGTGTCCTCCGCGTGATCCTGCCCAAGGCCGAGGAGGCCCGGCCGCGGAAGATCGAGATCAGGTCCTGAGCAGGCCGCTCCGTGCCGGACGGCCGGGACGCCTGGCGGACTTGCCTCGCGGGGCGGGAGGACGTCTCCCGCCCCTTCGATTCGACGGAGCCGCCCGCGGAGGCGGCGGGGAGCCGACGATGGCGCGCAAGGCGAAGCAGGAACCCGGGACCGAACAGGGCACCACCGCGGCGGCGGCCGCGGCCGAGACGTTCGGCGTTCTCCCCCTGCGGAACAGCGTGCTCTTCCCGCACGCCGTGATGCCGATCTCGGTCGGCCGCCAGAAGACGCTCGCCCTGATCGAGCAGGCCCTGGAGGAGGACCTGCCGATCGCCGTCGTCAGCCAGAAGGACGCCACCGTCGACGATCCCGGGCCCGGGGACCTCTACGAGCACGGCACGCTGGCGCGGATTCTCAAGGCGATCCGGGTCGGGGGTGGCAACATCAACCTGATCATCCAGGGCCTGGACCGGCTCCAGGTCGTGCGCTTCGTCCAGCAGGAGCCGTACCTGGCGGCGGAGTTCCTCCGGATCCCCGAGGTGGAGGAGGAGGGGCTCGAGGTCGAGGCGCTGGCCCGCAACCTGGCGATCCAGTTCCGGAAGCTGGTCGAGATCCATCCGAACCTCTCCGGGGACATGGCGGAGCTGCACCTTCCCGAGGACGACCCGGCGCGCCTGGCCGACCTGGTCGCCTCGGTCCTGCCGATTCCCGTGCGGGACAAGATGGAGTTGCTGCCGATCGCGTCCCTCAGGGAGCGGCTGGAGAAGATCACCTACCGGGTGGTCCGGGAGATCCAGGTCACCGAGCTCGGCTCCCAGATCCAGTCCAAGGTGATGGACGAGGTCGGCAAGACGCAGCGCCAGTTCTACCTCCGCGAGCAGATGAAGGCGATCCAGAAGGAGCTCGGGGAGGGCGACGACCGGATGCGGGAGGTCGAGGAGTTCCGCCGGAAGATCGAGGAGGCCGGCATGCCCGACGAGGTGCGGGAAATCGCCGAGCGTGAGGTCGATCGCCTCGCCGGCATGTCTCCCGCCTCGGCCGAGTACACGGTCTCCCGGACGTACCTCGACTGGCTGACCAGCCTGCCGTGGTCGAGGACCACGGAGGACAAGATCGACCTGGCCCGCACGCGGGAGATCCTCGACGAGGAGCACTACGACCTGGAGAAGGTCAAGGACCGGATCCTCGAGTACCTGGCGGTTCGGAAGCGGAAGCCGGACCTCAAGGGCCCGATCCTCTGCTTCGTCGGGCCCCCCGGCACGGGCAAGACTTCCCTCGGGCGTTCGATCGCGCGGGCGATGGGGCGGAAGTTCGTCCGGGTGTCGCTCGGGGGCGTGCGGGACGAGGCGGAGATCCGGGGCCACAGACGCACCTACGTCGGGGCCCTGCCGGGCCGGATCATCCAGGGTCTCAAGCGCGCCGGGACGAAGAACCCGGTCTTCGTCCTGGACGAGGTGGACAAGCTCGGGGCGGACTTTCGGGGCGACCCGGCGAGCGCCCTCCTCGAGGTGCTCGACCCGGAGCAGAACTTCCAGTTCTCCGATCACTACCTCGAGGTGCCGTTCGACCTGAGCCAGGTGTTCTTCATCTGCACGGCCAACGTGCTCGACACGATCCCGCCGGCCCTGCGGGACCGGATGGAGGTCCTGTCGCTCCCCGGGTACACCGAGGAGGAGAAGGTCGAGATCGCCCGCCGGCACCTGATCCCCCGGCAGATGAAGGAGAACGGCCTCGAGGACGCGGGAGTCGAGATCACCGAGGGGGCGATTCGGCGGATCATCGCCGAGTACACCCGCGAGGCCGGCGTGCGGAACCTGGAGCGGGAGATCGCCAGCCTGCTCCGGAAGATTGCCCGGAAGCTGGTCGAGGAAGGAGACAGGGAAGAACCGATCCGCGTGGATGCCGACGACGTGCCCGGCTACCTGGGCCCGGCGAAGTTCTGGCGGGAGGTGGCGGAGCGGGCCGACCGGCCCGGCGTCGCGATCGGGCTCGCCTGGACCCAGGCGGGTGGCGACATCCTGTTCATCGAGTCGACCCGGATGCCGGGCAAGGGAAAGCTGATCATCACGGGGCGGCTCGGCGAGGTGATGAAGGAGTCCGCCCAGGCGGCTCTCTCCTGGATTCGCTCCCACGCGGAGGAGCTGGGGATCGATCCCTCGGTCTTCGAGACGTCGGACATCCACGTGCACGTTCCCGCGGGGGCGATTCCCAAGGACGGGCCCTCGGCCGGCGTGACCATCGTCGTCAGCCTCCTCTCGCTCCTGACCGGCAGGGAGGTCCGGCCGATGCTGGCGATGAGCGGCGAGATCACGCTGCGGGGAAAGGTGCTGCCGGTCGGCGGGATCAAGGAGAAGGTCCTCGCCGCGCGGCGGGCGGGGATCCGCCGGGTGATCCTGCCCCGGCACAACGAGAAGGACCTTGAGGACATCCAGCCGGAGCTCCGGGAAACGCTGGAGTTCGTCTTCGTCGAGGACCTCGCCGAGGTGATCGAGGAGGCCCTGGGGATCCGGGTCCGGGAGGGGGCGACGGGGCGCCGGAAGACCGCGCGAAAGACCGCGAAGAAAACGCCGTCGCGGAAGCGGGGCTCGCGCGAAGGTGCTTGATCGCGGGGCCTTCCCGGGGCACCATGGGGTCCCTTTCGCGTGGGCCGACCGGCCCCGAGGAGGACCGAACGTGCTGGCGCAGCAGGATACCTGGAAGCCGGGCGAGCGGTGTCCCGCGCGGGGCCGCTACTACTGCGTGACCTGTGACCGGGCGGGAGTCGAGACGGTCGTCGAGGTCGACGAGATGGCGCCCTTCCCCCTCTGTTCCACGTGCACCGAGGCCGGGCGGGGAGAGGTCGACCAGCTCTGGGACCTGCTCGATCGGCGGGACGTGCGCCGCCGCCAGGAAAAGACCCGCTGGCGCGAGATGTGGGGCGCCTGATCCGGGCGTTTCCCCCCTGGTGAGAGGGGGGAGCAGACGCGACGAGGCGGGCCGAGCGGCCCGCCTCGCAGCGTCTCAGCGGCCCCTGCGAGGAATCACTCGAACTCGCTCGCCTCGCTGTCGTTCGTGTCGTTGTCGTCGTTGACCACGGCAGCGAGGCCGACCATTCCGGCAACCGCGAGGGCGGGGACGAGCCAGGAAGCCGTGCCGGCCGCCACGGCGGCCCCGGCGGCCGCCGTCCCGCCGGCGGCCGCGCCGCTCGCGGAGGCGAGGGCCTTCGCCTTCGCCAGGGGCACCCGGCCCTCGACGATGCGGGCGACGCCGCTGGGCACCCGGTCAAGGCCGGGGATCCGGCGATCCGGCTCCGCGGACCACCACTCGGTGTCCTCCGGCTGGGGCGGCCCGAGCATCAGGGACATGTCGACCTTCTCCCCGGCGGGCGCGTTGATCACCCGGTTCGCCAGGTAGAGCCCGTCGGTGGTCTCGACCGCGATGTCGTAGTAGCCGAACGGGAGCCCGGTGATCTGGTACTCCCCCTTCGCGTTCGTCAGCGCCGACGTGAAGACCTGCTTGGTGTCGAGGTGGACCGCGTACACCCGGGCACCGGCGATCGGCTCGCCCGTCTCGGCGGAGCCGACCTTTCCGCGGATGACGACGTTGCCCGCCGTTCCGGCGGCGAGGGTCCAGGTGGTCTGGGGCCCGAGGACCAGCCCGACGATCACGAGGATCAGCGCGAGGCGACGCACCCTCTCGAACTTCGTACGCATCCCATCTCCCCTTTTCCGGCCCGGGCCGGCTCGTGCCCGTTCTCCCGGACACGCCCGGAACGCCCGCGGCACAAGGTGGCCACGAGCTAAACGTAATGCATGGCTTCGCCGGGATCAAGGGGGGGAGTTCGGACGAATGCGAATCTTCGCGGACACGAAAGGGGCGCCCCGGATCCGCGACCTCCGCCGCCTCCGCGCGCTACGGCGTAACTCTATGGGCGGGAAGGACTTGCGATGACCTCGTCGTCGTCCTCGGCCAGCGCGATCACGCCGGCGACGAGGAGGGCCGATCCGCCGAGCAGGACCGCCACTCCCTTGCCGGTACGGAACCAGGCCCACCCGGACGGCCCGAGCTTCTCCTCGAGGTGGGCCACGCCGGCCGCCGGACGACCCGCCAGGGGAACGTCCTTCCCGGGTGCGAGGCCGAGGTCCTGGTCCTCGGGAAGGGCGGGACCGAGGGCGAAGTTCGCCTCGACCTTCTTCCGTGGCGGGACGAGAAGCACGCGGTTGGCGGGCCAGGCCCGGTCTCCCCGGCGGAAGGCGAGCTTCCAGTGCCCGTACCGGAGACCATCGAGGCGGTAGCGGCCCCTCGCGTCCGTCGTCGCCTCGGCCGTCCTGCCGGGGTCCTCGAGGCACTCGGCGACCACGGTCACGTTGGCGAGTGCCCGGCCCGAGGCGTCGCGCACCGTCCCTTCCACCGTCGACGTCGCGAGCGGGTCGGTTCCCTTCCGGCTCCGCGCCAGGCCGGGGAGCGTGGCGGGACCGAGGAGCAGGGCGAGAACGAGGGGCGGGACGAACAGGGCACGGGCGGTCACGGTTCCACCTCCAGCCGGCGAGGATACCCGCCGGGGACGATCCGCGCACCGTCGGCCGATGCGGAGCCGGCGGGGGACTCAGCGGTCGCGGAACCGGTTCACTCCCCGCTCCAGCTCGCGGACGATCTTCTCGGCCTGCCGGTACCCGGGGTCGATGCGGGCGACCTTTCGGAACTGGTCGAGGGCGGCCCGCATGTGCCCGAGGTGCGCGTACGCCTCGCCGAGGCGCCACCGGATGCGGGCCCGGAACATCGGGTCGGGGTGGTGCCGGTACCGGTCGAGCATCCGCCGCGCCACCCGGACGACCGTCTCCCAGTCGCCCTCCCTGCGGGCGAGGTCCATCTCCAGGTAGTCCCGGCTCGCCCCCTCCCGGATCTCCGGGAGGATCTGCCGGACCCGGTCCAGCTCCCCGCGTTCGTACCAGGTCCGGGCGAGCCAGATCCGGACGTCTCCCGCGGCCCGCTCGTCGTCGCGGATCACCGGGAGGCGGAGACATGCCTCCAGGAACTCGTCGGGCTCCTTGCCGTAGAGCTTCCGCAGCGCGAGGCGGACGTAGCCTCCCGCCCGGCAGGTGACCTCGGAGGGCTCGGGGTCCGGAGGGACGACGAGCCGCAGCGTTTCCAGGTCCTTCTCGCGCCACAGGGCCCGGAGCAGCTCCCGGAACGGGATCCAGGAGCGGGCCATCACCCCCGCGACGAGGGTGGGAGGAACCCCCATGTCGAGGAGCTGGTGGACGATCCTCCGCGCCAGGGCGGGGCGCAGGCGCGCGGTCACTTCCGCGTGATCGAGGGCCCGGTCCAGCGCACCGAGGGAGAGGCAGACGTTCATCAGCCGGCGCCGGTGCCACGCGTTCCAGGGGTCGAGGAGCACCGTTCGCTCGGCCTCGCGGAGTGCCTCTTCGCGCAGCCGCTCCCGCTCCGCCGACGGGATCCCTTCCATCAGGGCCGCCCGGGCGCCCAGCGTCGCCCACAGCACGGACTGGTAGGCGTCGATCGTGCGGAGCCCCTCCGCGAGCGTCGCCTCGTGGAGCGCCCGGCAGAGGGTCTCCCGGTCGATCTGCCGGAGGCCCGTCGCAAGGGCCCGGGCCCGGGCGTGGTGGACCTCCGGCAGGTCCGGCCAGGGCAGAACGCCGGCGATGCCGGGCCAACGGGCGACGGAGTGGAGGATCGCCAGGGGGACCAGGAGGAACGCGATCCCGGCGACGACGCCGCGGAGGGGCCTTGCCGCCGCCGGAGAACCGAGGCGCCGCGGAAGCACCAGGGGGGCCGCCAGGGCGACGAGAAGGGCGTTCGAGGGGATCTGGAGAGAGAAGTCGACGACCTCGTGCAGGAGCAGGGCGCCGAGGGCGACGACCAGGGGCCAGGGGATTTCCGGCGCTCCCCCTTCCCGGCGGGCCCGCCGCCGTGCCGCCAGGAGGAGCGCCCCGACGAGAAGAACCGGGAGGAGGGCGGCGAGGAGCCCCAGGAAGCCCCCCTCGATCAGGACCTGGAGGTAGTCGTCGTGGGCGAAGGTGTAGCGGCTCTGGATGCCCTCCGTCCGCCACCGGGAGAAGACCATGGCGAACGTGCCACCGCCCGTGCCGAGGACGGGGAAGGTCCGGACGATCGCCAGGCTCGCCCGCAGCACCGCGCCGCGCCCGGAGGGGCTCTCCCACTCGAGCGGAAGCTGGCCGAGCCGTTCCATCACGTCCGGGCCGACCAGGAGAACGGCGGGGACGGCGACCAGGAGCAGCACGAGCAGGACGACCGCCCGGGAAGGGCCCCGGCCCCGCAGGACCAGTCTCGGCAGGAACGGGAGAACGACGAGGAGGGCGGCGGCAAGGCCGGCCCGGGACTTGCTGGCGAGAATCGCGGCGAGCTGGACGCCGACCATGACGGCCAGCGACGTTCGCAGAAAGGTCTCCCGGCCGGGGTCCTCGTGGCCGGGGCCGCGGTGCCTCCCCTCGAGGAAGGACAGGAGGGAGAGGGTCGCCCCGAGGCCCAGGTACACCATCATCGCGAAATGGTTCCGGTTGATCAGGGTGCCGCTCGCGCAGTCGCGGTAGGCCTGTTTCACCTGCCACAGCACGTGGGGGGTCCCGGCGCCCCATTGCCCGATGCCGTAGGCCGCCTCGGCGGTGGCGAAGATCGCGAGGATCCAGAGCAGGCGGTTGCGCCAGCCCGGGTGCGAGCGGTGGAGCGCCCGGGAGGCCAGGAACACCAGGCTCCCGGCGGCGACGAGGAACAGCGTGACGCGGGTGCTCACCGGGTCGAGGGAGACCGGCAGCCACGAGGGCGGCGCAGGGGAGACGAGGTCCGCGGTGCAGTCCCCGAGGGGGCCCGGCCAGGTTTCCCGCCACGAGGCCAGGTTGGCCGGGGCGAGCACGCCCAGCAGGCCGGCCGGCATCCGCACGAGCTGGAGCGCCAGGAGCAGCGGGTAGGCGAGGACCCCGGCGACGAGCAGCCGTTCCGGCCCACGGTCCGCTCGCCAGATCACCGTGCCGGCGAGGAGGCACGCGAGGCCGGCGTACAGGTTACGGATCTCGACCCGCGGAAGGTCGAAGGGAAGCGGGATCTCCCCGACGGCACCGAACAGGACGGCGCCGAGGAGAATCACCCCGAGCAGGACGAAGGCCGCCGGCCCGGGCAAGACCGGGCCGGGGCGGGGTGCCCCGTGGACCCGCTCAGGCGTCGTGGGAGCCCGCGGCGGCGACACGCTTCCCCTTCTGCTGCCCGGCGTCCCCCTTCTGGCCGTAGCCGTAGCGGTAGTAGCGGTACTGGTAGGGGACGTGCTCGATCTCGACCGCGTTGAGGACGACGCCGAGCACGTTGACCCGGCCGGTCTCGAGCTTCTCCTTGCCGAGCTTCCCGGCCTCGCGCGTCGTGAAGCCCGACTTGATCACGAGGACGGTGCCCTCGACGTGGCGGCCGACGAGGAGCGGATCGACCACGGAGAGGACGGGTGGCGTGTCGAACAGCACGTGGTCGAAGCGATCGTCGTTCCGCAGGTGTTCCACCAGCTCGGAGAACCGCGAGGAATCGAGCAGCTCGGCCGGGTTCGGAGGGATCGGGCCGGCCGGGATCACCGAGAGGTTCTCGATCCTGGTCGGCAGGATCAGGTCGTCGAGCCCGCTCATGCCCGTCAGCCAGGTGCTCATCCCCTGCGAGGAAGCCACCTTGAGCACCTGGTGGCAGCGGGGCTTGCGCAGGTCGGCGTCGACGACGAGAACCCGGCGTCCCAGCTGGGCCAGGGTCGTGGCCAGGTTGATCGTCGTGGTCGTCTTCCCCTCGCCCGGCTGGCAGGACGTCACGCAGAGGTCCCGCGGCGGATGGCCGGGCGTGGCCAGGAGCACGGCGGTGCGCAGCTCCCGGTACGCTTCCGCGATGGGAGAGAGAGGCGCCTCCGCGGAGATCAGGGCCGGCTCGGCAGCGAGATCCTCCCGCCGGGTACGGCCCTTCGTCCTGGTCGTGGACGAGAGGGATGGCACCATGCCGAGCACCGAGAAACCGAGCACCTGCCGGACGTCGTCCGGGGTCTTCAGCGTGTTGTCGATGTATTCCATCAGGACGGCGGCGCCGACCCCGAGGAAGAGCCCGAAGAGGAAGCCGAGCAGGATGTTCAGCTTCTTCTTCGGCTTGTAGATCTGCCGTGCCGGCTTCGCCTCGTCGATGATCCGGACGTTGTTCGCGGAGTCCCCGGCGTTCACGAGACTGGCCGAGAGGACCATCTGGTTCTCCCGGTCGAGCAGGTCGTTCAGGGTGGCCCGCTTGCGATCGACCATCAGCTTCAGCTGCTGGTACTGGACGTAGTCGGACTGGAACCGGTCGACCTGCTGCTTCGCCTTGTCGTACAGGCGCCCGAGCTCGGTGACTTCCTTCTTTGCCTGGAGGTAATCGGCCTTCGCACCCTCGATCACCTTGCGGGCGATGTTCCGCGTCTCCTCCTTGAGGCGGTCCTTCGCCGCGCGAAGCTTCTCCTCCTGCTTCTTCACCTCGGGGAACGCGGGACCGTACGTCGCCAGGAGCTCCCGGTACCGGCTCTCCGCGTCGGACACCTCCCGGGCCAGTCCCTGGATCAGCGGGTTGTGCCGGACCTCGTCCAGCGACTCGGCGGGAGTCTTCAGCAGCGACTCGTAGCGGGCCTTTGCCTTGGCCAGGTTGGCCTCCGCCTCGGTGTAGCGGCTGCGCAGGTCGGCCAGGTTCTGCAGGGCGACGTCCGTGGAGTCTCCCGTGACGATGTGGTGGGTCCGCGCGTATTCCCGCAGGTCTTCCTCCAGGTTCGCGATTTCCTCCTGGAGGGAGTGGATCCGCTCGATGAAGAAGTCCTTCGACTGCTCGGCGATCTCCAGCTTGTAGGAGAGGGTGAAGTCGATGTAGGCACGGGCGACGGCGTTGGCCGCTTCCGCCGCGAACTCGCGGTCCGGGGAGACGAAGGAGATCTGCACCAGGTGGGAATCCCGCACCGGCTCGACGGAGAGCCCGCTCCGCAGGAGCTTCAGGTACGGGTAGTACGGGTCTTCCTCGCCCTCGGGGACCTGGGTCCGGGAGACGAACCGCACCAGGGACCGCTTCAGGCTCCCGAGCTTCTTTCCCACCTGCGCGGCGAGACCCTCCTCTTCTTCCTCCATGCCGGGGAGGTCATCCCGGTGCATCAGGTCCATCCTGTCGATCGCCCGCCGCAGGACGGCGTCCGACTGGATGATCTGGTACTGGGTGTTGTAGAAGTTCTGGTAGTCCAGCCAGCTCGGCTCCGCCGAGGTCAGGTTCTGCCGCAGGATCCGGACTCCCGTGCGCTCGATCGCGATCGTGCAGGTCGACCGGTAGACCGGCGTCGCGAGGAAGCTCGAGACGGCGGCGGCGACCGTGACGACCAGCACGCACGTGTAGATCAGCCACCGGCGGCGGACGAGGATCTGCCAGTAGTCGCGGAGATTGAATTCCTGGTGGGTCTCGTTCTCGGCCATGCTGCTCTCCGCCGGAGCTGTTCCGAACCAGTGCGGATCAGAAGAACGACTCCGGGACGTAGACGACATCGTTCGGCTCGAGGAGCAGGTCCTCGGCCCTGCCGCGCTTGATCCTCTTGAGGTTTACCTTGAACATCCGCTTCGTGCCATCCGGCAGTCGGCGAATCACCTGGACCCGGCTCTCGTTGGCCCGGTCGGTCGTGCCGCCCGCGGCGGTCACCGCCTGGAGCAGGGTGACCTCCTCGTCCGCGAAGAACTCCTTGACCCCGGGTTGCTGGACCGCCCCGTTGACGTAGATCCGGATCTTCCGCTGGTAGGGGACCATGATGATGTCCCCCGGCTGGAGAGGGACGTTGAGCATCGGGTCCGCCTCGTAGACCAGCTTCTCCGCGTCGATCTCGATGCGCTCCTCCCCGGGTGGTGCGTAGGGGCGCAGGATGTAGATCTTCTTCCCTGCCCGGTCGGAGAGGCCCCCCGCCTCGCCGATCATGTCGAGGAGGGTCTTCTGGCCGAGCATCGGGTACAGGCCGCCCCGGTTCACCGCGCCCTGGACGCTGACCCGGCGGGAGACGAACTCCTTGATGAAGACCGTCACCTGGGGGTTCTTGACCAGGTGGCGATCCTGGAGCATCCGGGCGATCTGGGCCTCGGCCTGCTCGGGGGTGAGACCCCCGACCTGGATCTTCCCCAGGAGGGGGAGGGTGATCGAGCCCTCGGTGTTGACCCGGACCGTGCGGTTCAACTGGTCCAGCTCGAAGACCGAGATCTCCAGGAGGTCGTGGGCCCCGATCACGTAGTCGGCCACGTTCGCGTCGCGGGGAACCGCGAAGACCCGGGTCGGGGAGGCGGTCTCCCCGGTGGGCGGGGTGGTGCCGGACGGATCCCCGGCCTGGACGAGGGGCGTGACGGCCAGGAGGGCGAAAGCCAAGAGAATACTGGTGGCGCGCATGGCAACTCCTCGTCCACGGGTCAGAACGTGTACCGACCCGTGGTCATAATGTAGGTCTGTCGATCGCTGGCCCAAACCTCGTTCGAGGTGCGGTCCCGGACCCCGTAGCGGATCCCCAGGTCGACCCCCCCCGGCAGCCGCAGCAGCACGCCGAAGAAGGTCTCCTTGATCTCGTCGTGGCGCCGCTTGCCGACCAGGGTGATCGTTCCCTTCTCCGGCCAGTCCAGCTTGCGCATGCTCCAGCCGGCCTGGACGCCCCAGACGGAGCCGAGGTAGCTGTCCATGCGCAGGCTGCGCAGCCGGTACTCGTAGTAGAGGTTGTTCTGGTAGGTGGAGAACCGGACGTCCCGCTCCACCTTCCCGGTGAACTTCGTCGTCCCGGTCGGTTTCCACGAGACCTGGGCCCGGCTGACGCTCCCGTCGAACTCGCGGTAGGGGAACGTCTGGTGCACCGCCCGCAGCCGGGCCTTCCCGAACGAGATCCTGCCCGACAGGAACGACTTCGGCCGCAGCTCGAGGCCGATCTCCCGCCGCCGCTCCCGGCTGTCCCGGCCCAGGTCGTCGTAGACGAAGTCGTCCTCCCGGGAACGGTACCGGAAGAAGAGCCGGGTGGTTCCGCGGGGACGCCAGCCGATCTCGACGGAGGTCTCCGACTGGTCCCGGTCCAGCGCCTGCCCGATCGTGACCGCCTGCCAGGTGCCGTCTCCGTCGGGGTCGACCCGGTACAGGTAGTCCGGGTCGCTGTACCGGATCCGGTTCGCCCGGACTTCTCCGTACAGGTCTACCTTCTCGCTGGCGAACAGGCGCAGCCCCTGCCGCAGGTCCCGGCTGTCCCGCCGGGTGCGCTCGTCGATCTCGGAGTTCGGGCGCTGCCGATAGGTCCACCAGCGGACCTTCGTCGTCAGCAGGAACCGGTTGAGGAAGACGTCGAGCTGGGTCTTGAGGTCGTTGTCGGCATGGTTGAGGTTCGAGTGGCGGACGAAGACCTCACCGGAGAGCTTGTCGTGGATCGTCAGGGCCACCCGGTGACCGAAGCGGGTCTGGGCGGTCACGTCCGGGCCGAGGCGGATGACGAAGTCGCTCTCCGGCTCCCGGAACTGCTCCGGAACGAGGTAGATGTTGTCGTCGTAGCCGATGTGATCGATGACGAACAGGGGCTGTACGAGGAACGGCCCCCACCGGCGGCCCTCTTCCATCTCGGGGAACGGCCGGTCCCGCGTCGGGGTCTGGCCGAACGCGGGGGGAACGAGGAGCGGGCCCGTGGCCAGCAGGATCAGGAGCACGATGAAGGGAGTTCGCCGTCCTCGAACCATGTCACCTCCCGGCCCGGCCGCGCGCCCGGGACCCCGCAAAGTCTAGCTGGCCCGGGAGATTCCCGCGACGAGGAGGCGGCGAACACGAGAACCCCCGTCCGCCCGGGAGGGCGGACGGGGGGCCGGCGGGCCGGGACCCCGGGCTCAACGGGCCGGCAGGGAGTCGCTGGCCGGCGGTTCGTCTTCCCGGGTCTCCGTGTTGTCCGACAGGCTGTCCGCGGCGACCGCGATCACGACGGCGGCCGCGACCAGGGTGACGGTCGCGCCGATCGGCGTGGCGATCCAGGCGGCCATGCCCGACGATGCCGCCGGGGCTTCGCCCGGGGCGTCCGCGCCCGGCAGGGCCAGGACCACCGGCGTCGCATCGCCGGACCGGGCCGTCACCCGGGCGGCGGCCACGGGAGTCTCTTCCTTCGGCCGCACCAGCACGAGCAGGTACTCGCCCGCCGGGAGGTCGCCGAGGTCGAACCGGCCCCGGCGGTCGGTCACCGCCTGCGCCACCGGGGTCTTCTCGCCCGCCGGGAGGGCCCGGACCTCGAGACCCGGCGCGGGAGTGCGGAGGTCGGCGCCGAAGACCGCGCCGGCCAGGTGGGCGTCCCGCGCCGGTGCCGGGGCGGCGAGCACCGGGGGAAGGGTGCCGGCCGCGAGGGCGAGGCACAGGACGGCTGCGAGGAACGAGCGGAGACCGAGGGGCATGGAACCGAACCTCCTTGAGTGGCACAGCGGCCGGACCCGGGCCGGGCGGCCTGTCCGGCAGGGCTTCCCGTTGCTAGGATAGCCCGCCCCCCCGCGGGGACGGGCAACGTGGCGCGACAAATATACCGGATCGGCACGGGATGCAACGGGAGGCACGATGAATCCTGCGGAGTGGAGGCAGCGGCTGGCGGAACTCCTTCGGGAACTGTCGCTTCGGCGCGGAACGTTCGTCCTCGCTTCCGGCCGGACCTCGAACTACTACCTGGACTGTCGCAGGACGACGCTCCACCCGGAGGGAGCGGTCCTGGTCGGCCGCCTCGTGCTCCGGGCCATCGTCGAGAGGAACTGGAACCCGGTGGCGGTCGGCGGGATGACCCTGGGCGCCGATCCGATCGCCACCGCCGCGTCCGTCGTCTCCTGGCTCGAGGGACCGGCTCCCGTGGCCGCCTTCCTGGTGCGAAAGGAAGCGAAGGCCCACGGCACGGGACGGCGCATCGAGGGAGCTCCCGCGGCCGGCAGCCCTGTCGTGCTCGTCGAGGACGTCATCACCACGGGCGGAAGTTCCCTCCGCGCCCTCGAGGCGTGTCGGGGCGAGGGGCTCGAGGTCCTGGGCCTCGTCGCGATCGTCGATCGCGAGGAAGGGGGGAGAGAGAACCTCGAGGCCGCCGGCTTGCCCGTGGCCTCCCTGTTCACCGCCCGGGAGCTGCTCGGGGACTGACCGCCTGTCCGCCTGTCCGGACAGGTTGTCCGGGAGCCGGACGGCCCGGCGACCCGCGGCCGGCCCGTCTTCCGGGCAACCCTTGTTACTTCAACCAGTTGACCGTTGAGCACGCCTCTTGCTACTCCCGGGGGTGCCGGGAGGATCCGGCCACCACTTCGAGGAGGAGCAGAGCATGGTTCGCGAGCCCTTCCAGGAGGATCTCGTCGAGGAGCTGACGCGCCTCGTCGGACGGCCGGCCCCGATCATGCGGGAGCTGCTCTCCCGCTTCCTCGCCGTCGTCGCGGCCCGGCTGGACGACGGCACCGCCGAGGGACTGTGGGCGTTTCCGCTGACGGCGTGGCACGCACTCGCGCCCGGCCACCCGGTGGTTCGAGAGACCTGGGACCGTCTCCGCGGAGTCGGCCTGGGTGACGAGGAGATCTTCACCGCCCTCGCCGTCATCGACGACCACGTCCGCCGGCGCTACGGGAACCGCGCCTGGTACCGGGCGGACGAGTGGCTCCATCGCCTGGCCGGTCGGTACGACCTGGACCTGCCGGCGGTGACCGCGGCCCCGGTGCCCGGCCGGGGACGGGCGCGAGCCAGCTGATCCCCGGCCGCCGGGCCGCGGGCGGGAGGGAGAGAGACGATGGAACCCGATCGCAGCACCCAGTCGAGGCAGGAACCCGCTACCGAGGCGCGCCGGGAGTCGCGCCGGGCCGCCGAGCTGCGCGAGGCACTGGCGGCAGCCACCGGGCTCACCCCGGAGGGGGTCACGGCCGGGCTGGTGGCCCTGGCGGAGGCGATCCGGCACCGGTTCCCTCCGGCGATCGAGGTCTCCCTCTTCTCCTGGGTGCCGGAGTGCTGGGCCCTCGCCACCCGTCCCCGGAACCGGGATGCCGCCCACCAGGTCCGGGGCCGCGAGGCCCTGGTTCGCTGGATGATCGATGCCGGGCTGCCGGACGACGCCGTCGAGGCGTTCCTCCGTACCTTCATCCGGCACGTCGCCCGCCGGTGCGGCACGCCGCTCGCGGACCACGTCGTCCGGCGCGTCCCGGAACTGGGGGAGTTCCTTCGCGAGGGCGAGCCGGCGCCCAGCCACTGAGCGCCCGACGCCTCAGCGCCGCTTCATCCAGCCGAGGATCCTCTCGATGGCCTCGTGGTACGCCTTCTCGCGGTAACCGAGGGACCGGGGATCGAGCAGCCCCGTCCCGGCCGCCGGGACCAGCGAGACGGTCAGATCGACGCCGCCCCGGCGGGCCGCCTCCTTCCACTCCCGCTCCAGGTTCGTGTCGAACGCGGCGCTTCCGGCGCCGACGAGCCACAGGACCGGGCACCCGACCCGGGGAAGCACCTCGAGGTGGCGGGACAGGTTCGTGCTGTCGAGGACGAGCCCGCGCAGCGGCGGCTCGGCGCTCTCGGCGGCCCGGGCCGCGGCGAGTGGAACGGCGAAATCGCCGCCCTGCTCGACTCCCAGCAGGAAGGCGCGCCCGTCGAACCGGGGATGCCCGGCGAGTCGGTCGAGGCCGGCGGCCAGCAGCGTCCGGGCCCGGTCGGCGTCGACGCCGGCCAGCAGCTCGGTCGCCGACGTGCGGGAGGTTGCCACGACCTGCTCGTACAGGTCCGGGACGACGACCAGGAACCCCCCGGCCGCCAGGTCCCGGGCCAGGTCGCGCGTGCCCGGATCGAGACCCCACCACGAGTGGGCGAGGACGATGCCCGGGACCTGGCTCCCGTCCCCCGGTTCGACCAGGAAGTCGCGGACCGGCGGATCGATCCCCGGGAGGCGCTCGTAGACGCCCGGCTTTCCGTCGTCGGCCGGAACGGGTGCCTCGGGCACGGGCTCGAAGACCGAGGGAGCCTCCGGGAGCGCCGGGCGGTCCGGCTTCCCGGCCCCTCCGCAGCCGGTGGCGGTGAGAACGGCGGCGACGGACAGCGCGACGAGGAGACGGTGGGCAGTCATCGGTTCGAGCCTCCCAGGTGCTCACGGAAGAAGGCGAACATCTTCCGGAAGAGATGGACCCGGCTGGCGTCGCGCCGGATCCCGTGCTTGCCGGCCGGGTAGATCATCATGTCGAAGGGTCGACCCGCTCGCACCAGGGCGTCGGCCATCCGGAACGTGTCCTGGGAGTGCACGTTGTCGTCCCGGAGCCCGTGGACCAGCAGGAGGGGGGCCCGTACGTGCTCCGCCCAGGTGACCGGGTTCGCCCGGCGGTAGGCGTCCGGGTGCTCCGCGGGCAGGCCGAGCCGCTCCTCCGTGTAGTGGGTGTCGTAGTGTTCCCACTCGGTCACCGGGGCGACGGCGACGTGGGCGGCGAAGGCTCCGGGCGCCTTCCCGGCCGCGAGGGCCGCCAGGAACCCGCCGTAGGACCAGCCCCACAGGCCGATCCGCCGCCGGTCGACGCCCGGGACGTTGCTCGCCAGCCAGTCGGCCGCGGCGACCGTGTCGTCCAGGTCCGGTCCCCCGAGGTCCAGGTGGACGGCGGTCCGCCAGGCCCGCCCGTAACCCTCGGAACCCCGGTAGTCCACCGAGAGGACGACCCAGCCCTCGCGGGCCATCAGGGTGTGGAGCGGGGTCGACCACAGGAAGGCTCGCCGGACCGCCTGGGAGTACCCGCCCCCGTGAACGTGGACGATCGCGGCGCGACCTGCCCGGGAAGGTCTCCCGGGCGGCTCCCAGAGCAGGGCGGGCACTGCCGCGCCGTCCTTCCCCCGGACGTGCACGATCCGGGGAACGATCAGCTCCGCCGGGTCGAAGTCCGGGGGCGGGGAACGGGTGAGGCGCAGCCAGCCCCGTTCGCTCCGTCCCGGCGGGCCCACCCAGAGGTCCCACGGGAGCGTCCAGTCGGAACGGACGGTCGCGACCCACTTCCCGTCGGGGCTGAGCCGGGCCCGGTGCCAGCCGGCTTGCGGGGTGAGGCGCTCGGGCTCGCCCCCGTGGAGGGCGAGCCGGTAGAGATGCTGCTCGTGGGGGGAATCCAGGTGGCCGAGGAAGACGACCTGCCCATCCACGACCCCCTGGAGGGCCGTCACCTCCCGGTTGCCCCGGGTGAGCTGGAGCATCCCCCCCCCGACCGGGTCGAGCAGCCAGACGTGGGCGGCACCCGTCCGCTCGCTGCCGAGGAGAAGGCGGCCGTCCGGCGTGACCTCGAGGAAGGACCGGGACAGGTTCACCCACGCGTCGTCCCGCTCCACGTGGATCTCCCGGGTGGACCCGTCCGGGTGCACCTCGAGGAGGTGGAGCGCGTGCAGGTCCCGCGGCTCGACCCCGACCACCAGCTTCCCGGGAGCCCGCCACAGGAGGTGGGTCACGTAGAAATCGTCGAAGGCCGACAGGTCGGCCCAGGTGACGTCGCCCCCCTCGGCCGAGACGATGCCGACGCGGATCCGCGAGTTCGCCGTGCCCGCGGGGGGGCGGCGCTGGTGTCGGCAGCGGACCCGGTCCCCGAGCACGTCGGGAATCGAGAGGACCGCGACGGGAGACGTGTCGTACTGGACGAACGCGACGAGCTTGCCCCCGGGGGACGGGGTCCAGGCCGAGCGGAAACCGACCTCTTCCAGGGCGATGTAGTCCGGGCGGCCATTCAGGAGCGTCTCCGTGCCGTCCGACGTGAGCTGGACGAGGGAACCGTCGTCGACCCCGAGCACCCACAGGTCGTTGTCCCGGACGAAGCCCACGCGACGACCGTCGGGAAACCACTGCGGGTCGATCTCCGGCGCGGCCGTGCGCGTCAGGCGCCGGAGATCCTCTCCCCCGGGGTCGACGACGAAGAGGTCGCCCCCGTAGGAGAGGAGCAGCCGGGAGCCGTCCGGCGACCAGGCATACGAGTCGATCCCCTCGTCGTCGAGCCGGGCCGTCTCCCTCAGCTCCTCGACCGCGTCATCCCGCACCGGGCCCGCCTCGAGCCGGCGGTGGTCGACCACGAGGCGGGGCTTCGCGTCACCGGGTGCCCACGTCCACAGGTCCCGGGCCTTGACGCCCCGGTCGTTCCAGAGAAACGCCAGGCGCGCCGGGCCGCCGGGGGCCCAGCGGACCAGGCGGGGGGGAATCCCGAAGGGGCGGGGATCTCGGTAGAGGCGCTCGAGGTCGAGGGGGGCGGCGAGGGCCAGGCCGATCGCCACGAGCGTGGCGACCGCGGCGGGGAACCACCGCGAACATCGGGACATGCGGGTCTCCTCCGGGAGCGGTTCAGCGGCGAGGCGTTCCGTCGTCCCGCTGCGCGCGGATCCAGCGAATCGCCGCCAGCCCGCCGACGATCACGACGAGCAGGGGCAGCCCGAGCAGCAGGGCGAGCAGGACCACCTCGCCGGTGGACATCGCCTGGTTCATGGCGAGGATCATGCCCTGCCCGGGGGGGCGGTCGCCACAGGCCCGGTCTCAGGACCCGCTGATCGCCATCTCGCCGAGGAGCACGGTGGCGCCGCCGGCCCCGCCGATGAAGAACTGGAGGTCGTCCGCGACCGCCTCCACCGCCGAGAACAGGTCGAGGATCGAGCCGGAGATCGCCATCCGGTCGAGTGGCTCCGCCGGCTCCCCCCCCGGGCCGATCCGGCGTCCCGCCGCGCCGAGGCTGAAGTCGCCGGTCACCGTGTTGACCGTGTGGAGTCCCATCAGCTCGCTGACCAGGATCCCCCCCTCGGCACGGGCGAGCAGCTCCATGCGGCCGGGCCCGGTCGGGAGCAGGTGCAGGGCATGGGCCCCGATCGTCGGCGGGGCCGCGTAGCCCCCGCGCAGGCTGTTTCCCGTCGGCTCGAGCCCGAAGCGACGAGCGGTGTAGCTGTCGTGGAGGAAGCCGCGGAAGATCCCCTCCTCGACCAGGACGTTGCGCCGTGTCGGCAGGCCCTCGCCGTCGATCGCGCCGGTTCCCCACGTCCCGGGCAGCGTCCCGTCGTCGACCAGGGTCACCCGGGAAGAGCCGATGCGCTGCCCCTCCCGGCCCTCGAGGACCGTTCGGTGGCGAAGCGCCTTGAGCCCGGAGAAGGCGTCCCCGAGGGCGGAGAGCAGGGCCGCCGTTTCCTCCGGGGGCAGGACGACCGGGAGCCGGCCGGTCGGGCCGGGGCGAGCCCCGAGGAGTTCCACCGCCCGGGCCGCCCCGGTTCGGCCGACCCGTTCGGGGTCGAGAGGGCCGGGCCCCAGCGCCCAGTCGCTCCACCAGCCGATCCGCTGGTCGTTGCCCCGGCGGGCCGCCGCCTCGATGGAGAGCCAGGCCCGGGTCCAGCCCTCGGCCGCGTCCACGCCACGGGTGCTGACGATTCGCTGCGTGCCCCGCGCGTCCTGGTAGGAGGCCCGCCGGATCCTGTCGACCTCGGGATAGGCGGCCCGGGCGGCGAGCTCCACCTCCCGGGCGAGGGCGATCTTCCTCGCCACCGGGAAGGCTGCCAGCGCGGGGTCCTCGTTCGGGGGAAGGGCCTCCGGCAGGGGCGCGGGGTCCGGGGCCCGGTTGGCTTCCTCCGCTTCCCCCAGTTCCGCCAGGTCGCGGGCGATCTCGAGAGCGCGCGCGAGAGCCTCGTCCCCCGGGTCGGCGGTGAAGGCGAAGCCGGTCCGTCGCCGGTGAAAGACCCGGAGACCGATCCCGGCCTCCTGGCGTTCCTCGACGGACTCGAGGCGACCGTCCGCCACGGAGACCTTCGTGGAGACGGTCTCGACCAGCGCCACCTCGACCTCCTCGATCCCGAGCCGCGCGGCCAGGTCGAATGCCCGCTGGGCGATCCGGCGTCCCGCCGCCCCGCCGAAGTCGCTCATCGCTCGTCTCCTCCGCCCGTGCCCCCGACGACGAGGGAAGGGATCCGGATCGTCGGCTGGGCGTCTCCGACCGGGACCCCCTGCCCGTCCTTTCCGCAGGTACCGACCGCCCAGCCCAGGTCCTTGCCCACCATGTCGATGCTCTCGAGGACCGCCGGCCCGTTGCCGGTCAGCATCGCGTCCCGCACCGGTTCCGCGATCTTCCCGTCGCGGATCCGGTAGGCCTCGAGACAGTGGAAGACGAAGTTCCCGGAAACGATGTCGACCTCCCCCCCGCCCATGTCGGCGACGTAGAGGCCGTCCTTCACAGAGGCGACGATCGCCTCCGGCTCGTCTTCCCCGGGCGCGATGAACGTGTTCCGCATCCGGGGGATCGGCAGGTGGCGGAACGACTCGCGCCGGCCGTTCCCGGTCGGTTCCATCCCGAGCTTCCGCGCCGTCTCGCGGGACTGGAGCAGCCCGACGAGCGTGCCCCGGTCGATCAGGACGACCCGGCGGGTCGGTTCGCCCTCGTCGTCCACCCGGTTGCTGCCCCGCCGACCCGGGAGCGTCCCGTCGTCGATGACGGTCACCTTCTCGGAGGCGACCCGCTTGCCGAGCTTGCCCGAGTAGATCGAGACGTTCTTCAGGTAGAAGTCCGCCTCGAGCCCGTGCCCGCAGGCCTCGTGGATCATCGTCCCGCCGGCCCGGCTGGAGAGCACCACGGGCATCGTGCCGGAGGGCGTGGGGGCGGCCCCAAGCTGGAGGCAGGCGATCCGCGCCGCCTCGGAGGCGACGCGCCGGACGACGCCCTCCTCGAGGAACTCCCATCCCCGGGTCGCCGAGTCCGCCTGGTATCCCGACCGGATCTCGTCGCCCTCCCGGGCGACGACCTGGCAGTTGAAGGTCACGTAGGGAGTGGGCTCGACGACGAATCGTCCCTCGGAGTTCGCGACGAGGATCACCCTGCGCGTCGTCCGGACCACGGCGGTCACCTGGACCACGCGGGGATCGTGTTCCCGGGCCACCCGGTCGGCGAGCGCCAGGCGGCCGGCCAGCTCGGAGACCGGCACGGTATCCGGCCACGTCCGCACCGGGACCAGCGGTTCGAGGACCTCCTCGCGGAAGGGGGTGACCCGCACCTGCCGGCTGCCGCCGACCCCCTCGGCGAGCCGGTCCGCCAGGACCAGGAGACTCTCCGTGTCCGTCGCGTTCCCGTTGGCGAACCAGGTCGAGTCGCCCCGGATCACCCGGAGGCCGACACCCCGGTCCCGCCCGGAAGAGGTGCGGACGATGCGTCCTTCCTCCCGGACCAGGCTCGTGCCGTCCCGCTGCTCGAAGAACAGCTCCGCGAACTCTCCTCCCCGGGCCAAGGCGCGATCGAGGACCTCGCGCACGAGATCGGGTTCGAGTGGAATCATCTCGGTCTCCCCCCGGGCCGGGCCGGCCCGGTTCCCGGCCTGCGGCCGGACCGGCGATTCTAGCAACAACGCGACGCGCCGGGGTCAGGCGCGGAGCGGCAGGGGCTTTCCCTCCCGGAGGAGCCGGGCGTCCTCCCGGAGATCCCGGTAGACCTCGGCCACCCGTTTCCGGGTCTCGTGCCAGGGACCGGAGTTGTCGATGACGTAGTCGGCGACGGCCGCCTTCCGGTCCTGGGGGAGCTGGGCGCGGATCCTCGCCCCCGCCGCGTCCGCGTCGATCCGGTCCCGGTCCATCAGGCGCCGGAGCTGGACCTCCGGGTCGGCCACGACGACGACCAGCCGATCGAACTGGTCGTGGCGGCCGGTTTCCACCAGGAGAGCGGCGTCGTAGAGGATCACGTCGACCCCCCCCGTCATGGCCAGCCCGGTGATCCGGCGCCGGCTCTCCTCGACCACCATGGGGTGGACGATTTCCTCGAGCCGTCGCCGCTCCCCGTCGTCCCCGAACACGATCTCGGCCAGGCGGGCCCGGTCGATGCCGCCTTCCGGCAGGAGCACTCCCCGGCCCCAGGTGGCGACGATCGGCGGGACCGCGGCTCCCCCCGGCCCGAGGAGGTCGTGGACGATCCCGTCCGCGTCCACCACCGCCGCGCCCAGCTCCCGGAACATCCCCGCCACCGTGCTCTTCCCGGTGGCGATGCCGCCGGTCAGTCCCGCGACGAGGACCGGGCGGGGCAGGGAGCGGGGGCGCAGGCGACCGGTCATCGGGCGGCCGGTCCTCCCGCGGCGAGCGCCCGCTCGGCGGCGAGGAGCGTGTTGTCGAGCAGCATCGTGACCGTGAGCGGGCCGACCCCCCCGGGTACGGGGGTGATCGCCGCCGCGCGGGCCGCCGCCTCGGCGAAGTGGACATCGCCCACCAGGGCGTGCCCCTTCTGCCGGAACCGGGCGAGCCGCTTCTCCTGGCCGCCGAGCAGGTCCTCGGCCAGGGCCGGGTCCGTGACCCGGTTGATCCCGACGTCGATCACGACCGCTCCCTCCTTGACGAAGTCGCCCCGCACCAGGCCCGGCCGGCCGACGGAGGCGACCAGCAGGTCGGCCTCGCGGCACACCGCGGCGAGGTCCCGCGTCCGGGAATGGCAGACCGTCACCGTCGCGTGCCGCCGGAGCAGCAGCAGCGCCACCGGCTTGCCGACGATGTTCGAACGGCCGACCACCACGGCCCGCTTCCCCGCGAGATCGAGCCCCGCCTCGTCGACCAGCGCGAGGATTCCGCGGGGAGTGCAGGCGACGATGCCATCGTCCTCGCCGAGGAGCAGCTTGCCCGCGTTGACCGGGTGGAACCCGTCCACGTCCTTGCCCGGCGGGATCGCCTCCAGGATCTCCCGCTCGTCCAGGTGGCCGGGCAGGGGGAGCTGGACCAGCATGCCGTCGATCTCCGGGTTCCCGGCCAGGCGGTGGACCGTCGCGAGAACCCGCTCCCTCGTGGCCTCCGCCGGCAGGCGCTCGACCGTGGAGGCCATGCCGATCGCCCGGGCCGACTTCTCCTTGTTCCGCACGTAGACGGCGCTTGCCGGGTCGTCGCCGACGAGGACGACCGCGAGACCGGGTGGCCGGCCGGCGCGCCGGGCGAAGTCGGCGACGCGCGCGGCCAGGTCGGCCTGCAGGCGGCGGGAGAGGGCCTTGCCGTCGAGGATGCGTGCGCTCACTGCCTGGTTCCTCCTCCAGCCTTCCCCGCGGGGAAGACCTTCCGGAACGGGACCCGGACCCGGTGGGTCCGCGCCCCGACCTGGACGAACGGGATCTCGAGCACCAGCACGCGGGCCTCCCGCGGTGGTTCCGGGAAGACCAGGAGGCCCTCCCGGCCCTCCCCGGGGGCCCGCAGGTCCACCGGGCCGTCGAAGAGACCCCGCATGAACCGGTCCACCGTCTGCCGGGCCGGGCCGGTCTCCCGGTCCGGGCGGAGCACTTCCCAGGCGCGGGTGTAGTCGAGGGGGGCCACCGGCCAGTTGCCCCGGTCGGGCCAGAGGTGGATCGCCCCCGTCTCCACGTGGACCGGAAGCTCGCCGGTCGCCCGGAAGAGGGCCCGGAACGTCACCAGCCGCTCCCCGTGGGGGAGGCGGGCGAGGGGATCCTCGGAGATCCCGAGCCGGTCCCGCAGCCAGGCACGACGCGCGGCGGCATCCAGCGGCTCGAGCTCGATCTCGACGCCGGGGAGGACCTCCCGGACGGGGACCCGATCGCCGGGGGGCGCGAGGTGAAACGGGCGCCACGGGGGCGGTCCCGTGGCACACCCGGCGAGGCCGAGGAGCGAGACGGCGAGGACGGTCGTGGCAAGGCGGCACGGGTGCACGGGCGGATCCTCCGGGCCCGGAGTCTACCCGGGATCATGGCGCGGGGGAAAAGGCACCCTAGAATGAGAGATTCGGCCGCGCGGAGCGGCCTCCTGGAGCGAGGCATGCCGGACGAGATCGTCGTTCGCGGGGCGAACGAACACAACCTGAGAAACCTCGACGTGCGGATTCCCCGGAACCGGCTCGTGGTCATTACCGGGGTCTCCGGCTCGGGAAAGTCGTCCCTCGCCTTCGACACGATCTACGCGGAGGGACAGCGCCGCTACGTGGAGTCCCTCTCCGCCTACGCCCGGCAGTTCCTCGAGCTGATGCAGAAGCCGGACGTGGAGTCGATCGAGGGGCTTTCCCCGGCGATCTCCATCGAGCAGAAGACGACGTCGCGGAATCCCCGGTCGACGGTGGGGACCGTCACCGAGATCTACGACTACCTGCGCCTGCTCTACGCCCGGGTGGGGCATCCCCACTGCCCCGAGTGCGGCCGGTCGATCGAGCGGCAGACCGTCCAGCAGATCGTCGACACGGTGCTGGCGCTGCCGGAGGGGACCCGGGTCCAGGTGCTGGCGCCGGTGGTGCGCGGGCGGAAGGGCCACTACCGGAAGGACCTCGCGGAGTGGGCGAGCCGGGGCTTCGTGCGGGCCCGGATCGACGGGGAGCTCGTCGACCTCGACGACCCGCCCGAGCTGGACCGGAAGCGGGCCCACACCATCGAGATCGTCGTCGATCGGGTCGTCGTCAAGGAGAGGGCCCGGCAGCGGCTGGCGGACTCGGTGGAAACGGCCCTCAAGCTGGCGGACGGCCTCGTGCGGATCGTCCGGGGAGACGGCGAGGAGACCCTCTACTCCGAGCGCTATGCCTGCCCCGACTGCGGCGTTTCGCTGCCCGAGCTGGCGCCCCGCTCGTTCTCGTTCAACTCCCCGTACGGGGCCTGCCCGACCTGCGACGGGCTCGGCGTTCACCGCGAGTTCGACCCGGACAAGATCGTCGCCGACCCGTCGGCCCCGGTCGTCCTCGGCGCGATCCAGCTCTGGGGGGGCGCCGAGGCGTCGGCGATGGCGGAGATGATCCGGACGATCCTCCGGGCCCACCGGATCCCCTCGAACACCGCCTGGAAGGACATCCCGAACCGGGTGCGACGGATCCTGATGTACGGGTCGGGAAAGCGGGAGTTCGAGTTCGTCTTTCGCGGCGGGCGGTCGACCTACACCGTGCGCCGCCCCTTCATCGGCATCATCCCGCGCCTCGAGCGGCGGCTGCGGGAGACCGGCTCGGACACGGTTCGGGAAGAGCTGGAGCAGTACATGTCGGTCTCCCCGTGTCCCGATTGCGGGGGCGCCCGGTTGAACCGCGTCTCCCTCGGCGTCCGGGTCGGGGGCCTGAATATCGCCGAGGTGACCGCCCTGCCGGTGCACCGGGCGCGGCGGTTCTTCGACGAGCTCCGGCTCTCTCCCCGGGAGGAGGAGATCGCCCGCCAGGTTCTCAAGGAGATCCGGGAACGGCTCGGGTTCCTCGAGAACGTCGGGCTCGGCTACCTCTCCCTCGACCGGTCCGCCGGGACGCTCTCCGGGGGAGAGGCGCAGCGGATCCGGCTGGCCACCCAGGTCGGGTCGCGCCTGACCGGCGTGCTCTACGTGCTCGACGAGCCCTCGATCGGGCTCCACCAGCGGGACAACCGGCGGCTCCTCGACACCCTGGTCTCGATGCGGGACCTGGGGAACACCGTGATCGTCGTCGAGCACGACGAGGAAACGATCCGCAGCGCGGACCACGTGATCGACCTGGGGCCGGGACCGGGAGAGCTCGGGGGCCGGATCGTCGCGGAGGGCACGCCGGAGGAGATCGCGGCCTGCGAGGAGTCGCTGACGGGGCAGTACCTGGCCGGCAGGCTGCGCATCGAGGTGCCGCGGCAGCGCCTCGAGCCGGACGGGCGCTGGCTCGTCGTGCGCGGCGCCCGCCAGCACAACCTCAAGGGGATCGACGCGCGCTTCCCCGTCGGCCTCTTCACGGTCGTCACCGGCGTCTCCGGGTCCGGCAAGTCGACCCTCGTCAACCACACCCTGTACCCGGCGCTGCTGCGGGCGTTCGGGCTGCGGGCGGATCGCCCCGGGGAACACGAGCGGATCGACGGCCTCGAGCACGTCGACAAGGCGATCGACATCGACCAGTCGCCGATCGGGCGCACGCCGCGGAGCAACCCGGCGACCTACGTCGGCGTGTTCGCCCCGATCCGGGAGCTGTTCGCCCAGGTCCCGGAGGCCCGGGCCCGCGGGTATCGGCCGGGGCGTTTCTCGTTCAACGTCAAGCGCGGGCGCTGCGAGGCGTGCGAGGGCTGCGGCGTCCTCCGGATCGAGATGCACTTCCTGCCCGACGTCTTCGTCACGTGCGACGTCTGCGGCGGCACGCGCTACAACCGCGAGACGCTGGAGATCCGCTGGAAGGGGAAGTCGATCGCCGAGGTTCTCGACATGACGGTCCGCCAGGCGCTCGACTTCTTCTCCGCCGTTCCGCAGGTGGCACGCAGGCTGAAGACGCTCGACGACGTCGGCCTCGGGTACATCCGGCTCGGACAGCAGGCGACGACCCTGTCGGGCGGAGAGGCCCAGCGGGTGAAGCTCGCCCGGGAGCTCTCCCGCGCCTCGACCGGCAGGACGGTCTACATCCTCGACGAGCCGACGACCGGGCTCCACTTCCACGACGTGCGGAAGCTGCTCGAGGTTCTCCTCCGGCTGCGGGACGAGGGCAACACGATCATCGTCATCGAGCACAACCTCGACGTGATCAAGACCGCCGACTGGGTGCTCGACCTGGGCCCCGAGGGAGGAGACGAGGGGGGGCGGATCGTCGCCGAGGGCCCCCCCGAGGCGGTCGCGGAGGTGGAGGCGTCGTGGACCGGCCGCTACCTCCGCCGGGTCCTCCGGTAGCGGAGGCCGGCCCGGGGCGTCGACCCGGGCCGAACACGTCCGGATGCCTGCGGACTCGATGTAATGGCTTCGTCATCTGCTTGACACATTTCCCGCCGGGCCCAGATTGGAACCCCGTGGGTCCGGATGCGTCGCCCCGGGGGACGGCGCGGAGGAGAACCGGTCCGGCCCCGGGAGGGAAACCGGTGAAGAAGGCCACGCTGTTGCCCCTGGTCGCTCTCCTCGCCGCGGTCTCGCTGGCCGTAGCCGGCGGGGGGCACCACTACCCGGACGGTGTCGAGAACTACTTCTCGGGGATCGCTCCGCCGCCGGGATTCCATGTCGTCAACTACACGCTCTACTACGCCGCCGATACCTACAGGGACGACGACGGGAACACGGTCGACGGCATGCAGGTCAACGTCTTCGGCGAGGTGGTTCGCTTCGTCTGGATCTCGGACAGGAAGGTGTGGGGCGGGAACTACGGTCAGCACCTCTTCCTGATCTGGATGAACCAGAACCTGCGCCCCGGGTCCCGGTCGTTCTCGAAGAGCGGGATGGCGGACGTGATCTGGTCGCCGTTCCTGGTCACCTGGCACGGGCAGAAGGTCCACTGCGCGATCAGTCTCGCGGACATCTACCTGCCCGTCGGCAGCTACGACCACGAGGACCCGGTGAACCCGGGAAAGAACTTCTGGACCATCGAGCCCGTGTTCGCGGTCACGTGGTTCCCCGGCGGGAAGTGGAACGTCTCGGCGAAGTTCATGTACGACATCAACGGCACGAACGACGAGTACGCGTACTGGGCGACCGGCCGCGATCACGACCTGAAGCCGGGCCAGGAGTTTCACGTGGACTACGCGGTCGGCTACTCGTTCAACCAGAAGTGGACGGTCGGCCTGAACGGGTACCTCTACTACCAGGTGACCGACGACGAGATGGACGGCAGGGATCTCGCGGACCAGAAGTCGCGCTACTGGGCGGCGGGTCCCGGCGTCTTCTACAACGCCGGGCGTCTCAAGATGTCGCTGACCAGCGCCTTCGAGTTCGGCGCCCGGAACTGGTTCGAGGGCAGCTCGGTGCTCTTCAAGCTCTACTACTCGTTCTGACAGCGGGCGAAGGAGACGAGATGTACAGGATCGAGAAGAAGCCGTACGGGTACAAGCTGACGTTCTCGGGGTTCATCCAGGCCGCGGAGATGCAGAAGTGGGTCGAGGAGTCCCGGAAGGCCCTCGCCGCCGCGCCCTCGAAGTTCGGCGTCCTGGTCGACATGCGGACCCTCAAGCCCCTGGCCGCCGATGCGCAGGCCCTCATGCAGGAGGGCCAGAAGCTGTACAAGCAGAAGGGAATGGTCCGCTCGGCGGTCGTCGTCGACAGCGCGATGACGAAGATGCAGTTCCAGCGGATCGCCAGGACGTCCGGCATCTACCAGTGGGAGCGCTACATCGACGGTTCCTCGGTGAAGAACTGGGAGCAGGTGGCCGCCGACTGGATCACCAGGGCGATCGACCCGGACAAGAAGCCGGTCGGGGCCTGACCGGCCGGGAAGGTGCGAACGATCGGGGCCGCCCACGGGGGCGGCCCCGTCGCCGCGCCCGACCCGTGTTCCCGGGGCCGGCCCGTCCCCGGGGTCCTTCCGGGGTTGCCGTCCCGGCTGGTATCCTCCGCCCATGGTGACCGAGGGTGACGTCCGTGCGTTCTTCGACCTGCTGGAGCAGGGCGAGTGGGATCGCCTCGCGGGCCTGCTCGCGGAGGACGTGGTCCTCGAGTTCCCGGGGGAGAGGTTCGGCGGCCGGTTCGCGGGTCGCCGCCGGGTGATGGTTTTCCTGCGGCAGAACCAGCGGCTGTTCCGCGGCGGCCTGCACTTCGAGTTCCGGTGGGTCGGCGCGTCCGGCGACCGGGTCGTCGTCGAGTGGACCAACCGGGGGGTGACCCGGACGGGAAAGGACTACGCCAACCGGGGCGCGACGGTCTTCGTGCTGCGCGACGGCCTGGTCGCCGAGATCCACGACTACCTGGACACGGCGATCCTCGAGCGCACCTGGCCGCGCCTGGAGGGCTGACCGTGGACCGGTACGTCGCGCCCGAGGGAGCTCCCTTCCTGCCGGACGGTCTCTTCGAGGGGAAGGTCGCGCTGGTCACCGGGGGCGGCACCGGGCTCGGGCTCGCGATCTCGACCCGGCTCGGCCGCCTGGGAGCGAAGGTGGCCTGCGCCAGCCGGGACGTGGAGCACCACCGGGAGCTCCTGGGCCGCGGAGAGCGGGAGGGGTTCGAGGTCCTGTCCCTCGCCTGCGACGTGCGGGACGCCCACGCCGTGCGGCGGAGCGTCCGGGAGGTCGTCGAGCGGTGGGGCGGGCTGGACGTGCTCGTCAACAACGCGGCGGGGAACTTCATCCGTCCGTCTCTCGCCCTCGCGCCGCGGGCCTTCGACACGGTCCTCGACATCGCCCTGGCCGGCGTGTTCCGCTTCAGCCGCGAGGCGGGACGCGTGATGCGGGACCAGGGGGGCGGGGCGATCGTCAACGTGTCCGCTCCCTACGCCCGGGACGGCAAGCCGGGCGTGATCCACTCCGCCTGCGCCAAGGCCGGCGTGGAGACCCTGACGCGGACGCTGGCCGCCGAGTGGGCCGGCTACGGCATCCGGGTCAACGCGATCTCTCCCGGGCCGTTCCAGAGCCGGGGGGCGGCGGACCGCCTCTGGCCCACCGCGGAGCTCGAACGGGCCGTGCTTGCGCAGATTCCCCTGGGCCGGTTCGGGACCGTCGAGGAGGTCGCCGAGCTGGCCTGCTTCCTGGCGAGCCCCGCCGCCGCGTGGCTCACCGGGACGATCCTCCTGGCCGATGGCGGTTGGTCCCTCCCGCGGCCCCTGGTCGACCCGGGGGAGCGGGGCGTGGACCGGAGGCGTTCCTGAGCGACAGGGGGCCCGGATCGGCGTACCTTCCCCCCGAGGGAGGTCACGTCCATGGGTACGCGCCGTTCCGCCGCCGCCGCCGTCCTGCCGGTGCTGTTCGCTCTCTTCGCCGTCCCGGCCGCGTTCCCGGCCCCGCCCCCCGGGGTCGGGCCGAGCCTCCGCTTCGAGGGAAAGACGACCCTCGCGTGGGAACCGGTCACCGGCGCGGAGCGGTACGACGTCTACCGGGGCACCCGGCCCGACGGGACGGACCTCGCGTGCCTCGTCTTCCGAACCCCCGAGACCACGGCGGAGGACCCGGAAACGCCTGCCGTGGGCGGGCTCTTTACCTACGTCGTTGCCGCGTGGAACGCCGACGGCGAGGGCTCCCTCGGCGCGGGCACCGACGGTACGGAGCGCGTGCCGGCCGTCCGCTGTGCCGACGACGACGGGGACGGGGTCCGGGACGACCGGGACAACTGCCCGGGGGTCGACAACCCCGGCCAGGAGGACCAGGACGGGGACGGCCAGGGGGACCCCTGCGACCCGGAGACGTACACGTTCGAGGAGGACACCCCCGGGGAGCGGCCGGCCGACATGACGCAGCTCGGGGGCCTGGACGAGGGGTTCCTCGTCCGGGACTGCGGCGGCGACCGGTGCATCTCCTACGATGGCGGGGCGACCGGGATCCACGACCGGTTCGACCGGTGGATCGCCGGGGAGGCATTCCGGGACGAGGACGTGGTCGTCGACCTGGCGCCGGCCAACGGGGATACCGTCCTCCTCGAGCTGTGGTCCGAGGGAACGTGGGCGGAGAACGCCGGGGGCGGTATCCAGGTCTACGTGGCCGAGGACGGGGCGCTCACCGTCCGCCAGCGGCGGGGCCGGGAGGTGACCGGTCTCGCGGCCCCGGGGGATCCCGGGACGACGCGCCTCCGGTTCCGGCTGCGGAAGGGGGAAGGGACGGCATCCGTCCTGCACGTCGACCGGTGGCTCGACGGGGGCTGGGACGAGGACTGGGCGGTGGCGGAGATCGCGGACGACCACCTGCTGCGTGGCCGGGGGATCGTCACCGGCAACTACGGCGGCGACACGTCCGGCAGGCGGGGGATCCTCCTCGCCACCGGGAACGTCGCCCTGCCGGGGGAGTCGTTCCGCCTGCGCCGCTCCTGGGAGGCGCTCGACGACTGGAAGCTGTTCCAGCGGGGGCCGGACGACACGGCCCCGGTGCCCGTGCCGTTCGCGTGGCGGAGCGAGGGGGAGGTCCACCTCGAGGTGCGCCTCGTCGAGAGCGCGACCGGGACCGTCGTGCCCGGGTTCGACTGGGCGGACCACCGGTGGGACCTCCCGGCCTCCCCCCCGGGGGCGGAGGACGAGGTCACCCTCGAGGGGGTGCCCGCCGGCGGGAACTACGACCTCGAGGCTCGGCTCGTCGACGGGGAGGGGGAGATCCTCGGCGAGGACACGGTCCACGACATCGCGGTCGGGGATGCCTGGCTGGCGGCCGGGCAGTCGAACATGTCGGGCTACTCGGGAGGCCTCGAGCCGATGGAGCCACCCGTCGACGAGGTCCACCTCTTCGGCAACGACTACCGCTGGAAGCGGGCCCGCGAGCCGATGGACGACGGGACGGACCAGGTCGACCGCGTCAGCGAGGAGTTCCCGCAGCACACGCTGATGCTCCGGTTCGCCAAGGAGATCTCCGCCGCGGTCGGTGTTCCGGTCGCGATCATCCCCGCGCCCCTCGGCGGGACGAACCTCTACTCCCAGTGGCAGCGGCGGGAGGACGACCACGACAACCGGGGCACCCTCTACGGCTCGTCCATCTGGCGCGTGCTCGTCCAGGGGTACGCGTACCCGGTCCGCGGCGTGATCTGGTACCAGGGGGAGTCGGACGTCGGCCGGACGACCGAGCAGTACCTCGCCGACCTCGAGGCGCTGGTGGCCCACTGGCGCGAGGACCTCGGCAACCCCGACCTCTGCTTCGGCAACTGCCAGCTGGCGACCTACATGTACGCGGACCTGGACGCGTGGACCGACATCCAGGAGGCGCAGCGCCGGCAGGCCGAGAGGGACGACCTCTCCGCGATCGCCGCGCTCGTCGACCTGCCGCGAAACGACACGATCCACCTGAACACGGAGGGATACCGGGAGGCGGGGCTGCGCCTCGCCAGGGCGGTGCTCCCGGCCTGCTACGGGATCGACGCGCCGCAGGAGCCCCGGCTCCAGTCGATCGCGTTCGACGGGCCCGGCACGTCCCGCATCGCGCTGACCTACGACAAGGAGATCACCGGCGGCCACGCGAACCTCTACCGCGTGACCGACCGCAACGGGTACGTGCAGATCACGTCGCTGAGCGTCGAGGGGAACCGCGTGATCCTCCAGCTCCAGAGGCCGGCGTCCGGCGACACGTTCGTCTCGTACGGCTACGGGCGGAACCCCGGGGACATCTGGATCCGGGCGGTCGACGGGACCGGGGCGGCCCTCTGCTTCGACCTGTTGCCCGTGCAGTGAGCCGTGCGCCGCTAGGAGCCGGGCTCGTCGGAGGCGAGGGCGTCGCGGAGGCCGAGGAACAGCCGGGCGAGACCGCGCAGCATGCCGCGTCCCCCGGCGCCGAGGACGCCGGAGGCCCGGCGGAATGCCCGGGCGGTGCCCGGCGCGAGTTCCTCGCCCACGAGCCCGGCGAGGCGCCGCGCGGCCTCCCGCCACATGGTCGGCGTCCAGGGCCGGATGCCGACCCGCCGGCTGCGGAGCGAGCGGCACCGGAGCACCGCCACGTCCCCCAGGCGCACGGTCAGGAGCCCGTTGACCAGCCCCTGGCCGACGGGGCCGGCGAGGCGCGCCGTCCAGTTGCCCGCGACCTCGGCCAGCGCGCTCCCGGCGGAATCGGCGATCCGGTCGACGAGGCCGGCAGTGACCGCGGAGGCGAGGACGTCCCGCACGACCCGGAACGTCCCGAGCGGACCCGGCCGGCCGTAGTAGAGCGTTGCGACGCGGGCCATCAGTTCCAGGTTGCGGACCAGGGTGACCAGGGCATCGACCAGGGCGGACGGGTTGACGGCGGTCAGCAGCGCCACCTGGGAAGCCGCCTGCCACACTTCCGCCCGGGCCTTCCTGTCCAGGGGCTCGAGCAGCCGGTCGATCTCGGCCTCGACCACCCGGACGAGCGCCTCGTCGTCGTGTTCCCCCGCCGCGATCGCCTCGATCCGCTCGAGGACGGCCGGGACCTTCCCGCGCGCCGTTTCCTCGAGGGCCGGGTTCGCCTCCTGCCGGGCGAGCCAGCGGCGGACGAACCCGAGGTACCGGCGGCGGTGCCGGGGGGCCCAGTCCGCGGGGGGTGGAAGCTCGGGCGGTTCGATCACCCGCGGGAGCTTCCACCAGCGCCAGGCGATCCAGCCGATGAAGCCGGCGACGAGGGCGAGCAGCATGCCGGTGACCGCCCATGCCAGCCAGGGGTGGAGGCCGGCGAGGAGCTGGTGGAGGTGGATCGCCTCGAGGACGAGGACCGCCGTTCCGACGACCAGCACGGTCCAGAAGAGGCGACGGGCCCACCGAACGGTGCCGGCCAGCAACCGGGCGAGGAACGGCGTCTCCAGGCGGTGCATCGGGGCGCTCATCGGCCGCCTCTCCCGGGAACGGCGAGGGACGGGCTGGCCACCTCGACCCGGACCTCCATCTCCTCCGCCTCGTCGACCGCGCGGGCGAAGTTCCGGAACGCCTGGTACTCGTCCCCCGGTTCGACGCGACGGTACGGCACGAGCAGCTCGCGACGGAGCTCGAGGACGCCGTCCGTGAGCCGGGCGGCGAGGTGCAGAGAGCCGAAGGGTGACGAGATCGACGCCGGTTCCGGGAGGTCCCGTGGCGCGAGCCCCCCGGGCAGGCGGATCCGCAGGACGTCCCGGCGGAAGATCCCGGCGTCGAGGAGCAGCGGCTGGCGCCGGGTCGGCAGCGTCCCGTACTCGCCGAGCAGGTTCGCCCGGTGGAGCACGAGGGGAAGGGCGAACCCGGTCGCGATCCGGCGCGCGAAGGTACCGCCCCGGATCCCGAGGGTGATCGTCACCGGTCCCTCTTCCTTCCTGTCCGCCCCCTCGACCCGCGAGGACACGACCTCGGCGCCGGGGAACGAGTCCGCGGCGAGCCCGCGGAACACCCGGGGCATGTCGTCGGTGGAGACCTCGGCGAGAAGGGAGCGCAGCGTGTCGGCGTACCCCTCGCGGAGCACGAGGACCAGGGTTCCCTCCACCCGGCCGTCGCCCGCGAGGACGAGGTCTGCCGTCCGCTCGGCAAGGAACCCCGGGGGGCGGTCCGGCAGGTCGACCAGGCGCACCGGGTGATCCAGGTCGAGGGGAACCTCGAGGGCGTCGCCCCCGGAGAGCTGGACGGGGAGCCGATCGAAGGGGTGGTTCGTGCCGTTGTAGTCGAGGAACACCGGGCCCCCGGGGAGCAGGAGTTCGACGACGGGATAGGTGAACAGGGTCGGGCTCGGGCACTCGAGGTTGCGACCCTTCATCCAGGAGGGCCGGGCGAGGACCAGGCGTGCCTCGAGGCCGAGCATGCGGGCGAGGGCCAGGGCGACGACGGCCCGGTTCCCCTCCCCGGCGGAAGCGGCGGCGCTCGCCGGCACGCCCGGCCGGAAGGCGGCGCTCCCGGGGTCCATCGTCTCGCACAGCAGCCGATGCATCGCCCGGGCCAGGCGGGTCGGCCCGGGGTTCCGGCCTTCCGCCGCCGCCCGGCGCCGGATCTCGGCCACCATTCCGGGCAGGGGATCGTCGGGGCGGAGCATGCCGACGAGCGCCGAGCGGATCATGTCCCCGAGATCGGCGAAGGAGAGGCCCAGGCCGAGGCGCACGTGGGGGACGACCTCCACCGGGTCGGGCACGTGGGGCTCCGGCCGGAGCCGTTCCATCGACCGGGCGGTCCAGGAGCGAACCCGCAGCCCGTCCCTGAGCTCATCGGTGGTCTCGAGTCCTTCCTCGTTGCCGCACGCGCGGACCGGGAGGTCCGGGTCGTGCATCACCACGTACCGGGAGAGCTGGAAGCTGCGGTCCGGCCCCTGGAAGAGGAACACCGACCGGTTGTCCAGCGCCCCGGGCACCGGGCTCCAGGGCGGGATCCACCGCCGCCACGTGTAGACGATCGCGTCTCCCGGCGCGAGGCCGGGCAGGTTGAACGGGGGACCCGCGCGCGGATCGACGTCGACGATCCGTCCGTCCGGCTTCCACACCTGGAGGGTCTCCAGCATCGCTCCCGGCATCACCGTGAGCTCCCCCTCCTGCTCGACGCCCTTCCGCGTCCAGACCTTGTGGATCCCCTGGTAGTACTCCGTCTGGCTACCGTCCGGGTGGACCCGCACGACGGCGATGTCCGCGAGCAGCGAGGCATCGGTCCCGGGCTCCGGCGCCGGCACGTCCCGGAGGACCTCCCCGGGATCGACGAGCCAGGCGACGAACGGATCCTTCCGGCCCCGCCTGGCGAGCACGCGCCACAGTCCGACGCGGGCCGGGTTCAGCTCGAGCGTCTGCCGGAGCAGCTCGGCGACCTCGTCCTCCCGGCCGAGGAGAGACAGGACGGCCGCCATCCTCTGCGGGATCCCCCCTTCCCGGGGGAACGTCTCGCGTGCCTGCCGGAGGACCTCGAGGGCCTCCTCCGCGCGGTCGGCATCGAGGAGGGCCCGGGCGAGGGCGAGCCGGGCATAGAGATAGGCCGGGCGCCGGCGGACCATCTCCCGCCACGCGGCGATCGCCTCCTCGTGTCGCCCCCGGGCCGCGAGGAAGTCGGGCCAGTCGTCGTCGACCGGGTCCCGGCGATGCAGCTCGGCAAGGGCTTCCCGGAGGTCGTCGAGGCGCCGGAAGCGGCGGTCGAAGCCGATCCGCGCGTCGAGGATGCCCTCCCGGCCCGGTGCCAGCGCGAGCACGCGCTCGAGGGTCTCCTCGGCCTCCGTCCGCCAGCCGCGCGTGGCCGCGACCCGCTGGACCAGCAGCAGCGCCTCCACCTGGTCCGGGCGGGTTTCCAGGATCTTCCGGGCCCGCCGGAGCGCCTCGTCGGTGCGGCCGGCGTGCTCGTCCATCCCGGCGAGCAGTACGTCCGCCCGCAGGAGAGCCGGGTCCTTCCGTGACGCTTCCTCGAGGAGGGAGCGGGCCCGGGCCAGGTCCTTCTCGGGAGCCAGCCCGGTATCACCGGTGCGGAGAAAGTCCCCGAGGAGCCATGCGAAGACCGGGGCCTCCGGCCAGGCCTTCCGGGCCGCCTCCAGCAGGGTGCCGGTGACGCGGTCGAGGCCCCGGGCCCGGGTCCACCACGCGGCAGCCAGGACCGCCGCCGGGTCGTCCGGGGTGCCCTCCGGGGCGGTGGTGTCCAGGGGACAGGAAAGGGGACGGGCCCGGAAGCGCGCGGGAGGAAGCGGCGCCGGTCCGGCCGGGACGGCCACGAGGGGCGCCCCGCCGTCCAGGGGATGGAGGGCCAGGACGAGGTCCGCGAGTCGCAGCGAGTTGTCCAGCTTGGCGAGGAAGCGGTGCCGGCCCGCTGCCAGCTCGACCCGGGCCGCGAGGGACCGGGGTGGACGCTCCCGCCGCCGGTCGGCGGCGAGGAGCTCGCGGCCGTCGAGGAACAGCCGGAACGACCCGGAAGAGCCGGCGACCACCCGCAGGACCCGGGGCTCCGTGACCTGCACCTCGCACGCGGCGTAGACGACGCCGGCCTGGCGGAACGCCGGGGGGACGAGGACCCTCCCGTCCGGGAAGGACGCCTCGAGACGGAACGGGGGCCACGGGGAGTTCCCGGCACCCGGTGTCCCGTCGAGGCGCCCGTCCTCGGGTGGGAAGCGGCGGGCGAGGGCCAGGGGAGCGAACCGCCCGTACGGGCCGACGAGCGTCCACCCGGTGACCCGGTGACCCGGGTCCACGAGGGCGGAGAGCCCCTCCTCGCCACGGCCCGCCCGGGAAAGGATGTCCGCGAGGACCGCCGTCGCGACGTCCCGCAGCTCCGGGGGAAACCGCTCGTCCTCGCCCGTGGCGAGGCGACGCACGAGCGGGACGAGGGAGGCTCCCCCGTCGGGAAGGAGAGCAGAGATCGCCAGCAGGTGGACGGCGGCCCCGGAGGCCAGGGGCCCCCGCGCGCCCGCCTCGAGGGCCGCGGCCAGGACGGACGCGGCCCCGGCCGGATCGCCCCCGCCCTCGAGCAGGGTGGCGAGGCCGATCGCGGCCCGCACGTCCGCCGGGTTCCCGGCCAGGCGATCGCGGAAGAAGGCGCGTGCTTCCTCGTCCCGGCCGGCGGCAATGGCGGCCCATCCCTGGTCGGGTCCCGCGGCGGCCGCGCAGGGAGGTGCCGCGGGGAGGACGGCCAGGAGGGCGAGCGTGGCGACGAGGGGAGACGCGACCGTCCACTTGTTCTTCTTCATGGCAGCCACCTCGTCACGATGCGCTGGTCCAGTGCTTCCCGGACCCGGCGCAGGACCTCCGAGAACCGGGGCAGGTCGGCCGGGGCCACGTCGCCGCCGCGGAAGACCAGGTCGATCCGGACCTGGACTCGCCCCCGGCCCTCCCGGACCGCGAGGTCCAGCTCGAGCCACGGGGAGGAGACCCGGACCGGGCGCGGGAGGTCGGCCAGCCGGACCCCGGGCGGCAACTTCCAGCGGGCCTCGGTGGTCACGTGCCAGGGGACCGGCAGGCGGACCGGGAGCTCCCGGCCCGGGGACGGGGGCTGGACGCCGGGCCGGGGCACGTGGAGCGCGAGCGGAAAGCTGACCGTCCCGTCCCCTTCCCGGCGGCCGAGGCTCTCGTCCCGCAGGGACGCCCACCAGGAGACCTCGGGGGTGTCGAGATCCATCGGGCCGATCCGGGCGTCGAGGAGCGTGACCTCGGGCCAGCGCCGGCGCAGGCGGCTCGCGAGGACCGCCCGGGGGCGGTCCGCCAGGCGGAAGAAGCTGCGCTCCCGGGCGGCGGCCTCCCCGCGCGCGGCCAGGCTCACCCGGATCTCCGCCGCCCCGTCCCGCTCGGGGAGCAGCTCCTCGACCCAGCGTGCCACCGAGTCGTCCGGCCGGGGGTCCGGGGTCCTGACGAGCCGGCCGCCGGGCGGGTTCTCGTCGACGACCAGCGCGAGGGCGCCCCGGTCGCCTCCCGGCAGCTCCCCGAGCCCGTAGTGGAGAACGGTTCCGTCGAGCCAGAGGTCCGGGTCCTCCACCCGGACGATCGCGTGGTCGAACGCCGCGAACGTCGGCACCCGGGAGTCGAATCCCCCGCGGTCCCGGCTTCGCAGGAGGGCCACGTGGGCGTCGATCCCGGCGAGGCGGAGCATCGCCACCATCAGGGCCGCCTTGTCCTTGCAGTCCCCGTGACGCCGGCGGAAGACCGCCTTGACGTCGTACGGCTTGACCGCGTGGATCCCGAGCTCCAGGGCGACGTACCGGGTGTTCTCGAGGACCCACTCGTAGATCCGGCGGACCGTCTCCCGCCGGGACGGATGGTCGGCGAGCAGCTCCTGCACCTCGGCGCGGATGTCCGCGTCGGGGTGGGACGCGTCCTCGAGCAGGCGAGCGTACAGGGCCCCCAGGTGGTCCCAGGTGTCCACGGTGCCGAGCACGGCGAGGGGGGCTCTCTCCTCCCGCGGCGGGGCCCAGGGAACGTCGCGGAGGGCGGGAAGGGGGCCCAGGCGGATTGCCCGGACCCTGCGCCCCGGGTCGGCGGGCAGCTCCTCCTCCCGGGCGGGCTCCGGCAGGTGCAGCAGGTCCCGGTGGATCGGCAGGTCCCCGGGAGCATCGATCACGAGGAGCGTCCGCAGCACCGGGATGCTCCGGCCGAGGACGACGATGTCGCCGAAGTACCCCTCGGCGAGGGGGTTCACCGGCCCGCGGTCGGTGACCCGGTACCGGATCTCGAGCAGGTCCCCCGCCTCGAGGCGGGGGAAGAGCGCCTGGAGCTGGCGCGTGTCGTACCACATCCGCAGCTCCGGGTCCCGGAGGAGGGACGACTCGCGGCGTTCCGCGGGCAGGACGCTTCCGTCGGCCCGCACGATCCGCGCCTCGAGCAGGCGGACGGAGCGCAGGGCGGGGGACCAGGAGACGACCCGGTAGGCCCGGAGCCAGTCCGCCTGTTCCGGGTGGCGGACCCGGATCAGCACCTGGTGGAACCGCGTCGCCAGGCCGTTCGGCTGCAGGCGCCAGGCCGTGACCTGGGAGACGACGACGGCCTCCGGGTCCCCGGAGAGCGGGTGCTCGGCCTCGATGCGGGACGCCTCGGCCGGGTCGACCGCGTACGCCTCGCCGAACGTGTCTTCCCGCCCCGTGAGCGCCGCGATCCGTTCCGCGTAGTGGCCCGTGTCGAGTCCCCGATCGACCAGCTCCCGGAAGGCGGCGACCGCGGCCGTCGTGTCCCCGGCGGCCAGCGCGGCCTCCCCGGCGAGGCGCAGGAGGTCCGGGTTGCCGGGAGCCAGGGCCAGGTGGCGGGCGACGAGCCGGCGGGCCTCGTCGATGCGCCCGAGCCCGAGGAGCAGGTCCGCGGCCCGGGTCGTCCAGGTCACGTCGAGGGGACGGAGTTCCCGGGCCCGCTCCAGCACGCGCAGCGCCGCGGGCACGTCCGCGGCATCCTCCAGCAGGTGGAGCAACTGGACCCGGACCTCGTCGTCCCGGCCGCGGAGGGCCAGGTACCGTTCCCAGGCGTTCCGGGCGACCGCGGGGAGCCCGACGCGCCGGGCCAGCGCACCGATCCGCTCCAGCGCGATCGGCTGGCGGGGGGCTTCCCGGGCGACCCGGCGCAGGGTGGCCAGGGCGCCCCCGGGAAAGCCGTGCTCGTCCCGGGCCAGTGCCTCCCAGGCGGCGAGGAACGGGTCGTGACCGTCACACGCGGCGAGGCCCCGGGCGGCGAGAGCGAGCGCATCGTCCTCCCTCCCGTACGCCAGGTCGTAACGTGCGAGCGTGCGCAGCGCCGCCGGGTGGCCGGGCACCGACTCCAGCATCTTCTCGAGGGCTTCCCGGCCCCGGGAGGGGTCATCCTCCACCTCCCAGCAGGCCCAGAGCACGTCCGGATCGTTCGGGGCGAGGCCCGCGGCCCGTCGTACCAGCGTCGTCGCCTCGTCGACCCCGCGGGACGGGAGTCGTCGCAGCGAGAGCCAGGTCGCCCGGGCCGCGAGGGCGATCGCGGAGCCGTCGTCCGGGGGGAAGAGATCGCCCAGGGTGGCGGCCCTCGCGGCCCGGCGTCTCGGCCGGCGCCGCCGGGACGGCGTGGCGAGACGCGGTGCCCGGCGGGGGACATCCCACCGAACCCCCGCGGGAACGGGCCCCCCGTCCGGCGCCGCGAGACGCGCGGCGACGATCCAGGGACCCTCCTGCTGGATCGCCTCGATCCGGAGACGGTGCCACCCGGGCGAGAGGTCGAGCAGGAGCGCTTCCTGGTCCGGGGCGAAGTCCCGTTCCGGGCCGGTGGCCAGGAGGGGCCGGCCGTCCAGGTGGATCTCGGCGCCGTCGTCCGCGCCGAGGTGGAGGGCCACCCGGGTTCTCCGCTCCGCGTGGAGGTACGTGACCAGGCTGGCCCGGCGTTCCCGGGCGGGGAAGAGCAGCAGGTGAAGCGGGACGTTGCCGCGGGGGTCGGCCGGCACCACCCGCCACGGGGCACCGTCGGTGGGAGCCCCCGGGGCCGGGGGCGGGGGGGGGGCCTCCCCCGGGTCCCGGGGGCCTGCCAGGAGCCACCGCCCCACGATCCCGAGCCTTGCCCGCCGGCGCGCCGCCGACTCCAGGTCCCCCCGCTCCAGGTCGGCGTCGAGGAGTACCCGGTCGATCTCCGCCGCCAGCAGCGGGGAGATCCCGGGCCGGATCCCGTCCAGGGCGGAAAGGAGCTCGCCCGGGTCGGCGGCCGTCACGGCGAGCCGGGCGAGGCGCGTCACCCGGAGAAAGGACCGGGGACTCCCGGGCTCCCGGGCGATCTCCGCGACCTCCCGGCGCCACCAGGCGGAGAAGCAGGGGGCCGGCTGGTCGGCGGCGAGGCCGGGCCGGGGGAGCAGGAAGCCGAGGACGAGGAGCGGCAGGAAGCGTCTCATCGCTTCGTTCTCCGGGAGGACGTCGCCCGCCCGGACCGGCGGGGCGGGTCGTCGAAGTAGGTCCGGATCCCGCGGGCGATCGCCCGGGCGATCCGTTCGCGTCCCTTCGGGTCGGCGAGGAGCCGGGCATCCGAGGGATTGCCCAGGTTGACCGTCTCGAGGAGGACCTTGGCCGGCACCAGGTTGCCCCGGAGGACGGCGGGGACCCAGGAGCGTTTCCGGCGGCGCGTGCCCCGGACCACGTGGTCCCGGATGGGCCGGTTCGCGTGAACGGGCAGCTTCTCCTCCCGGTACGCGGCGAGGAGGCTCCGGGCGAGCTTCCGGGAGAGGATCTCGTCCCGTCGCCGGTCGGTTCTCCGCACGGTCACGCGCGGGCGCGCCCGGTACTCCCGGTACCGGCGGTAGGCCGCCCCCCGGACCGCGTGGTGCGCCTTCCGCCAGCGGGCTCCCGGAACGTACACCATGCCCCCGCGGAGCTTCCGGTGGAGCGAGTCGGCGTGGAGGCTCAGGAAGACGACCCGCTCGGGGGGAACGCGGTCCTTCGCCCCCTTCCGGGTCAACCGGGCGAAGATGTCGTTGGCGAGGTACCAGCGGAGGTTGACGCCGATCCGGGTGCTTCGTCCTCCCCGGTTGCGGTGGGGGGGATGGGTCAGGATCACCTCCCGGCGATTCATCGGAAGGCGTTCCCGGTCGAAGACCCGGCAGCCGTACTCGGTGTCCCGCACCAGCATGTGGACGGTCGCCCCGTCCCGCTCGAGAAGCCGCCGGGCGCGGCAGGCGACGTCGTAGACGTAGTCGCTTTCCCAGACCTCGGGCCGCCGCGCCCGCGCGCCGATGTCCTCGCCACCGTGGCCCGGGTCGAGGATCACGTGGACTCCCGCGAGGCGTCGCGGTTCCGGTGGGGCCGGTCGCTTCTCCTTCCCCGGTGGCGCCGGGGGCTTCGCGGCCGCTTCCTCCGCGCCGGTGCCCATCAGCCGGGCGAGCACGCGGCGGGGGTGGTTCTCCGGCAGGTAGGGAAGGGCGAGCATGTCGAGGGGGATCCGGATCCGTGCCCCGGCGGGAATCTTCCGGACGTCCCGGATCCCGTTCCGCGCCGCGATCTCCCGGGCGGCCTCCTCGACGTCGTCCTTGTCGACGTAGTCGGTGAACCGCAGGACGACGGCGGACCAGAGCGCCTCCCCGCGGCGCAGCACGTACTCGGCGTAGTCTCCCTTTGCGTCCCGGCCGTAGCGGAGGACCCCGTTGGCCCCGGTCTCCGGGACGCGGAAGAGGGGCACGAGGAGGTCTCCGGGCACGAACACCGGCCGGTCTCCCGGGAGGTCCGGGCCGGGGATGCCGTTGAACTCGGCGATCCGCTCCCAGTTCTCTCCCCTTCCCGTGAACCAGAGCGCGACCTGCCACAGGCCCTCGCCGTAGGTCAGCACGCGGGCCCTCGCCGGGACGTGTTCCCAGGCCTTCCGGCGGGACGACCACCGGTCCGCGGGGAACAGGGCCCGCAGGGCAAGGTAGCGGTATTCCTCCCGGAGCAGCTCCCAGGGGACCTCCACCGGCCGGCCCTCGATCGGCACCAGGCCCCGGTTCGCCGCGGCCAGGGCGGGGAAGCGGGACTCGTCCCCGCAGACCCGCCGGGCGAGGGAGCGCCAGCCCTCGCCCTTCTCGGGAAGCACCTCGAGGACGATCTCCCGCCCGGCCCGCAGGGACACCCGGACGCCCTCGTCGATCTCGACGGACGCCGACCAGGGGGCGTCGCCCCGTCCCGGGATACCGAGGCAGGCGAGCGTCACGGCGAGGACGGCGAGGAACCTGCGCATCGTCTCAGGTGATTCCCGCCGGCGGGAGGAGCGGGCGGTACCCGGCGGCCTCGAGGTGCGCGCCGGCCCGGAACAGCAGGTCCTCGCGGCGTCGCGGGGCGACGAGCTGGACCGCGGCCGGCAGTCCTCCCGGCGGGGCGGGGGCGGGAAGGACGAGGGCGGGAAGGTCCGCCAGGTTGGCCGGCAGGAGGAAGGCGTCGCACGCCCAGACCGCGAGCGGGTCGAGCTTCGAGCGGAACGGGAACGCTCGCGTGGGGGTCGCGGGTCCCAGCAGGAGGTCCACGCGGTGGAAGAGGGCGTCGGCCTCGGCCGCCAGTCGGGCCCGGACGGCCCGGGCCCGGTCGAGCCACCGCCGGTGCCAGCCGGCGCGGAGGGCCCAGGTCCCGAGCAGGATCCGTCGCTTCACCTCGGGGCCGAACCCCGCACCCCTCGTGCGCGCGATCGCCTCCTGGAACGTGCCGCCCGGGAGGGAGCATCCGAACCGCACCCCGTCGTACCGGGCCAGGTTCGAGGCCGCCTCGGCGGCCACCTGCAGGTGGTAGGCCGGGATCGCCAGGTGGGCATGGCCGAAGCGGACGGCCTCGACCCGGGCGCCCCGGGCGGCGAGTTCGTCCGCGGCCCTCGCGACCGCGTCCCGGATCCCCGGCTCGAGGTCCGGGTGCTCCAGCGGGCCGGCGAGGAGCCCGACCCGCAGGCCGCGGAGGGGCCGGCGGGGGTCCGGGTCGAGTTCCGGGAGCGACTCGCGGAGCGAGGTGGCATCCCGGGGATCCGGGCCGGCGATCACCCGGTAGACGAGGGCGAGGTCGCGCAGCGACCGGGCGAGGGGACCGGCCTGGTCCAGGGAGGAGGCGAGGGCCACGAGGCCCCACCGGGAGACCCTCCCCCAGGGTGGTCGGAGCCCGAGGATACCGCAGAGGGCAGCCGGCTGGCGGATCGACCCCCCGGTCTCCGTGCCGATCGCCACGGGAACGATCCCGGCGGCGACGGCGGCGGCGGAGCCGCCGGACGAGCCGCCCGCCACCCGGCCCGGGTCGTGGGGATTGCACGGGGCGCCGTAGACGGACGTCTCCCCGGTGGAGCCCATGGCGAACTCGTCCATGTTCGCCCGCGCGACGACGATCGCCCCCGCCGCCTCGAGCCGCTCGACGACCGTCGCGGGGACGGGCGCCACGAACCCGGCGAGGATCCGGGAGGCACACGTGGTCGGATGGCGAGCCGTGCAGAGATTGTCCTTCACGGCTACCGGGATGCCGGCCAGGGGACCCGGGTCCCGGCCCGCGCGCACCCGCCGATCGATCTCGTCGGCCCGCCGCCGCGCGGCCCGGAGCGCGGGAGGGGCGGGGGGCAGCAGGGCCCGGAGGGCGACGCCGGCCTCGAGGTGGGCGAGGGTCTCCTCGAGCACGTCCCGGGCGCGAACTTCCCCTTCCCGAACGGCCCGGGCGATCTCCGCGGCTTCGCGCTCGAGGAAGGGGCCTGCCCCGCCCCACCCGGGCGTCCCCGTTGCCCCGCCGGGGGCGGGGAGGGCCCCGGCGGCGACGGCGCCCCCGGTCTCCCCGGGGGCCGGTGCGACCACGTACCCGCGGCGGACCCGCGGGGCACGCCGGAGGAGCGGGCCCGGGTTCCCGGGCGCCGGCTCGTCCGGGCGAAGCGGGCCGGGCCGGGCCTCCGGGAACGTCTCCCTGCCGGCCGGGATCGTCTCGAGGAGCTGGAACTCGTCCAGGATGCCGGAGAGCTCGGCGTGGAACCGCTCGACTTCCTCGTCGGTCAGCGTGATCCGGGCCGCGTTCGCCGTGCGCCGCAGCTCGTCCGCGTCGATCCGGGCCGGTTCCATGGAACCGATGGTAGCCCAGCCCCCGTGCCGGGGCACCGCGGGACTCAGAAGAACGCGGTCACCCGGAACGTCACCGGCTCCGTCCCGGCCCCCCGGGGGAGGGGCAGCTCGAGGGATCCACCGGGGGCCACGCGGCCCGAGGTGGAGGCCTCCGAGGCCAGCACGCGGGCCCGCCGGTCCCCGGTGCCGGGGCGCTCCGCCCCGTTTCCCGGGCCGCGGTGGACGGTCACCCGGGCGTGCAGTTCCAGCTCGCCGTCCCGGAGGGCCGCCGGCAGCAGTTCCAGTTCCACCCGGAGCGCCGGGTCGGCGCCGTCGTCCGCGGCGCCCGGGACCGACGCCAGGCTGTAGCGGGCGGGAGAACCGACCAGGGCGGCGAGCCGCAGCCGTTCCACGGTTCGTCTCCGGTTACCCTCCCCGGCCAGGATCTCGACCAGCAGGTCCACCGGCCGGGTCGCGGGGGTGATCCGCTCGAGGCGGGGGACTTCTTCCGTCGTGGCGGCAAGCACCGCGACGAGGCGGCGCTCGCCCCGGGCGTCCGTCCAGAGCTCGACCAGGCCCGCCCGGCCCGGGTCCAGCTCCAGGGTGCGGCTGCTGCTGGTCGGAGGCGCCCCCGTGGGCTGCACGTCCGCCTCGATCCGGAGCCGGATCCGCCCGGTCGCCTCGATCGGTTCGGCGGTGACGACCAGGCCGACCCGGACCGGCCGATGTTCCCCCAGGGCCAGGGCCAGGGGGGCCGGGTGTCCCGGCTCGAGGGACCAGTCGAGGGGGGCGTCGACGGGGGGAGAGGTTCCTGCGCGCAGGAGGAGCCGGCCCGTCACCCGGACCCGCGTTTCCTGGACGACCGTCCAGCCGGGGCGGCCCGGCGGGTCGGCCGCCCGCGCGGGCGGCGTTCCGGCGGGGACGAGGACCGCCGCGGCGAGCAGGGGCAACAGGATGCGCGGGTTCACGTCAGCAGGCTCTCGGTCACCTCGAGGACCCGCCCGCGCAGCATCCTCCGGGCGAGGTGCCAGCCGGCGAGGACGGCGATGCACCCGCCGGCCACGGAGAGGAGGGAGCCCGCCGTGGCCGGCCCGCGAAGGAACGGGGCGAGGGCGAGCCCCTGGACCGCGACCATGATCCACCTTCCGGGGCCCGCGGGCCACAGGGACACGCCCGGCAGGTCCGGGTCCAGCCGCACCGGCCAGGCGACCGAGAGAAGGAACCCGGCTCCCGCTCCCAGCCCGAGGGCGCCCACCGCCACCGCGGCCAGGACGAGACCGGCCCCGGTCCCCGGGAGAAGCCAGGCCGCGACGGCCGCCGCCACCGGGACGAGGATGATCGCCGGGCAGGCCGCCGCGGCCGCGAGGCGGGCGAGGAGCCGACCCGGCCGGGCGCCGGCCAGCAACAGCCCGAGGGGACCGCGTCCCCCCGCGCCCAGGAGGTTCGCGAGGAGCGGGGCGGGCGCCGAGGCCAGGATCAACCCGGCCAGCGCCCCCGCCGCTCGCGGGAGCGTCGGCCAGGGAAATCCCTGCCGGGCCAGCACGTGGGCGGCGAGGAGCACGAGGAGCGCCGCCGCGCCGTTGCCGGTCCACTGGGCCACGACCGGCCGGGCCGCCCACCAGGCGGCGGCAAGGGGAAGCGCCCGCGGGGGACGCCCCCGGGCGTGCGGCGGCGCGGGCCCGGGGCGCTCGTCGGCCCGGGCCGCCAGGACCAGCAGGCCGAACGAGACGAGGAGCAGGATGCCCCCCGGCAGGAGCGCCGTACCGCGCCCGGCGAGGGCCTCCCGGCACGCGTGGCGGATCCACCACCCGGGCGTCCAGGGGCCTCCCTCGAGGCGGAGGAGGTTGGCAGCCTCGCGCCAGCCGCCGAGGAGCCACGCCGCCGGGGCGGCGAACACGATCCCCGTGGCGAGCACCGCGGTCACCGGCCGGTGGCGTCCACCCGCGAGGAGGATCCGTCGCACGGCCAGCCCGAGGCTGGCCAGGAAGATGAGCAGCCCGGCCGCCGGGAGCGCGAGCAGCAGGGCCGCCCTCGGCGCGACCTGCCCGGCACCGAGAACCAGGACGAGGGCGGCGGGCCAGGCGACCGCCGCCAGCGGCTCGGCCAGGAGCAGCGAGATCGTCTCGGCCAGCAGGCGGTCCCCCGCGCGCACCGGCAGGAGCAGCAGCGGCCGGGGTGGAATCCCCCGGTGGGTTTCCTCGGCCGCCGCCACCGCGAGGACGGAGAGGATCGCCGCGGCGTCGGCGACCGTTCCGGCCACGGCGATCGCCAGGTCGCCGTCGCCACGGCGTGCCAGCACGGCCACGAGCGTGGTGCCGACGGCGGTGAACGCGAGGGCCCCGGCAACGAGAAGGATCCAGGCGAGCAGCGCGCCGGCTCCGCCCAGGAGGATCCCCGCCGGCCCGTGGCGACGCCGCCAGGCGAGACGCCAACGGGCCGCCGCGAGGCGGGTCCCGAGCAGCAGGAGGCGAGCCGACCGGGTCATCGATCGGTCCCGGGCCGGTACCAGGAGAGGTCCGGTGCCGGCGTCGGTTCCCCCACGGCGGCGACGAACGCCTCCTCGAGGCTCCTCCCCGCGAGGACCTCCTCGATCGGGCCTGCCGCCGCGATCCGGCCGTGATCGAGGATCGCCAGGTGGGTGGCGAGGGTTTCCACGAGGGGCAACACGTGGGAGGTGAGCAGCACCGTGACCCCGCGTTCCCGCAGGCTGGCAAGGATGTGACGGATGGTGCGGGCCGCCACGGGGTCGATGCCCTCGAAGGGTTCGTCCAGGAAGAGCAGCGGGGGTGCGTGGAGCATCGCCGCGGCCAGGGACACCTTCTTGCGGGTCCCGTGGGAGAGCTGGAGAACGGGCTGGTCGAGGACGTCCCCGAGGCCGAGCGCTCCCGCGAGGTCATCGATCCGGCGGTGCGTCTCCCGCTCCGGCAGGCCCCGCAGCCCGGCGATCTCGAGGAGGTTCTCCCGCGCGGTCAGCGGCTCCCACAGGGGAAGGAAGTCCGGGACCACGCCGACCAGTTCCCGGACCCGGACGGGATCGCGCGAGGGATCGACTCCCAGCAGGCGGACCTCTCCCCCGTGCCGCCCGAGCAGCCCGGAGAGAATGCGTACCGTCGTGGTCTTGCCGGCCCCGTTGGGACCGACCAGGGCGAAGAAGGCCCCACGGGGGACGAGGAGATCGATCGCGTCCAGGGCGAGGACCGCCCCGAACCTGCGGCTCAGGCCCCGGACCTCGAGGACGGCTTCCTGCCCCGTGCGCACCATGCCATTCCCAATATAGGGCCTCGGGCTGCGCCGCCCCCCGGCCCGGCATTCATGGAATAATGACCCCGGAGGCGTGGATGGCGAGGTTCCCTGGACACCCGGGCCAGGCGTGGGCGTGGCTGCGCACCCTGCTGTTCGTGCTGGTCGTCGCGTTCCCGGGGACCGGGATGCCCGCGCGGGCCGGCGCAGGTGGGGACCCGGTGGTGCTGTCCGGGATCGTCCTCGATCCGCTGGGCCGGGTCCTGCCCGGCGTCGAGATCAGGCTGGCCCCGGCAGGACGGGTCGCTCCTCCCGTCGCCGCGGTTCGGACCGATGACGGGGGGCGTTTCGCCGTCCGCGGGATCCGACCGGGCGTCTATCGCCTGGTCGCGATCAAGGGCGGCTACGCGGTGTTCGTCGACCGGGTCGACACCCTGCTCCGGCGAACCCTCGAGCTGGTCCTCCATCCGGCGGCGACCGCCCGGGCCCCGGGCAACGACGTGCCGGACCGTTCCTGGGCGTTGCGCCTCCCGGGCCGGGACGTCCTCGAGGAGCTTGGTCCCGGGGACGATCCCGCCGGGGTACCGCCGCGGCCCCGGTTCGCCGTCGACCTGGCGCCGGCCTCCCTCGACGCCGGCGCCGGGGGCGAGGGCGGGGGCGTCGACCTCGCGCTCCGCGGTGCGGCTTCCACGTCGTCCGGCGGGCGGGTGGCGGGGTCGGTCTCCCACCGGGGTGCGCGGGGACGGGACGGTCTCCTGGAGCGGACCGACCGCCTCGTCGCGACCGGGCGGGGTCCCTGGGGACCCGGTCGGTCATCCCTGGAGTTCCGGGCGAGCACCTGGCGCCGGGAATCGCGACGCCGGGAGGCGGCGGGTCCCGGAGCCTGGGCGGACGTGCGCGGGCGTGCGGTTCTCGGGCGGCTCGGCGGCGAGAGTTCGCTGGGAAGCTGGGAGGTGCTCGCCGGGTGGAGAGCACTCCGCCAGTCCCAGGAAGGAGCCCGCCGCTCGGCGTCCCTCTCCTCCATCGGGTTCGAGCTCCGGCGGGGTGGCGAGACCGGCGGGGCCTTCCGAGGCCGTGCGGTTCTCAGGAATGCGCGCCGTGCGGGCCTGCGCCGACCCGGGGGAGAGGAGTGGTACTCGGCCGGCCTGGTTGCCGGGGAGTTCCTGCCGCTCGAGGTTCTCGGGGGGACGTCGCTGGAGCTGGGCATGGAGAAGGGGTGGGCCCTGCCCGGCGCGGTGCGCCTGTCCGTGGCCTTCGACGGCCTGACGGTCGATGGCCGGGGCACGCGGTGGACCGGCCGAAGCCGGGTGGAGTGGCGGCCGGGCGACGGGTGGTCCCTCGAGGCGGCCGGGGGAATCGCCGCGGGAGGTTCGATCGGATCGGCCCCGACCTGGCTCGTCGGTGTCGGCCGGGACCTTTCGTCCTGGTCCTGGTCCTTCCGGCGGTACCGCGGAGCCGGGCCGCTGCCCGCGGGCCTCGCCGGCCGGGTGCCGTTCCTGCTTCTCTCGCGGGAGGCCCGGCTCGATACGTGGTCCGGGGGGGTCACGACCCGGCTCGGACCCGCGGGCGTGGCGCTCCACCTCGAGGGAACGACCGGGCGTCTCTCCGGGGGAGCGCTCCCGCTGCTCCCGGGGGACGCGCCCCTCGTCCCGCTGGTCCCGCGGGCCCGCGGGCGGCTCGTCGCCCTGGCCGGCGGCCTCGCCCTGTTCGAGGGCAGCACGAGGATCGGGGTCACGTGGCAGGAGCTGCTCGACCGGTCCGGGGACGGGGTCCTGCTCGGGGGAGGCGAGCGCTGGATCCGGCGCGAGGTGCAGGTGGTCCAGCGGCTCGGCCTGCTCTCCGGGCGGGGCTTCGCGTGCGACCTGCTGCTCGGGTACGGCCGGGCGCGGGTCGAGAACGTGAACGGCAGCGGGAACTCCCCGGCCCGGGTCGCCCTGCTCCACCGATCGCGGGTGGCCGGCGGCCTGCGGGTCGCGTTCTGAGGGCCTGCGGATGCGTCCTCGTGATCTCCTGCCGCTTCTCCTGCTCGCCGCGGCGGTCGTCCTGGTCGGCGTGTCGTGGGCACGCACGTGGCGGGAGATCGTCCCGTGGTGTGGCCTCGCCTTCGGCGAGGAGCGGGGCCGGGTGGTGGTCACCGAGGTTCACCCGGACGGACCGGCGGCCGGACAGGACGTTCGGCCGGGGGACGCGGTCGTGTCGATCTCCGGGCGGCCGGTACGCCGCGCGTGGGTTGCCCGGGACCTGGTCGCGCGGGTTCGCCCCGGGGCCCCCCTCGGGCTGACCCTCGTTCGCGAAGGGACACCGCACCACGTGCGCCTGCGAACGCTGGCGGTGGTTCGCTGGCACCCGGAACGGATCCTCGACGGCCTGGTCGCCCTCCTGTTCCTCGCCGCGGCGGCGGCCGTTCTCGCCCGGCCCCGGCGCCGCGGCAGCTTCGTCGTCCACGCGATGTTCTGCCTCGCGGGGGCCCTCCTTCTCGGCGTGTCCTGGTCCTCCCGGGGGGACGGGATCGACTGGATCCTGTTCTGGGCGGACCGGGTCGCTCGTCTCGCGTTCCCCGCCCTCTGGATCCACCTGGTCCTCCTGCTGGGTGGCCGCCCGCGGGCCCGCCGCTGGCTCCCCGTCGCGTGGGCGCCCCCCGTCGCCTTCCTCCTGGCCGAGGTGCACCTGGTGGGGCTCGGCGGCGCCCTGCGTGCCCGGGAGCCGGTCTCGGTGATCGACCTGCTCCAGTCCCGCCTCGAGATCGGCTGGATCGCCTGCGGGTTCCTGGCGGGCCTCGTGATCCTCGCGGTGCGCGCGTTCCGTCGCGGTGGCAACCCGACGGAGAAGGTCCGGTACCGGTGGATCCTGGCCGGGACGACCCTCGGCTTCCTCCCGTGGCTGGTCGTGGCGGCCGTGCCGGCGATCGTCGCGGGCCGGGAGCTGCCGTGGAGCTTCCTCGCGGTACCCGCCCTGGGCCTGGTCCCGCTCACGTTCACCGGGGCGGTCCTGGAGTACCGCCTGATGGACCTGGCGTTCTTCCTGCGCCGGGGCCTCGAGCTGGTGGCCGCCCTCGGTTTCTCCCTGCTCCTGTTCCTCGGGCTCCTGTCGGTGGCCCGCTGGGTCGTTCCCTTCTTCGTGCGGCCGTCCGGCCTGCTCCCCGTCGTCTTCGCGGTGCTCGGGACCGCCGCCCTCGCCCCGGCGATCCGGGCCGGGACGCGGGACCTGGTCCGGCGGCTCTACTACCGGCGCCGGTACAGCTTCCGCCGGGCGCTCGCCCGCCTCGGGCGGGATCTCTCCGCCGAGCAGGAGCTGCCACGGATCGCCCGGGTCCTGGAGCACCGGGTGAAGGAAGCCCTGGACGCGGGCGTCGTCCGTCTCCTGCTCCGGGGCGAGGGCGAGCGACTGCTGGACCCGGAGACCGGCCGGCCGGTGCGGGCCCGCCTCGGCGGTGATCTCCTCGAGCAGCTCGCGGCGGGTCGATCGGTGACCCTCGCCATGATCCCGGGCGCGCCGCGGCTGGTGCCGGGACTTCACCGGGAAGGGGTGCAGGTCCTGGTCCCGCTGCGGATCGAGGGGCGCCTGATCGCCGTCCTGGCGGCGGGCCCGCGAAAGGCCGGAAGCCTCCTCGATTCGGACGACCTGGAGCTGCTCCGCACGGTGGCGAGCCATGCCGCCTCGGCGGTGGCGGGAGCGCTGCACCTGCAGGAGCTCCGGTCCCAGGTCGAGCTGGTCCGTCGCCTTTCCGCCCGCACCGAGGCCCTGATCGAGTCGAGCCCGATGGGCATGGCCGTCATCGATCGGGAAGGCCGGATCCGCCACTGGAACGCCGCCCTCGAGCGCCTCCTCGGCGTGGCGCGGGCGGAGGTCCTGGGCCGGGACTGGCGGAAGGTCTTTCCCCTGGGCCTCCTCGGGGCGATCGGGGAGCTCCTGGCCGAGGGAGACCGGGGCCGGGCCTACCGGGTGCGCGTGCCGACCCCGGGGCGTGGCGAACGCCGGGTCAACCTCGTCGTCAGTCCGCTGCAGGGACCCCCGGGGGACGACGGGATCCTGCTGGTCCTCGACGACGTCACCGAGCAGGTTCTCCTCGAGGAACGCCTGATCCAGCAGGATCGGCTGGCCTCGGTCGGCCTCCTGGCGGCCGGCGTGGCCCACGAGGTCAACACGCCGCTGACGGGGATCTCGTCCTACGCCCAGATCCTGCTCGAGGAGACCCGCGAGGACGATCCCCGCCGGCCGTTGCTCGAGAAGATCGTGCGCCAGGCGGACCGCGCCTCGCGCATCGCCCGGGGGCTTCTCACCCTCTCCCGGCCGGCGGGTGCCCGGGCGCAGGGCCGGGGGCCGGTGGACCTGCTGGAGCTGGCCGAGGAGACGGCGAGCCTGCTCGCCGTCCACGTGCGGCGTTCCGGGGCTTCCCTCGAGGTCGTCGGGGAGGGGAGGGGTCTCGTGGTCGTCGGCGACAGGTCCCGCCTCCAGCAGGTCGTGATGAACCTGCTCCTCAACGCTCTCGACGCCGTCGGCCGGGGCGGTCACGTGCGCGTCGTCGTCTCCGGGGACGAGGACGATCGCGTCCACCTGGTCGTCGAGGACGACGGGCCGGGAATTCCCGAATCCATCCGGGACCGGGTGTTCGACCCGTTCTTCACGACGAAGAAACCGGGGGAAGGGACGGGCCTCGGCCTCTCCATCAGCTACAGCATCGTTGCCGAGCACGGCGGCGAGATCCTGGTGGACAGCGGCGAGGGGCGGGGTACCCGGATGCGGGTCCTCCTGCCCGCGGCCCGGGAGGCCGTCGCCGGCCGGCGGGCACGGACGGGGTGAGGTGACCGGATGGCGACCGCGAACGCACCGGGCCCGGCGGCCCGCGCGACGATCCTGGTGGTGGACGACGAGGAAGTGATCCTCGACGTCCTCGGCACGCTGCTCACGCGCCGGGGAGGGTACGAGGTCCTGGTCGCCCGGGACGCGGGGGAGGCCGAGAGGCTCCTGGCCCGGAGGCCGGTCGACGTCGTCCTCCTCGACCTGATGCTCCCGGGGGTGGACGGTCTCGAGCTCCTGCGCAGGATCCGGGCGGCGGACGCTTCCCGCGAGGTGATCATGATGACCGCCCACGGCTCGGTCGAGACGGCGGTCGAGGCGATGAAGGCGGGCGCGTTCCACTACCTCGTGAAGCCGTTCCAGAACGACGAGGTGATCCTGCTGGTCGAGAACGCCCTGACCCAGCGGCGGCTCCGGCTGGAAAACGCGGGGCTCCGCCGGGCCCTGGCCGAGCGGCACCGGTTCGGGCGGCTGGTCGGCAGGGCGCGCCCGATGCAGGAGGTGTACCGCCTGATCGAGCAGGTTGCCCAGGCGAGAACCAACGTCCTGATCACGGGGGAGAGCGGCACCGGCAAGGAGCTGACCGCCGAGGCGATCCATACCCGGGGGCCCCGGGCGGGAGGGCCGTTCATCACGGTGAACGGGTCGAACCTGCCCCCGGACCTGCTCGAGGCGCAGCTCTTCGGCCACGAGAAGGGGGCCTTCACCGGCGCCGACCGGGCGCGGCGGGGGCTCTTCGAGGCCGCGGACGGCGGGACGCTGTTCTTCGACGAGGTGTCGACGATCCCGTTGCCGGTCCAGGCGAAGCTGCTGCGGGCGCTCCAGGAGAAGGAGTTCCTGCCCCTCGGCTCCGTGCGCCCCGTTCGCGTCGACGTGCGGATCCTGGCCGCCACCAACGAGCGCCTCGAGGACCTGGTCCGCGAGGGGCGCTTCCGCGAGGACCTGTACTACCGCCTCAACGTGATCCGGGTTCACCTGCCCGCCCTCCGGGAGCGCCGGGAGGACATCCCGCTGCTCGCGGAGCACTTCCTGGCCGAGTGCTCCGACGAACACGGCCGCGTGGGACTCGGCATCTCGCCGGAGGCGATGCGGCTCCTCGTCCGGTTCGACTGGCCGGGAAACGTGCGCCAGCTGCGGAACGTGATCGAACGCGCCGTGCTCCTGGCGCCGGGGAGCGTGATCGGGCCCGCCGAGCTCCCGGAAGAGATCCGGGAGGGCGGGGTGCCGGCGTCCCGGGACGAGGCGCCTCTTCCCCCGGGAATGAGCTTCCACGAGGCGGTGGAGGAGTACGAGCGGCGGCTGATCCGCTGGGCCCTCGGGGAATGCGGCGGGGTCCAGCGACGGGCGGCCGAGCGCCTCGGAATGCGCCCGACCACGCTCAACGAGCGCATGAAGCGCCTGGGGATCCGCTAGGCGGTCCCGGCACCCGGCCGCGGGGCGGACTCCGCGGAAAGCCGGTTCGACTTGACCCGGCGGGGACCGCGGGGGTATATGGTTCGGCTCGCCGTGCCCGGGGAGGAGGCTTACCTCCGGGCTGGGGCGTGTTTTCTGCGTCGGGAAGAGGAGCCGGGATGCCGGCCCAGCCGGGGCCGGGAGACGGAAGGAAAAGCGCCCGGGGGGCGGAGCAGGGACGACCCGCCGTCCTCCTGGGGGAGGTCATGATGAGGCTTCGCTCGCTCGGTCTTGTCGTGCTGTGCCTGTCGCTCGTGCTGGGGACGGGCGTCACCCGCGTCCTGGCCGGTGCCACCGGCGGGATCCGCGTCATCGTCTACGAGGTCACCAAGGACGGGCAGAAGTCCCCTCTCCCGGGGGCGACGGTCGTGCTGGCGGACGCGAACCACCAGTTTCCCCAGACGGCGAAGATGACGGATGCGAACGGGCAGGCCATCTTCCCGGTCGTCCCGGTCGGCTCGGCGTACATCGTCGTCGCCCAGATGCCCGGCTACGCGGCCGCGCGGCAGACCGGTGTCCGGGTGATCGCGGGCCAGACCCAGAACGTGGTCCTCGCCCTCACGGAGCAGATCACCGAGGTCGTGGAGGTGAAGGCCAAGAGGAAGGTCGTCGACCTGGAGAAGTCGGCGACCTCCACCGAGTTCTCCGACGAGTTCGTGTCCGACCTGCCGATCATGGGGCGGGACGTGGAGAACATCTTCACCCTGGCGCCCGGCGTGAACGACGCCGACGGCGACGGGAACCCCAACGTGCACGGGTCCCGTGACCGGGACTTCAAGGTGATGGTCGACAACGTCAGCAACGTCGACCCGCTGACCGGCCAGTTCATGCAGGAGATCAACCCCGACTCGATCGAGGAGATCCAGGTCGTCGACTCCGGGGCGGATGCCTCCTACGGCGGCGCGGTGGGCGCGTTCGCCAAGGTCGTGACGAAGTCCGGCGGCAACGAGTTCGAGGGAACGTTCAACATCTTCCTGCGCGACAGCTCGTTCGACAACGATGCCGCGGGGAATACCGATCCGCTGGACTTCAAGGTGTTCCAGCCGTCCCTCTCCCTCGGCGGCCCGATCATCAAGGATCACCTGTGGTACTTCATCAGCCACGAGTACCGGGGGATCCAGGTGCCGATCCTGGTCATCGGCGGCAACAACTTCACCCAGACCCGCCGGCTGGTCCGCAGCGCGGACAAGATCACGTGGCAGGTGACGCCGAAGAACAAGCTCCAGTTCCAGTACCGGGCCGACCCGCTGATCGTGAAGCCGGCCGGCGTCAACTCGATCACGCCGAAGGAGAGCGGCTTCACGTACGAGAGCGGCGGGCCCACGTACCAGCTCGTCTGGACGGCCCCGTTCAGCTCGTCGTTCTTCTTCGAGGCCACCGTCGCCTACTCCGACATGGAGGTGAAGTACCGGCCCTACGACCCGAACGCCCGGAACGCCTGCATGCCGGCGTCGACGATCATCCGCGACGATACCCAGCACGAACCGACCAACCATCCGTACATCACGGGTCTCGACTGGACCCGGCAGTACTGCATGGACCGGAACCTCGGTTCCCAGCGGAGCGGGACCTTCTGGCAGACCTACAAGGACCAGCGCCAGCGGTGGTCCTACCTGCTCGATGCCGAGCAGTTCATCAGCGACTGGCTCGGTGGGAGCCACCGGGTGAAGGCGGGTTTCTCGCTGATGCGGGTCCGCTACTGGAACCGGGAGAACATCCGCCCGTTCGTCGAGCACTACGAGGTCCAGCACGCGGGTGCGCTGGGCATGGGCGGCAGTGCCAACAACGTGAGCGATTACTACAACATCAACGGGTTCATTCCCCGCGGCCAGGAGCACGAGGCCCTGGGGAACTACTACGCGGTCTACATCAATGACACCTACGAGCCGCGGCCGAACCTCTCGATCAGCGTCGGGCTGCGGTTCTCCCGCGAGGAGTTCGACCTGGACGGCTACCACCCGTTCAGCCCGAAGACGGAGCAGGGGGCCTTCGAGGACGGGGTCCGCGCCTGCTACCGGCAGTACGGCTACGACCCGGACGGCTACATTCCCTCCTGGCTCGTCCGGCGCTGCACGCTCCAGAACTACTGGCGGTTCACGGCCCACCCGATGGACGATCCGTACGCGCCCGGTGTCAACGGGAGCTGCGGATTCGCCCTGAACTACCGGATCTGCAGCATGCTGCGGACCAGTTCCCGGTACGGTGACCTGCACTTCCGCGCTCCCGAGGAGTTCTCGATCGTCAACAACAACCTCGCCCCGCGACTCAGCATCTCGTGGGACCCGGGGGCGGATGGAAAGAGCAAGGTCTGGGGGAGCTGGGGCCGGTTCTACGGGGAGACGTTCCTCGCGCCGCTGGTCGCCGAGACGGGGCCGGACCGGCACATCAGCCGCGCCTACCGGCGGCAGCTCACGCCGGACACCGTCTACCTCGACACCCAGTACAGCTCGTCCTTCTCGATCACCCAGGTGGCGCGCAACCTGCGTTCCCAGTTCAACGACGAGTGGACCGTCGGGTACGAGCGCGAGATCGCGCCCGAGACGTCCTTCAAGATCCGGTACATTCACCGGCAGTACCGGGACCAGCTCCAGGACACCGACATCAACCACCGGCCGGTGTACTGGGACGACCTGACGCCCGAGGACTTGGCCTACTGGAACCGGGTCGGCCGTGGATGCCGCAAGATCGGGCCCTATGCCGACTGCACCGGAACGCAGGTCTGGTACATGGATCCGAACGATCCGTGGCACAGGCTCCAGTTGAAGTACACGCCGGACGGGATCGCGGACCTGCAGCCGATCTCGCCGATGTTCAACAACGTGTACCTCATCGGGAACTTCAACCACTCGACCTACCAGGCCTGGATCCTCGAGGTGACCCGGAGGTTCTACCAGAACTGGGAGCTGCAGGCGTCGTACACCTGGTCGAAGGCCTGGGGCCAGGCCGAGGACTTCAACCAGGGCCTTGGCGACGACCCGACCAACGCGGACGACGAGCAGGGTCCGCTCGCCTTCGACCAGCGCCACATCGTCCGGATCAACGGCCGCGTCTTCATCCCGAAGTGGGGCGGCTTCCGCATCGGCGGTTCGTTCCGGTACGAGACCGGGCTGCCCTATTCGAAGGTCGAGCAGCGAAACGTGCTCGATTACCCGTATTTCATGGGCGGAACGCCCTCCACCGGTGGCATCCCGCTCTCGTACTTCACGCCGCGGACGGTCTACCCCTCGCACCAGCGAAACGACAACCGGAACGCTTCCTTCTGGACGCTCAACGTCAACTTCCAGAAGGAGTTCCACATCAAGGACATGCTGGCGACGGTCCAGGTCGACGTGTTCAACCTCCTGAACGACGACACGCTCTTCATCGACCGGGTCCAGTTGACGAAGTACTACGAGGGCGGCGTCGAGAAGTACTACGAGCGGCTCGTCGCCGGGCGGCGCTGGGGGCGCCAGTTCCAGCTCGCCTTCAAGCTGAAGTTCTGACGGCGGGGCCATGATCCGCTACTACAACTCGATGACGAAGCGGGTGGACGAGTTCCACCCGCTCGTCGCAGGTAAGGTCGGGCTCTATACCTGCGGCCCGACGGTGCACGACTTCGCCCACATCGGGAACTTCCGGGCGTACACCTGGGAAGACCTGCTCCGGCGGCACCTCGAGTGGCGGGGCTACGAGGTCCTTCACGTGATGAACATCACGGACGTGGAGGACAAGATCATCCGGAAGGCCAACGAGGCCGGGGTCGACATCCGCGAGTACACGGCCCGTTACACGGAGGCGTTCTTCGAGGACGTCCGCGCCCTGCACATCGAGCCGGCGCACCACTACCCGCGGGCCACCGAGCACGTCGCGGAGATGATCGACCTGATCCGGCGCCTGGAGGAGCGTGGTCACACCTACGTCTCGGGTGGATCCGTCTACTTCCGGATCGCCAGCTTCCCCGGCTACGGCAAGCTCGCGGGGCTCGACCGGGACAAGCTTCTCGTCGGTGCCCGGGTGGATGCGGACGAGTACACGAAGGACGACCCGGCGGATTTCGTCCTCTGGAAGGCGCACCGGGAGGGCGAACCGAGCTGGGACTCGCCCTGGGGGCCGGGGCGGCCGGGCTGGCACATCGAGTGCTCGGCGATGTCGATGAAGTACCTCGGGGAAACGTTCGACATTCACACCGGTGGGGTCGACAACAAGTTCCCCCACCACGAGAACGAGATCGCCCAGTCGGAGGGAGCAACGGGGAAGCAGTTCGTCCGCTACTGGCTCCACTGCGCCCACCTGGTGGTCGACGGGGAGAAGATGTCGAAGTCCCTCGGCAACTTCTACACCCTGCGCGACCTGCTGGAGCGGGGCCACGATCCGCGCTACATCCGCTACGTCCTGCTCGGCACCCACTATCGTCGACCGCTGAACTTCTCGTTCGAGGCCCTCGACCAGGCCCGGGCCGAGCTCTCGCGCGTGGACGACCTGGTCGAGCGGCTCGAGCGGGAGGCGACGGGGTCGGCGGGCGAGGCCCGTTGGAACGACCGGGTGCGTGCCGCGCGGGAGGCGTTCGGCGAGGCCCTGGACGACGACCTGAACATCTCCGGGGCGATGGGGGAGATCTTCAAGCTGGTCCGCGAGGTCAACGCCGGCCTCGACCGGGGCGAGGTCTCCCGGGAGGACGCGGAAGTCGTGCTCGGCTTCCTGCGGGAGGCCGACCGGGTGGTCGGCGCCCTGTTCCCCTTCGAGGAACGGCGCGAGGAGGCGCCCCCCGAGGTGCTCGAACTGCTCGAGGCCCGGACCCGCGCCCGGAAGGAACGGAACTGGGCCGAGGCGGACCGCCTGCGGGACGAGATCCTGGCGCGCGGCTGGGTCGTCGAGGACACCCCCCGGGGGGCGCGGCTCAAGCGGCGGTGACGCGCCCGGGAGACGACCGGGTTCGCCGGGGGCGGGCCGTCGAGGAGCGGGTCGCGGCGTGGCTCGCGCGGCGCGGATTCATCGTCCTGGCCCGGAACTTCCGCACCAGGGGGGGCGAGATCGACATCGTCGCCCGCGAGGGGGAGACCCTCGTCTTCGTGGAGGTCCGTTCCCGGCGCGAGGGCAGCCCCTGGTCGCCCGAGGCGTCGGTGGGACCCCGCAAGCAGGCCCGGATCGCCCGGGCGGCGGTCGCCTGGCTTCGCCGCCACGGCGGGGCGGACCGGCCCTGCCGTTTCGACGTCGTTGCGGTGCGCGTCGGCGAGGGGAGGCTCCGCGTCCACCACGTCCGGGGGGCGTTCACCCTCTAGGCGGCCGGGGAGGTCCGGGGCCCGGTTTCCCGGCCTCGATCTCGAGATGGAAGCGCCTTCGCTCGACGAGGACCACCTCGAGGCCCGCCTCCCGGAGGAGGGCCTCGAGGGTCGCCGCCGGCAGGAGCAGGCTGCCCATCCCCGCGAGGCGTTCCAGCACCGCCGTCAGCCGTCCCATGGCCGTCTCGGGATCCGGCTCGTGGAGCAGCAGCCGGCCCCCGGGCTCGAGGACGCGGGCGGCCTCCCCGAGGCTCCGGGGGATGTCGGACACGTGGTGCAGGGCGTCGAGGACGATCACCGCGTCGAACGCGCCGTCCCGGAAGGGCAGGGCATGGGCCGAGCCGGCCACGGCGGCGAGGCCCCGTCTCCGGGCCCGGCGAACCATCGGGAGGGACGGATCGAGCACCACCGGGCGCATCCCCAGGCGGGCCAGGCGCACGGACAGGCGTCCGGTCGCCCCGCCGAGGTCGAGGACCCGCCTGCCGCGCCCGGGGCCCAGCCGCCGGAGGACGTCGCGCAGCGCCCAGCGGCCCATCAGGACGTCCCAGGCGGGCGCGGACAGGTCGAAGAGGAAGTTCCTCGGGTGGTGGGGGGGGATCCGGGTCATCGAGCCTTGGCCTCCGGGATGCGGGCCGGGTAATCTTACCGGCCACAACCGGAAGGAGAACCCGCGATGAGCGACGCCGTCCGCCGCCTGTGGCCCGAGCTGGAGTGGATCTCCGACTCCGACCTGCGGGCAAAAGTCGAGCGAACATGGGAGCTTGCCCTCGAGAGAAGTCCGCTGGCCCCGGAGGACCTCGAGCGGATCCCGTTCACGCTGCTCGTGCCGGACTGCCCGGTCACCTTCATGGAACACAAGCGCTGCGTGGTCCACATCGCCCGGAGGTCCGCCGAGGCGATGCGGGAGTTCATGGGGAAGTCGCTGCCGATCGACATGGACGTCGTGATCGCGGGGGCGATCCTCGCCGACGTCGGCAAGCTCCTCGAGTACGAGATCGTGGAGGGCGAGGCCCGGCAGAGCATGCGCGGGAAGTACCTGCGGCACCCGTTCACCGGCGTGGCCCTCGCCATGGAGTGCGGCGTGCCCGACGCGGTGTGCCACGTCATCGCCGCGCACGCCGGCGAGGGAAACATGGTGAAGCGCAGCGTCGAGGCGACGATCGTCCACCACGCGGACTTCATGAGCTTCCTGCCCTTCAAGGAGAGCCTGCGATGAGCACGATCACCGAGAAGATGGCCCGCTGGGCCGCCGACCTCAGGTTCGACGACCTGTCCCCGGAGGCCGTCCGGGAGGCGAAGCGCTTCCTCCTCGATTCCCTCGGGTGTGCCCTCGGGGGGTACACCAAGCACGACGTCGAGATCGCCCTCGGCGTCCTCGAGGAGTGCGCCGGGGAGGGGCCGGCCACGGTGATCGGGACCGGGAAGCGGCTCGACCCGGTCTCGGCCTCGCTGGCGAACGCCCTGATGGTCCGGGTGATGGACTACAACGACATCTACTGGCAGCAGGACCCGTCCCATCCCTCGGACATCATCCCGGCGGCGATGGCGTGCGGCGAGCGGGCCGGGGGAGACGGAAAGGAGCTGATCGTCGGGATCGTGCTCGGACACGAGTTCGAGATGCGGCTGTGCGAGATCGCGTTCCCGGGGATCCGGGAACGGGGCTGGCACCACGCGACGCTGACCGCGTTCGCCGCGCCGATCGTCGCGGGGCGGATGCTTCACCTGGACTGGGAGAAGATCCAGCACGCGATCGGTATCTCCGGCAGCCGCCACGCCACCCTGGGCGCGGTGACCGCCGGCAAGCTGACGATGATGAAGAACACCGTCGACCCGCTGGCCACCCAGTCCGGCGTGCTGGCGGCCCTCCTGGCGGAGAAGGGCTACACGGGGCCGGAGCACGTGATCGACGGCAAGGAGGGGCTGGTCCACTGCCTCGGGCCGGAGTGGAAGCTGGACATCCTGGTCGAGGGGCTGGGAGAGTCGTGGCGGATCACCCGCTGCGGGATGAAGGCGTTTCCGACCGAGGCGCTGACCCATACGCCGATCTCCGCCGTCCTCGACCTGGTGCGGGAGCACGACCTGGCACCGGAGCGAGTGAAGAAGGTGATCATCCGCTCTCTCGCCCGTGCCGCCGACATCCTTGCCGACCCGAGCAAGTACGACCCGCGGAGCAAGGAAACGGCGGACCACTCGCTGCCGTACGTGATCGCCGCGGCCCTGGTCGACCGGAACGTGACCCCTGCGGCCTTCACGCCGGAGCGCATCATGGACCCGGTGATCCGGGAACAGCTCCACAAGGTGGAAGTCCTCGCCGACCCGGAGATCGAGAAGGTCTTTCCCGAGCTGCAGCGGGTCCACGTCACCATCGAGACGGTCGACGGGCAGCGCTACGAGAAGCAGCTCGACTATCCCAAGGGCGACCCGCGCAACCCGCTCTCGGACGAGGAGATCGAGGCGAAGTTCGACGCCCTCGCGGCCCCGGTGCTCTCGGAGGAGCGGCGCGCGAGGCTGAAGGAGGCCGTCTGGAACCTGGAGAACCTCGGCTCGATCACCGAGCTGATGGCGCTCTGCGCGAAGGACGCCTGAGCCGGGAGGCCGTGATGGGCCAGACGATTGCCGAGAAGATCGCCCAGGCGCACATGACCTCCGGTCCGCGGGACCGGGAGGTGCGCGCCGGCGACTTCGTCACCGTGCGCCCGAAGCACGTGATGACCCACGACAACACGGCCGCGGTGATGAAGAAGTTCCGGGGACTCGGCATCCCCCGGGTCCACGATCCCCGGCAGCCGGTCTTCGCCCTCGATCACGACATCCAGAACGTGTCGGCGAAGAACCTGGCCAAGTACGCATCGATCGAGGCGTTCGCCCGGGAACAGGGGATCGACTTCTGGCCGGCGGGCACCGGCATCGGCCACCAGGTGATGCTGGAGCAGGGGTACGTCACTCCCGGCGCCCTGGTCGTCGCGTCGGACAGCCACTCGAACATGTACGGGGCGGTCGGTGCCCTCGGCACGCCGGTCGTGCGGACCGACGCGGCCGCGATCTGGGCCTCCGGGGAGACCTGGTGGCAGGTGCCGCGGACCGTCCAGGTCGTCCTCGAGGGGAAGCTCCGGGAGGGCGTCACCGGCAAGGACGTGATCCTCGCCCTCTGCCGGCTGTACCGGGAGGGGGAGGCGCTGAACGCCGCCGTCGAGTTCGCGGGGCCGGGGGTCGCCGAGCTCTCGATCGATGCCCGGATGACGATCGCCAACATGACGACCGAGTGGGGTGCTCTCACCGGCTGGTTCCCGGTGGACGGGCGGACGATCGCCTGGTTCCGGGAGCGGCTCGCCGTGCTCGAGGCGACCGGGCGGCGGCCGTTCTCCGCGGACGACATCGACCGGTGGGAAGAGGATCCCCCGGCGCCCGACCCGGATGCCCGCTACGCGGCCCGGATCGTCCTCGACCTCGGGGAGGTCGTGCCCCACGTGGCCGGCCCGGACACCGTCCAGGCCGGGGCGCCGCTGCCTGAAGTCGCCCGGCAGGAGATTCCCGTCGACCGGGCCTACATCCTTTCGTGCGTGAACTCCCGCCTCGAGGACCTGGAGGCGGCGGCGCGGGTCCTGGCCGGGAAGAGGGCGAGGGCACGGTTGTACGTCGCCGCGGCCAGCCGGGAGATCCAGGCGGAGGCGGAGCGCCGTGGGACCTGGCGCATTCTCAAGGAGGCGGGCGCCGTGATGCTGCCCCCCGCCTGCGGCCCCTGCATCGGGCTCGGGGTGGGGCTCCTCGAGGCGGGGGAGGTCGGCATCTCGGCGACCAACCGGAACTTCAAGGGCCGGATGGGGTCCCGGGACGCCCGCTGCTACCTGGCGAGTCCTGCCGTCGTCGCTGCCTCGGCGCTGGCCGGGAAGATCACCGGCCCCGGCGAGTGGGACGCGCGGGAACCGGCCCGGCGGATCGAGCAGTTCGAGGAACCGGCCCGGGAGCCGGCGAGGGTGGAGATCCTCCCGGGGTTCCCGGAGCGGGTCCGCGGGCGGCTGGTCTTCCTGCCGCAGGACAACCTCAACACCGACGGCATCTACGGAAAGGACTACACCTACCGCGAGGACATGACCCGGGAGGAGATGGCCCGGGTCGTGATGGAGAACTACGACCCGGAGTTCGCGGCGAAGACCCGCGAGGGAGACGTCCTCGTCGGCGGGTTCAACTTCGGCACCGGGTCGAGCCGCGAGCAGGCGGTCACCGCGCTGCAGGCGAAGGGGATCGCGCTGGTGATCGCGGCCGGTTTCTCCCAGACGTACCTGAGGAACGCGTTCAACAACGGCTTCGCCTGCATCGTCCAGCCCGACCTGGTCGCCGCCCTCCGGGAGCGGTTCGCGGACCGGGTCGCGGCCGGCGAGCGGACGATCGTCCCCGGCGAGGAGATCGAGGTCGACTTCGCCGCGGGCGTCATCCGCTGGGACGGGAAGGAGTGGCCGTTCCCCGCCCTGTCGGAGGTGCCCCAGGCGCTGGTCGTCGCGGGCGGGGTGGAGAACCTCGTGAAACAGAAGCTCGCCGCGGGCGGGAACCAGGAGGGGTGAGACGATGGCGAAGTACACCGTGGTGGCGATGCCCGGCGACGGGATCGGCAAGACCGTGCTGCCGGAGGCGATCCGCGTCCTCGACGCGGTCGGCTTCGATGCCGAGTACGTGCACGCGGACATCGGCTGGGAGTTCTGGGTGAAGGAGGGGAATCCCCTCCCGGAGCGGACCGTCGAGCTGCTCGCCGAGCACAAGCTGGGACTCTTCGGGGCGATCACGAGCAAGCCCAAGGCCGAGGCGGCGAAGGAACTCGATCCCTCCCTGCGCGACAGGGGATACGTCTACTTCTCCCCGATCGTCGGGATGCGGCAGCGGTTCAACCTCGACGTCTGCATCCGGCCCTGCCGGTCGTTCAGGGGGAACCCGCTGAACTTCATCCGGCGGACCCCCGACGGCGGGTTCGAGGAGCCGCCGGTGGACGCCGTGATCTTCCGGCAGAACACCGAGGGGCTCTACGCGGGCGTCGAGTGGACCGATCCGCCGGAGGTGGTCCGCAAGGCGCTCGAGACGCATCCCAAGTTCGAGCGCTTCAAGGACGTTCCCGGCGAGGACCTGGCCCTTTCCGTTCGGATCTTCACCCGGCGTGCCTGCCGCCGGATCCTCACCGCGGCCTTCCAGTACGCGAAGAAGCACGGGTACCGGTCGGTGACGGTCTGCGAGAAGCCGAACGTGCTGCGCGAGACCTCCGGCATGATGGAGGAGGTCGCGCGCGAGGTGCGGAAGGACTTCCCGGAGATCGAGCTCTGGTCGACGAACATCGACGCCCAGATGATGTGGCTGACGAAGAACCCGGAGGACTACGGCGTGATCGTCGCCGGCAACCTGTTCGGCGACATCGTTTCCGACGCCTTTGCCGGGCTGGTCGGCGGGCTCGGGTTCGCCTGCTCGGGGAACATCGGGGACGAGGTCGCGGTGTTCGAGCCGACCCACGGGTCCGCGCCGAAGTACGCCGAGCTCGACCCCCCGATCGTCAACCCGATCGCGATGATCCTCTCCGCCGCGATGCTGCTCGACCACGTGGGCGAGGAGGAGAAGGCGAGGCGGGTGCGCGAGGCGATCGCGGCCGTGATCGCGGAGGGGAAGGTCCGCACCTACGACATGATGAAGATCCCGGGTGGCCCGGACGCGATCTCCCGGGGAGCGGCCACGACGACGCAGATGACGGACGCGATCATCGCCAACCTGTGAGCGAGGAAACCATGGGCGAGCGCGCGGGAGAGGCCGGCCGCCGGGGCGATGGGGTTCGCTCGGACCTGTTCGTCCGCTTCGAGCCGGGCGGGGACGGTCTCCGCATCGAGCTGCGGTCGAAGGTCGCCACCTGGTACGGCACGGCGATCGAGGAGCAGGCGCGGCGGGTTCTCGCGGACCTGGGGGTCACCGCCGGTCGGCTCGAGATCGACGACCGGGG
>Ga0256914_1000093_pt1 | contig 83915 bp, 63 predicted proteins | sample HulkmetaG_FD_191571 | JGI IMG/M metagenome (GOLD analysis project Ga0256914, IMG submission 191571) | Hydrothermal chimney microbial communities from Main Endeavour vent field at the Juan de Fuca Ridge, Pacific Ocean - Hulk | ecosystem: Environmental > Aquatic > Marine > Hydrothermal vents ...
CCGTTCCTCAAACTCGCCCCGGAACTTGGCCCCGGCGATCATGGCGCCCAGGTCCAGCTGCACCAGCCGCTTGTCCTTCAACCCTTCGGGCACGTCGCCGCGCACGATGCGTTGGGCCAGCCCTTCAACGATGGCCGTCTTGCCCACGCCCGGATCGCCGATGAGGACCGGGTTGTTTTTGGTGCGGCGGCTGAGGATCTGAATGACGCGCCGAATCTCCTCATCGCGGCCGATGACCGGGTCCAATTTGCCCTGGCGGGCCAGCTCGGTCAGGTCGCGGCCGTACTTTTCCAACGCCTGATAGGTCCCCTCCGGCGTCTGGGAGGTGACGCGCTGGCTGCCCCGGATGCTCAACAGGGCGCGTTTGATGGCGTCTTCTGTCAGGCCGTAGGCACGGAGCAGCTGGGCGACGTTTCCCGTCCGCTCGTCGGTCATGGCCAGGAGCAGGTGCTCTGTGGAGACGAAATCGTCGCGCATCTCTTTGGCGATCTTTTCGGCTCGGTCCAACGCCCCGGCCAACTCCCGCGAAAGGCCCACCTGGGCCGCCCCGCCGTAGACTTTGGGTTTGCGGCCCAGTTCGCCCTGGAGCTGCTGGCGCAGGTCGGTCGGTTGCAGCCCCAACTTTTGCACTATCTGGGGAACCACGCCGTCACTTTGGCTCAGCAGGGCCAAAAGCAGGTGCTCGCCTTCAATCTGCCCGTGACTGTATTCTTTTGCCAGGCTCTGGGCCTGGAGGATGGCTTCCTGTGCTTTTTCGGTATAGCGATTCAAGTCCATCTCAATAACTCCTCCAATATCCGATTTGCGGGTCGGTTACCCGCCGATCCAGCATGGAGTGTACCGGACGGACGTTAGAGCAACGTGTGAGGATCGTTAGAGTTTCGTTAGAGTTTCCAACGTCCTCAGTATTGCTTGTAAGCGATGGGCAGATAGACGGGGTACACCTCCCGCACCTCCACCTCCAGGGTGTGGGTCACGATATTGGCCCCGCTGCAGTTGGTCCCGGTGACGAGGATGGTATGCGTACCGGTGACCGTCCAGCTGTAGGTGGCCGTGCTTCCCGTTTGGCCGTTGCTCCACTCAAAGGTGATGGGCAATGTGGCCGTCAGAGGGGTGGCGGCGGCGGTGTAGGCCGCATCGTGGTTGACAAAGGTCCAGGATGGCCCGCCGATGCTGAGGTCGTCCAACCCCAGGCACATATCCACACACAGGGCTACGGGGATAGATTGCTCGACGACGTAAGGGTCGTTGTACTCTATCTTGAGGTGGCCGTTGTAACACCGACCACCGGTCAGGCCGTTGCTATCAAAGCGCAAGGGTAGGTCCACGGCCCCGCCGGAGGGTACGGATCCGTTGGGCGAAATGACCTGAAGCCAACCGATGTCCCAATTGGCGTTGACGGCGGTGCTGACCGCGGCGTAGGCGTCAATGCGGCCCCACCCATATTGGTTGTTGGGGATGGAGGTCGCCGTGTCGCTGCCGCAATAGTACCCCTGGTCTACCGTCAACGGTTTAGCCGTCCGTTCAATGATCTGCCGGGTGAGCTGCACGTTGCCCCGCAGGTCCGGCTGGGCAGCCCAGATGAGGGCCACTTCCCCCGCCACGTGGGGAGCGGCCATGGAGGTTCCGTTCCAGCTCTGGTAGGTGTTGCCCGGTGTGCTGGAACGGATGTTGGCCCCCGGTGCAGAGACGTTGGGCTTGGTCAAGCCGGTGATCTGGGCCGGCCCCCGGCTGGAGAAGCTGGCCGCCGTGGAGGTTGCGTTGCTGTCGGCGGCATCGACGGCTCCTACGGATAGGGCGTTGGCCATGTCGCTTGGATCGCCCACCGTGCCACAACCGGGGCCGTCGTTTCCGGCGGAAAAGACGGGAAAGATGCCCGCTGCCTGCCAAGCATAGACGATCTGGTTGTACCACCACTGGGCCTGTCCACCACCCCAGGAGTTGTTGACCACATCGGCCCGTTTGTCGGGATCGGGGTTGGCGCCGTTCAGGTCCCAGGGGGCCAAGACGAACTCGGCACATTCCAAAAGCTCGGCTTCATAGCCGAAACCGGTAGACGGGTCGAAGCCGTTGCAGGCGAACCAGGTCGCGCCGGGAGCGACGCCGATCTGGTTCGTGCCGCCGTCGTTGCCGACTATGGTGCCCATGGTGTGCGTCCCGTGGCCGTGAAAGTCGTAAGGGGCCGTGGGATGGGCGTTGTAGGGGTCCCACCAGTTGTAGTTGTGATCGCCGCCCGTGCCGCCGCGATAGTGGTCGACCAGAGCCGGGTGGTCCCATTGGACACCGGTGTCAATGTTGGCGACGACGATGCCCGTTCCGTCATCCCCAAAGTCGCTCCACACCCGGTCCGCCCCGATCCGACCGACGTTCCACTCCACCGTTTGGGGGGCTGCGGGCTTGATCCCATCGGCGACGACCGGCTTGGGTGGTTTGAAGGAGTTGTTGACGCCGACGTAGGCCACATCGGGTCGCGCGGCCAGGCTCCGGGCCAGGGTCAGGTCGCCCCGAACCGAGATGGCGTTGATGATGTAATGGGAGCGATACGGGATGCCCTTGCGTTCCAACTGCGCCCGCAAGTCGGCTTGGCTGCGTTCGGCAGCGGCCTTGAGGGCGTTGAACACGTACCAACCCCGCGCCGACCGATCTTTGATGGCAAAGGCTTCCGAAAGGTCTGCTTGTTCGGCCATGTAAACGATGAACTCGGCGGTTCCGTCCGCCGCTTGGGCGAGCCGGGTCGAAAGCCGAGGGTCCAGGCCGGTCGGCATGGTGCGGGCAAAGGAATAGATCCCGTCGGCGGGCAACTCGGAGATGTGATAGTGCAGCTCCCCACTGCCCTGATTTTCCAGGTGTAGGGTCCAGGTCACAACGTTGCCCGCAGCCGCACCGGCGCCCACGGCCACGGGCGAGAGGACGGGCAGGGCAGCATCCAGGGCAAAGTCCTGCCGTTGGTCTTTGCCCCCTATAACGTCCAACCGGACCGACCGCCCGGCATAGCCGTATGCCGCCGCCCGCAATTCGTATTGAGCGGGCAAGAGGGAATCAAAGGAGTAAGCACCGCCGGTGTTGGTCCAGGTCGCCCTTTCAAAGTCGGGATCATCGGGTTTGGAAAGGTAAAGGCTCGCGTTTGCCAGGGGCTGACCGGTGTTGGCATCCGTCACCACGCCGGAGATCGTCCCCGTGGGGGGAGCCGCCGGGCAACAATAGACCAGCGATTCGTGGGGGGGAGAGGGGAGCGGTCCTGCGCCCAGGCTGCCGCCGAAGGACCATAGCTGCCCGTGGGCCAAGCCGCCGCCCGCACCGGTAGTAGGCGTGTTCAGGTCCATCCCGTAGCGCATCCACAAGTCGTCCCCCGGATGCCAGTACCAAGTGCTATTCTGGTAGCCGTTCCATGCGCCCAGATCGCCGCCGTAGAGAAAGACGCCGCCGCAAGAGGGAACGGCGACCATGACCGGCGATTTTTTGCCCGCCCCGCCGGGCAAAGACGCTTTTTCGGTCCATTCATCGGTCGTCGGGTTGTATTCAAAAAAGCCGCTTTCGCCAAAGTAGCCGCCGCCCACATAAAGCCGGTCGGCGGAGCCTGTGCCTGCGCCGAAGGTGACAAAATCGGGCATGGCGCTCTTTTCTTTCCAGCTACCACCCGCGGGATCGTATTCGTGCAGATAGCGGTACTCGTAGAGATCGTCTTGCCCACCGGCCACATACAATTTGCCGTTCACCACGCCGCCCGCCGCCCCGCCCCGTGGGATGGGTAGATCCGCCCCTGCGGACCAGGAGTTGGTGGCTACGTCGTAAATGCGCAACGCCCCTGTCACGGGCCAGGGAGAAACGTCGGTGGAGGTGAATCCCCCGACCACGTAAATCTTGCCGTTGGTGTATCCCGCGACGGCGGCAAAGGCCGGAACGGGCATATCGGCAATGCGCGTCCAAGTGTCGGTGGCAATGTCGTATTTTTGGGAATAGGCCGTGACGGTGTTGCCTGTACCAAGCCCACCAAAGTAAAAGCAGGTTCCCTGTGCGCCTACCTCGTCGGTGCAGGTGTAGGCCATCCAATGAGTCGCCACGGCGTCGCCGTTCGATTTGGTTTGCCATTGCTCACCCAGGCATGTCTCAAGGGTCACAGAATCGGTGAGGGTGGCGGAGGCTTGGGCTTGGGCGGTCACGAGCAATGTGTCGCACGCGGAGCATCCGGCATCGGAGGGGATCGCAACGTGAACCTGAAAAGTGACGCCGGCGTTGTTGGCCACCGGGCCGACGGTAGCCGGTCCGTCCACGTCCCACGCGTTGCCGGAGTAGCGGAGGTCAAAGGAGTCGGCTTGATCGGTAAAGTTCCAGAGAGTCACATCGTAGATCAAGGTCGTGCCGCCCCAACTTGCGCGTTTCTGGTACTCCGGTTCCAGCAAGACCAAGGGGGTTCCTCCGCTGCCCAGCACCCATACATCGTCCAGGCCAAAACTCTGTCCGTCGATGCCTACGTACTGCCAGGCCAGTTTGATCGTCTGACCGTCGTATGCCGACAGATCCACAACCACGTGACGATACCCCCAATCCGGCCAGTTCTCGTCGGCGCACATATCCCAGAGCGTGGCGATGGATGTGCCGCTGCCGTCGGTCACATGCAGGCGCACCGTCGCGCCTCCCCCGCCGTTGGGACACCAGTTGGTATCGCTGACCGCCCAGAACCACAGCATGGCATCCGGCACACCGCTCAGGTCCAGAGCCGGGGTGTACAACCACTCATCGGATGCGCGCTCGCCATCATAATTGATCCAAGCCGCATAGCGGCCTGTGCGGACGGCATCGGAAGAGGCCGAAACGTCTACGATTGTCCAAGTGGAGCCGGTGTTGTTGCTGACCACCGACCAGCCGCCGGGCGGGGGCATGATCCCATCCTCAAACCCCTCGCCCAGGAGAACGCCTTCCGGCAAGATGGCAGCCGGCGATGGAGACCCCGGCGACAGAGATACGCCTTTGGCCTGCAAAGCCCCCGTCCGGGCCGCGGTGACATAGGGCAGTTGTGGGTACCGGCCGTTCAGAGGGCGGGCCGGAGGGGGTTCTTGCGGCGCGGGGGGCAGCGGCTCCGTTGCCAAAGCCGTCGCCGCGATCACCATCGTCGGGATGACGAGCAGGACGATCAACCAGAAGCTACGTCTCATAGCCTTTGCTCCTCACACATATTTGCACCGGCAGGCGGCGAACCATCTTGTTCATCGGTGCGCGCGGACATTCTACCCCACCCTCACCACTTTGTCAATCCTCCGCCCGACGGCCAAGATCGGGACGCATTGGACGGTCGGCGGAGCCTCACGCAATTGCTTCCCGGCAGTGGGTGTGTTATAATTCGCCAGGTGGGATCACCGGGAAATCTGTTGAGAAGCGGCCCACAAAAGACCCGATGTTCCTTACATAAAGCACAGGGCCGATGGAGGAACGATAAATGAAGGCCGTCGTCTTTGATGGAGAATTTCGCCTGGTCCACGATTACCCCATGCCGGAGCCGGGACCCGACGAAGCTTTGATCCGCCCCCGTCTGATCGGCATTTGCAACACCGATCTGGAAATCGGGCGGGGTTACGCCGCCTTTCGTGGCGTTCCCGGCCATGAATTCGTCGGCGTCGTCGCCGAAGCAAAGGATGCCGATCTGGTAGGCCGTCGCGTCGTCGGCGAGATCAACATCTCCTGCGGCGAATGCCCCACTTGCCGCGCCGGACGCCCTACCCACTGTCCCTATCGCACCGTTTTGGGAATCCACGGGCACGATGGGGCCATGGCCGAATACCTCCGCCTGCCTGTCCGCAACCTGCACTTGGTCCCGGAAAACGTTCCCGATGAGGCAGCGGTGTTCGTCGAACCGCTGGCCGCTGCCTGTCAAATCTTGGATCAGGTTCACGTGCAGCCTACCGACCGGGTTATCGTCATAGGGGATGGGAAGCTGGGCTTATTGATCGCCCGGGTATTGGCCCTGACCGGCTGCGACCTTTTGGTCGTGGGCCATCATCGTGAGAATCTGGACATCCTGGCAGCCAGGGGCATTGCCACGCGGATCGGCAGCGAGGGGCTAGGCCCCGATGCCGATCTGGTCGTTGAATGCACCGGCCGCGCCGGAGGGTTTGAAGAGGCCCGGCGACTGGTCCGACCGCGGGGAACGTTGGTGCTCAAAAGCACTTATGTCGGGCAGCCAACCGTCAACCTTTCCGCTCTGGTGGTGGACGAGATCACCGTCGTCGGCTCTCGCTGCGGCCCTTTTCCGGCTGCACTGCGCCTGCTGAAGCAGCAACTGGTGGATGTCCTGCCGCTCATCGAAGCCGAGTATCCTTTGGATGAGGCATTGGCCGCCTTGGAGCACGCCGCCCGCCGGGGAGCACGCAAGGTGCTACTCCGCGTTGACTAAAGCCGTGACCTCCGGAACCGCCAAGGGTGCAGGAGGACGCCCGGTCACAGGCCCGAAAGGAGCGGTTTGAGTCGCCCCGCCTCTGGGATCCTTTAGGGGTTTTCCCTCAGGCGTCAACGGAAACGCGCAAAGGGGCTATCCCCTTTGCGCGTGCGTGATCACGTCACAAGGCAAGTGCGTCTGTCGTCCTCATTGCCGATTTCACCGGAGATGCCGAGAGAGACCGCGTCCGGTCAACCGCTCCTCGGCGCACTCGGCGGTGCGAAACTTGCCCCAACGGCTCAGTGGGTCAGGATTTGGCTCAGGAAGAGCTTGGTCCGCTCTTCTTTGGGGTTTGCAAAGAATTCCTCCGGCGGAGCCTCCTCTACGATTTGGCCTGCATCGAAAAAGACGATGCGATCTGCCACCTCGCGGGCGAAGCCCATCTCGTGGGTGACGACGATCATGGTCATCCCGGAGCGGGCCAGCTCACGCATCACGTCCAGTACCTCTTTGATCATCTCCGGGTCCAGGGCCGACGTCGGTTCGTCAAAGAGCATGATCTTGGGTTCCATGGCCAAAGCACGGGCGATGGCCACCCGCTGCTGCTGCCCGCCGGAAAGTTGGCCGGGATATTTGTGGGCCTGTTCGGGGATGCCTACCCGCTCCAGAAGGCGCATGGCCGTCTCCTCCGCCTTGGCTTTGGGCCACTTGCGGACCCGCATGGGGGCCAGGGTGATGTTTTGCATGACCGTTAGGTGTGGGAATAGGTTGAACGATTGGAAAACCATGCCGATCTCGCTGCGGATGGCGGCAATGTTGCGGATGTCGTTGGTCAGTTCAATGCCGTCCACGATAATTTGGCCCTTTTGGTGTTCTTCCAGGCGGTTGATGGTGCGGATGAAGGTGGACTTGCCCGAACCGGACGGCCCGCAGATGACAACTACTTCGCCCCGTTTGACGGTGATGCTAATGCCCCGCAGGACGTGGAAATCGTCGAACCACTTTTCCACGTTACGGCAGATGATGATGTCATCGTTTACCGATTGACGTTCTGTTTCGTTCGTCATATTGCTTCCTCGAAAATAAACTCCCAGTTTCTCTTCTTTTCTTCGCCTTTGCGGTTCGAATCTTGGAACCGCCAAGACGCCAAGAGCGCGAAGGTCTTCTTTTTCTCCTTTCCTTTGCGGCCTTTGCGCCTTTGCGGTTCAAATCTCCGAAACCGCCAAAGCGGGCCGTCCACGAATAGGACGCGAATGCACGAATGCGCGAATACGCCCGGCCCGGCGGCGCAAGGTTCCGACTTGCGCAGAGAAAATCGCGGTTGGAACCGCCAAGACGCTAAGAGCGCGAAGGTTTTCGTGCTTTTTCTCCTCTCCTTTGCGGCCTTTGCGCCTTCGCGGTTCACATCCCCGGAACCGCCAGAGCGGGCCGTCCACGAATAGGACGCGAATGCACGAATGCACGAATGCGCCCGGCCCGGCGGCGCAAGGTTCCAACTTACAGAGAAAATCGCGGTTGGAACCGCCAAGACGCCAAGAGCGCGAAGGTTTTCTTGCTTTTTTCCTCTCCTTTGCGGCCTTTGCGCCTTCGCGGTTCAAATCTCCGAAACCGCCAAAGCGGGCCGTCCACGAATCGGACGCGAATGCACGAATGCGCCCGGCCCGGTGGCGCAAGTTTCCGACTTGCGCAGAGAAAATCGCGGTTGGAACCGCCAAGACGCCAAGAGCGCGAAGGTCTTCTTACTTCTTTCCTTTGCGGCCTTTGCGCCTTTGCGGTTCAAATCTTGGAACCGCCAAAGCGGGCCGTCCACGAATTGAGCGCGAATGCACGAATGCGCCCGGCCCGGCGGCGCAAGTTTCCGACTTGCGCAGAGAAAATCGCGGTTGGAACCGCCAAGACGCCAAGAGCGCGAAGGTTTTCTTGCTTTTTTCCTCTCCTTTGCGGCCTTTGCGCCTTCGCGGTTCACATCTCCGGAACCGCCAGAGCGGGCCGTCCACGAATAGGACGCGAATGCACGAATGCGCGAATACGCCCGGCCCGGCGGCGCAAGTTTCCGACTTGCGCAGAGAAAATCGCGGTTGGAACCGCCAAGACGCCAAGAGCGCGAAGGTCTTTTTACTTTTTCTCCTTTCCTTTGCGGCCTTTGCGCCTTTGCGGTTCAAATCTCCGGAACCGCCAAAGCGGGCCGTCCACGAAGCGGACGCGAATACACGAATGCACGAATGCGCCCGGCCCGGTGGCGCGAGTCAGAGGCTTGCGCGACTAGCGTTCGCCCAGCCCTAACGCAACTTCCAACCGGCGGCTGGCGTAAGACATGGCATAGGTAAAGATCCAGAACAGGACGGCGATAAACAGGTAGACTTCTTTATCACGCAGGAGCCATTCCTGATTGCTCTGCAACACCGCTTTGCCCACGGCCAGCAGCTCCATCAGCCCGACGATGATCGCCAGGGTTGTGTCCATAAAGAGGGCGATAAACTGCCCGACGATGGCCGGGATCACCGCCCGCAGGGCCTGGGGCAGGATGATGAAAACCATGGTCTGCACGTTGGTCAACCCAATCGCTTTTGCCGCCTCGTACTGACCACGGGGGATAGATTGCAAACCGCCGCGCACATTCTCGGCCATGTAAGCTGCAGCGAAAAGGGTCATGCCGATCATGGCCCGTAGAACCCGGTCAATGCGGATGTCTTCCGGCAGAAAGAGGGGCAGGATGATGGAAGCCATGAACAGGATCGTCACCAGGGGCACGCCGCGCACCATTTCAATAAAGAGGGTGCAAAAGACTTTGAGGACGGGGAGCTTGCTCTGGCGGCCTAGGGCTAACAAGACGCCGATGGGAAAGGATGCTACGATGCCGACGATGGCCAACAGGAAGGTCAGCAGCAGACCGCCCCACATGCCGGATTCAACGCGGGGTATCACCTCACTTTCGGAAAAGCCGCTTAGCAGCATGATGGACAAGGCGAAGGAGAGCAGCCATAGGATCGGGAGCCACACCCCGCGGATGCGCTCAAGGCGGCCCACCAAAAAGCCGAGCACGACCAAGACCGGCAGGATCAGAAACTCGGCCCGCAACAGCAGGTCCAGCGCATCATCGTTCTGGGGGTAGATGTCAAAAGGCAGGAGGGCTATCACCGTGAAACCGACGGCCAAGGCCAGGGCAAAGGTGCGGACCGTGCCGCCCCACTTCCCCCAGCTCATCCCCATCAAAAAGGAGACCATCGCCAGGATCGTGCCGATACGCCAGATCTCCTCTGCCGGAAAGAGACCGACGGCGAATAGCTTGAGGCTATGGGTGACGGGAGTCCAATCGGCAACGAACACAACCCAGGTGACGATGCCTTTGACGGCGAAATAGATGAACGCAACGGCGAGGACGGTCAACAGGGAATTATACCAGTTGCTAAAGAGGTTCTTTTTCAGCCACTGTTTGACCGTGGGGCCGGCCGGCGGCTTTGAAGGTCCACGCATGGTTGTCGCACTCATGGTTATCGCTCCACCAGCCGCACGTGGCGGTTATAGATATTCATAATGATAGACGTGATCAGGCTGATGGTCAGGTAGATGGCCATGATCAGCAAAAAGACCGGCACCGCCCGCCCCGACTGGTTGATGATGGTCCGGCCCACGAAAAAGACATCGGCGTAGCCGATGAGGATGGCCAGGCTGGAGTTTTTGGTCAGGTTCAGGTATTGGCTGATCAGGGGCGGGATGATGACCCGCAGGGCTTGGGGAAAGACGACCAAGCGCAGAACCTGCATATTGGTCAGACCCAGGGCGCGGGCAGCTTCAAACTGGCCCTTGTGCACGGCCAAGATACCGGCCCGGACCACCTCGGCGATAAAGGCCCCGGTATAGATCACCAACCCTACCAGCAGGCCGACGAATTCGGGTGTCAGGCGCAACCCTCCCTGGAAGTTGAATTTGCCCAACACCGGAATCGTCGTCACCAGGGGACTATCGCCCACCAAGAACCAGCCCAGCACCGGCAACAGGATCAAAGTCAGCAAGGCCGTTGCCACGGGGTAGGTCGTTTTGCCGGTTTGAAGTTGGTAGCGGGACAGGACGAAATAAAGCACAACGGCCAAAAAGAGGGCCGCACCGACAAAGATCATCCATGTCCAGAATGTGGAGGTCGGCTCAAACCAGACCATGTACAGGCCCCGCTGGCTGAGATAGATGGGACCGGGGAGTTGGGTTGCTTCTTTGACCGGGGGCAGCCGTTGAAAAAAGCCGAAATACCAGAAAAAGAGCTGCACCAGCAGCGGCACGTTGCGGATGATTTCAATGTAGACGCTGGCGATCTTGCTCACCAGCCAGTTGGTAGACAGCCTGGCTACGGCGGCGATAGTGCCCAATATAGTGGCAAAGACGATGCCCACCAGGGAGACCTTGAGGGTGTTCAGTACCCCGACGAGGAAGGCATAGCCAAAGGTACGGCTCTCATCGTAGGGGATAACCGATTCGCTGATGGGAAAGCCGGCCGCTTCGCCCAAAAAGCCATAGCCCCAGCTCAACCCCCGCGCTTCCGCGGCGTGGAGCACGTTGCTGATGAAAAACCAGATAAAACCCAACACCAGAATCGCCGAGATAATTTGGGCGATCCATTGCAAGACCACGACATCCCGCCAAAGGGGGACGCCTTTGCGATAAAAAACGCGGGATACCGATGATTGGCTCATGATGGCAAATTCCCAGGTGCGACGCGCTTGTCAAGCGCGTCGCACCCGATGCATCGTTCAGCGCAGAGGCGGCGCATAAATCAGACCGCCGTTCGTCCACAGTTCGTTGATGCCGCGGGGCAGGGTGAAGGCCATCCCGTTCGGCCCCATGTAGCGGTCATAGATCTCGCCATAGTTGCCCACGGCCCGGATGACGTTGGCCGCAAAGTCCTGCGACAGCCCCAAGTCCTCCTGCCCGAAGCTCCCTTCCACCCCCAGCAGGCGGAGTACCTGGATGTTATCGCTGTTCATCATCTCGTCCACGTTGTCCTGGGTCACGCCCAGTTCCTCGGCGTTGATCAGGACATACATGACCGTCTTGACCACGTCAAACCACTTGTCATCACCGGCAGGGACGGCCGGCGTCAGCGGCTCTTTGGACATGGTCACGTCCAGGATGATGTGATCGTCGGGGTTGGCAAAGCCTTCGCGCACGGCGGCCAGCTGGGATTTGTCGCTGGTGGCGGCATCGCAGCGGCCATCTTCATAGGCACTATAGACGGCAGCGGTATCTTCAAAGGTCACGGCCTCGTAGCTCAAGCCGCGCTGGCGGAAATTATCGGCCAGGTTCTTCTCGGTGGTCGTACCGGTGGTCACGCAGATGGTCGCGCCGTCCAGGTCCTCCAGCTTGGTGAAGCCGCTATCCTTGCGGACCATCATCCCCTGGCCGTCGTAGAACATGATGACGGTAAAGTTGCCCCACTGGGCGTCGCGGCTGGAGGTCCAGGTCACGTTGCGGGAGAGCATGTCTACTTCGCCGGTCTGCAAAGCAGGGCCTCGCTCGGCTGCGGTCAGGGGGACGAACTCAACGGCCTCCGGGTCGTTGAACATGGCGGCAGCCACGGCGCGGCAAAGGTCAATGTCAAAGCCGACATTCCTGCCGTTTTCATCCAAGTAGCCAAAGCCCAGCAGGTCCGTGCGGGAACCGCAGATCAGTTTCCCTCGCTCCTTCACGCGGTCAAATATGGCCCCCGTGGTGACGGCTTCCGCTTGCGGGCATTCGGGGCATTCGGGGCACTCGGTGGCTTCCGGACACGGGGTGCATTCCGGGCACTCTTCCGGCGTGGGGCCGCAGGCCGCCAGCACCATCGTCAGCACGATCATCAAGGTCAACAGGACAGATACGGTTTTGCGATTCACGGTTTCCTCCTCCTTATTTGCGTTTTGTTTACAAAAAACCGCAGAACGACCTGTGCGCCTTTGTGTGTGGGGATCACCTCCTTTCCGGCTATGGTGGTGAAAAGGCCGGGAACCGGAGCGAATCACACTGCTCACACCGGTTGACCGTCATACAGGCTCTGATCACAAATCCATGTGAGATTGCACTTCCTCACGGGTAAAGGCGATTATAACACATTTTAGGGGTTTGTCAATTTTACCGGTTTATCAAAGTCTAATGATTCTCTAACACTGCTCCAACGTTCGTCTAACATTCTAACGGTATGATGGAAATCGTCAGTAAGGGGGCCTGACCGGACGGTCGGGTCATTGCCCGAACCACATCATTGTTGAGGAGGTGTTGAAATGGCAAGCATTGTTCGTTGGGAGCCGTTCCGTGACATGGTGACTTTGCGCGATGCACTGGATCGGATGTTTGAGGAATCCTTTTTCCGTCCGCCTGTTCCTTTTGCTCCGTGGGGTGAAGGATCGTTGGCTATTGACATGTACGAAACCGATGATAGCGTCGTGGTCAAGACGGCCATTCCCGGAGTCAAGGCCGACGACATTGAGGTCTCCGTCACCGGCGATACTTTGACCATCAAGGCAGAGACCAAAGAGGAAGAGGAGGTCAAAGAGGAAAACTACCTACGGCGTGAGCGTCGCTTCGGTTCTTATTGCCGCTCCGTGACGCTACCCGGTGGCCTGGAGACGGACAAGGCCGAAGCCAACTACGAAGACGGCATTCTGACGTTGACCTTCCCCAAAGCCGAAGAGGTCAAACCCAAGACGATTGAGGTCAAGAGCAAGTAGACCATCCGACTTGGTAAGGAGGGAACAGCGATGGGACGCAGGAATTGGGATCCGATTACCGATTGGATGACGATGCAACGGGCCGTGGACCGCTTGCTGGACGAGGCTTGGGAGCGTCGGAGCGGTTGGCGGCGGGGAGAACGGGTTATGCCCCTGCCGGTAGATGTCTATTCCACCGCCGATGAACTGGTCATCCAGGCATCCGTCCCCGGCGTGGACCCGGAGGCGGTTGAGATCACCATTGAGGGGGATACTTTGACCATCCAGGGTGATCTGGGACAGCCGCGGGATGATGTGGATTATCACATCCAGGAGCGACGCTTTGGTCCCTTTGCCCGCACGCTGACGCTCAACCTGCCGGTGCAGGCGGACAAGGCCGAAGCGGTTTTTGAAAAAGGCGTGCTCACCCTGACCATCCCCAAAGCCGAAGAGATCCGCCCCAAAGTGATCAAGGTCAAGAGCAAGTAGTTAGGAAGAACCTGCCGGGTCTTTGCGACTCGGCAGGTCCTTTTTTTCTACCCAACCGATGCAAAAAGCTACGGTGATCCTGAAGACGGGTCGGGAAAAGCCGGTCCGCCAGAAACATCCGTGGATCTTTTCCGGGGCCGTTGCCCGCATTGAGGGGCCGGTGGCCGACGGTGATCTGGTCACGGTGGCCGACGGGGAGGGCCATCGCCTGGCCGTGGGTTACCTCAACCGCCGCTCCCAAATCGTGGTGCGGCTGCTCAGTTGGGATGCCGAGGAAGCGATAGATACCGACTTTTGGCGGCGTCGTCTACGGCGGGCCATCGCCGGGCGGCGGCGGCTGGCCCAGGACCCCGCGACCAACGCATACCGCCTGGTCCACGCCGAAGCGGACGGTCTACCGGGGTTGATCGTAGACCGCTACGGCGATTGGTTGGTAGTCCAATGTTTGACCCTGGGCATGGCCCGTCGCCGCGCCGAGATCGTCGCCCTCCTGACCGAACTGCTCCGGCCACGGGGCATCTTTGGCCGGGATGACGCCCCGGTGCGCCGCAAGGAGGGGCTTCCCCTGGAGCAAAAGGTACTATGGGGGGAAACACCACCGGAGCGGATAGAAATATGGGAAGGGGGTTGCCGCTTCCTGGTGGACATCAGACGAGGACACAAGACCGGCTTTTACCTGGATCAGCGGGAGAACCGGCAACGGGTGGCTCCCTTCTGCGAAGGGGCGGAGGTGCTGAACGCCTTTGCCTACACCGGCGGCTTTGGCATCTACGCCGGGAAGGCCGGAGCGCGGTCGGTGATCAACGTGGATACCTCCGCCGGGGCGTTGGCCCTGGCAGAGGAGAATGTTGCCCGCAACGATTGCCCTCCCCAAGAGATGATAGTCGGTGACGTATTCCGCCTGCTGCGCACCTGGCGAGATGGGGGGCGCACCTTTGACCTGGTGATCCTTGATCCCCCAAAATTCGCCACCTCCCAAGCCCAGGTGCAAGCCGCCAGCAGGGGATACAAAGATGCCAACCTGCTGGCCTTCAAACTGCTACGGCCCGGTGGCCTGTTGGCTACTTTTTCTTGCTCCGGGAATGTGAGCGCGGACCTGTTTCAAAAGATCGTCTTCGGAGCTGCGTTAGACGCAGGGCGGGAGGTGCAGATCATTGCCCACCTGACCCAGGGGGCCGATCATCCGATTTTGCTCACCTTCCCCGAATCGGCGTATCTCAAGGGATTCCTCTGCCGGGTGTGGTAACCTTTCGTCACTTGGCGATCCGGAAACGGCAAACCGGATCCCCCACCGCGATACAGGAAGTTTCCTCCACCAAATGCTTTTGCCCGGTCGCCCATTCAACCATCTCGGCAATGACGGCTGTGGGGATGTGACACACAGGGCGGTTGATCCGGCGGTTCGTCTGCCGGGCATGGTGGGCAATGGCCGCGCAGTAGTGGCAATCGGCAATGGAGAGGTAAAAGGCATCCTCTTCCTCGGCCAAGCCATACGTCGCGCCGTACATCTCCTCCCCTTGGGCCACCAGCTTATCCAAAACGATCCGCATCCGTTTGGCGGTGGGCAGGAGTTTGAGGGCCGCACCGCCGAGGGCAAACTGAGCAGGCCGCTGCTTGCGGATTTCGGCGGCCCCCAGCCGCCCTCCCCGGAGGAAGATGGGTTTTGCCCCCCGCGCCCCAAAGATCTCGTAGATGTTCGCCAGCAGCTCCGAATATTGGCCTACGGTAATGGTCGGCGTGTCGTCCGAAGGTGGGGCCTTGTCTATGTACTCGTCCAGGCCGGTCTGGCGCAAGAGCATGATCAGGCTGCGGCGGCCCATCATATCCTCCACCTGGGTTAGGAGGATGTTCAGCAACATCGCCGGAATCCGTTTCTCCGCCATACAAACCTCCCCTCAGAGGCAACCGCCGAAGCGCACTTGGCCCCGGACAAGCACGCAAGGCAGGTGCTTACAAAATTTCCGAATCCGCCGGGGATGGTTGATCGCACATCTCTTTGTGCTCTCGTCGTCTTTGCGGTCAAGCCGACATCGGGAGCGATAAACGCCCTCGCCCTAACAGGCACACCGTCATTATACCACAAAACCGACGCTTGTGGTATAATTCGGTAGCATACCCAAATGCATTCCGGAAGGGGAGGCGGCCGGTGAAAACGCTGCAAGAAGCCATTCGTATCGTTCTGACGGAGCCATCGCCCCAGGCCCTGGTGGCCCTGCAGGGCATGTTACTCGCCTATGAGGCGGAAGGTGTACCGGTCGGCCCGGTCTTGGACCTGGCCGGTCACTTTTTCGGATACCTCAGCGATCTCCAGAGCAAACTGACCGCCCGTCAGTACAGCGAGCTGGCCTCCCGCCTGGATATTGGCGCCGTAGGGACGGTTGCTTTGGACAATATCCTCTTTGCAGGGGAAAATGTCTGGCCCAGCCTGCTCCTGGGGGCGTTGGGGGAAGGGCTGATGGTCGCCGCCAGCCGCCAGTACATCAAGGGATGGGAAGCGGAACTGGGCGCGGTCCATGCCCGCGCTGCCTGGCATCTCGCCGAAGCGTTGTGGCGTTTTTCCACCGATACGCAGCCTGCCCTAGACCCCCAAGAGCGACGCCGGGCCGTTCAGGCCCTCCTGGCCCCGGCCCATGACGAACGGACCCCCGCCTCTACCAAGTCGTTACTTCTGGGCTATCTCTACCAGGCGTTGCTGGCGGCCCACCTCATCCGACTGGCAAGCGAGTAGGCGCGGATCACCCCTTTGTGCCCTCCATCCACGTTGCCGTGTACTCGGTTTGGTCGTCGGGCAATTCCAATGCCGGGTCGGCCAGCACCCAATGGCCGGACAAGCCGACCTCGCGGGCCGTCAACTCAAAGTGGCAAAGGGCAATGCCCAGGTCTACCCGTTGTAGGTCCGCCACGACAAAGTGTTTATCCCACCCCTGCAGGTAGCCCGGTGTGCGCTGCAGATAGAAATGCCAAGCATTGCCCTGCCGCACGATGCGCCACGGTTGCTTGTTGGAAGCCGACGGCCCCAACCGAACCATCTCCAGCGGCTCGGCATACGCTCCGGCATCCTGACGGCTCAAGGGCCGACCGAACTGCTCATCAAAGAAAAGGTGTTCCCACGGTCGGCGTCTGTCGCCCTTTGCGCTGCGGCGGATCACCCGGTCCACCAGGCTGCGCCGTTCGGCGATATAGCCCACGGCGGCGACGGCGGGCATTACTTCCTCCGGCTGCAAACGTATCCTGGCCGCAAATGCACTCTTGCTAAAGGTTCCGCCCAGCCAACAGGTCCCCAGCCCCAGGTCGGTGGCAAAGAGGATCAACTCCTCCATGCAATAGCCAAAGTCCTCCAGGTTGCGCTCGCCCCGGCCCACCGCCCCCAGGAAAAAGCCACCGGCCCCCCGAATGAAGCCATAGGTCCCCAGGCCCTTGAGCGACCGGCGATCTTCCTCCGTAGCGGCGACGACGCGGAAGCGGAGGGCTGCTCCGAAAGGCCCGGAACGGAGGGCGGCAGCCGCCCGGACCAATCGCTGCCGCATCTCGGCCTCAATGGGGTCGGGCCGGTAGGTGCGGCAGGAAAAGCGACGGCGGATGACATCGGTGATTGGATGGGTCCATTGCCACAAAGACATCTTTCCTTGCACCTCCTGGGGGCATTGTAGCAGAGGATAATCGTGGTGTCAATCTGCTCCGGCATCGGGGGCCGTGTATTCGGGCACATTCGCGGACGGCCAAGACGGCCCCCTCCCCTGCCGTGCGGCGGGGGAGGGGGGAAGACGGAACACCGATGTTCATCCTCGGCAGATTCGGCGGTGCGGGATCCTGTGCCCTTGCCCTGCCTTAGAACCCTCGGACGACCAGAGGGAGAAAGAGGTCGTACCGTTGTCCCACGGCAGGGGCAGGGCCGCCGGGCCAGAAGCCGCCGTACAGGACGTAGGAACCACTTTCCAAAGGCCGGGTCATGGCATCCGGTTGGCCGATGGTCCCGCCCAGGGCATACCCGCCGCCGTAGCTAAAGGTATGCCCGCCACCGTCAACCGTCCAGCGGAGGATGGCATAGCCGTTCGGCAAGGCCAGGGCGGTGGCGGTGAGCAACGAAAGGCCCAGCAGCACGACGGTCAGCATTGTCCTCTTCATCGCCGACCTCCTCGCCCCATCCCCCGTCGACCCAGCAAGACCAGGCCCAAGCCGACGAGGGCCACCCCCAGGCCGGAGGACCATCCATGGGGGAACGCCGTTTCCGGTTTGGCGTTCACGGCCTCTTCCAAAGCCGCAATCCGCGCTTCCAGAGCATCTATCCGCTCCCGTTGGGCGGCGTTTTCGGCTTCCAGCGATTCGAGACGGGCTTGCTGCTCCAGGTAGAGGTCGTAAAGCCCCTGGATGGCAGCCAAGGCCACACCATCGGCGTCCACGGTGCTGATGTGGGTATCGTCCTCGCCCAGGCCAAAAGCGGCGTAAAAGTCCTGGGCCATCGGCCCCATGTGGCGGATGCGGTCATCCTGGGCTTTGTAATTCCAAGTGGAGATGGGCACCTGGGCCAACTGTGCGAGCACCCGGCGACCGTCTACGGGGCGCAGGTTTTCCTTGACGTTGCGGTCGCTCACAGAGCTCCACGAGCCGGACCCGCTGGCCAGGTACGCGCCTGTGCTTTGATCGCCTGAGGTGTAGATGTAGAAGCCACCGCTGGAGCGAAAGATCGTGCGGTTGGTGTTGTTGCAGATGATGTCCGCGTTGGTGTCGTCGCCCCAAACAAAGCAACCTCTCCCATAGGCTTTGGCCCGCCGTCCGGCGGCGAAGCTATAGTTCCCCTGGGCCGAGTTGTTCCCCCCGCCGGGAACGGTAGCGGCAAAGCCATCGGCGGAGTTGGACGTACCACCCCCTACGGTAGCCGCAATGCCGTTGGCGTCATTGCTGCTCCCACCGCCCACGACGGCATAAACACCACCGGCGGTGTTGGACAAACCACCTCCCAGGGCGGTGTAACCGCCCGATGCTTGGTTGTCCTTGCCGCCGCTCACGGCAGCGGCATACCCCGTGGCGGAATTGCCGTTGCCGCCGCCGACGGTGGCGTAATCATCACCCGCTTCGTTGCCGGCCCCGCCGCCGATGAAGGCATAGGGAGCGGTGACGGTGATCACATTGCTCATACCGCCGACAACGGTAGAAGCGGCAGCCGCGGCTCGGTTGATCCCGATGGAAATCCCGTTGTGCCCCCCCCCGCCGATAAAGGCTCCGTTGCCGCTGGCGACGTTGCCGTTTCCGCCGACCACCGCCGCATACATACCGCTGGCGTTGTTGCTCCGTCCGCCGCAGACGGTGGCGTGGCTATCGGCAGCCGTGTTCGTTTCTCCTCCTCCCACCGTGGCATACTGGGCAGAAGCCGAGTTGCTCCGACCGCCACCGACGGTGGCATGTTGGATGGAAGCTGCGTTGCTCTGCCCGCCGCCTACGCTAGAGTACATCCCGCTCGCCTCGTTACTGCGCCCTCCACCGATGAAGGAATAACCGGCGGTAGTGGTGATCACGTTGTCCAAGCCTCCGGCGATGGTAGAGGCAGGGGCCATAGCCCGGTTGGGCTTGGCGTTCGCACCATCATACCCGCCGCCGCCGACGGAGGCTCCTTGTCCATCGGCGACGTTGCCGTAACCTCCTCCTATGGTGGCATACGATTTGCTTGCGGAGTTGCTCTGCCCGCCGCCCACGGTGGCATAATTCGCACCGGCGGAGTTGCTTTGCCCGCCGCCCACGGTGGCATAATTCGCACCGGCAGAGTTGCTCTGCCCGCCGCCCACGGTGGCACCATAGGCGTCGGCGGTGTTATCCCTTCCGCCTCCTACGGCGGCATAGAAACCAACGGCTTTGTTGTTCCAGCCCCCGCTCACGGCAGAGTAGTCGGCCCCGCCGGTATTGCCCTGACCGCCGCCCACAACGGCGTAATTGGCGGTAGCAGAGTTGTTGTACCCGCCCCCCACGGTGGTGTACAGATCACCGGAGGTGTTGCCGCGTCCGCCCCCCACAACGGCGTACAAGGAATCGGCCGAGTTGCTCCAGCCGCCACCTATGAAGGCGTAATCGCCGTCGGCAGAGTTGCTCCGCCCTCCGCTCACGGTGGCGTAATCTCCACCGACCGAGTTACTCATACCCCCGCCTATGAAGGCGTAAGGAGCGTCCGCGGAGATTGTGTTGTCAAGGCCGCCGACGATAGCCGAAGCATCCGCCGACGCCTCGTTGGCGAGATAGTGTACCCCGTCCAATCCGCCACCACCGACAAAGGACCCGGCACCACCGGCGGTGTTGCTCCATCCCCCGGTCACGACGGCGTAATCACCGGTGGCGCTGTTGAGCTGCCCTCCGCCGACGGCAGCATAGGACCCCGTCGCACTGTTGTTGATCCCTCCGCCCACAAAGGAACCGTAGCCCCCGGCCACGTTGCCTTGCCCGCCGCCGACGGTAGCAATCGCAGCATCCGAGGTCGTACCGGCATTGTCACCGGCCCTGTTGAGCTTGCCGCCCCCGACCGTGCCGTAGTCATCGGTTACCATGTTGGGGATCGTGCTCCCCCCTCCCCCGCCGATGGTCCCTCCGACCACGCCGCCGGTGACCGAGCTGCCCCCGCCGACAATGTTCGGAGCGTCGGAGGTCGGCTCCAGGCGCAAGGCGGTGGTCCCATTCACGGCCAGCGTCAAGGCGGTCTCATCGGTCGTCCCCACAAAGTTGGTAGCGGGATCGGTTCCTGCGTTTCCGCTCAGCTTCCAGTAGCGACCGTCGGCTTGGGAGCGGGTGAGCAGATCGCCGTCGGCGTTGTTATCCAGATAGCCTTCGGCAACAAGGTCCGAATAGGCGGAAAAGTACGCATTGCCGAGCGTGCCCGCGTTGATGTTGGAGGCATCGCGGTAGTAGCTCCCGTGTTGGCCGTCCAACAGATCGGCATCCAACCCGGAACCGGAGCCGTCATCGTCCAGGATTTCGGCCAAAGCCGCGCCATCCTGCAGATCGGTCGCAGCCACGGTCCCGTTGACGATCATGGCCGAAGTGATGCTGTTGGCCTGCCCTTCGTTCACATAGGCGGCGTCGTGGTTGTGGTCGGAGCGGGCGACGGTGGTCGCCGAACCGTTGCCGCCGAAATCCACATCAAAGCGGTTGCCGCTCAGGGTCAACCCGCTCCCGGCGGTGTAGGTGGTGTCATCATCGGTCTCGCAAAGGACGGTTCCATCCTGGTTGATGGCGCGGATGGCAGAACCGGGGGCACAGCTTTCGCCAACCCGCGTCTGGATGGTGGTGGTCACCACGTATAGGGTCACGGAGCCTGTCTCGCCGCCGCCCCCCAGCCCGTAACCGGCATAGACGGCGGTGATGTCGCCGCCGCCACCGCCGCTGCCTACGTCGTCGTCGCCGCACACCCAAGCCATGCCGTTCCACTCGGCGATCTGGCCGTTGGCACAGGTCTGCGGCAGGCGATAGGTGGAAGCTAAAGAAAGGGTCACATCACCGCTATCGCCGCCCCCGGAAAGGCCGGTCCCGGCGTAAACGGCGGTGATGTCACCTCCGCCGCCGCTCCCCACGTCATCATCGCCGCACACCCAAGCCGTGCCGTCCCACTCGGCGATCTGGCCGTCGGCACAGGACAAAGTGGCCAGGGTGTCATCATCTCCGTCGGCGATGTCGGCAGGCACCCCGCTCAACCCGCTCCAGGGAGCACGTTGGGCGTAGAGGGCATAGGGCGTCGCATTGAGAGGCTGGCGCGGTGTAAGCTCCGTGTAATCGGCATCCCCGCTACATTTGACCTCCACCCGCAGCCAGCGGGCATCACCGGCAAAGGGGTCCGCGCCAAAATCCACTTGGACGGTAAAATACCCTCCTCGGACGTCCACATTCTCCACGGTGACGGAACTGCCCTGCTGAGAACCCCCGTTTTCGGCATCCCAAAGGCTGAAGCGGAATGCACAGGTATCGTCAACGGGATTGCCGTCGCCGTCGGCCAAATAGCCCTGGTAGGTAAAAGCCGTCCCCAGGCTGCCTTGCGGAAGTGGCCCCTGGGCCACGGCATAGTTGCCGATCAAGGCGACTGCCAAGATCAGCACCCCCAACGTCCACACCGCACTTTTTTTCATGGCAATACCTCCTTTCAAAGCTGCGCCTTTTTCAAAGCATCCCTCATCCGTCTACCGCTCCATTGGGGGCCATCGCCGCCCTTATAAAATTAGCACGGCAATATCGTAAATCTATCGTGCCGGAGGGGGCGAAAGGGGACGGCAGCCTCGGAAGGCAAGGGGCAATTCTGGGGATCGTCACGACCTTTGTCACGTTTCCGGCCCCGGCGTACATAGCCTGTGGGCCGAGGAGTGGGGTGCGCCAAAGAACGGACTCCGCGCCCTCGGCATCTCTGTGGTGAAACCGGCAGGAGGGCGGTAGAACACGTGCCCTACTACGGGAAGTCGGCACCGCAGGCGATGACGAAAGGCACGGCTTTCGGCGCGAAATCTGCTGCGGTGACGGCGTGAATAGACTTGCAACATTCGTTCAAGCGAACTGCCGGAGTTTCTACCTTCTTGCGGGAGTGATGCGCGTCTTGGCGGTTCCGGAATCTGAACCGCGAAGGCGCAAAGGGCGCAAAGGAGAAAAGAAGAGGCTCTGCGTTCTCGGCGTTTTGGCGGTTCAAAAACCCGAACCGCAAAGTGGACGGTCTGCTGTGGTCCACATCAAGCGTGAGAAATTTATTCCGGGGAGGCCCTCTATTCAAAAGAACACCAGGAACGCAATGTCTTGCGTTCCTGGTGTCTTGATCTGCCGGATAGAATTTGTCATCAGCTGCGCTCTACCACCGGTTCTTCGCGGGTGCCTATGAATATGGATTTCCATACCCCAAAGACCAGGGCCGCGTAGGCGTGGATCGCGGCCAACACGATAACCAGTATGGCTACCAAAAAGTGAAACGCCCGCGCCGAAGCAGTGGCTTCGCCGTAATCGGCTATGACAAAGTGCAGGAACCGGGCCACCAGGCCGAAATTCTCCGGAAACAACAGAACCAGGCCCGATAGCCCGATCCCGACCCATAGCAAGAACCAGCCCCACCAGGCCAGGACTTCGGTAGGAAAGATCTTTTCGACATACTCGCCTGTTTGTGGATCATAACGGACGGGGTTATGCCCTTTTTCGCCTCTCAGAAAGGTGCGAATCTCCTCCACGAAAAAGTCGAGAGCGTAGCTGATGCGTGAAATGCCAAACCACCGGTACTCTCGGCTCATCACAAAATAGTAGAGGAAGAAGACGATGGTGGCCAGCCACAACAAGCCGGTTACGATGTGCAAGGACCTGGCAGTGCCCAGGGGGATGGGGACCGGGTTGAACCCCTCGCTCAGGCTAAAGCCGGTGAGCAAGAGCATCGCCATTTCGACGACGATGAGCCAATGCAGGATGATAAACGGTTTGGAATGCCGCAGGACTGTGACTTTTTTAACCCTAGCCATCTTTCTCCTCCTTGCCCCGGAGGTTGCTCACGACCAGGTGCGTGCCGACCCCGGCGACGGTCCCGACAGCAGCAGCCCCCGCCCATGTGCCAACGTCCACGCCAAAGGCTGTCCGCAGCTTGGCTTCTGCCATGTGGGGCCGTAGGTCGCTATGGCAGGTCTCGCAGGTCATCATCCCTCTGGAGAATTGACCTTCTTCATAGTTTTTGCCTTTGTAGTGGCACGTCCGGCACTCGGCAGTTTCGTTGCTGAACAACAGGGGGTAAACCGTGTCCAAATTCCCCTTGAGGTTGGCATTGAGAAACTCCACAGCTTTGGCGGCAATATCCCCGGTCAAGCGGGCGCACCGCTCAGAACGCTCACTTGATCCGCTGGCATAGCCCGATACGACGCACCACTCGGCCACACTCAGGTGGCAGAGCACCGAGTTGCTGACATTCTGGGGCAGGACCTTATCCGATTTGTACTTGGGGACAAAGAACTCGTGCCGGGATGCGTAGTCGTTACTGGTGTCCGTAGGCAAAGGGGATTCTTCATAGTAGCGGAAGAGCCGTTTGATAATGTCTTGTGCGGCCTCCCACTCGGCGATCATGGTGATCGCCGCGGCAGAGCCGTTCAGCGCTCCACACAGGCTTCCCCAAGCCACCCCCCCGCCAAAGCCGAACTGCATGGGCACCTGGATATGCTCTTTGTCTGTGACGGCTTGCAAAACCTGTTCTCTGGAAGGTATGGGGACCAACGTGTACGGGTAGCCGACTTTCTCCCTCAGGGATACAATGATGGACCAAAAGGACCCCCCGGCGCACTCGAAGCAATAGTACCCCATGTGGGCGAGTTTCCGCACATCTTCAGGGTCCAATTCGACATACTCCCAGGGGACAAGGGGAGCTTCTTCGGCAGCAGGTGGCGCGGCCAGGGCCTGAGCGGCCTTTGAGAAACCCAAAAGGCCCAAACTCGAAACTACCAAACCATTCTTGATGAAATCCCTCCTTTTCACTTTTTCCCTCCTTGACATTATTTTTTAGACTTTTTTGCTTCCCGGTGCAGAGAGAATAGAGGTCGTTTGTCCTTCCTCACCTCCTTTCGTTGAATTATCGCCACAGATGGGTTTGCGCGGTCCGCTTTCCGGGTTCCATAATCCACCACGTCGTCTCCGGCACTTGCCGCGCAGACATTACCGGCATCCGTCGACGGGGATAGCTTTGTGTGTCGGCTTTCACTTTGAAGCGAATGCCGACATAGTTTTGAGTACATCGGTTATAACTAATAAGAACAATATACAACAAAATTGTCATGGTGTCAAGTTTACTTTTTTCTGCTTGAATTCCAAGTTTCACCCGATCAAATGAGTCCAACTGCACCCCTTTGCCACGTTTCCGGCCCCGGCGCGTATAGCCTGTAGGTCGGGGAATGGAGTGCGCCGAGGGACGGTTGGTTTACTCCGCGCCTTCGGCATCTCTACGATAAAACCGGCAGGGGAGCGGCAAATGCACGTTCCTTGCCTGTGGGCCAAGATGTGGTTGCCACTCTGCCCGGAGCATGATATAATACCCTGGAGGAAGGACCGAACCCATGACACAACCGCTGGCCGTCGGCACAGTGCTCAAAGGAAAATACCGCATCGTCCGCCTGGTGGGGGGCGGCGGCATGGCCTGGGTCTACCAGGTAGAGGAGCTGCCGCAGGGGAGCGGCGTGCTCTGGGCGCTCAAGGAACTGCGCCCCCAGACCGAGGACAAGGCCGAGCAGGCCGTCGCCCGGCAGATGTTTGAGCAGGAAGCCCGCCTGCTGCGCGGCCTGGACCACCCCAACATCCCCCATATCGCCGATTTCTTTGAGGAAGATGGCCGCGCCTGCCTGGTGATGGAATTCATCTGGGGCGAATCCCTGGAAAAGCGGCTGAACGCAACACACGCCCCCCTGCTGGAAAGCGACGTGCTCAAATGGGCCGTCCAGCTATGCGACGCCCTGCACTACCTCCACACCCGCCGGCCGCCCATCATCTTCCGCGACCTGAAGCCCAGCAACGTCATGGTCACCAACACCGGCCTGGTCAAACTGATTGATTTCGGCATCGCCCGCACCTACAAGGTGGGCAAAAAGCGCGACACCGTGGCCATGGGATCGGAGAACTATGCCGCGCCGGAACAGTGGGGCAAGGGCCAGACCGATGCCCGCTCCGACATCTATGCCCTGGGGGCGACCATGTACCACCTGCTGGCCAACATGGCCCCCACGCCCGCCTTCCTGCCTTCGGAGCCGCTGCCCCTGGAAAACTATAACCCTTCCCTTTCCAAAAAGACGGTGGCCCTCATCGGCAAAGCCATGGAGCGGGACCGCCGCAAGCGGTTCCAATCGGCCCTGGAGATGCGCCGGGCCATCCTGGACGCCCTGCCCGCGCCCTACACCCCGCCCCAGGCCCCCGCCGCGCCCCGCCCGGTCGCGCGGCCCCGGCCCCGGCCCAAACCCGCACCCCGCCCCGCGCCGCCGCCGACCAAGACCTGCCCGGCCTGCGGGCGGGCCAACAAAGCCAACGCCCGATTCTGCGTCGGCTGTGGCCGCTCCTTCGAGCCGATCCAACCGGCCATCTTGCGCATCGTCGAGCCGGTGCGGGCCGCCTGGGAAATGCCCGTCGCCCGTAGCCCCATGCTCCTGGGGAGGGCCAGCCCCGCCGAGGGCTATACGCCCGATTTTGACATGTCCTTTTACGACGAAGGCGGCTATGTTTCGCGCCGCCACGCCCGGATCACCAAAGGCAGCCGGGGCTATTTCATCACCGACCTGGGCAGCAGCAACGGCACGATCCTCAACGGCCGGCCGTTGACGCCCCACCGCGCCTACCTCCTGCACCACGGCGACCGCATCCAGGTCGGCCTGGTCGTGATCCAATTCATGCTGCGGAGGGAAAACCGATGAACTGTCCTGCTTGTGGAGCCGAAAACCGGGAAGGGGCCAAATTCTGCCGCCAATGCGGCGCCGAGATGCCCCCACCGGAGGATACGGGAGAGATGCAGCGGCAATTCGCCCCTACAAGCCACGTTGCCGGGGAAACCGACACGTCCCCTGACCTGCCGACGGGGGCGGAACCCCCGACCGCCCAAGAGGCCGGTCCGACGGCCCAGGTTCCCGAGGAATCCGCCGCCGAGGAGGAACCGGCTCGCCGGGAAAGGGAAGACGCAGAGCCGAGTCGGGTTGACGACTTGCACGCCCCTCCGGCCCCGGCCCCCGAAGGAGAACCGGAGCCGGAGGCCGAAGGGGAAGCGGTGGAGCCGGAAACCCCGCCGCCCCTCCCCTGGGATGAGGACGAGGAGCCGTTGCCGGAACCGGAAGACGACATTCTCTTTTTCCGCGACGAGGCCGAACCCTTGCAGCCTGCCGAGCTGGGCACGGTGATCGCCGACCGCTACCGCCTGACCGAGGTGTTGAGCAGCAGCGACGACGAAATCCTCTACCGGGCCGAGGACCTGCAACGCTGCGGGCAGTGCGGCTACGAGGACAACGCCCCCGACGACGAATTTTGCGCCCGGTGCGGCGCATCCCTGGCGGAAAGCCGGGCCAAAGTCCTGCTCCGGCAGGTGCAACCCGGCCAAACCGAACCCTACGGCGATAAAATGATCGCCGCCCACTTGGAACAGGACGGCCTGGCCTTCCTGCTCCTGGCCGAACCGGCGGAGGAACCGCCTCCCCCGCCGCCCGCGCCGCCCGGCGTCCGCTTTTTGGTCGGCCAACGCTCCGACGTGGGCCGGGTCCGCGAACTGGATGAGGACAGCCTCCTGGTCTTGACCATCTCGCCCACCTATGAGGCGAAAACGTCGCCGGTGCTGGGCCTTTTTGCCGTCGCCGACGGCATGGGCGGCCACGAGGGAGGTGAAGTCGCCAGCAAACTGGCCTTGCAGGTCCTGGCCGATTACGTCCTGCGGACCGTCATCCTGCCCGAACTGGCGGGCGAGCTGATCCTGGAAGAAGAGGTGGTCGTGCGCCTGCGCCAGGCGACCATCGCTGCCAACGACGCCGTCTTCCTGACCCGTCAAAAGCGGGGCAACGACATGGGCACAACCTTGACCGCCGCCTTTATCCGCGACGACCGTCTCTTTTTGGCCCACGTGGGCGACTGCCGGGCCTACCGCTGGAACGCCGACGGCCTGGAGCAGCTGACCACCGACCACTCGGTCGTGGCCAGCATGATCGCCGAAGGCCGGGCCGCACCCGAAGAAATCTACACCCATCCCCATCGCAACATCATCTACCGCTGCATCGGCGACAAACCGGTGGTCACGGTGGATACCGACATCCTGCCCCTGGCCCCCGGCGACCGGATCCTCCTGTGCAGCGACGGCCTGTGGGAGATGGTCCGCGACGAGGGCATTGAAGAGGTGCTGCTCCAGGAGGCCGATGTCCAGGCTGCCTGCGATCTCTTGATCCGCAACGCCAACCTGGCCGGTGGGGAGGATAACATCAGCGTCATCATCGTCCAGGTGGACGAGGTGTAAAGAAGAAAAAGTAAAAAGCCTTCGCGCTCTTGGCGTCTTGGCGGTTCCAGAGATTTGAACCGCGAAGGCGCAAAGGGCGCAGAGGAAGGAAAAAGTAAAAAGCCTTCGCGTCTTGGCAGTTGCCATGCGCTGCTTGGGCATTTGCCACCCGGCCTGTGGGAGGGTGCAATCTGATTTTCAAAGGAGGAAGTGGAATGAGCAACGATTTGACCCTGACCTGCCGACTCAACAAAGCCAGCCTGCCGGCGCTGAGCACCCAGCAGTTGGTCTATGTGCTCATTGAGGCCCGGCCGGGGGCGGGCATGGCCCAGGTGCAGATGCCCCTCAACCTGAGCCTGGTGCTGGACAAGAGCGGCTCCATGCAGGGCGAAAAGATCAAAAACCTGCGGACGGCGGCCAAATTGGTCGTAGACCGCCTGGGGCCGCAGGATACCATCTCTATCGTCGCCTTCAGCGACCGCAAGTACCTTATCGCCGCCAGCCAGCCGGTCACGGACAAGGCGGCCCTCAAGAAAAAAATTGACCGCATCCGCGACGGAGGCGGCACGGCCATCTCCGGCGGCATGGCCCAGGGCCTGGCCGAGCTGGAAAAGGCCCTCTCCCCCGACGTGGTGAGCCGCATGTTGCTGCTGACCGACGGCCAGACCTTTGGCGATGAGGAGCAGTGCCGCAAGCTGGGCGTCCAGGCCGGGGAAAAGGGCATCGTCATCTATGCCCTGGGCCTGGGCGACGATTGGAACGAGGACCTGTTGGACGAAATTGCCGAAGCCAGCGGCGGGCGGGCCGATTTCATCGCCTCCCCCGACCAGATCGTGGACTTTTTTGAGCAAGCCGTCCAATCCATGCAGGATACCGTCGTGCAGAACGCCCAGATGGTGCTCCGCCTGGCCAACGGCGTCACCCCTCGCCAGGTGTGGCAGGTCCTGCCCATGATCTCCAACCTGGGCTACCGCCCCCTGGGGGATCGGGATGTGCAGGTGACGCTGGGCGAGATGGAAAAAGGTCGGCCCCGCAGCCTGTTGGTGGAGCTGCTCATCGGCCCTCGGCCTGCCGGTCGCTACCGCATCGCCCAGGCCGAGATCGGCTACGATGTGCCCGGCCTGGGCCTCATCGGCGAAAAGGTCAAGACCGACATCCTGCTGGAGCTGACCGACGACGTTGCCCGGACCAAGCAGTACGACGCCGAGGTGATGAACATCATTGAAAAAGTAACCGCCTTCAAATTGCAGACGCGGGCGTTGGAGGAGGCCAAACTGGGCAACGTGGAAGGCGCGAGCCAGAAGCTCCGCGCCGCCGCCACCCGCCTGTTGGAGATGGGGGAGGAGGAGCTGGGCCGGGCTGCCCTGGAAGAGGCCGAGCACCTGGAAAAGACGGGCCAGATGACGGCCCACGGGACCAAGAAACTGCGCTACGAAACGCGCAAACTGACCCAGCGGCTCTACCGGTGATGGATCATTTGATCGCCACCAAGCCAAAGGCTTCCGGTCTGCGCACCACCCGCCGGAAGCCTGCTTCCTGCAACCGACGCACCACCCCTCGCGTCACGTTGCGCCCGGAGCGGCTGTCGGGATCGCCTACGTAGTGGAACAGACGCCCACCCCGTGCCAGCAAGCGGTACAGGTGGCGGTAAAATTCACCCGCGTACAGCTCCCCGGCCAGGCTGAACCGGGGCGGGTCATGCACGATCCGGGAAAAACTCCCGTCGGGCAGCGTTTGCACTACTTCGGAAGCATCGCCGACGATCTGGGAAATGTGGGAGGTTTCGAACAGGGGACGGGACCAGGGGTTTTGCCGCGCGATCTCCAGCACGGCAGGGTCCAGCTCCACGGTGACGACCTCTTGGGCGGTGCGGGCCGCCTCAATGGCGGTGTAGCCCAAGCCGGTGCAAATGTCCAGCACCCGCCCCCGTAGGGGAGCTACGGCCCGGATTTTGCGCAAGGTGTCGCCGTAAGGGTCAATCCCCCGGATGCGGTGCATGGGAATACCCGAAATCAAAAGGGTGGGTGCGCCCTCTGTGGGCGCAAGGCTGTAGAAACGGCCCAACATCTCCGAAAACTGCCGGATGCGAACCGCTTCGCCTGCCCCCACGGCGAAGCAGGCCGTCTCGCTCTTTGCAATCTCTTCTACCGTCTCCCACGGCAGCCAGGCATCGTCGGAGAGGACCAAACGTTCCTTTTCCAACCGGACCTTTTTCCGGGTCAGGCCCAGGTCCAGCGAGGTTTCGACCGTCTCCCGACCCTCCTGGCGGGCACGGAGCAAAGGTTTGGCCTGAAAATGGGAGAGGATGGGAGGCGTCATCGGATGTGTTCCAACAGGTCGTGGCCGTCCCCATCCGCGCCGACGGTGCTGCGGGCCAATTGAAAGCATTCCCAAGCTTGCAATTCACCCATCACCTGGGGGGGCAAGAGGGCAAAAATGCTGTCGGGGCTGAGCTGGGTAGCGTGGCACCGGATGGCGGCATATTTGGCTTCCCAGAAATCGCGGACGAAAATATCGGTAGTGCACGCTTCATCGGGCAAGCCGATGCCCCGCTTCAACCGTTCCCGATACCGCTCCGGGACCGGCAAGCCCAGTTCCTCCATTTTGGCCGCCACCTGGCGGAAAAAGCGGGCCGGCAAGGCGGTATAGTAAAGTTTCTGGGGCTTGTGGGGTTGCAGCCCGGCGGCGATCTGCTCCGGATAGCGATTCGGATCGGCGGCAGCTTCAAAGGCTGCCGTCGTGTAACGGTGAATGGCTATGTGGTCCGGGTGGCCGTAGCCGCCGGTTTCGTCAAAGGTGATGACGACGGCCGGTCGCTCGCGGCGGATATGGGCGACGATCCGGCCCACCGCCTCGTTGAAATCGGCCCGGATCAGGGCACGCGGGTTCTCGTTATCGGGGGAACCGGCCATGCCCGAATCGCGGTAGTCCAAAAAGTGCAAGGTTTCAATGCCCAAAGCACGGCAGGCACAGCGCAGCTCTCCTTCCCGCACCCGGCCCAGGGGTTCGTGGACCTCAACGGACGGGTTGCCCACCTCCCCGGCTTCGCCCCGCGTGGCGCAGACCAGAACGACGCGCACTTCCGGGTCCGCGCTGTAGCGGGCCAACGTCCCACCGATGCTGAACGATTCGTCGTCCGGATGGGCAAAGACGGCCATGAGGGTTAGAATCTCGCGCTCCGCCATGATTTCCTCCGCTTGTCGGGCCGGGGTTGGCAGTTTGTGCTACGGGCCGGGTGGCCGGAACCGCAGGTCTCGCTCCAGCGTCAGGCGCAAGCCTTCATCTAGGCCGATCTGTGGTTCCCAGCCCAGCAAGGCTTTGGCCCGGCGCACATCGGCCACCAGCCGCGAAACGCCCGGCGATTGGTTGGGGTTGCGCAGGATGTTCACCCGGCGGCCTACGGCCCGCTCCACGGCTGCAGCCAGATCGTTGAGGCTGACCTCCCGACCGGAACCGATGTTGATGGCGGTTCGGTTCACACCTTCGGCGGTGGCAGCCCGCACCAGGGCTTCTACCACATCGTCTACATAGACAAAGTCGCGGGTTTGAGAACCGTCGCCAAAGATGACCAACGTTCCACCCCCTTGGGCTTGCCGCAGCCATTGGGGGATGACGGGGGCATGGCTGGGCGGCAGGTCCTGGCCGGGACCGTAGGCGTTGAAGATGCGCAAAGAGACGGTTTCAATGTCGTACAAAGCCCCCAGCGTCGCAATGTAATACTCGGCGGCGATCTTGCTGACGCCGTAAGGCGAGTTGGGGTTGGGCACGGCATCCTCACCCACCGGCTGCCGTTCCTGTTCGCCGTATAACGCGCCGGAGGAGGTAAACACCACCCGCCGGACGCCGGTATCGCGCATGGCTTCCATAACGGCCAGTGTCCCACCGACGTTGACTTTGTTGTACTCGCCGGGGTAGTAGATGGACTCCGGCACGCGCACACGGGCGGCCAGGTGGTACACGCAGTCCACCCCCTGGAGCAAGGTCCACAAGCGGGGCACATCCATCACGTCACCCCGATTGAACAGGACCCGCGCGTCCAGCCGCCAGGGGTCCCCGCTGGAGAGGTCGTCCAGCACCAAAACGGTGTGGCCTTCGTCTACCAGCCGGTTGGCTAAGGCAGCACCCAGGAAACCGGCTCCGCCGGTGATCAGTACGCGCATTGTTTCCCCTCACGATCCCGCTCAAGGCCGAAGCGTTTTCAAAGGGACCAAACCGGCACGAACATCTGCCATTGGTCCGGCCAACGACGGATGACCTCCTCCAATTCGTCGAGGACGCGCCGCATGTTGATTTTGATCTCTTCCCGGCGGTCGCCGGTGCGGATCATCTCCATCGGCGGTTTGAGGCGCAGGCGATAGCGGCCCGTTTCCGGCGAAAAGACGCAGAAGGTGGTCACAATGACCGCACCGGTCTTGAGGGCCAGGCGGACGTGGGCCGAGGGTACGCGGGCCGGACGGCCGAAAAAGAGGAACGGCTCATCCAGCTCACTCACGGGACGGTCTCCGGCGATGGAAACAACGCTGCCTTTCCGCAAGGAGCGGAACGCCTCACGCAACGCCGCCGTGCTCAAGGGGGTGACCTTGACACCCAAGGCCCGCCGCAGGTTGTTGGTCAACTCTAGGGCGGGGGAGGGGTTGGGCAAGGTGATAACCTGCACTTCCGGCAAATGGGCGGCGACGACCTGGCCGCCCAGATCAAAATTGCCCAGGTGGGGAAAGACCAAAATACTGCCGTGTTCCCGTTTCCAAAGGGAACGGGCGATCTCTTTGTCCTCCGGGGCAAAATCTACGGCAGCGATGATCTCCTCCAAAGGACGCTGCATCAGGCGGAAGAGGTCAAAGTAGCTGCGAAACATGGTGAGGAACACGCCGCGCACCGCTTCCTCCAGGGTGCGGTTCTTGGCCTCCGGCCCCAACACCTGGCGGAGGTTTTCCCTGGCGATGCGATAGATGGTGGGCTTGAAGCGGGCGATGAGGTTGGCGGCAAGGGCGGACAGACGATAGCCGATCCGTTCGGGCATATGCCGCCCGATGAACATTTCCAACCGCACGACGCGGGGGTTTGCTCCCAAGTCTCGCAGATCAATCATTTGGATACTTGTGCCGCTACTTTGTCGTCCAGGTCCCGGAGCAAGGTCCGTGCTTCCCACAGGACGGGTGCACCCCGGATGATGCACAGGGCGGCGGCCAGCCAGCTCAACACAACGGCGAAGCTCAACAGGCCGTCGGCTGCCCCTGCCCGCTCCGTACCGGCCCACAGGTTCTGCAGTCCCAGGCTTAGGGCCAGCGTGGTGAAGGCAACGGCTTTGGTTAGGCCGTACAGGGTTCGCATAAAGTTGGAAGCGACCAGCCGCTTACCCCATTTGGTCTGCATCATGCCGAACGATGTCTCGCCGTAGACAAGGCTGAAGCTGCGGATCGTATCCACCAGACCGCCCCGGATGATGACGATGATGGGGATCGCTACGGGGATCAAGCCCAAGTTGGAATAGACAACCCACATCACCATTTCCACGATGCGGTCCACGGCAATGTCCAGCTTGCTGCCCAACATGCCTACTTCGTGACGACGGCGGGCCACGATGCCGTCCAGGCTATCCAGAAGGATCAGGATCAGGACCAACCCGGCCGTGACGACCTGGGTCGTCGGGCTGCCCCAATAGAGCAGCATGACAACCCCTACCAGCAACGGGAGACGTGATAAGGTGATTGCATTGGCCATAGCCTTTTCCCCCAACCCTTTTGTGCAAGTATAACACCGGCGATTTTTTTTGCCAAACCCGAAAGCGGCCGAGACATGGCCGATTGCCCCCGGAACTGCTCAGGAAAGGAGCCGCTCAATCCAATCTAAAACGGCGGTTTGCACGCGCGGTCCCCACCGCCACAGGGCCAGTCCGACGCAGGCGACTGCGGCCAGAAGCACGGCCCATCCGGACGGCGTGATGTGGACGATGTTGGCCCCTACCAGTGCAGAGGCAAAGACGCCGGGCCAGCGTCCCAGCAGCATCAACGGCACGAACCGGCGGAAGGGCATGGGAGTCAATCCGGCGGCGACGCAGGCCAGATCGTCCGGGGCAAAGGGCAAAAGCCAGATCAGGAAAAAGAAGGGCGTGCCGCCGCGCCGGGCCAGGTCGTCTAACTTGGCCATGGAGGAGCGCCCCACCAGTTTGACAACCAACGGACGGCCAAAACGGCGGGAAAGCCCAAAGGTCAAGGTAGAGCCGATGGCCATCCCGATCATGGGGTACAGCGAACCCAGCCAGGGGCCGTATAGGTAGCCGCTGACCGCTTCGACGGCCTGACCGGGAATGGGAGCCAGGAGGGTCTGGGCCATCTCCAGGAGGATGACGACCAACGGCCCCCAAGGCCCCCATCCCTCCACCCAGGCGCGAACCCTATCCCGGTCGGAGACCAGGGTATAAAGGGGCCGCCAACATACAACCAAAACCGCCACCGCGGCGATAATGACCGGTACGACGGCGGCCCGGCGGAGATAATGCGTTCTGCGCGCAGGGGGTTCGGTCATGGCGCACCGACGGCAATCAATCTGCAGTCGTCAAACGGAGGTACAATGCCTCCAGGCAAGCCACATACTCGCCGATGGTCCGTACCGGCGCAATGCCGGAGCGCAACCGGGCCAATAGGTCCGGTTCGTCGACGAGACGTTGCATGGTCCGGCGCAGGGCGGCAACATCCCCCGGCGGGACCAGGAGGCCGTCTACTTGGTGGCGCACCCGCTCCGCCAAAGCCCCATGGTCGGCTGCGATGACCGGCACGCCGACGGCAAAGGCCTCCTGGATCACCAGGGAAGCGGTCTCGTACCACAAGGAGGGCACGACCAGTACGTCGCTCGCGGCCAGCGTCTGCCAGACCTGCTCCCGTGTCAGCCGCCCCACGAAGCGGATGCCGGGATGACGGGCACGGGCACGCAGGTCGGCACAATAGGCGGGGAAGGCAGATTCATCCCCGGCGACGGTCAGACGGGCGGTGGGGGGCATCCCGTTGAAGGCGTCCACCAACACATGGACGCCTTTTTGTGCCGATAGGCCACCGATGTATGCAAAGCGTACCGTGCCGTCGGATGGAGGGGGCGTCAGGGGAGGCGGCGGTTCAATGCCGTGGCCGATGACGTGCATCCGGTCGGCGGGCAGGCCGTGGGCGGTGTGCCGGTCGGCGACGAAACGGGTGGGGGCGATCCAGGCGGCCACGCGGGGCCACAACCGGCGCAAGAGGGCAGCCCGCAAGGCAAAGGCAGGGGCCATCAGAGGGGATAGGGTCCAGGCCCAGGCCCCTCTTGCCCCGGCGCGGGCCAGACCGCAGCGGGCACAATTCAGCCACCCCCACCGCGGCCCATCACACACTGCGCCGCCCTCGACGGTGATGAGCTGGGCGTTGGCACACAACCACCAATAATCGTGCAGGGTGACGACCAGAGGCACGGGGGCATCCAGCAGGGGACGGACCGATAGCCCCATCAGGTGATGGATGTGGATCAGGTCAGGCTCCGTCCGGATCAGTACATCCTCCAGGCTTTTGCTCAAAAAGGAATCGCCCAGGGCGGCGCGAAAACGGCGGGCCGGGGTAAAAGGGCCATGCACGATACGGTAGGTTTCCAAGCCCTCCTCCACCGTCCGTTCCAGACGGCGACCGGGGCCGCTGCGCCGACAAAAGATGACCGGTTCATGGCCCCTTTGTCGTTGGGTCTGTGCCACCGCCCGGACATGGAGCTCTACGCCGCCCACATGGTCGGGCAGGTATTGGTGCAAGATGTGCAAAACACGCATGGTCGGTCAGGCTCCTGGGAACAAACCCGGTCCGCCCGGCCCCCAAAACCCAAAGCGGGGCCACGAACCCGCCGGGAGGCCGGAAGGGGATCCGTTACGGGTCCGGCAGGTCATACAGTATCTCTTCCGCCCTGGCGCGAAAATACCCCCTTGTGTCCAGGTCGGCAGCCCGCCGGAGGTGTTCACGGGCCTGTTCCCACCGTCCCAGGGTGACGTACAGTCTGCCCAGGTGATAGTGGGCGTCGACCAGGTTGGGGTCCAACTCCAAAGCGCGGAGGAGGGATTGCTCTCCGGCAACGGCGTCGCCGCTCAGGTAGTAGGCCCAGCCGAGTAGGTCGTGGGCGCGGGCGTCTTCCGGGGCCAGGTCTACGGCGGCCTGCGCGGCGGGCAGCCCCCCTTCCTCCACGCGGTACAGGTGATCAAGGTAAAAGTGGACCAACAGCAGATGGAACTCAATGTCATCGGGGGCAACTTCAACGGCCCCCCGGTACCATTCCTCGGCAGATGCATAGTCCCCCAGCTCCACAAAGGTCTCGGCCATCTCCACCCGCTGGGCGGCGTTCTCCGGATCGCGGAGGTGGGCCTCCCACAGGGCGGCCAGGGCATCGGTCAGGTTGCCCACCAAGCGGTGGTGCAGGCCGAGGAAGTAATAGGCCGGTGCGGAGTCGGGATCAAGTTCCACCGCCTGCCGCAGCATCTCCCCGGCAGCTGCCGTTTCCCCCAGGAGGTCCAGGGTGTGGCCCAGGTAGACCAGGGCCTCCACGCCGTCCGGCGTGACCGCCACCTGCCGCTCCAGGTGACGGCGGGCCAGGGTCAGCTCGCCCCGTTGCAAAAAGGCGGCCCCCAGCAGCAGGTCGGTGCGGGTGGGGTCCGGTTCGGCGCGCACCGCTTCCAGGACGGCCAGCATATCCGCATCACCGGCCCGCTTGAACCAGGTTTCCGCCGTGTCTAGATCGTCGGTCAGGGCCAGACGACCGGCCAGCGCGGCGGCTTTTTTGTCCGTGGGGGCCAAACGTAAGGCTTCATCAAGGAAGGCGCGGGCCTGCCCGAACCGCCCCTGGGCGATGGCCGCTTCCGCCAGGGCCAGGGGGAAGCGGGCATCTTTGGGGGCCTGGGCGCGGAGCCAGGTCTGCATTGCCGCCGCCCAATCGCCCCGACCGGCGTAGCTTCGGCCCAGGGCCAAGATGGCTTCGGGGCCGCCGTTCAATCGCTCCGCCTCGCGTAGGGCAGCCGTCGCCTCTACAAAGCGGTGCTGGATGAGCAACACCTCGCCCATCCCTTGCCAGGGGCGCGGCGAGGAGCGGTCCAGACGGGTCGCCCGGCGGTAGGCATCCAACGCCGCGCCGTAAGCGGTCACCGCCCGCCGCTCTTGGGCCTGGCGCATGGCCTCCGCAAAGGCGCGGGGGTAGGGCGTTAGGCCCAGGAGCAGAATGCCCAGGGCCAGAACCACCGTTTTGAGTACGAATTGTCGCCTGTGCGTCCCCGTCTCCATGTCGGGCATTGTAGCACAGGTTGGCGCGGGCGGCAATTATCGTCCCGGTCCGCCCCCCGCCCGGCGCGAATAACAAAAGCTCCGGCCTTGCCTTCCCCGCCGGAGGCCGACCGAAGGTCCGAAAAGGGCGATTTTCGCCCTAGTGCGCTTCCCGCCAGGCGGTTGAATCGGGCGTAAAAAGGGGCATCCCGAACTCTTGGACACCGAATTGGGCGATCTTTTCCTGGGTTGGCAGCGAGACCAGCCAGTCAATAAATTGATCGGCCAGCTCCGCGTGGATTTCCGGGCTTTTGTTCGGGTTGACGGCAATGACGCCGTAAGGGTTGAAGAGGATGGGGTCTCCCTCAACCAAGATGACCAGGTCAATGCCTTCCAGGGTGCGGGCCAGGTAGGTCGCGCGGTCGCTGAGGGTGTATGCTTGTCGCTCGTCGGCCATCGTCAGCACCGCGCCCATGCCCTGCCCCGCCGAAATGTACCAATCGCCCTTCGGCTCAATGCCCGCTTTGGCCCAAATAGATTTCTCTTTGGTGTGCGTTCCCGAATCGTCGCCCCGCGAGATGAAAGGGGCTTGAGCCTGGGCGATGGCGGCAAAGGCATGGGCCGCGTCCTCCATACCCCGGATGCCCGCAGGGTCGGCCTCCGGCCCGACGATGACAAAGTCATTGTACATCACATCTTCACGACGCACACCGTGTCCTTCCGCCATGAATGCATCCTCTTTGGCCCGCGCGTGGACCAGGAGCACATCGGCGTTTCCGTCCCTGCCCAGCTGCAGGGCTTGGCCCGTGCCGACGGCGATCACCTCAACCCGGACGCCGTATTCCTTTTCAAAGAAAGGAAGGAGATAGGCCAGCAAGCCGGAATTTTCGGTGCTGGTCGTCGTGGCCAGGATCAGCTTCGCCGTCTGTGGGGTTGGGGTCGGTGCGGGTGCACCCCCGCATCCGACCGACACGACGGCCAACAAGACGACAAGAACTGCTGCGGCCCCACGCCTCGTTGCATTCATTTTTTCTCCTCCGTGTATCGTTTCATCCGTCGCTCAGTACACCATCTCACCGCGCACAAAAGCGGCGGTGCGCGGGTCCTGGGGCGATTGGAAAAAGGTCCCGACATCGGCCACCTCCACGATGCGCCCGTCCAGCATCAGAGCCGCGCGATGGGCCAGCCGCCGGGCCTGGAAGACGTTGTGCGTCACCAATACGATGGTTGTCCCCCGGGTGCGGTTGAGATCGGTCACGATCTGCTCAATGAGGCCCACGTTGTAGGGGTCCAGGTTGGCCGTCGGTTCGTCCAGGAGCAGAACGTCGGGGCGGAGGACGATGGCCCGCGCCAGGGCCACCCGCTGTGCCTCGCCGCCCGAAAGGGTCCGCGCCCGCTGCCGCGCCCGGTCGGCAAGGCCCACCTGGGCCAGGGCCGCTTCCACCCGGCCGTCCGGGTCGCGCAGCCCCCGCAGCCGCAGACCATAGGCCACATTGGCCCGAACGCTGCGGTTGAGCAGGATGGGTCGCTGGAATACCGTTGTCACCCGGCGGCGATAGGCCAGAGGGACCGGTTGTCCTGCATGGAACTCGGCATCCAAAAAGCGGATGATGCCGCTGCTGGGCGGTTCCAAGAAATTCAATAGGCGCAAGAGCGTGCTCTTGCCCGCCCCGCTGGGACCGACCAGGGCGAACACCTCACCCCGCTTGATCCCCAGGTGGTTCACCTGCACCACGGGCCGTCCGGCGTACACCTTGCGGACATCCTGCAAACGGTAGATGGTGTTGCTCATTGGTCAAAGGTCCTTCCCTGCAGGAGGAGCACGGCCGCGTTGGTCACAAAGGCCAGGCCCAACAGAATGACGCCGAGGGCCAGGGCCAGGTCAAAGTTCCCCTTGCGCGTTTCCAAAACGATGGCCGTGGTGAGGACGCGGGTGCTGTGCTCAATGTTGCCGCCCACCATCATCACCGCGCCCACTTCGGAGATGATGCTGCCGAACCCGGCGATAACCGAAACGACCACCCCCACCCGCGCTTCGGAGAGGATGGCGACCGCCGTCTGCCAACGGGTGGCGCCCAACGCCCGGACCTGTTGGCGCAGGTCCGGGTCTACGCCCATCACCGCCGCCATGGTGAATCCGGCCACCAGGGGGAAGGCGATGATCGTTTGGGCCACGACCATCGCCCCCGGTGTAAAGAGGTCGGGGATGAGGGGGGAGTGGAGTCGGCCCAAAGGGCCGTTGCGGGAAAGCATCAGGTAGACGAACAGACCGACGACCACCGGTGGAAACCCCATGCCGGTATAGAGCAAAGCCACGACCAACTTGCGCCCGGCGAAACGGCTCAGCCCCAAAAGTACCCCCAGCGGAATGCCGATCAGGGTGCTGAACAACAGAGCCGTACCGGAAACCCGCAGCGAAAGCCCGGCGATCTCAAACAGGGCCGCGTTGCGGGTTACGATGAGGTGGATGGCCTGGGCCAATCCGCGCAGAATCTCGTCTATGATCCCCTCCTCAAATCTCGGCAAATCCTGTATCCCGAACGGGTCACGGCTCCCGGCCGGACCGCCGAATTGCGGCCCGGTGCGGGGTTCTCCGATACAAAAACGGCGTCTCGGAAAGAGACGCAACAATGAAAAAAGGCGTCGCGGAGACGCCATGCCAAAACCGCACCGGCCCATCTCCTTTCCAAGCATGGGAGGCATGGCCGTTTCCGGCCATACCCTACCGGCTTTGCACCATAGACGCCCCCGGTCCGTAGGCCACAAAGCTCGGAGATGCCGATAATGGATTATCCAAAGGACCGCGGGGAGTGTAGCACAAGGCAGCCTTCTTGTCAAACCCTGCATCTCGGCGGTGCAGGAGATTTTTTGAACCGCCAAGACGCCAAGAGCGCGAAGGTCCTCTTGCTTTTTCTCCTTCCCTTTGCGGCCTTTGCGCCTTTGCGGTTCAAATCTCCGGGACCGCCAAAGCAGGCCGTCCACGAACTGGGCACGAATGCGTCCGGCCCGTCATCTAGGGCAAGCGTCGGCTTCATCGCAGAGGCCAAAGGCGCAGAGAGATGAGGCAGGAGCAACCGTTCCTCGGCGAACTCGGCGGTGCGAAACTTGGCCTCTGCCCCACCCGTTATCGGGGCGGCTTTGACGTCTGCTTCAGAATCGGGTACAATGAGGACGTGCAGTTTTGGCCCGGCTTTTCACAAGCGAGAGGAGGCGAACATGAAAGCTGTCGTCATGGCCGGAGGGGAAGGCTCGCGCCTGCGCCCCCTGACCATCGGTCGCCCCAAACCGATGGTCCCCATGGTCTCCAAACCGGTGATGGCCCACATCTTGGACCTGCTCAAACGCCACGGCATCACCGAAGTCGTCGTCACCCTCCACTTCATGCCCGAAGTCATCCAAAGCTACTTTGGCGATGGGCGCAGCCTGGGCATGACCATCTACTACGCCATTGAGGAAACCCCCTTGGGCACGGCGGGCAGCGTCAAGAACGCTCAGGAATATCTGGACGAACCGTTTCTCATCATCAGCGGCGACGCCGTGACCGACATCAACCTGCAACAGGTCATCGCCTTCCATGAAGCCAAACAGGCCGAAGCCACCCTGACCCTCTACCGCGTGCCCAACCCCCTGGAGTACGGCGTCATTATCACCGACGCCGATGGCCGCATCACCCAATTTCTGGAAAAACCCTCCTGGGGCGAGGTGATCTCCGATACGGTCAACACCGGCATCTATGTCATCAACCCTTCGGTGCTGGACCTGATCGAAGAGGGCGTCAAGACCGATTGGAGCCAGGATGTCTTTCCCAAACTGCTGGAAACAGGTCGTCCCCTCTACGGCTATGTGGCGGACGAGGGGAGCTGGACCGACGTAGGGGACATCGGCGAGTATATGCGGGCCAGCGGCGACGTGCTCTACCGCCGCGTCCACACCGAGGAGCCGGGGACCCACATCGGCGGCGACGTGTGGGTAGGCAAAGATGTTGAGATCGCCCCCGATGCCCAACTCTACGGCCCCATCTACCTGGGCGACGAAGTCAAGATCAAGGGCGGCGTCATCATCCACGGTCCAACCGTCGTGCGCGATTACACCATCGTGGACAACCGGGTCCACCTGGACCGGAGCATCATCTGGCGCAACTGCTACATCGGCGAAGGAGCCGAGGTGCGGGGGGCCATCGTCGGACGCCAGTGCACGATCAAAAGCAAAGCGGTGCTCTTTGAAGGTGTCGTCTTGGGCGATAACTCAATCGTAGGCGAAGGGGCCGTACTCCACGCCAACGTCAAAATCTGGCCGGAAAAGGAGATAGAACCGGGGGCCACGGTCAAAACGAGCATCATCTGGGGGGCACGGGGCCGCCGGGTGCTCTTTGGCCGTTTCGGCGTGACCGGCGTGGTCAACGTGGACCTGACGCCCGAATTTGCGGCCAAGATGGGGGCCGCTTTTGGCGCAACCTTGCCCAAAGGCAGCACCGTGACCATCAACCGCGATCCACACCGCAGCCCGCGCATGATCAAGCGGGCCGTCATTTCCGGCCTGCCCTCGGCGGGCATTCACGCCGCCGACCTGCGCTCCGTGCCCATCCCCGTCGCCCGCTACTTTACCCGCGTCACCGAAGCGGCAGGCGGCGTCCACGTGCGCCTTTCCCCCTTTGACCGGCGGGTGGTGGACATCCGCTTCTTTGACAGCCAGGGTCGCAACTTGAGCAAGAGCGCGGAACGGGGCATAGAGCGCGTCTTTTTCCGCGAGGACTTTCGGCGTGTGTACCTGGATGAGATCGGGACCATCAATTACGCTCCCCGCGTTGTGGAAACCTACATTGAAGGCTTTTTGCGGGCGGTCAACACCGAGGCCATCCGTCAGGCCGGGTTTAAGCTGGTCGTGGACTATGCCTACGCCCCCACTGCCGAAGTATTGCCCCAGATTCTGTCTGCCCTGGGCGTAGAGGTGGTTCCGCTGGCCTCCCACGTGGACGGGGAAAAGATGTCGGTTTCCCCCCAAGAATTTGAAAAGGAGCTGAAGGAGCTCACCCTCATCACGGGTGTCTTGGAAAGCCACCTGGGGGTACGGCTGGATGTGGGCGGCGAAAAGATCTTTTTGGTGGATCACCGGGGACATTACGTGCCCGAGCTGGTCGCCGGTGCGGCCATGACCTGTTTGGCACTGCGGGCCAACGGCGGTGGCACCGTCGTCGTGCCGGTCCACCTGCCCCTCATCTTTGAACAGATCGCCGAAAAATACGGTGGCCGGGTGATCCGTTGCAAAATGGACGCCGCCGACCTGATGAGCACCTCGGAGCAGGACGGAGTGGTCATGGCCACCGATGGCGCGGGCAACTTTGTCTTCCCCCGCTTTCAGGCGGTCATTGATGGGCTGATGGCCACCGTCAAACTGCTTGAATTTCTGGCAACCCAAGAGACCACCCTGGCCGATGTGGTGGCCGAATTGCCGCCTTTCTACGTCAACCACCGAGAGGTTTCTTGTCCGTGGGAGGTCAAGGGGAAGGTTATGCGCCTCCTCAATCAGCAGTACAAAGACCGGCGCACCGACCTGATCGACGGCATCAAAATCCTGCTGGGCGAAGGGGAATGGGTCCTGATCCAACCGGATCCCGATTTCCCCAAATTCCACGTCTACGCCGAAGGGCGGAACGAGCAAGAAGCCCAAGACTTGACCGACCGCTACGTGCGCATCGTGGAGGGGTTGCAGGAATAGCCGTCGTATCCCCGCCATCCGCCCGCCGACTTGGGGGAAACCGTGTATCCAACCTTGCTCACCATCGGTCGCCTGTCCATCCCTACCTACACCCTGCTGCTGGACCTGGGATTGATCCTGGGCCTGCTGCTGGCGTGGAAAGAAGGGGAACGCCGCTTGGGCGACGGTCTGGCGGTAGTGGACCTGGCCTTGTGGGCCATCGTCGGGGGCATCGTCGGCGGACGGATAGGGTATGTCCTGGTCAATTGGGACGCCTTCGGTGAGGATTGGTCGCGGGTATGGCGTATCTGGGAAGGGGGACTGGGGTTTCACGGCGCGTTCCTGGGCGGATTGGCAGCCTTTTGCTTGGCCGCAAAAATGCGGCGATGGGATGGTGAAATGGTTTGGCGTGTATTGGATTCTCTGACACCGGGGCTGGCCCTGGGCGTTGCCTTTGGCTGGGCAGCCTGCCTAGTGGGGGGATGTGCCTACGGCAAGACGGGGCAAGGGATCGGCTATGTGATCTTGCCCGATCTGTACGGCGTACAGGCTTCCCGCTTTGCAACCCAGGCGGTAGGGATGGCGTTTTCCTTCCTGTTGTTCGTGGGTGCTTGGCTGCGGCGTGAGCGACAGGCCGTGGCCGGGGTCGCCTTTCTGACCTATGGGTTGCTCTATTTCGCCGGGCAGTTTCTCTTGGAATTCACACGGGGAGATGAAGCGTTGTACTTGGGTCCGTTGCGGCTGGCCCAGGTCCTGGATCTCACTCTGGCCTCGACGGCAGGGATGCTATTGCTCTTGCGCCGTCAGATGACACACGGTAGGCTGGGTTGAAAATGCGCGCCGTCCATCAAATCATGCCCGGCTTTCTCTACGGTGATGCCCTGGGCAACCAGGCGCGGAGCATCCGCGCCCTGCTGCGCCGCTGGGGGTATCGCTCCCAGGTCTACGCCCAGTACCGCGACCGTCGCCTGGACGACCCCGGCGTGGACTATCGTCGTTACACCCCTCGACCCGATGACATCCTCATCTTCCACTACTCCATCGGCTCCCCCCTGACCGAGTTCGTGTTACAGATCACAGACACTTGCCGCGTGATCCTTTATTATCATAACGTTACGCCACCCGAATTCATGCGTGGCTACAACGATCCCCTGGCCGATCTTCTGGCCCAGGGGAGGGAGGAGCTGAGCCTATTCAGAGACATGCCCTTTGCCCTGGCCGCTTCCGCGTACAACCGTCGGGAGATGCTGGCCCTCGGCTTTCGCCACGTTGAGGTTTTGCCTTATTTTATCACCTTTGACGCCCTGCGGGAATCGGCATCCGGCCCCCGCGGGCGGGAGATCGCCGACCGCCTGCGCGACGGGGCGGTCAACATCCTGTTCGTCGGGCGGCTGGCTCCCAACAAGCGTCAGGACGACCTGATCCGGGCTTTCCACGCATACCACGACCTGGTAAACCCCAATTCGCGGCTCCTCTTAATCGGCTCCGATGCCAACGCACCCGGCTTCCGCCTTGAATTGGAAGCCCTGGCCGCGGCTTTCGGTGTGGCCGACCGGGTTGTAATGCCGGGGGCCGTCGGCCCGCGTGAGGGACTGGGCGGCTACTACCGGGCCGCCGACCTGTTCCTGTGCCTGAGCGAGCATGAGGGCTTTGGCATCCCGTTGGTGGAGGCAATGGCCTTTGATCTGCCGGTTATCGCCTATCGCTCAACCGGCGTGCCCGATGCCCTCGGCGGTGCGGGTGTGCTCGTCGGCGCCAAGCGATACGACCTCATCGCCGAACTGATGGACCTGCTGGTACAGGATCAAGCCCTGCGCCGGCGGGTGATCGAGGGCCAGCGTCGCCGCCTGGAGCGGCTGGCGACCGAGCGGGTGGCCCGCAAACTACGGAACCTGGTGGAAAGTTGGCAACCGACTTGAAGTAGCGGGGTTGCGCGACGCCGTCCCGTTCCGAACTGCGGCGAATGTCGTCGGAGGCAAACCGGAAAGGTGGAAAACATGATGAAACGCAGTAGCATACAAATCTTTCTAATTCTAGCCGTCATCAGCCTGGTCCTGGCAATCCCAGGGTCCAATCTGGCGCAAGAAGGCTCGGCAGCCGAGCCGCAGTGGTGGCAAATTTTGCCGCCCGATCAACCGGGATTCCCCGTGCCCCTTGTCGGTGCGCCGCTGCTGTGGGGGTCTTCCCCCACCCTGGCCGACCTGGACGGCAACGGGACTCTGGAGATCATCTTGGGCGGACGGGATCTGGACGCGAGCGGCCAACCCGGCTGCGGCGGTTGGGTGTACGTCTACCGCCATGATGGCTCCCTGGTGTGGCAAACCCATGTCCGCGCCCCTGTCAACTCGACGCCCACCGCCGCCGACCTGAACGGCGACGGAACCCTGGATGTCGTCGCCGGCCTGGGGGGGACAACGGACGGCTCGCAATGCTGGCACGGCGGCGTCATCGCCCTGGATGGCCGCAACGGCCAGGAATTGTGGACCTTTGACACCCAAGATTGGCTCGATCACGTCCACGACGGCTGGCTCGACGGCGTGTTCTCCACCCCGGCCATCGGTGATGTCAACGCCGATGGGCAGCCGGAGATCGCCTTTGGCGCATGGGATCAATGCATCTACCTCCTGGACCGCAACGGGCAGCCCCTGTGGGGCAACCTGCCCGGCATCGTGCCGGGGATCTATTGCGGCGGCCACGGCTTTTACAACGAAGACACCATCTGGTCTTCCCCGGCCCTGGCCGACATCACCGGAGATGGCCGCTTGGAGATCATCATCGGCGCAGACATCAGCGATGGAAACTGGTGGGGCGATCCCACCGGCGGCTACCTGCGCATCCTGGACGCCGAGGGCAACAGCTTGGCCCGCGAGTGGATGGACCAGGCCCTCTATTCCTCCCCCGCCGTCGGCGACCTGGATGGCGACGGCGATTACGAGATCGTCATCGGCACCGGGACTTACTTGTCGGAGGAGAAAGGTTACTATGTTTCCGCCTTTGACTACGATCCCAACCCCTCCGATCCCGCCGACCGCCTGGTGCTCAAGTGGCGGGCCGGCACCGCCGGGCGCGTCTTTGCTTCCCCGGCCCTGGCCGACCTGGACGGCGATGGGCTGCTTGATGTGGTCATTTCCTCCCTCATCGGCGATTGGGGATCCGACGGCAGCCTTATCTACGCCTGGCGGGGTTATGATGGGACTCAATTCTTTAGCCGTCGCAATTGCAATTATGTCGGGCAAACCGGTAACACCCTCTCCTCACCCAGTGTAGCCGATATAGACGGCGATGGGAAACCCGAGATCCTGTTCAGTTCCTTGTGGGAAGTGGACATTCTCAACCATGACGGGACTTATTACACCGACTACTCTAACCCCCGCTGGGATGGCAGCCCGATCCACCCCGGTTGTGCCCGCACCGAACCCCCCACCACCGAGCTGACCTACTGGGCGCGATACTCCCTCTATGCTTCCCCTGCCGTCGGCGACCTGGACGGCGACGGCGATGCCGAGATCGTCATCGGCGGTCATAATCCCGATGACCCCGCCCACGGCATGATCTTTGCCTGGACCGGTCACCCCAAAGAGGATTGGCCTGCCTGGCCCATGTGGCGGCACGATGAGCACCACAGCGGTAACGCCTTCTTTGACCTGATTCCGCCCACCAATCCCACCAGCCTATCCAGCCCCTCCCATACCGTCGGTCAGTGGTCCGCCTCCAACCGGGTGCAGATGGTCTGGTCAGGAGCCGCCGACGAAGGCAGCGGCGTCGCCGGTTACTCGGTCTTGTGGGACGATCGTCCGGATACGCTGCCCGACACCCACATAGACCTGACCGCCGAAAGCACTACAAGCCCGCCTTTGGCCGATGGGAAAGACCACTACTTCCACCTGCGCACCGGCGATCGTTTCGGGAATTGGACGACCGATGCCCTGCACGCCGGACCTTTTTGGATTGATACCGTGGCGCCCACCTCGGTAGCCGATTCGCCGGTAGCGGCAAGCGGCCCTTTCCCGGTGACGTGGCAAGGCTACGATGCGACCTCCGGCGTTGCCGATTACACCGTGCAGGTCAGCGACAACGGCGGAGCATGGACCACTTGGCTGGACCAAACAAGCGATACATCGGCCCTCTACCAAGACGGCGTGGTGGGCCATACCTATCGCTTCCGCACCATCGCCCGTGATGAGGCAGGCAACGTTGAAACGGCCTACACCGATGACGGCGACACCGCAACCGTGATGGCCCGGCACGTCATCAGCGGCACGGTTTATAACCAACGGGAGCGACCTGTCGCCGGGGCCGCTCTGAGCACCCAACCGGCGGCCCTCAACCAGGCCAGCAGCGAAGCAGACGGGAGCTACCTCCTGGGGATGCCATCCGACGGAACCTACGACCTGACGGTAAGCCATCCCCGCTTCGGCGAACTGCCGCCCATGAAGGGCATCACCGTCACCGCCGACCTGGGCGGCCTGGACCTGTACCTGCCGCCTGCGTCGAACCGGATCGTCAACGGCGATTTTGAGGAAACGGGCGGCTGGCAAGTGGCGGGACCCGAACTCCCGGCCCCCGTGCAAGGAAAGGGCCATACCGGGGATTTCGCCTTGCGCATGGGCGGCGAGCTGCTGCCGCCCCTTGCCTCCTTTATCAGCAGCAGCCCCGACAAACTGGGCCAGACAACCGTTTTCACCAACACATCCACCGGCAGCCCGCCCCTGACCTACCTGTGGAACTTTGGTGACGGCGTGACCGACACCCTAGAATCGCCGACCCATGTCTACGCCACCACCGGAACCTTTACCGTCTACCTGACCGCGACCAATGCCCTCGGCAGCGATACCTACACCGACACTGTTGACATCGTCACCGCCACCCGCCTGCTCCAAGCCGCCGGAACCCGGCCCCGGGCGACGGCCGTCACCCTGACCTGGGCCATCAGCCAGACGGCATCCATCAGTGATGCCGCCGTTTCCGCTACTCTATCCTGGCTTTACCGGGTGGAAGGCGTAGCCGCCCAGGGCGATTCGCTGACCGTCGTTCTCGACGGCGAGACAACATCGTTGACCGAAACCTTGCCCCTGGATCGGAGCGAGTGGACCCACGGCTGGCTCGACGCAGACGATCTCATCGGGCAGCAGGTGACCGTTACCTTCCGTCTGCAACGGTCCTCGGCACAGACGCCGCTCTCGGTTTGGCTGGACGAAATCTCGTTGGGCGAAACCTATCCCAGCTTCCTCTACCTGCCTCTGATCCGGAAAGGTCCCTGACCGCCGGATGCCGAGGGCGGCGGGGGCGTCTCCGTGCCCCCCTGCACCTCGGCAGGTGGGGCGGCCCCTGCGGCGGGCGTGAGGACCACCTGTTCGGCACACATGCGGATTTTGCACACCAACGCCGCCTACCATCCTTTTGTCGGCGGCGCAGAAACCTACGTACAGGCCATGTCGGAGCGGCTGGCGCGTGACGGCCACGCCGTCACCGTCGCCGCGACCGACGCGACCCACATCCAATGCTTCTGGGACCCTCACCGGCCCCGTGTTCCCCAACGGGAAGAGATGATCAACGGCGTCCACGTGGTCCGCAGTCCGCTGGGCCATTTGCCCCTGGCTCCCTGGAGCTTCTATCTCCTGCGCCGTTTGGCCACCGACCTGGCCCGCTTGCCGATCAACACCCGCCCCCTTCTCGACCGTCTGGCCCCGTTGATGCCCCGCGTGCCCGGAATGGAGCGCACCTTGGCCTCTCTGCCCACCCCTTTCGACCTGGTCCACGGCATCAACATCTCCCTGGAATGGCCCCTCATTGCCGGGTGGCGGTATGCCCGGCGGCACGGCTTGCCTTTCGTGGCTACCCCCTTTGTCCACGTCGGTGAGCGGGCCGTCCAACGTTTCTACACCATGCCCCACCAGTTGGGCGTCCTACGCGACGCCGACCGGGTGATCGTCCAGACCGACATTGAAGGCCGTGAGCTGGCCCGTTTGGGCGTCCCCGCAGAACGGATCGTTCGTTTGGGAATGGGGGTGGACCTGGAGCAGCTGCAGGGCGGTGAGGGCGACCGCTTCCGGGCAGAACAAAGGATCACCGGTCCCATCGTGACCTTCATGGGCGCCGTCACCGACGACAAAGGGGCGGTTCACCTGCTGCGGGCCATGCAACGCCTTTGGGATCAAGGCCGCGAGGTGACGTTGGTCATCGCCGGGCCGACGGTAGAACCCTCTACCTTCAGCCGCGCCTACGACACCCTACCACCGGCTCACCGCGCCCGCACGCGGCGGCTGGGAACGGTCCGGGGGCAGCGCAAACAGGACATGTTGGCCGCCAGCACCCTCTTTGCCTTGCCCTCACGGGTGGATTCTTTCGGTATCGTCTACTTGGAGGCGTGGGCCTACGGTTTGCCGGTCATCGGCTGCCGGGCCGGGGGAGTGCCCGATGTGATCGACGAGGGCAAGGACGGCCTGCTGGTCCCCTTTGGCGATGTTCGTGCCCTGGCGGAGGCCGTTGAATCGCTGCTGGATGCACCGGAGCGGCGGCAGGAGATGGGACGGCGGGGACGGGCCAAAGTCGAAGCAAATTACACCTGGGAACGCATCTACCGCGCCTTGCTCCGGGTGTACACTGCCCTGGTCGGTTGAGAAGGCGGTCGTTTTCTCCGGGCTTGCGGCCCGCAAAGAACTTGCGCTCCAACCTTCGGGCCTGTGGCCGGGCGTATTCGTGCTTTCGTGTATTCGCGTCCGCTTCGTGGACGGCCCGCTTTGACGGTTCCGGAGATTTGAACCGCAAAGGCGCAAAGGGCGCAAAGGGAAGGAGAAAAAGCAAGGAAACCTTCGCGTTCTTGGTGTCTTGGCGGTTCCAAGATTCGAACCGCAAAGGTGAAGTGGCGACTCAAGTCGCTCCTTTCGGGCCTGTGGCCGGGCGTCCGCCTGCATGGCAGGCGCGCACGCACAGGCGGGCGGTCGGCCAACGGCCCGCCAGGGGCGGTTTCAACCGCTATTTTCTAAGGAGGAGAGCCATGCATGTCAGGATCATCGGTTTCACCAAATTTCAAGAGGACGGCTCGCCCGAAACCCTGGTCGAATACGCCGGGCGGGCCTGTTACCGCAGCACGCCCAAAGGCGATCCCGGTCGTTTCATCCGCGCCCGCATCGGCGAAGGACACGAATCCATCATTGAGCACGCCGGCGTCACCTTTGAAATTGAGGGCATCTCACGGGCCTGTTCCCACCAATTGGTGCGTCACCGCCTGGCCAGCTACAGTCAGGAAAGCCAACGGTATGTGGACATGAGCGATCCCACCTTCGTCGTCCCTCCCTCCGTCGCCGACAACCCCCAGGCCCTGGCCGTGTGGGAAGAATTCATGGCAGGAGTGACGGCTGCCTACCGCCGCCTGCGCGAATTGGGCGTCCGTAAGGAGGATGCCCGCTTTGTCCTGCCCAATGCCACGGCAACGCGCATCATCGTCACCATGAACTTTCGCTCTCTGCGACATTTCTTTACCGTCCGCTGCGACCGGGCCGCCCAGTGGGAGATCCGCCGGTTGGCGTTGGAGATGCTGCGCCAGGTCTACGATCTGGCTCCCGCCGTTTTTGGCGATCTTTACGACCGCTATCTTGGCCGGGAAGCATCGTGACCGTGCCCCACACCGGAATCGCGGGGCATGGCTGCCGCGGAGCGCAGCTCCGCGCCGCCGAGTGCACCGATCCTGCCGGGGCCGAGCCGATGGGTTGCGCTCTCCAGAGAGGGGTGGTATAATGCGGTGCGGAAGGGAGATTGACCATGAGCTTCTGGGATGAACTGTTGACCCTGCTCCGTGCCCTGATCCAGACGCAAACCCGGCCCGGCCCCATCGCCCCGCCGGAGGGCCAAGGGGGGCCGCCGGAGTCGCTCAGCCCCCGTGTTCTGCTGATCACCTTCAACCCCATCATCCATTCGGAAGGGGCCAAGCGGCTGGCCCAGGTCATGGGTTGGCGCGATGTAGATGCCCTGTGCCGTGACTATATCGCCGATCTGGAAGAATGCAGCAAAGGGTTTCTCCGCTACCGCATCGTGGAACGGATCCAGGTGGATGCCTGGCCGGTCAAGGTGGATGGCTTTCGCTACGACGAAACGACCTTCCTGCGCAATTACCGCAGCGGTCGGGGTTGGCATCAGCCCGATACGGCCGACTATGAAGCCATCATTGACGAATTCAACCTGGTTAAGCGGATCAACGCCGATCTGATAGACGAGGTATGGTTGTTCGGCTTCCCCTATGCCGGGTTCTACGAATCGCGGATGGTAGGGCCGGGGGCTTTTTGGTGCAACGCGCCGCCGATGAAGCGCAACGACGTCGACCGCCGCTTTGTGATCATGGGTTTCAACTATGAGCGAGGCGTCGGTCCCATGTTGGAAAGCTTCGGTCATCGGGTTGAGTCGATCCTCAAATACACCTGGAGACACGTGCGCGGCGAGGAGAACCTGTGGGAACAATTCATCCTCTACGACAAAAAGGCTCCGGGGCGGGCCAACTGCGGTTGGATGCATTACGCACCCAACAGTGTGACCGATTACGACTGGGGAAACCGAACCAAAGTGCCGAGCAATTGCGACGATTGGCTCAACTTTCCCAATTTCCGGGGCCTGACCCGCATGGTCAACTGCTCCGAATGGGGGGATGGCGACATGCGTGCCCACCACAAGTGGTGGTTCAAACATTTGCCCAACGCCCCCGGCCGGACGCGGGGCATCGCCAATAACTGGTGGTGGTACGGCGTGGACCCCAACGTGGTGCGCTGAGCTTTGCAGTTTGGGTCTCCGGGATGCCGGGAGTGCAGATCTCCTGGTTGTCTCCCTCATCCTGCGGCCTATCCCGCCGTGCGCCGTGCCAAATAGACGCGCAAGGGCACACTTTGGCCTTTGATCGGGACGGGCAACAAGGGGCGGAAGGTCCAACCTTCCATTTCCTCCTCGTGCAGCGATTGGAAAACGGGTTCCGAAAGGATGATGTCGCCGTGGTGGGCGATCTCGACCAGGCGGTGCGCGCGGTTGACGGCATGGCCCACCAATCCAAAGTTGACATGGGTGGGCGCGCCGATGCTCCCCATGATGACCATTCCCCGGTCAATGCCTACCCCTAGCCCCACCTCGGCCCCTTGTTCCTCCTGCCATCGCTTCCGCAGTGTGGTGAATGCCTGTTGCATATCCCCGGCGGTGCGCACGGCCCGCTCGGCGGCATCCGGTTGGGTCAGGGGCACGCCAAAGGCGACCATCAGCTCATCTCCCGCCAGGTCAAAGACCGTGCCCTGATAGGCATAGACGATCTCTACCATGGCCGTAAAAAATTCGTTGAGCATATCAATCACGGTGTTGGCCGGGAAGGCCGAGGTCAGTCGGGTAAAGCCGCGCAGATCGGCAAAGAGTACCACGGCGTCGCGCCGCTCGCGCCGCTCCAGCAGGCCCGCCTCTTGGGCCAGGATGTGGTCCACCAGGTCGGGGCTGATATATTGTTCAAAGATACGGCGGATGCGACGGCGTTCCTCTTGCTCCGCCCGCAGACGCATGGCCTCCAGTTCCTTGAGGGGAGAAATATCCTGCACCACGGCCACCTGCCCCACGCCTGCTACCGGCGAGACGCTGGCATACAGGCTGCGTCCGTCGTCGGTGGTGATCTCAACGGCCACCGGTTCACCGGTGCGGGCCACCCGGTCAAACAGCTCCAACAAGCGCGGCGGCGTCCGCGGGGGCAAAGGGCGGCCGATGTCGGTGATGGCGTTGAGGTTAAAAGTGCGTTCGGCAGCAGGATTGACCAGCATCAGGCGGCCTTCTTGATCCACGACCAGAACGGCGTCGGTGGTGCTGCTGAGTACCGCCGAGAGCTTGCCCCGCTCCTCGCGGGTGTGCTCTAGGAGCTGGGCATTGGTCAGGGCAATGGCCGCTTGCTGGGCAAAAGTTTCGGCCAGGTTGACCTCTTCGCGGCTGAAGCGGCGGGGTTTATCCTGGCTGTAGACGTTGAGCACACCCAGGAAGCGACCGGAGGCAACCAAGACCAAGAGCAGCTGACTGACGATTCCTTCCCGCACGAGCAGGTCGGAACGGCCCAAGGATTGTCGGCGCAGGTCCAGCTGAAGGGAACGGCGTCCATCTTCTAACAAGGAGGCCAACTGCCCGGCGGGGATACGCTCGCGCCGCACATAGCGTTCGGAAAGCCCCCGCCAGGCGGCAACGGTCAGAGATTCCGAATCCGCATCCAGGAACATCAGGCTGGCCGCCGGTGCCTCCAGCAGGGAGGCCGCTTGATTGACGATCAGATAGGCCAGGGCTTCGCTGTTCAGCTCCGCACTAATGGCCGCCCCCGCAATCTGCAGCAGTTCTACTTCCCGTCGCCGCCGTTGCTCCATTTCGTATAGCTGCGCGTTCCGAATGGTGATGACCGCCTGGGCTGCAATGGAAGTCAGGACGGCCAGATGGCCTTCGTCAAAAAAATGGGGAGCGGTGTGGGTCAGCAGGATCGTCCCTTTGATTTCGTTGCCCAGGAGAAGGGGTGCGGCAATGGCGGAGCCGACCGGCGTGGTGTCATCGGGCAGGACCAGCCAACGCCGATCCTGGGCCGTATCCTGCACGATGGTTCCCCGCCGGTTGCGAAGAACCCATCCTCCCAGGCCCTCTTCCAATATGGCCGATGTGGCCAACTGGGAGATGGTCGGCTCCTGCCCTTCCCGACTGATGATCTGAATAGTTTCCTCTTCCTCCTCTTCTCCTAAAATGATGATGCTGCACATGCTGGCCGCCAACGCTTCGCGGGTTAGGGTAACGATCTTGATCAGCACCTCGTTCAAAGCCAACTGGCTGTTGATCTCCTGGGCGATCTTGTAGAGCAGAGCCAGGCGGTTGCGCTCTTCCTGCAAAGCATCCCGTGAAAATTTGAGGCGCAACAGGGAGCGCACGCGGGCCAGCATCTCCTCCCTGTTGAACGGTTTGGTCAGAAAGTCATCGGCCCCGGCCTCTATCCCCCGGATCCGGTCCTGTACGCTGTTGAGGGCCGTGACCAAGATGACGGGGACAAAACAGGTCTGTTGGTTGGCTTTGATCTGTTCGCAAAGGGTAAAGCCGTCTACATCCGGCATCATCACGTCTAGGGTGATGAGATCGGGCAGCTCTTTTTCAATGGCGGCCAGGGCCGCTTGGGCATCGTAGGCGACAATGACTCGGTATCCTGCCCGTTCCAGGTACAATTGGTTGAGGCGGGCGCTGGCTTTCGAGTCGTCCACGACCAGGATGGTTGCCTTTTTAGAGATATTTTGCGAGTCGAATTTGCTTTGACAGCTCATGGTTCAAGCCGTTGGGAAATTCCTGTGGTCCTTGCCCGTTCATCGTAGCCTGCGGTGGACGGGTCGGCGCTCCTGCTAGATTTCAATCTCTATCCCCTCGCGGGCCAAAAAGGCTCCGGCGAATCGCTCTTGGGCCATTTTCTCGATAGCATCCAACTCATCGTCTGTGCGGTCCGGGCTGTGGTGGAAGAGGGCCAGGTGCTTGACGTTGGCTTCTTGGGCAACGCGGACCGCCTCTTCCCAGGAACTGTGCCCCCAATCGGGCCAGCGCATCTTTTCTTCCGGTGTGAATTGGCTGTCGTGGATGAGCAGGTCGGCGTCGCGGGCCAGGTCTACCAGCCGCCGGTCCAGCGTCTCGATGCCGTGGCCGACATCGGTGGCATAAACGAGGACCGAATCGTGGCTGCGAATGCGGTAGCCAAAGACGCCGCCGGGGTGCTCCAAACGCCGGGGCTGCACCAGGATATGATTGCCCACGACAAAGGGTTCGCCGCTGTGCACTTCTTTGACCAGCACATCTGCTTGTAGATCGTCCATGGTGAAGGGTAGATAGGCGTCGCTCATCTGCCCGGCCAAAACCTGCTCCAACTGCTTGCCCACCCGCCGCTCCCCCAGGACGACCAAACGATTGTGTCGTAGACGGGCCGGAGCAAAGAAAGGCAACCCTTGAATGTGATCCCAGTGGGTATGGCTGAAGAGCAGGACGATGACCATCCGCTGCTCCCCAAACCGCCGGAGCAGATCGTGTCCCAGAAGGCGAATGCCCGTTCCGGCGTCCAAGATCAAGATTTCTCGGTCGTCGGTCAGGACCTCTATACAAGGGGTGTTGCCGCCACTGCGTACCGTGTCGGGGCCGGGGACGGGGATTGAACCCCGCACGCCCCAGAATTTGACCTTCATGTTTCCATCCACAAGCTCCTTTGTTCAAAGCGGTTGTCAGAAAATCACTTTCCGGCGGAGGTGTGTGAAAATACGCTTTGATGCCCGGAGTTCGGGTTTTCGGAATCAGGGTTTCCCCGGCGATCTCCCGGAGCGTTGCTGCTCTAGGATCAGGATGGCGTATCCGGCCAGAATCGTCAACAGCTGCTGATCGTATTCGGTAAAGGCGGTCCCTTTGTGCCGCCGAGCTACCGAGAGGATGCCCACGGCGTGCCCCCGGTGCAGGAGGGGGACCTGGAGGACGGAGCGCACCGTCTCTCCCGTCTGCAACACGATGGGTGAATCATCGGTAGAATTGAGCATCACGGGGGTCCCGCGCTCCAAGACCGCCTGCAAACGGCGGTCCCCTGCCGTCGGCGGCACGGTGGTTGGGACGGGCTGCGTTTGCCCTTCCGCGCCGACCAGGTGCAGCACTGTGCCTTTTTTGCCCAGGAGGAACAGCAAGGCCGTTTCGGCGTGGGTGACATAGGCCGCACTACCGGCGATGCGTTGCCATGCCTCGCCGGGGTCCGGCCCGGCGGTGAGGGACCGCCCTACCGTGGCGATCAGTTTGAGATGGCGGGCGTGGCTGGCCAAGGCCGCTTTGAGGCGGGCTTGCTCCCGACGCAGACGGCTCTCTACCAGCGCCCGCTCCACGCTGGAAAGAACTTCCTCGGTAGTAAAAGGTTTGATTAGGTAGTCCCGCACGCCCAACCGCAGGGCGCGGGCAGCAACGCCCTCCGAACCGTAGCCGGTCATCATGATCGTGGGGATGGACAACCCTTGCTCGTTCAGCATTTCCAGGATTTTGAGGCCGTTGGTATCGGGTAGTTCCAGATCAATCATGATGAGATCCGGCTGTTTTTGCTGCACAAGGCGTAATCCCTCTGCCCCGCTGCTGGCCAAAAAGACTTCATAACCGGCATAAGGAAGTATCGTCTCTAAAACAGATCTCAACTCCGCGCTATCATCAATCACCAAGATCGTCTCACCGGCCATACGTTCCGTTTGTCCCCTCTCCAAAATGGATAGAGGTCCGTCCTTTCGGTAGATTTCCCTTTGCAGTATAACACAATCTCCACCGACTCGCCAACCTGTACCATCCGCTTACCGCATGAGTTGTCATTGCGCTTTTCCGCGTTGCCGAATCCACAGGCGCGGGATCGTCAAGGCCGGAGTACATCCCACGGCCCTATGACCGCGCCGGGCAGGGGCAGGCGGGCGGTCAGCCAGTGGAAGCGGCCCAGGGAACGGAACCCGGCAGTCAACAAGGTCTCTTGCCAGAGGCGATTCTCTTCCGGGATCACCGCGCCGACCTCCTCCAACCCGGCGACGGCGGCCCGTTCCAGCGCAGCCCGGACCAGGGCGGCGGCGGTCTCCGGTATCTCGGCCTGCCAGGATTCAAGCCACAGCCCCCGGTAGAGGAGGGTCTCCACCTGGAGCAGTTCCACCTCGCCTGTGGGCCGTTCCCCTTTAGCGGCGTACAGCATGGTCCGGCCCTGCTGCGGTTCCTCCTCGGCCCGGATGCGCACCCCCGGAGCCTGCGGAGGCGGCAAAGGCTGTTTATCGGTGCGAAAGATCAACAGGCGGTACGCTTCCTCCGAGCGGCGGAAGCCGACGCGGAGAAAGGCCCGCGCCGATGCGCCGTTGTCGTCGGCGACCAATGCCCGCGCCCGGTAGGCCACCGTCGCGCCGTGGGCGGCGGCAGCGCGGATGAGCCGTCGGGCCAGGCCCTGCCCCTGCCAATCGGGATGGACGGCCAGCAGATCAATTTCCCAGCAGGGGCTTTTCCGCCGTCTGTAGGTGACGAAGGCGGTGACAAAGCCCACCACCTGCTCCCCGGCCAGGGCCAGCCAGGCCCGCTGCGGCCCGTCGGTCAGCATGGTCCGTATCTCCGCCGCGCTGTAGGGCGATTCGGCAAAGGTGGCCTTTTCCACGGCCAAAAGCCCTTCGGCTTCGGCCTGGGAACCTTGAAACGGACGAATGATAGTCTTGCGCATCATATGGCGCACTATACCAGCATGTTGCCCCGTTGTCAAGGCCGTTTGCCAGCCTGCCCTAACGATGGTACAATGGGGAACGGTTGATAACCGATGGCTAATGTGCAATGGGGTAGCGGATAATGACCAATGACCGATCTGCCGGTGTGTCAATCTATCAGTCTGGGAGACGGGGTTTGTTGCTCGTCACCGTTTTTGTGGGGGGCATGGTCAGCTTGGGCGTCGAACTGGCGGCGGCGCGGCTGTTGGACCCCTTTTTCGGAAACTCGCTGATCATTTGGGCGGTCCTGATCGGCATGGTCCTGCTCTACCTGACGGTGGGTTACTATCTGGGCGGCAAATGGGCCGACCGCAGCCCCAGCTACCGCACCCTGTACCAGATCACCGCCTGGGCCGCTTTTCTGGTCGGCATCGTGCCCTTTGTCGCCCGCCCGGTGCTTCTCTGGTCGGTCAAGGGCTTTGCCCAATACAGCGCGGGCATCCTGGCCGGGTCACTCTTGGGGGTGATGGTCCTCCTCTCTGCGCCGGTGATCCTCATGGGCTGCATCTCGCCCTTTGCCATCCGCCTCTCTATGGAAGGCGAAGGCGTCCAGGCGGCGGGCAAGGTGGCCGGTGGGCTGTATGCTCTGTCCACGGTGGGCAGCCTGTTGGGCACGTTCTTGCCGGTACTGGTCCTCATCCCCAACATCGGCACGCGGAACACTTTTCTGTTTCTGGCCTTCTCTCTCTTGACCGTTTCCCTGATCGGCCTCTTTGTGGCACGACAGCCCAGGGGCTGGCTCTATCTGCTGATGCCGGTCGTCTTGGCTGCCCTGGCTTGCTTCTTTCCCGGCAGCGTCATCAAGCCCGCCGAGTACGGCGAACTGCTCTATGAAACCGAATCGGCCTACAACTACATCCAGGTTGTCAAGGTGGGTGACGAGGTGTGGCTCAAGCTCAACGAAGGCCAGGGCGTCCATTCGGTCTACAACCCCCATTCGGTGCTGGTGGGCGGCATCTGGGATTACTTTCTCATCGCGCCCTTTTTCAACAACCCGCCCTACACCGCCGACCGGGTAGATAGCCTGGCCCTCATCGGCTCGGCGGCGGGCACGGTCCCCAAAGAGTACACCGCCGTCTATGGCCCCATCCCCATTGACGGGGCCGAAATTGACCCGGAGATCATCCGCGTAGGCCGCGAATACTTTGACATGAACGAACCCAATTTCAACGCCATCGCCCAGGATGGCCGTTACTTTTTGACCCACAGCGATAGAAAGTACGATGTCGTTGCCGTTGACGCCTACCGCCCGCCCTACATCCCCTTCCACCTGACCACCCGCGAATTCTTTGTCCAGGTCCGGGAGCATCTGACCGAAGAAGGTGTCGTGGCTATCAATGTAGGCCGCACGCGCAACGACTGGAGCCTGGTCCAGGTCCTGGCCAGCACCCTCAAGGCCGAATTCCCCAACGTCTACCTGGTGGACCTGGCCGAACCGGGCCAGGACCTGATCAACGTCCTGGTCGTCGCCACCCGGCAACCCACCCGCTTGGAAAACCTGGCCCTCAACACCGCCCTGATGGAAAACCCCATCCTACGCCGCGTGGCCCAAGACGCCATTCCCCGTGCCCGGGAATTCACCACGCCGACCGTCGTCTTTACCGATGACAAAGCCCCCGTGGAGCAGGTCGTCCACGGTTTGATCCTGAGTTTCGTCGCCGGGCAATGAAGGTTCAGGTCAAACTGCACGGTTTGCTTCTGGCCGGGGTGGACGCCCCGGAAGGCATCTTGGAGGTGGAGATACCGCCCCGGAGCGATGTCGCCGCCCTGTGCGAGGCCCTGTCCGAAACCGTCCCCTTGCTTGATGTGCGGGCCTGCTTGGCCGTCGTCAACGGCGTCAAAGTGCCCTACAGCCATCCCCTTCAGGACGGGGACGAGGTGGGATTGTACCATCTGTTCAGTGGAGGAGAATGATGCCCCGATTCCCCCGCGCCAGCGGCGTCCTCATGCACCCCACATCGTTGCCGGGCCGCTACGGCATCGGTGACTTGGGGGAGGAAGCCTATCGCTTTGTGGATTTTCTGGCCGCCGCCGGGCAGACCTACTGGCAGGTCTTGCCCCTCAGCCCCACCGGCTACGGCGATTCGCCCTACCAGGGCCTTTCGGCCTTTGCCGGGAACCCCATGCTCATCAGCCCTCAGAAACTGGCGGAGCAGGGCCACCTGACGGCGGAGGACCTGGAGGCCGCCCCCGCCTTCCCGGAGGAGCGGGTGGATTTTGGGCCGGTCATTGAGTACAAGACCCATCTCCTGGACCGGGCCTTTGCCCGGTTCCGCGCCGCCGCTCCTGCCCACCGGCGCGAAGCCTTTGCCCGCTTTTGCGCCGAGCAGGCCCCCTGGCTGGACGATTTCGCCCTGTTCATGGCCCTCAAGGAGGCCCACGGCCTGCGCCCCTGGGATGAGTGGGACCCCGGCGCGGCCCGCCGCGACCCGGCGGCCCTGGCCCGCTGGCGGGCGCAGCTGGCCGACCGGATTGAGAATCAAAAGTACCGCCAATGGCAGTTCTACGAGCAATGGCTGGCCCTCAAAGCCTATGCCAACGGGCGGGGGGTGCGCATCATCGGCGACATCCCCATCTTTGTCGCCTACGACAGCGTGGATGTGTGGGCCAATCCCCACCTGTTCCACCTGGACGCCGACCTGCGGCCCACCGTCGTTTCCGGCGTACCGCCCGACTATTTCAGCGAAACGGGCCAGCTCTGGGGCCACCCCCTCTACCGCTGGGACCGGATGGCCGAGGAGGGCTATGCCTGGTGGATCGCCCGTTTCCGCTCTGCCTTGACCCTGGCCGATGTGGTGCGCATTGACCATTTTCGCGGCTTTTACAACTACTGGGAGGTCCCCGCCGGGGAAAAGACGGCGGTGCGGGGCCGCTGGCTTTACGGCCCCGGCGCAGACCTGTTCCGCGCCGTCACCGAAGCCCTGGGCCGCGTGGCCATCATCGCCGAGGATCTGGGCGATTTTGATGAGGAATCGCGGGCGGGGGTGGATGCCTTGCAGCGGGAATTCGGCTACCCCGGCATGAAGGTCGTCCAGTTCGCCTTTGGCGGCGGGCCGGACAATCACTTTTTGCCCCACAACTACGATTCGCCCTTTTGGGTGGCCTACACCGGAACCCACGACAACAACACCGTGCGCGGCTGGTATGAGCAGGATGCCAGCGAGGCCGAGCGCGACTACGCCCGCCGCTACCTGGGCCGCGACGGCTCGGACATCGCCTGGGACCTGATCCGCCTGGCCTGGTCCTCCGTAGCCCGGACGGCCATGACCACCACCCAGGACCTGCTGAACCTGGGCAGCGAAGGGCGGTTGAATACCCCCAGCACCGTCGGCCCGCCCAATTGGTGTTGGCGGATGCGGCCCGGCAGCCTGCACGAAGGGATCGTTTGGCGATTGGCCGACCTGACATCGGTGTACGGCCGGTGGAGCCGGGGGGAACCATGACCGTGCGGTTACCCGCCCGCCGTTCTCGTCGTCTGACTACGTTCGTCCTCGCAGCCGTCGGGGGCCTTGTTCTGATCGCCGTCTTGCTCCTCACCCACCCCCTGTGGTCTCCCTTGCTTTTTTCCGTCACCGGTGAGGAGACGCTGCCGGCCCAGCTGCGCGGCGGCTTGGAATGGTTGGGCAACATCACCCGGCCTCGGCCCCGCACCGCCGATTTCACGCCCGTGGCCTATGCCGGGGTCAACCCCTTTGGCGTCAACACCTTTTTGGAGCAGGAAGTGGAGCTCCAAAAGCGGGAGCGGGCCGTGCAGATGATCGCCGAGGCGGGATTCCACTGGCTGCGCCAAGAGTTCCCCTGGGAAGACATTGAGATCCACGGCAAGGGGGACTTTCAGGACCGCCGCCACGAGCCGCACCGTTCCGCTTGGGAAAAGTACGACCACATTGTGGACCTGGCCGAACGGTACGACCTGGAGATCATCGCCCGGCTGAGCAACCCCCCGGCCTGGAGCCGTGCCCAGGGTGACGCCGCCGGCTCCTTCGCTCCTCCCGACAACCTGGAGGATTACGGCGATTTCGTCGAAGCCGTCGTCCGTCGCTACCGGGGCCGTATCCGCGTCTACCAGATCTGGAACGAGCCGAACATCTACCCCGAATGGGGCGAGCGACCCGTCAGCCCGGAAGAGTACACCGACCTGCTCCGAGTGGGCTATACCCGCGTCAAAGCCGTCTGTCCGGAATGCGTCGTCCTTTCCGGCGCGCTGGCCCAGACCATCCCCCTCGGCCCCCGTGACCTGAACGACTTTATCTTCCTGCAGCGCATGTACGATGCCGGAGCCGCCGACTATTTTGATGTGCTGGCCATGCAAGGCTATGGCCTTTGGTCCGGCCCTACCGACCGGCGAATGCGGCCTCGGGTCCTCAACTTTTCGCGGCCCCTCTATCTTCGGGAGATCATGGTCAAAAACGGCGACGCCCACAAGCCGATCTGGATTACCGAGATGAATTGGAACGCGCCGCCGCCCGATTTCCCGGACAAGCGGTTCGGCTATGTCACGCCGGAGCAGCAGGCCCGGTACGCCGTGCTGGCCTACCGACGCGCCCAGCGGGAGTGGCCCTGGCTGGGCGTGGTCAATGCCTGGTTCTTCAAACGGGCTACCGATACGGAGCAGGACCAGGCCATGTACTATTTCCGGTTGGTAGAACCCGATTTTACCCCCATGCCGGTCTATTACGCCCTGAAGGACTATTTTCACAGCGACGAGGCGCATCGTCTTTATCCCGGCGTCGCCCAGGAGGACCACTGGGTATTGAACTACGGCGGGCGATGGGAGGAACGGCGCAACCCATCGGCCCGGTTGGGCGGCTACCGCTACAGCGAAGACCCCCAGGCGACGTTGTCCTTTTCCTTTGAGGGAAGCGATCTGTGGCTGCGGACCGGTCCGGGGTTTGCAGGGCAATTGGCCTACAGGGTGGACGGTGGGGCGGAGCGGACGGTCTCGTTCGCTCCTGCTGCGGAATTGCACCTGGCCCAGGGCCTTTCGCGGGGAGCGCACACCGTTACCATCCGCTCCGTCTCCGGCCCCCTGACCGTAGACAGTCTCACCGTGCGCCGGAACGATCTGCTCCCGCTCCGGCCCTTCGCTGCCGGGGCAGCGGTGCTCGTTGTGTTCGCCCTCTTGCTCGGCGGCACGGCCTCACGCCGCCGCCGCTGGTACGAGCGCGGGCGGGCAAAGTAAGGGCAAGGGGCCGGCAGCATGGTCGCCCGATCCTCCCCTTCTTCCGATCCGCTTGGTAGACCCGGACCTGCTTCCGGTCGGCGTTCTGCTGCCATCCTCCTGATCTTGCTCCTCGCCTTCACCCTCCGCTTCTACCGCCTGGACGCCCAGAGCCTGTGGAACGACGAGGGGACCAGCGTCGCCGTCGCCGGGCGCGACCCGGCGACCATCGCCCGCGACGCCGCCCGCGACATCCACCCGCCCCTCTACTACTGGCTGCTCCACGGCTGGCTGCGGCTGACCGGCGATTCCGAGTTCGCCGTGCGTTCCCTTTCCGCCTTGCCGGGCGTGGGCCTGGTGGCCCTGACCTACGCCCTGGGCCGCCGCCTGGCCGGGCGATGGACCGGGTTGGCGGCGGCCTTTCTGGCGGCGGTCCATCCCTTCCAGATCGTCTATTCCCAGGAAGCGCGGATGTACATGCTCCTGGCCGTGCTGACCGCCGGGGCGGTGCTGACGCTGACAAACCTGTCGGGTTTCAAAAACCTGACAGGTCTGGTTGCCCTGATCCTGCTGGAAACGGCGGGCCTTTATACCCACTATTCCTTCCCCTTTGTCATCCTGATCCTGAACCTGGCCGTGGCCTTCCGGCTGTGGCGGGAACGGAAGCCCGGCTTGCCGTTGCCCTGGCCGGCCTCCCAGGCCGCCGTCCTGCTCCTCTACCTGCCCTGGCTGCCCATCGCCTACCGCCGGGTGACGACCTGGCCTGCGCCTGACCGGACCACCCCTTTCTTGCCCGCCCTGGCCGAAACCTGGCGCTGGCTGGTTTTCGGCCCGACGATAGAGACCGGGCAAGTGCCGGTGTTCCTTGTACTGGCGGCGTTGCCGGTGCTGTGGGGGGCGTGGCGATTGGCAAGACCGGCCCGGCGGGGGAGCACCGACTCCGGCGGCTCCGCCGTCCTGCTGCTCCTGTGGCTCATCCTGCCGGTGGCCCTCATGTTCGTCCTGGGCCTCTACCGCGAAGCCTATCTCAAATTCCTCCTCGTCGCCACCCCCGCCGTGACCCTCCTCCTGGCCCACGGCCTCCGTTCGCTCCCCAAGCCCCAATTTCCCAATTCCCCAATTCCCTTTCTCCGCTTCCTGCTACCTTTTGCCCTGTTCGCCCTCCTCCTGTTCCCCACCGCCCGCGCCCTGCACAACTATTACTTTGACCCCGCCTACGCCCGCGACGACTATCGGAGCATCGCCGCCTACATTGAGGCCGTGGAGCGGCCCGGCGATGCCGTGCTCCTCAACGCGCCGGGCCAGCAGGAGGTGTTCGGCTACTACTATGACGGCTCCCTGCCGGTCCATCCCCTGCCGCAGAGCCGCCCCCCGGACCGGGCGGCCACCGAAGCGGCCCTGGCCGGGTTGGCCCAACCGGGCGGGCGGGTGTTTGCCGTCCTGTGGGCCACCGACGAAAGCGACCCCGACCGCATCGTTGAGGGCTGGCTGGACGCCCACGCCTACAAGGCCCTCGATTCCTGGTACGGCAACGTGCGCCTGGTCGTCTACGCCGTGCCGGAGCAGACGCCCACCGCCCCCGCCCGTGAGTTGAACATCCCCTTGCAGAACGCCGAAACCGGCGACGAAATCACCCTCCTGGGCTACAGCCTCCTGGGCAAAGGGGTGGCGGCGGGGGACATTGCCCAGATCACCCTCTTTTGGCAGGCGGCGCAAACTCCCAAGCGACGGTACAAGGTCTTTTTGCACCTGCTGGACGGGAGCAACCACATCGTCGGCCAGCGGGACGCCGAGCCGGGGGGCGGCGTCCACCTGACCACCCTCTGGCAGCCGGGCGAGGTGGTGGCCGACAACCACGGCCTGCCGGTCCACCCGGCCACGCCGCCGGGCGACTATCGGTTGGAGGTGGGGTTGTATGATGCCGAAAACGGCCAACGGCTGACGACGCCCACGGGGGAAAGCCGGGTCTGGCTGGAGCCGCTGCGCGTTGGGCGGCCCGCCGCCCCGCCGCCGGTCATCGCCCTGGGGATGCAGCACCGGGCCGCTGCCGGGTTTGGTGAATTGACCCTTTTGGGGTATGATCTCTACAAACTGGGCTTTGCCCATCGGCCCGACGCCCCGCTGAAGCCGGGCGACGTGCTGCACCTGAACCTTTACTGGCAGGCCCAAGGCCGACCGACGGGCGATTGGCAGATCACGGTGGACCTGGTGGGGCCGGGCGACCGCTCCCTGGGGGGATTCGACGCCGAACCGGTGGGGGGGTATCCCACAAGCCGCTGGCAGGCGGGCGACGTGTGGCGCGGCCAGTTCAACCTGCCCCTGCCGGGCGATGCGCCGCCGGGCCGTTATCGCCTCATCATCCGGCCCGTCGCGCCCGACGGCTCACCGCGCGGGCCGTTCGAGACCGCGCCCTTTGCCGTCGGCCCCTAGCTACCAGTTCTTGGTCCAGTTTACGATGGCCACCTGGTGTCCGATGCCGCCCGGTTTGCAATCGTTGGTGTCAAAGTGGATGGTGACGACCTGGGAGGAGGCGACCGGCTGACCGTTCAGGTCAAACACGCGGGCGGTGCAGGTCCAATCCTGGGGCACGGTCTGGCCGAAGGAAAAGTCATAGTGCCCCGGTTCGTACTCGCCGGGGTTGCCGGAAGGGCGGGAAAGCCAGATGTTGTCGTAGCAGTTGACCTCAACGCGCACGCCGTTGATCGGGTTTCCGGCGGCGTCGCGGATCACGCTCTCTTTGGAGATGGCCGGGCCGTTGCAGTTGGGCGCGACCAACGGATCCCAGATGACCTCGGCGGTGAATTGGGGGACGCCGGCCGGTTTCGGCGTGGCGGTGGGCGGCTTGGCCGTAGGTCGGGCCGTGGGCTTGGCCGTCGCCGCTTTGGTCGGTCGGCGGGTGGGTGTGGGCGGTAGCGGGCCGCCCAGGGGGATGATCAATTCCTGGCCGGTGACAATGTGGTTGGGATCGTCCAGGTCGTTGGCCGCTACGATGCTTTGCATCGGAACGCCGTATTCCTTGGCGATGCCCGATAGGGTTTCGCCCCGTTTGACCGTGTGTGTGACCGTTGCGCCCGTCGGTGTGGCCGTGGGCGGCAGGGGCGTGGCCGTCGCCGTGGGAAGGGTGGTGGCGGTCGGCGGGGGGGAGGTCGGCGGCGGCCCCGAAGTGACCGGCTCGGTGGGAGGGGCAGGAGCTGGCGGCAGCGGCGTGGGCGAGCCGGGCGACCAGGGGGGAAGGGGGGTGTTGGTCGGCGCAACGATCCAGGCCACCGGCCCGGCCGTGACCTGGGTGAAGGTGGGCAACGGCGTGCGGGTGCTGCGGGCCTGGGGCTGCTGCTGGCGGAACAGCAAAGTCAGGGCCGTGCTAAAGATGATATAGTTCAACAGCACCAGGACGATCACCATCGCCCAATACCGCCACTTTACGCTCATAGGCCACCCGTTCGCCTTGCTGCCCCAAGATGTTGTGGTCCTTCGGGGCAGAACCCCAAATCCTGGGGGGCATTATACCATGTTTTGGCCTGCCTTGCAACTCGGAGGTAAGCGCGCAAGATGAAGGTTTCGGTCATTGCCACCGTGCTCAACGAAGGGGATTCCATTGAGCGGCTGCTGGAATCGCTGGCAGCCCAAAGCCGCCTGCCCGATGAGGTGGTCATCGCCGACGGCGGCTCCACCGACGGGACGGTTGAGGTGTTGGAGCGTTGGGCGGCCCTGGACCTGCTGCCCTTGCGCATCCTTCACACGCCGGGGGCCAACATCTCGGCGGGGCGCAACGCGGCCATCGCCGCCGCCACGGGGGAGGTGATCGCTTCGGTGGATGCGGGGGTGCGTCTGGACCCCGGTTGGTTGGCGGCCCTGACCGCGCCCTTTGCCGCCGAGGAGGTCGCCGTCGTCGCCGGGTGGTTTGTGGCCGACCCCCACACCCTCTTTGAGACGGCCATGGGAGCCACCGTCCTCCCCCATCTGCGCGAGATCAAGCCGGAGACGTTCCTTCCTTCCAGCCGCTCCGTCGCCTTCCGCAAGGCCGCCTGGGAGGCGGTGGGCGGTTACCCGGAATGGATTGACTATTGCGAAGACCTGATTTTTGACCTGCGCCTCAAGGCCCTCTACGGCCCCTTTGTCTTTGCGCCGGAGGCGGTGGTCCACTTTCGGCCCAGGGGCAGCCTGCGGGCCTTTTTCAAGCAATACTACCACTATGCGCGCGGCGACGGCAAGGCCGATCTGTGGCGGCGGCGGCACGCCATCCGTTATCTGACCTACCTGGTCGCCACGCCGCTGCTCCTGGCCCTGACCCTGTTCCATTCGCCTGCCTGGGTGCTGGCCCTGTTAGGCGGCGCGGCGGTCTATACCGCCACCCCCTACCGCCGCCTGATGCCCATGCTGGCCCCCTATGGCCCTGCGGACCGGCTGAAGGCGATCCTTTGGGTTCCCATCATCCGCCTTGTGGGCGATGTAGCCAAGATGGTCGGCTACCCGGTGGGGCTGGCCTGGCGTCGGCGCAACCGCCACCGCCCGGAGCTGCACTGGCGATAGTTGCCTTGCGTGTCGCCACGGTGGCCCTCCGCACCGTGCCCCCCTTCCCGTACGGGACAGGTGCTGCGCCGGAACGCACCGGGGCGAAGGGCAGACTCTATCCCTGCGCAGATTTGGTTTGCCGGTCAACCTGGTGTACAATGCCTCTGCGGTTGATCCAAAAATCGGCGTCCCCGGCCCACCGCCGGAGATGAAAATTCCGTGTGGAAGGTAGGGCGATTTCAATCCGCCCGCGCCGGATCGCGGTGCGGGGCAAAAGTTGGAGGATGGAACCATGCTTTTCCTGGTGCTGGATCGTGCGATTCCCCCCGACACGGACGGGGTAGAGGTAGAGGAAGCCGTGGCGGCCATGCGCCGTTCCCTGGAGTGGGTGCGGACTCAGCAGGAGGCCGGACGCATTGTGGCCCATTATGCCCTGCAAGGGCAGCACCGGGCCATGACCATTTTTGACGTGGCAGACCGCCCCGCGCTGGACGCCTTGCTGGCCGAATGGCCCAAGCTGCGGCCCGATCCGGAAATCTACCCGCTGGTAGGGCTGGAGGAGCTGGAAGCGTTCCTGGCACAAGCATCCCGAAAGGAGGGATAGGTTTTGAAAACACTAACCGACCGAGCGTTGAACCTGGCGCAGGTGCAGGGGGCAACCTACGCCGATATGCGCATTGTGCATCGACGCACTCAAGACATCACCGTCAAGAACGGGGTGGTCGAGGGGCTGGCAGAAGATGAGAGCAGAGGGTTCGGCGTGCGCGTTGTCGTCGACGGAGCTTGGGGCTTTGCCGGCTCCGCCCGCCTGACCCCCGCCGAGGTGGACCGGGTGACGGCCCTGGCCGTGCAGATCGCCAAAGCCTCCGCCCTGTTCAAAACCCGCGATGTCAACCTGGGGCCGCCGGTGGCCCACACCGGGACCTATCGCACGCCCGTAGAACGAGACCCCTGGCAGGTCTCGTTGGAGGAAAAGATAGACTTGCTGCTCCGGGCGACGAAGGAAATGCAAGCCGTGCAGGGCGTGATGGTCGGCACGGCGCGGCTTGCTTTCTGGCAGGAGGACAAGGTCTTTGCCAACAGCGAGGGAGCGTTCATTGAGCAGACCATCATTGAATCGGGGGGCGGCATTGAGGCCCTGGCCGTGGATCCGGAGAGCGGCGAGGTACAAAAACGCTCTCACCCCAACTCTTTCGGGCGCGATCAACGGCAGCAGGGGTGGGAAGCCATCTTGGCCATGGACTTGGTAAGACATGCCCCCCGCGTCGGTGAAGAGGCGGTAGCCCTGCTCACCGCCGACCCTTGCCCCGGTGGCGTCACCACCTTGATCCTGGGGGCAACCCAATTGGCCTTGCAGATCCACGAATCGTGCGGCCACCCCATTGAGCTGGACCGGGTATTCGGCACGGAGGCCAGCTACGCCGGGACCAGTTTCCTCACCCCCGAAAAGTACGGTTCCTTCCGTTACGGCTCCGACATAGTCAACCTGACCGCCGATGCCACCATTCCCGGTGGCCTGGGGACCTTTGGCTGGGACGATGAAGGGGTTCCCGCCCAGCGCGTGCCCATCGTCCGCAACGGCATCTTTGGCGGCTACTTGACCTCGCGGGAAACGGCGCAGCAGCTCCGCGAGATCGTGGGCGAGGCTGCACCGGAGACTTCCGGCGGGGCCATGCGGGCCGACGGCTGGAACCGCATCCCCTTGATCCGTATGACCAACGTCAGCCTGGAGCCGGGCGAGTGGGAGTTTGAGGACCTCATTGCCGATACCGACGAAGGAATCTATATGGAGATGAACAGAAGCTGGAGCATTGACGACAAGCGGCTCAATTTCCAGTTCGGTACCGAGATCGCTTATGAGATCAAAAACGGCAAACTGGGCCGTATGTTCAAAAACGCCACCTACACCGGCATCACCCCCCGGTTTTGGAGAAGCTGCGACGCCATCTGCAACGAAAAATATTGGCAGGTGTGGGGCACGCCCAACTGCGGCAAGGGGCAACCGCCCCAGACGGCCCATACCGGCCATGGCGCAGCCCCGGCCCGCTTCCGCAATGTGCAGGTAGGCGTAGTAAAATAGCGGCGAGAGGCCTTGTGAACGAGTTTGTAACATGCCCACCGATCCCCGGCCCACCGCCGGGGATGAAAATCTCGGTTGCTCGCGCCGGATCGCCGTCCGCGAATGCCCCGTGAATGCACGAATGAGGCCGCGAGGATCCGCGCCCGATTCGTGGACGGCCCGCGATTTTCACGGTTTGTGGACCGCGCTACACGTCTCCTCAGCCGCGGGCGGTGGGAGGAGTCGGCCCGCCACCGGGCGACCTCCGGCGTGAGATAGAACGGGATGGCATCCCTCTTGATGAAAGGAAAGCCATGCTAGGAGAAAAACGAATCCAAAAGATCGCCGATCACATTCTGGCCCGCTCCACCGCCGACCAAACCGAGGTGGTGGTTTTGGCCAACGACAGCGCTCTGACCCGTTTTGCCAATTCAACCATCCACCAAAACGTGGCCGAGACCGATGCCGAGGTGCGCATCCGCGTCGTGCTCGGCAACAAGATCGGGGTGGCGACGACCAACAACTTGGAGGACGAAGCCCTGGCCCGGACGCTGGAAACGGCCCTGACCATTGCCCGCCTTCAGCCGGAAAACCCCGATTTCCATTCGCTGCCCGGCCCTCAGCCGATCCCGGAGGTTTCGGCCTTTAGCAGGGCAACGGCGGATTGCACGCCGGAACAACGGGCCAAAGGCGCGGGGACCATCTGCCTGCTGGCCCGTGAAGCAGGAGTTGTCGCTTCCGGCGCGTTGACCACGGCCATCTTGGAGTTCGCCGTTGTCAACTCGCTGGGTGTGCGGGCCTACCACGCCACGACCTACGCCGACATCAACACCGTTATCATGAGCGATACCGGCGCGGGATACGCCTCCGCTCTGGCCCTGGATGTGAACGACTTGGACTTTGAGGCGTTGGGCCGGGAAGCGGTGGATCGCTGCCTGCGCGGCCAGAACCCCCGACCCCTGGAGCCGGGCGAATACACCGTCATCCTGGAACCTTATGCCGTCCAGGACCTGGTGCGGATGATGTCCTGGACCGGCTTCGGGGCGGTGGCCTTTCAGGAGGGCCGCAGCTTCTTGTGCGGCAAGCTAGGGCAGCAGATCATGGACCCACGCATCTCCATTTGGGATGATGGGCTGGATCCGGCGGGGATCCCCATGCCCTTTGATTTTGAGGGTGTACCCAAACAGCGGGTAGACTTTATTGAAAAAGGCGTAGCGCGGGGTGTCGTCTATGACTCCTACCGGGCGGGCAAGGAAGGCAAGGCGTCCACCGGTCACGCCCTGCCCGCACCCAACCCCCTGGGGCCGTTCCCGCTGAACATCTTTTTCGCTCCCGGCGAATCCACCGTGGAGGAGATGATCGCCGAAACCGAACGGGGCATCTATGTCACGCGCTTTTGGTACACCCGGCCTGTGGAACCCAAGCAGGTGATCATTACCGGCATGACCCGCGATGGGACCTTTCTTGTCGAGAAAGGAGAGATCGCCTATCCGATCAAGAATCTGCGCTTCACCCAAAGCTACGTCCAAGCCCTCAACTATGTAGTCGCCGTTGGCCGGGAGCCGCGTCTGTTGATCGGCCTGGGCGCCCTGGGCCGCGAAAGCGTGCCGGCCCTCAAATTGGAGCGATTCACCTTTACAGGCGCAACCGAGTTCTAGGAACCGGTGCGATCCCTGCTGGGCGATGAATGTCTGGCTCGTTGAACCCTATCACACCGGCTCTCACAAGGCTTGGGCCGAAGGTTACCGGGCGCACAGCCGTCATCGTGTTCGGCTGTTGACCCTGCCGGGCCGCTTTTGGAAGTGGCGTATGCAGGGCGGAGCCGTCACCCTGGCCCGCATGGCCCGGGAGATTGCAGAGACGCCCGACCTGATCCTGGCTTCCGACATGCTCAACCTGCCCGTCTTTTTGGCCCTGGCCGGTCGCCGCCTGGCCCATCTCCCCATCGTCTTTTACTTTCACGAGAACCAGCTGACCTATCCCTTGCAACCGGGTGAAAAGCGCGATCTGCACTATGGCTTTATCAATTTCGTCAGCGCACTGCGGGCCGATCTGGTTCTTTTCAACTCGGCCTACCACCGGGATGCTTGGTTTGCGGAATTGCCCCGCCTGCTCAAACATTTTCCCGATTACAATGAGCTGTGGGCCGTGGACCTCCTCCGCCGCAAATCGCAGGTCTTGCCCTTGGGGCTGGACCTGCGTCGCCTGGATGCCTTTCGCCCGCCGCAGCTCAAACCGACGACGCGCCCCTTGCTCCTTTGGAATCATCGCTGGGAGTACGACAAGGACCCGGAAACCTTTTTCCGAGCTGTGTATGCCCTGGCCGAGGAAGGGGTGGAGTTCGGCCTCATCATCCTGGGGGAGAGTTTCCGCAATCGCCCCGAAGAATTCCTGACGGCCCGCGAACGTCTGGCGGACCGTATCGTCCACTTTGGCTACGCGCCGGATCTGGAGACCTATGCCCGGTTGTTGTGGCAGGCCGACATCGTGGTCAGCACCGCCCGCCACGAGTTTTTCGGTGCGGCGGTGGTGGAGGCTTGCTATTGCAAGTGCCTGCCGGTGTTGCCGCGGCGGTTGTCCTACCCGGAGCTGCTCCCTGCTGCCTGCCATGAGACCTGTCTTTACGACGATTTTCAGGGGTTGTTGGCCCTTCTGCGCCGGGCCGTCGCCCGCCGGAACGGGGGATGCGGCCCGGCCCTGCGGGAACGGATGGCCCGCTTTGACTGGGCGCACATGGCGCCCCGTTATGACGCTCTGTTGGAACAAACCAAGCCGTCGGAGAATCGCCGATTCGCCGAGACACCGGGAGCGAGCAAGGCGTGAGGCATGTCGCCTTCCGGCCTGCCCGGCGGTTGTTCTGCAGATGCCCTTGGCCCGCCGGAGCAAACAGGGCAAGGGCATCTGCAAAATTCCGTACTGCGGAGGTAGGGTTCGCCGAGGAACGGTTGGTCGCACCCCGTTTCCCCGCCCTCGGCGTCTCGGAACCGGCAATGGGAACGAAAAATGCACTTGTGCCCTGCCGGAGTGAAAGTAGCGGCTTGGAAATCTCACCCGGAAATGCTATAATGCTCCCTTGAGAATGCCGGGCCGTCCGCAAATTGAGCGCGGATGTGCGAATGTGCCCGGCCCGGTTGAAGATCGCCGTTGAAACCGCACCTTGCAGGCCGTTGGCCGCAAGTCAATAGGCGGCTTGAGTCACTCGTACAGATTCCCGTTTGCGTAACGAAGGAAGGGATTGTCCCAAAGATAGCGGCGCCGGATCGTAGTCCGGCGCAAGGGGGCGCAGGTTGCAGCCTGCGCCGAGCGGGGAGGAAGGGACCGTTGATTCGGGTGTTGATTGCCGACGATCATACCGTCTTACGCCACGGGCTGCGCATGATTCTGGAGGGAGCGGAGGGTATTGTCGTCGTAGGCGAAGCCGCCGACGGCGCAGAAGCGGTCGCCCAAGCCCGGTCGCTCCAGCCGGATGTGGTGCTGATGGATGTCAACATGCCGGCGTTAGACGGAATCGAGGCCACAAAGCGCATCCGCGCCGCCTTGCCCCAGGTTCGCGTACTGATGCTCACCATCTCGGATAAGGACCGAGACCTGCTGGCCGCGCTGCGTGCCGGGGCGCGGGGGTATCTACTCAAAAGCGCAGAGTCCGGGGAAGTGGTGGAGGCGATCCGGCACGTAGCCGCCGGGGAAGCCATCTTGCCGCCGGCCCTGGCCGCCCGTGTCCTGGATGAGCTAACCATGCCCGCTCCCTCTACCCCTTCTCTCACCGACCGCGAACAGGAGGTCTTGGGCCTGATCGCCCAGGGTTTGGCCAACAAGGAGATCGCCGCGCGGTTGCACATTTCCGAAAATACGGTCAAAACTCACGTGCGCCACATCTTGGAAAAGTTGGGGCTGCGCAGCCGGGCCGAGGCGGCGGCCTATGCGGTGCGAGAGGGATTGGTCCCCCGCTGACCGCCGGATTGTGACCGATGAAACCGTTTGTTTGGTGGCCCTTTGCCCTGGTCCTGACCGTCGGTCTGATCGTCGCTTTGATCGCTACGCCCCTGGCCGCCGCTTGGGGCCGTTGGCGGGGCATCGTGGACCGGCCCGGCCCACGCCGTCGGCACAAGGGGGCCATCCCCCGCACCGGCGGGCTGGCCCTCTTTGTCGCCTTTGTGACGGCAGCCCTGCTGGCCCAATGGCTGCCCGTGCCGCGCCAGGACCCCAAAGAGCTGGTGCGGCTGGTGGGCATCCTGCTGGGTATGACCTGGCTCCTCGCCATCGGCTATCTGGACGACCGCTTTGAGCTGCGGCCCGGTCCCCAGTACCTGGCCCAGATCGTTGCTGCCCTTATTGCCATCCTCTTTTTGGTGTTCATTGAGCGGGTGATGAACCCCTTCACCAATCGGCTGACGGTCTTTCCTTACTGGTTCACCGTCGCCTTTACGTTGGTCTGGATCGTGGGCATGATCAACACCGTCAATTTTTTGGATGGGCTGGACGGTCTGGCGGATAGCGTGGGGGCCATCGTCAGCGCGTTTTTGGCCCTCCATATGCTGCGCGAAGGGCAATACAGTGTGGCCCTCCTCCCCCTGGCCCTGCTGGGGGCAACCCTCGGTTTCCTGCCCTTCAACTTTGCCCCGGCCCGTATCTTTCTCGGCTCCGGCGCGTGGCTGCTGGGCTATGCCATCGCCACCCTGGGCATCGCCGCCGGGGCCAAGCTGGCCCTCCTTCTCCTGGTGCTGGCCGTTCCCATTGTGGATGTGGCCTGGCTGATGATCAGCCGCCTGCGGGCCGGGCAATCCATCGGCCAGGCGGACCGCCGTCATCTCCACTACCGCCTGCTGGACCTGGGCCTCAGTCAGCGGCAAGTCGTGCTCCTATACGATGCCCTCTGCCTGGGCCTGGGGGTCGCCGCCTTGCTCATCCGTTCCCGGCTCTTCAAGCTGGCGACGCTGGTGGGGCTGGGGGTGGGCGTGATCCTCATTTTAGCCCGGTTGGCCCGGCGGGAGACAACAGCGAATGAGGAAAGAAACGAATGAAACAGCGAATGAGGAAAGGAACGAATGAAGCGGCGAATGAGGAAAGAAACGAATGAAGCGGCGAATGAGGAAGGGAGCGAATGAACAGCGAATGAAGAAAAAAACGAATAGATGGGGAAAGGGGTGAATGGGGAAGAAAGCGGTGAACGGTCGGCTCTGCGCTGTTCCTTGACCGGATGCCCATTTCCGGGTACAATCCCCGATGCAGGTTCCATGCGGACGCAGCCTGTAGCAATCTTCCGGCTTGCGCGAGTTGAAGGCTTGCGCCATTTTGCCCTCATTCCCCTGCCCACGGTCCGCCGCAGGTGGTCGGGCGGGAGGAGAAGGGGCTGTTTCCGAGGGATGAAGCGGTGACCGACTCAAACCCAACCGAACTGATCCAACGGGGCCGGGCGGCGGCCCGCGTGGGCCGCCTTGACGAGGCCCGCCAATTCCTGCGCCACGCCGTGGAGCTGGACCCGGACAATGTGGACGGCTGGCTGGCCCTGGCCGGGGTGGTGGACGACCCGGAGGACAAGATCGCTTGCTTTGAGCGCGTCCTGGCCCTGGACCCGGACAACACCCAGGCCCGGATGAGCTTGGAGATGTTGCAACCGACACAAGGGGCCGAACAACTTTCCCCCGCCGATGAGCTGGAGGCCGTTATCGCCGAAGCATCACGCAAATTGGAGGAGGCCGTCGGCCCACCGCCGCCCGACGAGGTCCCGCCCGACGACGCCGAGGTGCTCTACTGCGCCAACCACCCCACCGTGGAGACCATGTTGCGCTGCAACCGCTGCGGCAAGCCGATCTGCACCCGCTGTGCCGTCCAAACGCCGGTGGGCTATCGCTGCCAAGAATGCGTGAACCGGCAACAGGCGGTCTTTTACACCGGCGGGCTACCGGATTACGCCATCGGCGGAGTTATCGCCCTGGTCTTGGGCGGCCTGGCCGCCTACCTGATGGTCCTGCTCCATTCCTGGTTCATCGCCCTCATCCTGGGGCCGACCCTGGGCGTGGGCATTGCCGAGGCGGTGCGCCTGGCCGTGCGCCGTCGCCGCAGCCGCTACCTGTGGGCCGTCGTCGCCGGGGGCTTTGTCATCGGCGCGTTACCGGCCCTGCTCATCGGCCTCTATTCCCTGTGGGCTTTGATCTCCCTGGGCATCTTTTTGTTCCTGGCCGTCGGCGCGGCTGCGGCCCGTCTGCGCTGAAGAAATGGTTTCCAATCTGCCGATTTCAAAATGTTATCCGAGCTGACCATTCAGAATTTCGCCATCATAGAACATCTCCACCTCCGTTTTGGGCCGGGGCTGAACGTCCTCACCGGCGAAACGGGGGCGGGCAAGTCCATCATCATTGATGCCGTGAGCCTGCTCCTGGGCGGGCGGGGCGGCGGCGATTTCATCCGCGCCGGAGCACAACGGGCAAGCATTGAAGGTGTCTTTTTCCTGGACGATGAAAGCCGGGCCGCCGTCAACCCCCTCCTGGAACGGGACGGGTTGGAAGGCGACGATCCGGCGATCCTCACCCTGGCCCGCGAGATCCGCCGGAGCGGACGGAGCGTCTGCCGCGTCAACGGACGGGCCGTCTCTCTCAAAATCCTCAAAGAGATCGGCCAACACCTGGTGGACATCCACGGCCAGACCGAGCATCTGTCGCTGTTGCGCGTCCGCGAGCACGGGAACCTGCTGGACCGCTTTGGCGGGTTGTGGCCCTTGCGCGAGCGGGTGGCCGCCCTGGTGCAGGAGCTGGGGGCCGTGCGGCGGGAGCTGGCCGCGCTGCGTCGCGACGAGCGGGAACTGGCCCGTCGGGTGGATCTGCTCCGATACCAGGTGGACGAGATAGAAGCTGCCCATTTGGAGCCGGGCGAAGAGGAGGTGTTGATCCGGGAGCGCACCCGTTTGGCCAACGCCGAGCAGCTCCTGGCCTTGAGTGAGGAGGCTTATCTGGCCCTCTATGAGGGTGGCGAGGACCAGGCGGCGGCGGTGGACCTGTTGCAGGGGGCAGCCCGTGCCCTGAGCAGCCTGGCCCGCCTGGACCCCGGCACCGCGTCCCTGGCCGAAACCGCCGAGGAGCTCGGCTACCAGCTGGAAGACCTGGCCGAATCGCTGCGCGATTACCGGGGCCGTATTGAGTTCAACCCCCGGCGGCTGGATCAGGTGGAGGAGCGGTTGGCCCTGCTCCATAATCTGCAACGCAAGTACGGCGATACGCTGGAGGAGGTGCTGGCCTACGCCGAGCGGGCCAGGCGTGAGCTGGAAACCATTGAACACAGCGAGGAACGCATCGCCGAACTGGAAGCCGAGGAGGAGCGGCTGCTGCGCGAGATCGGGCGGGTGGGGGCCGAACTCTCGGCGCGGCGGCGGGAGGCGGGCGAACGGCTGGCGGCAGGCGTCGAAGCCGAGTTGAAGGAGCTGAACATGGCCCGCGCCCGCTTTGGCGTGGCCCTGACCCGGCGCGACGCCGAAGACGGGGCCTACGTTGAGGGGCGACGGGTGGCCTTTGACCGCAGCGGCCTGGACCGGGTGGAATTCCTGGTCGCTCCCAACGTCGGCGAACCCCTCAAGCCCCTGGTCCGCATCGCCTCCGGCGGTGAAACATCGCGGCTGATGCTGGCCCTCAAAACGGTGCTGGCCCAGGCCGACCGCACGCCGACCCTCATCTTTGACGAGATTGACGCCGGGATCGGCGGGCGGGTGGGGGCCGTCGTCGGCCAAAAACTGCGGGGCCTGACGCGGGGCAAAGGGGACGCCCCCCGCCACCAGGTCTTGTGCGTCACCCATCTGCCCCAGCTGGCCGCCTACGGCGACCTGCACCTCCACGTCCGCAAGGAGATCGTCGGTGAGCGGACGGTGACACACGTCCGCCCCCTGGAAGGTCAGGCGCGGGTGGAGGAGCTGGCCGGGATGCTGGGGGCCGTGACCGAAAAGACCCTCGCCAGCGCCCGCGAGATGCTGGCCGCCGGACAGTCGGGTGCAGAGGTGCCCTAAAGGCCCTCATTCACCGCCGCCCCGCCCGTGGATCCACAGGGGCGACGCCCGCCAGATGACAAATTCGGAGATGCCCCACGGATGCCAGGGGGAGGAGTTGGTCGTTTCCACACGGACGTAGCGGGCCGTCACTGCCGCAAAGCGCACGTCCAGCATCCCCCAGTTGTCGTCGTTGCGGCCCACCTCCTGCCAGTTCTGGCCGTCGGCGGAAACCAGGACTACATAGCCCCGGGGCTGCTGGCCGGTCGGATGGATCAGCGTCACCCCTTCAATCCGGCGGGGGCTGCCCATATCCACCTGGAACCACATGCCCGGCTTTTGTTTGACGGCGCGCGTGTTCCAATAGGTCCGCAGGCGGGCGTCAACGGCCTGGGAAGCGTAATCGCTGTAGTGGCTGGCCTCGGCGCCGGCCCACGGCTCGGTTGCGCTGACGCTGATCTCGCCGATCATCCAGGTTGCAGGCCAGTCGGGCGTGCCGGTCTGCTCCAGGTGGACGTAGCGGGCCGGGCAAGGGGCAAAGGCGGCGTCAATGTCGGTCCAGTTGTGGGGCTTTTCGGCCACCAGATGCCAGTCCTGCCCGTCGGTGGAGAGTTTGATCTTGTAACCCACGGGGAACCCCCGCCCCGGACTCTGGACGCGGACCCGGTCCAGCACCAGGACCTGGCCCAGGTCCACCTGGAACCACATGCCCGGCTCCTGATTGGCCCCGCTATCCCAAAAGGTCGTCGGATCGCCGTCAAAGGCCAGGGTGACGGCCCCGGCGTTGTGGCTGGCGCGGGCCGTCCAGGGCGGGTAGATGGCTTCTTCCGAAATTTCAATCGTTCGCTCCAGGGGAGCCGCCCCCCGACGGAAGAACCAGGTGACGCCCTCCTCCACCAGGTCCCAGCGCAGCAGGTACTCGCCCGGCAGCGGCGGCGTGCGGAAGGGGATGTCCGGCAGGTCTACCGCCTGACCGGGGGCGACATCGCCCGGCAGCAGGATGCGGAAGGTGTCCCACGGCTCGGTCAGTTCTCCGGCGGCGGTGAACCAGGTGTAGGCCAGGTGGACCGGCTGCTCGCCCTGGGCCGCCCAGGTTCGCGCCCCGGTGTTGCGCAGCCGTAGGCCCATGTGCTGCTCTGTGGCCGGGGGCAGACGCGTCGGCCAGGGGGTAAGCAGGTTCCACTCCACGGCATAGTCGGGGGCCACTACCTGGACCGACCGCTCCAACACGGCGACGCCCCGCTCCGAAAGCCATTCGCCGCCCTGGACCAGGTCCCAGACCAGGCGGTAGGCATCGGGCGTGGACGGGGCGATGAACGCAACATCGCGGAGGGTGACCGTTTCGCCCGGTGCGACCGTCTTGGGCAAGGGGCAGGTCTCCGCGCCGGGGACCGCCACCTCGTTTCCCTGGGCGTCGAGCCAGCGATAGCCCAGGCGGATCGCCCCTTCGCCGCCGTGGGGCCAGGGCAGCGCGCCGGTGTTTTTGATCTCCAGCAAAGCCTGCCCTTCCTGCCCCGCCACCAGCCGGTCCGGGCCGCTGTAGGTCGGCCATTCGGCGGCGTAATCGGGCAGGGCCGGTCGGACCTGCACCGGGGTTTCGTGGACCGGCGAGCCTTTCCATTGGAACCAGGCGACGAATTCGTGGACCATGTCCAGTTGCAGGATCAGGTCACCCCGTTCCGCCGGGAACTGGACGCGGGCTTCCAGGGAGACCTCCTCCCAGGGGGCCACCTCCCGCCCGATGGGGGTGCGCAGTCCGTCGGCGACGAGGACGTTGTGGTCGGCGTCGAGCCACTTGTAGGTCAGGTTGACCGGGTTGGCGCCGTCGGGGGGCCAGGTCAACGCCCCTTCGTTGCGCACGACGACGGGGAAGGTCACCGTCTCGCCCGCCGTGCCCTCCGTCGGCGCGTCCACGCGCAGCCAGGCCACCCGGTAGCGCGGCCCCACCTGGACATCTTCCTGCCGCCAGACGGGGGAGCCGGTTGCCGAGAACCAGTCCGCGTACCCCTGGACCATGTCCAGCTCCAGGGTGTAGTAGCCCGGCTTGGTCGGGGTCGGGATGCTCACGCCCGATAGGGTGAGGGTTTCGCCGGGGGCCACGTCGCGGGGCAGATCGGTGCGCGGCCCTTCAAGCACGCTGCCCTGGGCGTCGATCCAGCGGTGGCCCAGGCGGACGGCCTGGTCGCCGCTGTGCTCCCAGGAGAGGCGGCCTTCGTTGCGGACCGTCACCTGCAAGGTCGTCGCCTGTCCCCGCGCCTCCATCCGACCGGGCACGTCGACGGCCAACCAGGCGACCAGGTAGTCGGGTTTGCCGTGGGGCAGGACGACGTGGTAATCGTAGCGCATCGCCGCCCGGAGGTCATCCTGCACGCCCGGTTTGTTTTCAATGGCCCAGCCCACCTGCTGGGGGTCGTGGGGGTTGCCCACGATCCAGCGGTAGAGGATGAGGGCCTGGATCGGCTGGTTGTTTGCGTCCCGGTTCCAATCGTCAATTTCGCGGTAGGCGTTGCGCACCCAGCCGGTGTTTTCGTCCCGCCAGGCGTTGTACTGGTCGGTTTCGGTGATGTAAACGGGCCGGTCGCGCAGGTCTTCCGGGATGGCGGCCATGAAATCGCGGTAGGCGCGGAAATGCCAATGGTAGTTTTGGAATGGGGGGTTCATGGTCGTGTCGCTAAAGACCAGGTGCGGCTCCTGGCCGTGGGTGTAGGTGTGTAGGGCGATGCCGTCCACCTCCTCGCCCAGCAGGTTCAGAATGTCGGCAAAGTAGCGCACCCAGTCGCCGCTTTCGTTGCCGGGGTAGCGGGTCTCAATGTTCCACGGCCCTACCGCGCCGATCACCACCTGGTCGTTCTCGTGGCCGGGGCGGCTGCGGATTTCGGCCCGGCAGCGACGAAAGCAAGCGGCATACAGGTCGGGGGTGATGGCCTGGCCGTTGGGGCCGCCGGGCCGCTCGTTGGCCAGGTTCATTTCGTTGCCGATGATCCAGATGTGGCAGCCTCGGCTGGCCTGGACGAAATTGCCGCACCGCCGGGCGAAATTGTCATACTCGGCGGAATGGGGGATGGTCCCGGCGGAGCCGTAGCCGTTGTTGAGGCGGACGATGACGCCGAACCCCTGGCTGCTCAGATCGGTGTAGTCGCCGCCCTGATGGTTGTTGGGGTCGGCGCCGATCCCCTCTGTGACCAGTACCCAACCCGGTTTGGAGCGGAGTAGGTGCTCGGCCCCCCGGTCGTGCATTCCGAAAATGTAAGGCGGATAGTCCGGCATTTTTTGGCCTCTCTTTGATCAAGCTACCGGCAGCGTGAAAAAGAAGGTGCTTCCTTCCCCCGGCTGACTTTTGACCCAAATGCGCCCGCCGTGGGCTTCTACTGCCACCTTGCAATAGTGCAACCCCAGTCCCATTCCTCTCCGTCGGCCTTTTGCCGTCCCGCGCCGGAAGCGGGCAAACAAGGTTTCCTGCACTTGAGGAGGAATCCCCACACCGGTATCGGCTACGGAGCAGAGGAGTTCTTTGCCTTCCTCGCCGGACGTCAGGGCGATCTCCACCCGCACCTGGCCCCCTGTGGGAACGAATTTGAGGGCGTTGTCCAACAGGTTGCTGAATACCCGCCCGATAACATCTTCGTCGATCAACACCGGCGGCAGATCGGGGGCAAAGGAGGTGATCAGCCGCACCCCCAACTGGGCGGCCAGCGGTTTGTATTCTTCTACCACCGATCGCACAACGGGGGGCAAGGGCATGGTATACAACTCCAGCGGAATCTGTTTGTCCTCCAGGCGGCGAATCCACAGCAGCGATTCAATGCGGTCGTATAGTTTGCGACCGCTGGTCAAGGCAATGCGCAGCAACTCCGCCGAGGTCTCCCGATCCAGTTGGGGGTCCTCGGCGAGCATCTCCAGGCTGCTGAGGATGGCCGCCAGCGGCCCTTGCAGGTTGTGAACCACCATGCTGGTCAGATCCGCCCGGAACTGCTCCATTTCCTTTTGCTGGGTGACATCCCGCAGGACGGTCAGTTGGCCGATGACTTCGCCTTTTGTGTTGCGGACGGGTACACCGGTCGCTTCTATGTGGCGCATCCCCTCTTCCGCGCGGAAGGAAAAGGTAAAAGAACGGATTTTGGCGGGCTGCCGATGTGCCTGGTGGAGCAATTTTGCCAAAGTGGCAATGTCTATTTCCATCTCTTGGAAGTGAGGAGCAGACAGGATATGGCTTATATCGCTCAGGTTGGTCGAGAGCAGCCATCGCTCTGCTTCGGGGCCGAACATGGCTCTGAAGCGGGGGTTGACCAGGATGACGCGTCCTTCCACATCACGGACGATCACCACATCGTGGATTGAGTTGAGGATCGCTTGCAGTCGTTCTCGGCCTTCCATCAGTTGCTCGAACAGTTGGGCGTTATAGATGGCAATCGCCGCATGATCGGCCAAGAGACCGGCGAAGCGCAAATGCTCGTCACCGAAGGCTGCCAGGCGGTCGCTTTCCAGGGTGATGACGCCCAGCAATCGCTCTTGATGCAGGATGGGAACGCTCAGCTGGGAGCGGGTGGAGGCCACGACTTCCACATAGTCCGGGTCTCGGTGGACATCGGGGGTGAGGACGGGCCGCAAGGTGCGTGCTACCCGCCCGGTGATGCCCCGATCCGAGGGCCACGGCTCAATCTGGTATCGGGCCAGTTCCGGCGGATACCCTCTGGAGGCCATTAAGCGCAGATTCCGTTTGCGGGGCAGGTGGAGGGCGATCACGCCTCGGTCGGCGTTGGTCGTCTGTAGAGCGCAATTGAGCAAAAGGTCCAAAACCTGAGAAAGTTCCAATGTACCGGTCAGCTGGCGGCTGATCTTCTCAATGGCGGTGAGTTCCTCAATGCGACGGTTGAGGGCGGCTTCGGTCTTTTTGTAAAGCTGGCGGACTCGGTCCCCTTCGTAAGCGGCGACGGCAGCCAGACGGAAATTTTCCAGGGCAAGGCACGATTGATCCACCATAGCCTGCAGCACATCCACATCCTGCTGGGTGTAGTTTTGGCCTGATCGCCGACAGCCCAGCACGACCCACCCCATCAGGTCGCCGTGCAGGCACATGGGGATTACAAGGCACGCTCCTTCCTGGGCGATCTCCGTCCATACGGCGTGTTCGGGTGCTTCCGTTTGCTTGGATAGATCCAGGGCACGGCGTAGACCCGACAATTGGGCGACCAAGGGGTGGTCCGTTTCAAACATCTTTCCTTCTTGCCATGCAGATCGGGTGCTCAAGCAGCCTCGGCTCAGGGCAACGCAGTACCCGCTGCGCTCGTCGGCAGGGACGATGGCCAGACCTTCCGGTTGAAAGGCTGCATCAATGCGGTCCGCCATTGTCGCCAACAGTTGAGGAAGGGATGTCTGTTCTGTGAGGACATGGGCGTAATCCTGCAGCCAACGCTGATATTCAGCCGGAGAAGGCTGCCGGGGCAGGAAACGCACAAATGCACTGCGGATGGCATCCAATCGTTCGCCGATCATGTCTTAATCCCGGCCTTCGAACAGGGCCAACCACGATTCAACTTCGGCGGGAGAAAGAGGAGCGTCTTTCCACGGTTCGGGTTCCTCCTCAGGAGGAGGTTCCAGCCGAAGGGCAAACACATCGGCTCCTTGAACCCGTGCTCCCGCCTTCTCCGCCAACTGCGCCAGGCGGAGATCGGAAGTGACGACCAGCCAGCGGCGAGGATCGTGACTCCGGCGCACACGTTTCAGGATTAGGTCGTCCGCGCTCCTCCCTTGCCGGGCAAAGATCACTTCAACGCCTCCCTCCATGCGGTGGGTTGGGAGGACATGACCTCCTCCGGGGTCAAAGATGACCGTTACCGCTTTTCCCGTGCGGGCATGATACGATTTGAGCAAAGCGATGAGCTTTGCCTCGTCGTCCGGGTCCTGCAGGGACAAGGAAGGCATATGACCGATGAGATTGTGACCGTCAATTAGGATCGGCACAGGGACACTCCTGGGAAAATCCGGGTGCACAAGGCGATCCCGTCCATCCTCTCACTCCACCAGCCGGTTTTCCAACACTTGCTCCGAAGTAAAGCCGTCTAATTGCAGGTAAAAGGCGGCGGCGTCGAACAGGGCCTGGGCGGGGAGTAACCCTACCACTTCGCTACGGGTCACCTGGAGGCCGTAGCGGGCCGCTTCAATGCGGATCAGCTCTAGGACGCGGTGGATGGGGGTGCGCCGATAGTCGGTCAGGTTCATGGAGACCTGAGCCTGCCCTTCTACCAGCAATCCCATCGCTTTGACAAAGCGCAGCCCACCCCCGGAATGGCGCACGGCACGGGCAATCGCTTTGGCCGGAGCCACATCGTTGCTGTTGAGGTACACGTTGAAAGCGATAAGGGGTGGGCGGGCGCCGATGGCTACCGCTCCGGCTTTGCCCATGACCGCCGGGCCGTAGTCGGGAGCGCGGTCCGGATTGCGGCCGATCTCCTCGCGGATGCCTTCATACTCGCCGCGCCGGATGTCGGCCAGGTTACGCCGGTCGGGTCGGGTCGCCGCTTCTTCGTAGAGGTACACGGGGATTCCCAGTTCTTCCCCCACCCGCCGTCCCAGCCGATGGGCCAGGTCCACACAGTCCGCCATAGAAAGGCCCTGAATCGGGACAAAAGGTACTACATCGGTTGCACCCATACGGGGATGTCCGCCCCGATGGTGGTCCATGTCAATCAGCTCCGCCGCCTGGACCATCCCGGCGAACACCGCCTCCACCATCGCTTGGGGATCGCCGACCAGGGTGACGACGGTGCGGTTATGGTCTACATCTGATTGCACATCCAGGACGCGCACCTCCGGTTCGCGGCTCATGGCCGCCACAATGCGATCAATGACCTCCTGACGGCGGCCTTCACTGAAGTTGGGTACACATTCGACGATCTGCTTCATTTTTCCCCGCTCCGAAATGCCCCGGCGGCGGCCGAACCCACCTCCGAAGCGCGGTCGGCGTCCGTGTAGGCGAACGCTCGGTCGCAGGTCCGAGGTTGACTTCCTGCGCATTGACGGGTGCGCTGCTTTCCCGGATCTATGGGAAGGTGCCGGGTCAGGAATCCGCTCCCGTCTGCGGTCCGGAGATTATACCGCTCTGCCGAAAAATTCCATCTTGGCCGCTTTGCCGACCGGAACGCACCGGGCAAAGATGCTGAATTTTTCGGCGACGAATCCCCATTCGGAAGTCAAAACATATCTTATCAACACCAGGAATTGGATGAGGATTTGAGGTCACGACCGGGCGGTGTGCTACAGGTCCATCTCGCTGGACACCTGGATTCCGGCCTTTTTGAGCAAGGCCGTGGTCACACCGTCGCCGCTCGTCAACCGGCCATCAAAACGACCACTGTGGATGCGACCTACGCCGCAAGAGGGGCTATCCGCTTTGAGAATCGCCCGCCGGATTCCCAAGTCTTGGGCCAAAGCTAAAGCCGCTTCCGCCCCGGCGATAAAGGCCGCACTGACATCGGTCCCGTCGCGGCGCACGACCCGCGTCCGTCCCTCCAGGACGGCTCCGCCGTCCAACCCGGTAGCGGCTCCTTCGATCTCGGCGGGTGG
>Ga0256914_1000094_pt1 | contig 83560 bp, 68 predicted proteins | sample HulkmetaG_FD_191571 | JGI IMG/M metagenome (GOLD analysis project Ga0256914, IMG submission 191571) | Hydrothermal chimney microbial communities from Main Endeavour vent field at the Juan de Fuca Ridge, Pacific Ocean - Hulk | ecosystem: Environmental > Aquatic > Marine > Hydrothermal vents ...
AGACTGTTCGAAGAACAGGATTCCCCGACGTCAGGGGGGTGGGAGTTCGGGGACGTTCCTGGAACGGGAAAATGGGGACCGCCCCCTTCCGGGAGGCTCCTTTTGGCTTACCCTAGGGTTTCCCCGTAGAAATCTTGGACGTTGCAAGATCCCTGACCTGGAGGCCTCAGGATTCTATGAGAAAGACAGGTTCGCCCTTTGTTGGGTTCTTCTTCGTCGCCCTGGCCTTGGCCCTGGCGACTCTTCCCGCCCGTTCCCAGGGCGGGGACGAGCAGGACATGCTGGACCAGGTCAAGGAGTTCCAGCGCTATTACAAGACCTACAAGGACAAAGACAGCAAGATCGAAGCCATCCGGGTCCTGAAGGGGGTGGATTGCCCCCAGGCGGCCAAGGCTCTCTTCCCTCTCCTTTCCGACAGGGATCCCGAGATCGTCCAGGCCGCCGTGGACGTCCTCTCTTCCTTCCAGAAGGAGGAGACCCTGGGGCCCTTCCTGGAGGTCCTCCCCAAGCTCAAGGACCCGGCGGCCCGCTCCAGGCTGGTCCAGATCCTGGGCAACGCCCACTTCGACAAGGCGGCCCCCGTCCTCATGGCCATGCTCAAGAAGGAGCGGGACGTCCCCACTAAGGCCCAGATCGCCCGGGCCCTGGGGATCTTCAAGGACAAGAAGGCCGTCCCCTACCTGGCCAAGCTTCTCAAGGATCGGGCCCCCCAGGTGAGGATGGCCGCTCTCGACGCCCTGGCCTCCATCCGGGACAAGGAACAGGGGGACCTGGTTGTGCCCCTCCTCAAGGACCCGGACTGGCGGGTCCGTTCGGCGGCGATCCGGGCCGCAAGGACCATACGGGTCCAGGCCGCCGTGGAGCCCTTGATCGATCTCCTCGGGGAGAAGGAAGGGCGCCTCAGGATGGAGGCCGCCGACGCCCTCGTGGAGATCACCGACTGCGACTACGGCGACGACCAGGCCATGTGGAAGAAGCAGTGGGCCCGCCTGAAGAGCCTGAACTTCAAGATCCCCTCCGACGAGGAAATGGCCCGCCGCAAGCGCAAGCGCTGGGAGAACGAGCGGCGCTACAAGAAGTTCAAGAAGGTCATCACCTACAACGGGATTCCCACCACTTCCAAGCGCATGCTCTTCGTCATCGACGTCTCGGGATCCATGCGGGACCTGGTGGTGGACCGGGAGAAGTTCCAGGAAGGGGGATACAAGTCCTTCCAGAAACTCGAGATCGTCAAGACCGAGTTGATCCGGACCATCGAAAACCTCCGGCGGGACACCTGGTTCAACATCCTGGCCTTCGCCACGAAGATCAAGAAGTGGAAGCGGAAACTGGTCCAGGCCAACATCCTCAACCGCACGAGCGCCATCAATTGGGTCAAGTCCTTGAGGCCCATGGGGGCGGCGGGACCCCAGGACATTCCCATGGGCGGCATGGGAGGAGGTCCCGCCCTGGGCAAGACCAACACCATGGGCGCCCTGTTGGCCGCCTTCGGCCTTCCTCCGGACAAGATCCCCGACGAGAGGGCCGTGGAGAAGATGGGCCGGCCCAGGAACGACCTGGACACGATCTTCTTCCTCTCCGACGGGCGGCCCTCCACGGGAATCTACGTGGACCGGGACGACATCCTCAGGACGGTTCGGATGCTCAACCGCTACAGGCGGATCGTCATCCACACCATCGCCATCGGTGAGTTCCAGAAGGACTTCCTGGCCATGCTGGCCCAGCAGAACGGCGGCCAGTTCGTGGACCTGGGAAGGTAGGAGGAAGGCCCCGCCCGGGGAGAATCGCTCCCCGGGCGCAGGGCCGGGAGGATCAGTTCTCTTCCTGGTGCTTCACCGCCGCGGCCATGGCGAAGACCAGGGCCGCCAGGGCCAGGATCGCCAGGGCCCCGACGAGCATCCCCCTGTCCTCGAACCACGGGGCGGGGCGGTTTTTCAGGACTTCCCTCCCCTTTTCCGTGGCGTAGTAGAAGTCCTGGCCCACGCTGAGGCGGGTGATGGGTGTCCCGAGGAACCACAAGGGCATGCGCATTACGGCTGAGAGGATCCCTCCCAGGGCGGCGCCGGCCACGAGCCCCGATGCGATGAGGATGCCCTTGTCCTTGCGGGCCTTGGCCACGGCCTCTTTCCTGGAGGAGTGGGCCACGACCCAGCTCACGATACCGCCGAAGAGGATTCCCAGGTTGATGCCCAGGGGCAGGTAGAGCCCGAGCGCGAAGGCCAGGGCCGGGACGCCCACGATCTCGAGGATCAAGGTCAGGAGGCCCCCCGTTGCGTAGAGCATCCAGGGCTGGGGCTCGTTGGACATGAGGCTCTTCACGATGGCCCCGATCAGGTTGGCCTGGGGCGCGGGGAGGGCCGGGTTGGAATCGAGCTTGCCCGTCTCGGGATTCAGGATGGTGAACCCGTAGCTCTTCTGGAGAAGGTAGATCACCCCGATGATGGCAGCCGAGGCGATGAGGATGGCCAGGAACTTGAGGCGTTCCTGGTTGCGGGGCGTGGCGCCGAGCCAGTATCCGATCTTCAGGTCCGTCACGAAGGCTCCCGACATGGACAAGGCCGTGCACACCGCCGCGCCGATGGAGATGGCGATGATCTGGCCCGAAGGTCCCGCCAGGCCGCCCACCTTCACCAGGAGGAGGCAGGCCAGGATCACGGTGATCAAGGTCATGCCCGAGACGGGATTGACCCCGACGATGGCGATGGCCCGGGCCGCCACGGGAGTGAAGAGGAAGGCCAAGAAGAGCACGATGGCCGCCCCGAGGAAGGAGACCCACAAGGTGGCCCCGAAGGCGAACTTGAAGACCAGGAAGAGCAGGACGGCCATGACCAGTTCCAGGAGGAGCACGTAGGAGGGCTTGATGTCCAGGTCGGTCCTCTCCATGGAGGCGGGGGAGTGCTCGGAGAAGAGGCCTTTGAAGCCGAGCGAGATGCTTCCCAGGATGATCTTGGACATCTTCAGGATCCCCACCAGGCCCGCCACGGCGATGGCGCCGATGCCGATGGGCCGGACGAAGGTCTTCCAGATGTCCCCGGGGGGAGCCATGAAGATGGAGTCTTTCAGGTAGGTCACCTGGTTGAGAGGGTTGTCCAGGGCCCCGGAGCCGAAGTAGATCGCCAGGGGAACGAAGACCAGGTTCGCCAGGAGGGAGCCGGCGGCGATGATGGCGGCGTACTTGATCCCGATGATATACCCCAGGCCGAAGTTCGTGGCCGTCCCCTCCATGCGGAGTTCCAGGCCCTTTTCGTAGAGCCCCGGGAAGAGGTGGTGGGTGGAGAGCTTGGCGTTCCAGAGGTGAATCACTTCCACCAGGAACTCGAAGAGAGCGCCGATCCCCAGGGCGGTGAGGAGGGTCCCCCCCGAGGAGCTTCCGCTCTGCTCCCCCGTGACGAGGATCTCCGTCGTGGCCGTGGCCTCGGGGAAGGGAAGGAGGCCGTGCTGGTCCTTGACGAAATAGCGCCTCAACGGAATCAGAAGGAGGATCCCGAGGAAACCGCCAGACACGACGGCCAGGAAGGCGTGGAACATGTTGGGATGGAGCTGGTTGATATAGAGGGCCGGGATGGTGAAGCCCGCCCCGGCCACGACCACCCCGGCGGCCTGGCCCATGGACTGGATGATCACGTTCTCCAGCAGGGTGTTCCGCCTGGCGTGGCGCCTGCCGAAGAAGACCGCCAGGATGGCGATGGGAATGGCCGTCTCGATGGCGTTGGCCGTCTTGAAACCGATGTAGGCCGCCGCCGCGGCGAAGACCAAGGTCAGGATGGCCCCGTAGAGGAGGGACCTGAGGGTGACCTCGGGGATCCGGGAGTCGGCGGGCACCACGGGCTGGTAGACCTCGCCCGGTTTCAAGGGCCTGTAGGCGTTGTCCGGAAGGATCTTTACGGCGGCTCCATCGGCTTCCACGGGCATCTCCTTGTTTCGAAGGTCCCAGGGGGACGGAAGAGGGCGATTCTAACCCTCCGCCGGGGCCGGTTCGATGCTCCAGTCGGAGCCCTGCCGGCGCCGATCCTTGGGGAAGGGGAAAGGGAAAGCGATGGGGAAGAGGGACCGAACCCTGCGGTTCTGGGTGGAGAGCGCCGCCTTCCTGGCGGTCATGCTGGTCTCCAGCAGGGCCTTCCTCCAGGTCTCGGTCGTAAAGGGAAGCTCCATGCAACCCACGATCCACGACGGGGACAGGCTCGTCGTGGACCGGGTCACCCCCAGGCTCGGGGGGATCGGCCGGTTCGACGTGGTCATCCTGGGGAACCCCAGGAACCCCTCGGAGGACTTCGTGAAGCGCGTCGTGGCCCTCCCCGGGGAGAAGGTGGCCATCCGGAAGGGTCGGCTCGTGGTGAACGGCAGGGTCCTGCCCGAGTTCTTCGACAAGGTGGGCGAGATCGACGACACCCCCACCTGGACGGTCCCTGATGACTGCTACTTCGTCCTCGGGGACAACCGTCCCGTCTCCCTGGACAGCCGGGAGTTCGGCTTCGTGCCGAAGAGGCTCATCCGGGGAAAGGTCCTCCTCTGCCTCTGGCCCCTTTCCCACCTGGGAGGGATGAGGGACTAGAATCTCCTCTTCCGCCGGCCGGGGGGATCGGCCGGCCCGAAAGGAGATTCCATGCAACCCAGGAAGAAGGCCCTTTTTCCCCTTTTCTCTCCCTCTTGGGCACGGCCCGGACCGGGGGGCCATCCTCCGGACCGGGCCGTTTCCGTTGCTTTTCGGCCTTCGAGAGAGAGGCTCTACTTGGGAAGGGGAAGGTTGGGAACCTTCAGGCAGTTGGCCGCCGTCAGGACGGCGAAGGCCGTGGCCAGGTCGGGGTTGCCCTCCATCCAGCGGGAGGCCCTTTCGTTCACCCAGGAGCCGTCGGGCTTCTGGAGGGACTTCAGCTTGGCCAGCATCTCCGTGCGCCAGTCGTGCTCCACCAGGAGGGTCTTCCCCGAGGTCTTGTCCTTGACGGGCACTTTCACCTTGTCCACGCCCATGATGGCCAGGGTCCTGGCCATGGTGAAGTAGTAGTAGAAGAGGCCCTGGTAGCGCTTGTTGGGGGAGTCCTTGGGGAAACCGGGATTGAAGTCCAGGGTGTAATGGGCCTGGAGCCAGTTCCAGGCGGCCTTCACCCGCTCGTCGTCCTTGTCGAGACCGCAGAGGATGTAGCTCTTGAGGAGGGCCCAGGTCATGGAGCCGTAGCTCCTGGGGACCAGGGTTCCGTCGGCGAGGCGGATGAAGCCCGCGTTGGAGAAGCCAGGGTAGTAGGCGGCTCCGCCGTCGTTTCCGGGCTGGACGGGGGCCTTCTTTCCGTTCACCACGGCGGTGCCCCTGTAGTCGTTGCGGGCCGCCAGGTTCTGGGTGCGCTGGAGGAAGGTGAGGGCCTTGGCCAGGGCTTCGTTCCCCTTGGGCAGGCCGGCGGACCTCAGGGCGTCCAGGGCCATCTGGAGGTTGGAGAGATCCCCCCGGTTGTCGTCGCCGTACCCGATGGAGCCGTAGTCCCTGTCACCGGGCGTGTATCCCCGCCTCTCGATGTTCTGCATGAAGAGGAGATAGTTCATGCCTTTGCGGATGGCCGGTTTCAGGTCGGGCCTTCCCGAGGCGAGGAAGGCCTGGATCACCGCCGAGGTCACGTAGACCGGCGTTCCCCCCGAGGAGAAGGAACCGTCGGGCTGCTGGGTGGAGAGAAGGTAGCGTATGGACTTCTCGATGAGGGCCTTGTCCTTTTCGCTCCTCTTGGCGGGGGGACGCATGAGGACCGCCGAGAGGCAAAGGGCGGTGATCCCCGGGTGGGGCGCCCCGGCAAGGCCCCAGGTGCCGTCCTTGCACCTTGAGAGGAGGAAATCGATCCCCTTCTCGACGAAGGGAGGAAGGGCCGTCGTGGCGGGAAGGGCCTTCTTGCCGAAGAGGAACTGTTCCAGGGCCACCAGGTGGACCACCTTGTCCAGGCTGGTCTCGAGTTTCCCCTTCTCCCCCTTCCAGAAACCCAGCCGGTCCTGGTCCTTCACCAGCCCCAGGACCCACTGGAAGAGAAGGCCCTGCCTCTCCTTCTCCGAGCGGGGGGCCAGCTTCCGGGCATAGGCCTCCACCAGGCTCTCGAAGGGAGGGCTCTTGGTAACGGCCTTCCCGGCCTTCTCCCGGAGGAACCGCCGGGCCATCTGGATCTCGGGGGCGAACTTCTCCGCGTCCAGGTACTGGAAGGCCTCGATGGCCCACCGGGTGGAAAGGACCGGGTCGGGGGCGTCCTCGCCATAGAAGCCTCCTCCCTGCTTGCGGTTCTTGAAGATCAACTCCAGGAAGGGGCGGATCACCGGCCCGTCCTCCAGGGTGTAGCCCCTGTGGCACTTGGCCGAGGCAACCAGGTAGCGGGCTGCGTCCAGGACGGGCGTCGGGCTCTTTTCCATGGGACCCACCCCCTGGAGGAAGAGCCAGTGCAGCCCCTGGTCCACGGCGTGCTTGGCCAGGGGCTTGGGAGGGGGGGCCTGGGCGTCGAGGAGGAGGGGGGAGCAAAGGAGGAAGACGAGACCGGCAAGGCCGTGTTTCATGGTTTCACCTCGGGTCGGTGGAAGTTCTGGATTGGGTCCGAACTGGAACCCAACGTTGTTCTACGCCGGTGGTTCAAAGGGAGGGAAGAAGAATCTGGAGCCCGCCCCTCCCGGGGGAGGACCGCCGGGCTGCCTGGCGTCCCGGCGGGGGCCTCCCCGGCGGGGGGAGGAGGGCCTTCGGGCCGGGGTCACTTCTCCAGGATGATCCGGGCCTGCCACCGGATCCAGGGGTCGTCGGGGGCCAGGTCCATGGCCAGGTTGCAGAGGCGCTCGGCCTTCTGCTTGCTCCCCGTCTCCACCTCCACCCTGGCCAGGATGAGATAGAAGTTGGGGTTGATCGGGTCCTTCTCCAGGCCCTTTTTGCAGATCTCCCGGGCTTCCTTGTACTTGTCCTGATCGTAGAGGAGGTCGGCGTAGCCTTCGTAGGCCCGGATGTAGTCGGGATCCAGCTCGAGGGCCTTCTTGAAGTAGAGGCCCGCCCGGATGGGTCTCTTCCACTTCCGGCACTCCAGGGCCGCTTCGTAGTATCCCCTGGCGGAGTGGACCTTCATTCCCTTGATGTATTCGTACCACTCCTTCTCCAGGGCCGACAGGTCCTTGACCTTGAGGCACTTCTTCAGGAGGGCGATCTGCACGTCCGGTTTCACCCAGCGGAAGTTCGGGGCCCCCGGCCAGGGCTCCTTCTTGAGGGTCTTGTCCTTGGCCATCTTCACGATGAAGGTGTTGAAGCCCCGGGCGTATTTCTTCTTCGAGAAGAGCATGTGGCAGAAGGACCAGTACCAGGCGTATTCCAGGCCCGATTGGGGGTGGGGGATCTTCAACATCTTCTCGAGTTTCATGTACTCCTCCCCGTCCATGGCGTCCTGGAGGTTCACCAGGCGGCCTTCCTGTATGAGGCCGGGGACCATCTTCTTGGTCTTGGGATCCCAGGAACTCCCCCCGAAGTACTCCGCCAGGCCTTCCTCCAGCCATGCCGGGTTTTGGACCCCCTTCTGGACGAAGAGGTGCATGAAGTAGTGGTTGCACTCGTGCCAGAGGACGGAGAGGGTCAACTGGGGATCCCTCCTGTCGTGGAAGAAGTTCAGCTCGATGGGGGCGACGAAGCGGAAGAAGCCCAGGATCCCCCGAGGTCGCCCGGTGATCCTGAGAAAGTCCTTCTCGTTGTTGTAGATGCAGACCTTGAGCTTCCCCTCCCTGGGCGGCTGGCGGATCTTCCAGCGCTTGTTGAAGACCTTCCAGTAGACCTCGAAGAAGTTCATGTAGTTGCGGGCCACCTCGGGAGGGATGGTATACTCGAAAGCGAAATGCCTGGTGGTCTCCTTGTAGCGGTTCCGCCACTGGCTGTGCTTCTTGATCTCCTCCAGGCGGGCCAGCATCTTCTTGCGTTCCCTGGCCAGGATGGACTTGAGGCGGGACCGGGGGATCCACCTGCCCTCGAAGGGGACGAGGCCCTTGGCCACCTTGGCCTCGTCCTTCTTGGAGAGCCCTTTCGTCTTCGCCGCCGGATCGAGGAGGACGGCCTTGAGAAGAAGCTTGGACGGCACGGTGACCAGGCCGTGGGGAAAGAGGAGTTTGTAGGTCTTCCCCTCGACGACGATCTCCGGCGCCTGGATCCAGCGCCCGTCCTTGAAGACCAGGATTCCCCCCTTGTCCTGGGCGGGAAGGGAGAGGGCGAGACCGGCCGCGAAGGCTGCGAGGGCCGGAAGGATGGGCGTCTTCATATTCGGGCTCCCTAATTTCATTTCCCGGCGAACTTTTCCCACTTCTTCTGGATGGAGGCCCAGTCCTTGTCGGTGAGCCGGCCGAAGGTCATCCGGAAGACCTTTTCGAGCATTTCCTTCTGGACTGCGTCCACGGCCGTCTTCCGCCTCTTGCGGTAGTCCTCGTCCTCGGCCTTGAGGCGCTCCTCCTCGGACATGCCGGCCATCCGGGCCTCCCTCTTGCGGCGGGCCTCCTGCTCGGCCTTCACCTTCTTCTCCACCTCGACGATCTCCTGGAGGAGGGCCTTGACGTAGCGCTTCAGGATCCCCTTGGTCTTCTTCATCCGCTTGCCCGGTCCGTCCAGGAGGAACCGGACGAAGCTTCCCGATTGGATGAAGAAGAAATGCCGCGCCATGTAGGTCCCTCCCTGGGAGGCCTGGCGTTCGGTCATCCTGACGAGCACCTGGAGGGGCTTGATGCTGTCGGCAGGCTCACCCTTCCTCCGGGCGGCCTTGTCCCGGTTGAAGGCCTCCCTGAGAGTGGTGGTCTCGTCCGGATCGGGCTTGAAGAGCAGGCGCCTGCCTTTGAGTTGGGCGCTGGCGAGGTATTGGACGATCCCGTCGGTCATCCAGGCGGGCATGCGTTTCCAGAGGTCCTCGTTCTTGTAGGTGAACCACTTGTCGATGATCTCGCCCGTCACGTCCCACTGGGCCTGCTTGGGGTCCCCGAACTCGGATTGCTTGAGGATGACGATCTCCAGGATCGCCCCGGGGCGGTAGACGACAAAACCTTCCCCCTTGTCTCCCAGGTCCTTGGTGTCCTTGTAGATCCGGATCACCCCGGGGGGCACGACGTTGCCGCTGATGTCGCCGAACTCCTTGTCCAGCCAGGCGTGGATGGCTTCGGCCAGGTTGGCGATCTTCTTCGTCGTTCTCCGGTCCACGTGGCTCAGGATCAGGTAGTGGGGGGTCCTGAGATGGGTCCATCCCTTGGGAAGCTCGGCGATCTTCTTGGCCAGGACCTTCTCGGCCTTGGCCAGGATGACCTTGTTCCTCTTGGCCAGGGGAAGTCGGCGCTCGTCCTCGGTGAGGGCGCCCTCTGTGACGGTCTCCACGGGGGGCTTCACGTCCTTCAGGACCAGGCCCTTCTTCTTGTCCAGGACCTTGAAGGAGCGGAAGGTCCGGAGCATGAGGGGTTTCAGTTTCTTGTATTTCCTTTCCGGCCCCGTCATGAGGACGGCGAATTGCCCGCCCGGCACGTCGTAGAGGGCGGCGAGCCAGAGGCCCTTGATGTTGGCGCTCTTCTCGAAGCGCATCTCCTTGATAGTGACCTTCCAGCCGTTGATCTTCTTCACTTCCTCCTTGTCGAAGTAGAACCCCGAGATCTGGTCCTTGGCCAATTCGTCGAAGTTCCTGTAGGGGACGTAGAAGAAACGGCGGATGAGCTCCTTCAGGTCCTCGAGGCCGTCGGTTTTCCCCTGGGGCCGGTCGTCCTTGCGGGTGGAGGCCGTGACGGTCCTCTCCTGGTTTGCCGGAAAGAAGTAGCAGAACATGTAGAGGGGGTAGTTGAAACCTTCCCCTGTGGGGATTCCTTTCTTGTGTTTGAAGGCGGCGACGCAGAAGCGTGTGATGAGGTAGCGTGTCGCCGGGGTATTCTTGTAGTCCTTGGGGATGGAGATCTTGAAGCCCACCTTTTCGTCCACGTAGACCCGGGCAGATGCGGGAGGGGAGGAGAAGAAGGCCGCGAGGGAGGAGAGGAAGAGAAAGAGGATTTCCTTCTTCGTCCGCATGGGGAAACCTCCTGGAAAAGAGAAGGGGCAGAGAAAGACGAGATGTCGTTTCAACGCCACTTTCGACTTCCCGGTTCCCCGATTCTTTCAAAAAACGGCCGGAAAGGGGAGTCCCCCCGGGTGGAATCGGCAGAATCCCGGAGAAGTCCTTCAGGTTTGGAAGGAGGCCAGGAGCAGGAGGATCCCCAGGCCGGTGATGAAGAGGGCCGAAAGGAGGGGAAGGATCCGGAAGGCCTTCTCCGCCCGCTTTCCCCCGTAGGTGAGGACCAGGTTCACTCCTTTCACGGCTCCCACCCCGATGCCCACCAGGACGGCGGCCATCCCCAGGGAGAAGAAGACCACCAGGAGGAGGCCCAGGCCGGGCTGGTGGAAGCGGAAGGCCAGGCTCACGATCACCAGGCCCGTGGGGCAGGGCACGATCCCTCCTGAAATTCCCATCCAGAGCACCTCCCAGAGCTTGGGGCGGCCCGTCTTGGGATCGAGGGGCACTTCGTGGCTGTGGCCGTGGTGGTGGTGATCGTGGTCGTGGTGGTGGTGGTCGTGGCTGTGGTGGTCGTGGTCGTGAGGATGGTCGTGGTGATGGACGAGGGACGCCTTCTTCCCGGAGAGGAGGGCCCTGGTGAAGCGCCAAACCAGGAGGAGGCCGATCCCCAGGATCAGCAGGCTGGAGACCACCTCCAGGGTCCTCGTGGCGGCCCCCCGGAGTTCGGGGGTGTCCTCGATGCTCTCCGAGTAGAGGTCTGCGGCGATGCCCAGGGCGAAGACGACGAAGGTGTGGGTGAAGGTCACGGTGAGGCCCAGGAGCACGGCATCCCGGATCTTTCCCTTGTGGCCCACCAGGAAGGCCCCGGTGATGGCCTTCCCGTGGCCCGGCATGAGGGCGTGGCCCGCTCCGTAGAGAACGGCCAGCAGGAAGAAGAGGAAGGAGAATCGCCCGTTGGCGGCCTCCTCGAAGAACTTCCGGATCTTTTCGTTGAAAGGATTGCTGGACCTGGGGGGGGCCTTGGCGGCGGGCCGGGAGGCAGGAGGGAGGGGGGAGGCGATCCCGCCCTTTTCCGGTCCCCCCTTCACGATCCGCCAGGTCACCTTCCGGATCTGTGGGGGCCACTGGTTCCGGGGAAGGGCATAGGCGCTGCCCGTCTTCTTGTTGATCCTCTTGTTGAGAGCCTCGTACTTCTCCAGGTCCGCCGTGGGGGGTATGTCGTCCAGGACCCGGTATCCCTCGGGGGGGGTGAGGTAGGCCCGGATGAACCCGGGATTGCTGGGGAAGGTGTGGTTCTCGAAGGTGATTTCCCGGGGCGGAAAGGGCCCTTTCGGCAAGGGGGCCAGGAAGCGGACGGTGTAGCGCAGGGGATAGGGGCCTGTCTCGCGCCGGCCCAGGATCAGCCGGGTCCCTTCCCGGAGAACCCGGAGTCGCAAGGTCTTTCCTCCGGCGGTGAGCTTCAGCCTGGCCAGGAGGCGCCTGACGGACTTTCCCAGCCAGGAGCGTTCCTCCCTGGGGGTGATCCGGCCGTCTCGGTTGCGGTCCATGGCCTTGCGCAGGGCTTCGGCGGGGAATTCGGCCAGGTCGAACTCCAGGTCCACCAGGATCCCCCGGGGGGTCAACTTCAGGAGGGCCAGGTGGTCGGCGGCGTTCTCCCCCGCCAGGTGGGGTTCGGCCCTGAGGGTAAGGGCCGGAAGAAGGAAGGCCCCAAGGAGGAAGGAGGTCAGCCTTTTCACGCCCGCTCGTCTGGTCATGGGATCATCCCTCGCCTCAACGGCCTGCCGACTCCAGGTACATCCGGAGGAGTTCCTCGTCCTTCTTCCCCTCCTTGCCCCGGCCCAGGGCCTTCAGGGCACGAAGCCTCAAGGCGGCCACCCAGGCTTCGTTGGCCCTCACCCGGGCGGGAAGAACCTGGAGGGCCTCCAGGGCTCGGGCGGGCTCTCCCCTTTCCAGGAGCCAGGTCGCCTTGGGGCGGGCGGCAAGGTACTTCCCGGCCCGGCCAAGGGCTTCCAGGTCGGCCAGGGCCTGATCCACTTTCTTCTTCTCCCGGAGGGCCCTCCAGGCCGCCAGGAGTTTGCGGGCCCGGAGGATCTGGAGCCTGGCCTTTCGAAGGCGCCGGTCCCGGTCCAGGGCGTCTTCTTCCAGGGCCTCCCGCTCCTTCTCCTTCTCCGCGGCCAGGGCCTTCCGGGCCTTCTCCAGGTCGGCCCTGGAGCCCGAGGCCCGGAAGACCCGGAGGGCCAGCTCCAGGTAGGGCGGCTCGCCGGGGAGGATCTCCAGGGCCTTCTTCAAGGCCTGGGCCGCCTTGGCCGGCTCACCCAGGCCGAACCAGGCCCGGGCCTGGTGGAAGTAGTAGTCCTCGGCGAAGGCCTGGTCCTCCTCCAGGGCCTTGGAAATCTCCTTCAAGGCGGCCCGGAAGGCCCGGGCGGCCCGGCCTGCCTTGCCCGCCTTCTTCCAGGCTTCTCCTTCTTCCACGAGCCAGGCGTAGATCTCCCCTTCCTCTCCGCCGGCGGCCTTCACGGCCCTCTCCAGGTCGGCCGCAGCCGCGGCGGGCCTTCCCGTCCGGAGAAAGAAGAGGGCCCGCTCGTGGTACCAGAGGGGCTCTTTCTTCGTGGCCGCCACGGCCTGGCCCAGGAGCTTCTCCGCCTCTTCGATCTTCCCGGCCTTTTCCAGGCACCTGGCGGCGGCGCCGAGCTTCTCCGCCTTCAGGGAAGGGTCCTTCTCCGAGCGGGCCGCCGAGAGCCAGGTCCGGCCCGCCTCCTCCCAGAGCTCGGCCCTCTCCAGGGCCTGGGCCAGGAGGGCCTTGTAGCGCACCTCCTTGGGGGGAGCCAGGGCCGCGGCCTTGCGCAGGTAGGGCAAGGCTTCCTGGACCAGGTCCTTCGTGAGGAGGAGAGAGGCGAAATTGTAATAGAGGGTCGGGTCCCGGGGGGTGAGGCCGATGGCCTTCTCCATGGCCAGGAAACCCTCCTCCAGCCTTCCCAGGGGGAAGAGCATCTGGGCCTGTTCCTCCAGGAGGAGGGCCCGCTTCTTGGGATCCCTTGGGGGGTCAAGGGCCAGGATGGTGTCGATCTCCCGGACCCGCTTGAGCATCTGGGCCGGCGAGAAGTGAGGGTGGGCCGGGAGAGGGCCTTCCGCCAGGAGGAGCCCCGCCAGGACCAGGAGAGCCTTGAGTCCGGGAAGACGCATGCCCTGAAGTCTGCCCGGTCCTCTTCTTTCCGGCAAACCCTCCTTGCAGAGGGCCCTCGGCCGGGGCAGGCTCGGAAGCATGAGCGGAAAGGACCACATCCAGGTACCCAGGGTCCGCCTGGCCCGGGTGCCCACGCCGGTGGAGCCCCTGGAGCGGTTCTTCCGGGAAGGGGACCTTCCCAAGGTCTTCGTGAAGCGGGAGGACGCCACGGGGACGGAGTTCTCGGGGAACAAGATCCGGAAACTGGAATTCCTCCTGGGAGGGGCTCTCCGGGCCGGGGCCGACACGGTGATCACCTGCGGGGGAATCCAGTCCAACCACGCCCGGACCACCGCCGCGGCGGCGGCCCGCCTGGGGCTCGGGGCGCACCTGGTCCTCCGGGGCGATCCGCCGGGGAAACCGGCCGACCTCGAGGGGAACCTCCTCCTGGACGTTCTCTTCGGGGCCACCTTCCGCTGGATCTCCTGGGAGGATTGGCCCCGGGTGAACGAGATCCTCCAGGAGGAGGGTGAGAAGCTCCGGAAGGAGGGGAAGAAGCCCTGGATCGTCCCGGAGGGGGCGTCGAACGCCACGGGAGCCTTGGGCTACAGGGAGGCGGCACGGGAGATCGCCGCCTTCCAGGAGGAGGCGGGTCTCCGGGTCGACTGGGTGGTCCACGCCATGGGTTCGGGCGGGACGGCGGCGGGTCTCCTGCTCGGGCGGGAGGCATGGGGGCTCTCCTTCCGCTTGATGTCGGTCCCGGTATGCGACGACGCCGAGTATTTTCGTAGGCGCGTATCCGGGATCCTGGAGGAGGCCTCGGAACTCTACGGCTTCTCCCTCCCTTCCACGGAGGGATGGGAGATTCCCGAGGGTTTCCAGGGAGAGGGTTACGCCCTTTCCACCCCCGAAGAGATGGCCTTCTACTCCCGCGTCGCCCGGGCGGAAGGGATGGTCCTGGATCCGGTCTACACGGGCAAGGCCTTCCGGGCCCTGGACCGCCGTCTCCGGGAGGGGAGGCTGGGAGGTCCGGAGAAGACCGTCTTGTTCCTCCATACCGGCGGATTGTTCGGCCTTTTTTCGGGGGGGCACGCTCCCAAAGTCCCCCTGCCTCGGCCGGGACCGACCTGCTAGAATAGAGACCCTGGATTCCCTCTTTCTCCGAAGAACCCCTCCCTCGCCGGGGTGTCATGAGACTCGCCGCCGGAAACCTGAGGGAGAGGGCCTGCTGGCTCGTCTCCCTGCGCTGGCCAGCCTGCGCGAGCGTCTTCCTCACGGTATGGCTGGCGGCCCGGGTCTTCCACGTCCTCCCCGAGCCCTTCCCTCTCTACCTGGTGGGGGCCTGGCTCCTGGTCTACAATTTCTTCTTCTTTTTCGCCTGCCGGAGGGGCTGGTTCGCCGGAACGGGCCGGGCCGGGAGAATCCTCGTCCTCACCCAAGTCCTCCTGGACCTGCTCTCCCTCACGCTCCTCCTCTACTTCTCCGACCTGGCCCACAATCCCTTCCTCCTGTTCTACGTCTTCCACGTGGTGATCACGGCGATCCTCCTGCCGGGCTGGGCTCCTTTCTTCGTGGCCGGCCTGGCCTCCCTCCTGGCCGGAGGGGTCCTCCTCCTTCAATACCTGGGATGGATACCCGTCCATCCCCTTCGCTTCTCCTGGATGGCGAGCCTGGACCCGGGCGCTCTCTACAGGCGGGACGCCCCTTACCTCCTCGGCCTCTTTCTGGCCCTGGCCGCCACCCTCCTGTTCACGGCCTATTTCACCAGTTCCCTCTCGAGATACGCCGAGAGGGTATGTGCCCGCCTGAGGATGAACGAGAGGATCCTGGGGATCGGCCAGCTCGTGGCGGGGTTCACCCACCAGGTGAGCAATCCCTTGGACGGCCTTCAGAACTGCCTGCGCAGGCTCGGGAAGGAGATCGGCGGCGAGCCGGGGAGGAGGGAGACCATCCGGCTCATGGAGAATGCCTTGGGGCGGATCGAGAAGGTCGCCAGGAGACTCCAGGAATTCGCCAGGCCCAAGGGCCCGGAGATGGGCGTCGTGGACGTGAACCGTGCCCTGGAAGGGGCCCTCTCCCTCCTGGGAGGCGAGGCGGAGAGGCGGGGGGTGGAAGTCCGCTGGGACAAGAGATCCGCTCCCCCGGCCTGGGGGGACCTCTACTCCCTCCAGGAGGTCTTCTTCAACCTCTTCAACAACGCCCTCGAGGCCATGCCCGGCGGTGGGAGGCTGGGGATCCGGGTCTATTTCACCCGCCCGCCCGAGGAGGGGGGCGAGGGCGTGGTGGCCGTGGAGGTCTCGGATACGGGAGAGGGGATCCCTCCCACGGTGAAGGACAGGATCTTCGAGCCCTTCTTCACGACCAAGAGGGAGAGCGGCGGGACGGGGCTGGGCCTCGCCCTTTGCAGGATGCTTCTTTCGGAGATGGGGGGGAGGATCGAGGCGGAGAGCAGGCCCGGGAAGGGCTCGGTCTTCCGGGTCTTCCTCCTGGAGGCGGGGGACCGGGGGAAAGGAGGTCGGACTTGAAGATTCTCGTAGTGGACGACGAGGAGATGAAGAGGATCTCCCTGGAGGCGGACCTGGAGGGGAAGGGCCACCGGGTGGTCTCGCGCCCCGACGGGGAGTCGGCCCTCCGGGCCCTGGAACGGGAGAATTTCGACGTCGTCGTGGCGGACCTGAAGATGCCCGGTCTGAGCGGCCTGGACCTCCTCCGGCACCTGAAGAAGGTCCCGGGAAGGGGACCGGAGGTCATCCTGATCACCGCTTACGGGAGCATCCCCCTGGCCGTGGAGGCCATGAAGCTCGGGGCCTACGACTTCCTCACGAAACCCTTCAACAACGAGCGTCTCTTCCCGATCCTGGAGAGGATCGAGCGGGATCTCCGCCGGGAAGGGCGGCCGGGGGGAGGTGAGGCCGGGGAGGGCCCAGGGGGGATCGAGGATCTTCTCGTGGGGAGTTCCCTGGCCATCCAGAGGGTCCGCGAGCTTGCGGAGGTCTGCGCCTCCTCCGAGGCCAACGTCCTCCTTTGCGGAGAGACGGGCGTGGGAAAGGACCTGGTGGCTTCGGTGATCCACAAGCTTGGGAAGAGGAGCGCCAATCCCTTCGTGAAGGTGAGTTGCGCCGTGTTTCCCCGGGACCTGGTCTCCAGCGAGCTCTACGGCCACGAGCGGGGGGCCTTCACCGGCGCCGAAGGTCCGAAGAAGGGCCGGGTGGAACTCGCCCGTGGAGGGACGCTCTACCTGGACGACGTGGACGACATCCCCGTCCAGGAGCAGGTGAAGCTTCTTCGGGTCATCGAGGAGGGCGTCTTCGAGAGGGTCGGGGGGACCACGCCCATCCGGGCCGACGTGAGATTCATCGCCTCCACCAAGAAGGACCTGAGGGCGATGATCGCCCGGGGGACCTTCCGGGAGGACCTCTACTACAGGCTGAACGTGATGCGGATCGACATTCCGCCCCTGAGGGAGAGGAAGGAGGACCTGGCCCTTCTCACCAGGCATTTCCTCGTGGAGATCGCCGGTACCTGGAAGGTGGAGATGGACCCCGAGGTCCCGGGGATCCTCCAGGCCCACGACTGGCCCGGGAACGTGCGGGAACTGAGGAACACTCTTCGGCGGGCCTACCTCCTGGGAAAGGGGGCCATCCGGGCGGAGCATCTCTTCCAGGAAGGCCCGGGCGGCCCGGGAAGGGGGAGGGCGGGGGAGGGGGGATTGCGGGAGACCCTGGGCAGGGTGGAGCGGGAGTTCCTGGAGGAGGCCCTGGCCCGGGCGGGGGGAAACAAGACCCGGGCGGCCCGGCTCCTGGGGATGAAGCCTTCCACCTTCCGGGACAAGCTCAAGCGCCACGGCCTGGCCTGAAAGGGCCCGCGGATTTCCGCGGGCCGGCGGCGGAAAACCGCGGGTTCCCGGGCCCTCCGGCAATGCCGGGGAAAAGGGGAGATCAATTTCTTGATTCGCAACCCCTTGTCCTTCCGGGGGAGAGGCCCGTTCCGGCGCTTCCCTTCCGGAGGGGGCACGCCCTTTGCATAGGGGAGGCGTCCCTATCGTTGCCGGCCCTCCCCCAGGGGGATCCCTTCGGGCCGGTCCTGGAAAAACGAGGCTCGTAAAAGCCGGGGGTGGAGTATGCCCATGAACGCCACGGAAGTCAGGGACTTGAGCAGGGAGTTCCTGGAGCATGTCTACGCTCTTCCCGACGGGAGGAAGATCAACCGTTGCCTGCAGTGCGGGACCTGCTCCGCCTCCTGCCCCTCGGCGGAGGCCATGGACTACGGGCCCAGGGAGATCATCGCGGCCCTGCGGGCGGGGATGCTGGACCGGATGTTCGAATCGAATACGGTTTGGCTTTGCGCCTCGTGCTACTTGTGCACGGTTCGTTGCCCGGCGGGGATACCCTTTACGGACGTCATGTACGAACTCAAGCGCCTGGGCGTGAAGAAGGGGCTCTACTCGAAGGGCGCCCCCAACGCCGTGATGGCCCGTATCTTCGTGGACTCGGTTCTCCGTTACGGAAGGAACGCGGAGATGCGCCTCATCAGGCTCTTCTTCCTCAAGACCAACCCCTTCAAGGGCGTGGGCCTCCTCCCCGTGGGGCTCAAGCTCCTCAGGAAGAAGAGGCTCAAGTTCGGCGTGAAGAGGATCCGGGGGATCGAGGGACTCAGGAAGATGCTGGCCGCCGTTTCGGAAGTGGAGGCGGAGAGATGGGCGAAGTGACGGCGAAGAAGAGACATGTCTATTCCTACTTTCCGGGCTGTTCCCTGGAGGGAACCAACGAGGCCTACGACGTCTCCACCAAGAACACGGCCAGGGTCCTGGGGATCGAGCTCGAGGAGCTGGAGGACTGGAACTGTTGCGGGGCCACGGCCTACGTGGCGGTGAACGAGAAGAAGGCCTTCGTCCTTTCCGCCAGGAACCTGGCCCTGGCGGAGAAACGGGGCCTGGACCTGGTCACGGTCTGCAGCGGTTGCTACCTGGCCCTCTACAAGGCGAACAAGTACATCGCCAGGAATCCCGAGTTGCGGGCGGAGATCCGGAACGCCCTCCGGGCGGGAGGGATGGATTTCGCTGGGAACGTGAAGGTGAGGCACTTCCTGGAGGTCGTCGTGAACGACCTGGGGGAGGACGCCGTCAAGCGCCACGTGGTGAAACCCCTGAAAGGGATGAGGGTGGCCTGCTACCACGGGTGCCAGATCAGCCGGCCCTTCGGTGAGATCGACGATCCCGAGAGGCCCACCATGATGGACCGCCTCCTCTCCTGGCTCGGGGCGGAGCCCCTGGAGTTCCCCATGACCGCCAAGTGCTGCGGCGGGCTCATGATGACCACCCACCCGGATGTGGGGATGAAGCTCACCGGGGCGGTCCTGAAGTGCGCCTGCAAGAGGAAGGCCGACGCGATCATCACGGCGTGCCCGCTCTGCCAGATCAACCTGGAATCCAGGCAGGAGGAAATCTGCCGGCTGGTCGGATGCGACTGCAGGATTCCGGTCATGTATTTCACCCAGGCCATGGGAACGGCTTTCGGCCTGGAGTCCAAGGACCTCGCCCTGGGGGATTCGCTCACCCCGGTCGAGGAAGTCCTTGCCGCCAAGGGGGTGCTCTCATGAACGAGGCGGGAAAGAACGGGGAGATCAGGATCGGTGTCTACGTCTGCCACTGCGGCACCAACATCTCCCAGACTGTGGACGTTGCGGCCGTGGCGGAATACGCCCGGACCCTCCCCGGCGTGGTCGTGGCCCGGGAATACAAGTACATGTGCTCCGACCCCGGCCAGGAACTCATCAAGAAGGACATCCGGGAGTTCGAGCTCACCAACGTGGTGGTCTCCTCCTGCTCCCCCCTCATGCACGAGGAGACCTTCCGGGGCGCCGTCGAGGACGCCGGGCTGAACAGGTACCTCTTCCAGATGTCCAACATCCGGGAGCAGTGCTCCTGGGTACACAAGGACAGGGAGAAGGCTACGGCCAAGGCCAAGAGGCTCATCGCGGCGGCCGTGAAGAGGGTGAGGATGCAACGCCCCCTCCACCGGGAGGAGGTTCCCGTCCGCAAGGAGACCCTCGTCGTGGGAGGAGGGATCGCCGGGATCGAGGCGGCCCTCAGGATTGCGGAGTCGGGAAAGAAGGTCTACCTGGTGGAGAAGAAACCCTCCATCGGCGGCCACATGGCCAAGTTCGACAAGACCTTTCCCACCCTGGACTGCGCCGCCTGCATCCTCACCCCCAAGATGGTCCAGGCGGGCAAGCATCCGAACATCCGGCTCCTGACCTGGTCCGAGGTGGAGGAGGTGAAGGGCTATGTGGGCAACTTCACCGTCAAGGTCCGGCGGAAGGCCCGCTACGTGGACGAGGACAAGTGCACGGGCTGCGGCCAGTGCCTGGAACGCTGTCCCGTGACCTACGACCCCCTGAAGACGAACGGGAAGGTCCCCGTTCGGATCCCGGCGGGGATGAAGGAGACCGCCGACCGGATCCTGGAGGCCCACGAGGGGGAGAGAGGGCCCGTCGTGGCGATCCTCCAGGACCTGAACATCGAATTCGGTTACCTGCCCGAGGAAGCCCTGAAGTACGTGGCCGAGAGGTTGGACATTCCCGTCTCCCGGGTCTACCACGTGGCCACCTTCTACAAGGCCTTCAGCCTCACCCCCAGGGGGGAGCACGTCATCAAGGTCTGCATGGGGACGGCCTGCCACGTCAGGGGGGCCCCCAGGGTCCTGGAGGCCCTGGAGAACAGGCTCGAAATCCGGAACGGGCAGACTACGCCGGACCGCAAGTTCACCCTGGAGACGGTCAACTGCCTCGGTGCCTGCGCCATGGGGCCGGTGGTGGTGATCGACGACAGGTACATGACCTTGAGGCCCGGCGACGTGGACAAGGTGATTTCCGAGGTTTCCGGCGGGACCGTTCGGGTCTAGAGGAAGGGTGGCCATGGTTCGCTTCGCAAAGCTCGAGGACGTCGAAGTTTTCCGGAAGAAGCTCGAGAAGGAGAAGCCCGAGAAGGTCCTGGTCGTTTCGCGGGGGACCTGCGGCCGCTCCAAGGGGGCGGACAAGCTCGTGGAGGCCCTGCGGGAGGAACTCGGGAAGGCGGGGACCAACGGGAAGGTCCGGCTCAGGGTGACGGGATGCCTGGGATACTGCGACAAGGAACCCATCGTCATCGTGAGGCCCCAGGGCTACTTCTACCCGGAACCCCGGCCCGAGGACGCAGGAGAGATCGTCCGGCGGAGCCTCCTGGGGGGGGAGCCCGTGGAGAGGCTGTTCATGAAGGATCCATCCACGGGGAAACCCATCGTCCGGGAGAAGGACGTTCCCTTCTACAAGCACCAGACTCCCCGGGTCTTCGGGGCCAACTTCGAGGTGGATCCCACGAGCATCGAGGACTACATCCGTAACGGCGGATACAGGGCCCTCGTCCGGGTGTTGAGGGAGATGAAGCCCGAGGAGGTGATCGACATGGTGATCCGTTCCGGGCTGAGGGGCCGGGGCGGCGCCGGATTCCCCTGCGGGATCAAGTGGGCTTCCTGCCGGAAGGCGGAGGGAGACAAGAAGTACGTGATCTGCAACGCCGATGAAGGGGACCCGGGCGCCTACGCCAACAGGGGACTGCTCGAGGGGGACCCCCACCTCGTCCTGGAGGGGATGATCATCGGGGCCTACGCAATCGGGGCGACCGAGGGATACGTCTACGTCAGAACCGAATATCCCCTCGCGGTGGAGCTCATGACGAAGGCGGTCCGCGACGCCCGGGCCGTGGGACTTCTCGGGGAGAACATACTGGGAACGGGGCTGAACTTCGACGTTAAGATCGACCGGGGCGGCGGGGCCTTCGTCTGCGGGGAGTCCACGGCCCTCATGGCCTCCATCGAGGGAAGACCCGGCGAGCCCCGGGCCAAGCACATCCATACCGTGGAGAAGGGGCTTTGGCAGCGGCCGACGACGCTGAACAACGTGGAGACCTGGGCCAACATCCCCCTGATCGTGAACAACGGCGTGGACTGGTTCACGAGTCTCGGGACGGGGGACGTTTCCAAGGATCCCTGGGGAGGATCCAAGGGCACCAAGATCTTCTCCCTCGTGGGGAAGGTGAACAACACGGGCCTCGTGGAGGTCCCCATGGGGATCACCCTGAGGGAGGTGATCTTCAGGATCGGAGGGGGGATCAAGGGAGGAAAGAAGTTCAAGGCCGTCCAGACCGGCGGGCCCTCGGGGGGCGTTCTCGCGGAACGGCACCTGGACGAGCCCATCGACTACGACAGGCTCGTGGAGGTGGGTTCCATGATGGGGTCGGGGGGGATGATCGTGATGGACGAGGACACCTGCATGGTGGACTTCGCCAGGTTCTTCCTCTCCTTCCTGGAGGACGAATCCTGCGGGAAGTGCATCCCCTGCCGTGAGGGTGTCCACCAGATGCGCCTCATCCTCCAGGACATCTGCGAGGGGAAAGCGAAGGAAGAGGACCTGGACCTTCTGAAGGACCTCGCCTGGGTGGTGAAGGAGGCATCCCTCTGCCAGCTCGGGGCCACGGCCCCCAACCCGGTCCTGACGACCCTGGAGTATTTCCACGATGAATACCTGGAACACGTCCGGGACGGGAAGTGCAGGGCCGGGGTGTGCAAGGCCCTCACCCGTTACAGGATCCTGGAGGAACGCTGCACGGGATGCGGGGTCTGCGCAAGGCACTGTCCCGCCCGGGCCATCGCGGGGGAGGCCAAGAAACCCCACGAGATCCTGCAGGAGAGGTGCACCAAGTGCGGAATATGTTACGACGTCTGCAAGTTCGAGGCGGTGACCCGGAATTGAGGCTGGAGTGAAGCCATGGTAACGATCACGATCGACGGCAGGAAGGTCGAGGCTGAGAAGGGATGGACCGTCCTCCGGGCGGCGAAGGAGGCGGGGATCTCCATCCCCACCCTCTGCCACCACGAGTCCCTCGATCCCTACGGGGCCTGCCGCTTCTGCACCGTGGAGGTGAAGCACCGGGGCCGGACGAAGCTCGTCACCTCCTGCACCCTGCCCGTGGCGGAGGGACAGGAGATCCTGACCCGGTCGGAACCGGTCCGGCGGATCCGAAGGATCCTGGCGGAGCTCATGCTGGCCAGGTGCCCGAACTCCACGGTGATCCGGGAACTGGCCTCCCGGGTCGGAGTGGAGAAGAGCCGCTTCCGGAGACCCGAAGAGGACCTGGCGACCATCACGGACCGGGAGGGATGCATCCTCTGCGGGATGTGCGTGCGCCTCTGCGACGACGTGCTCCAGGTCGGGGCCATCGGCTTCGAGGGCCGGGGCGTCAGGCGGAAGGTCACCTCCCCCTTCCGGGAGCCTTCCGACACCTGCCTGGTCTGCGGGGCCTGCAGTTCCATCTGTCCGACCCACGCCGTCGAACACTCACGGATACGGCCCCAGGAACCTTCCATCATTCCCTTCGAGTTCGAAGAGGGGATGACGGGGAGGAAGCCCATCTACATGGAGTTCCCCCAGGCCGTTCCCAAGGTTCCCGTCATCGACGAGAGCACCTGCATGCATTTCCGGACGGGGGGATGCAAGGTGTGCGAGGACAACTGCTCGGCCGGGGCCATCGACCACGACATGGAGGAGAAGACCGAGGAGATCCAGGTGGGGACCATCGTGGTGGCAACGGGCTTCGAGCTCTACGAGGCGGAGAAGCTCTCCCGGTACGGCTACAAGGTCTTCCCCGACGTCTACACCTCCCTCGAGTTCGAACGGATCTGCCACGCCTCGGGGCCCACCATGGGGAAGATCCGGACCCGCTCGGGGAAGACGCCCGGGGCCGTGGCCATCCTCCACTGCATCGGGAGCCGGGACGAGAACCACCTGGAATACTGTTCCCGGGTCTGCTGCATGTACTCCCTGAAGTTCGCCCACCTGGTGCGTGAGAAGACCGGGGCGGAGGTCTACAACTTCTATATCGACATCCGTTCACCCGGAAAGGGATACGAGGAATTCTACAAGCGTCTCCTCGAGGAAGGAGTGCACTTCATCCGGGGAAAGGGAACGGAGGTGACGGACGTCTGGGAGAGCCCCGAGGAGGAGGGGAAACTGGTCGTGGTGAGCGAGGACACCCTCCTTGGGATCAGGAGGAGGGTCCCCGTGGACATGGTGATCCTCTCCCTCGGCCTGAAACCACGGGAGGACTCCGACAAGGTCTCCCACATCTTCTCCATCGGGTGCGCCCAGGGGGGGTTCTTCCTGGAGAGGCATCCAAAGCTGGCCCCCGTGGACACGGCGACGGACGGCGTCTACATCGCCGGGGCCTGCCAGGGTCCCAAGGACATCCCGGACACCGTGGCCCAGGGAGCGGCCGCGGCGGCGGCCGCCCTGTCCCTAATGGACAAGGGGAAGGTGGTCCTGGAGCCCGTCCGGGCGAAGATCGACCCGGACAAGTGCTGCGGATGTAAACTTTGTATCGCAAACTGTCCCTACCAGGCCATAGATTTCGACGAGGAGAAGAAGGTCTCGGTGGTGCACCCCGAACTCTGCAAGGGATGCGGCACCTGCGTGGCCGGCTGTCCCTCCGGGGCGGCGGTCCAGGAGAACTTCGAGGACGTCCAGATCTTCGCCGAGATCGAGGGGGCCCTGGCTGATTGAGCGCGCCGCGCTCGGGAGGTCTTGGAATGGCGGACGCGGATTTCGAACCCAGGCTCGTCGGTTTCTTGTGCCGGTGGTGTTCCTACACGGGGGCGGACCTGGCCGGCATGAGCAGAATGGAGTACCCGCCCAACCTGGCGCCCATCAAGGTGATGTGCTCGGGGAGGGTGGACCCTACGTTCGTGGTCAAGGCCTTCCGGGACGGGGCGGACGGCGTGCTGATCGCCGGCTGCCACCCGGGGGACTGCCACTACTCCACGGGGAACTACAAGGCCATGAGGAGGTATCCCCTTCTCTTGAAACTCCTGGAGCAGTTCGGGATCGAGAAGGAAAGGGTCCGCCTGGAGTGGATCTCCGCATCGGAGGGAGAGAAGTTCGCACAGGTCGTGGCCGAGTTCACCGAGACGGTCCGGGCCCTCGGTCCCCTGCGCTGGGGCGAGAGGGTGGGGACGACTTCGAAGGCGGGAGGTTGAGAAATGGCCAAGCCGAAGGTTGCCTTCTACTGGTGCGCTTCCTGCGGGGGGTGCGAGGAAGCGGTGGTGGACCTGGCCGAGAACGTCCTGAAGGTCGTGGAAGCCGTGGACATCGTGCTGTGGCCCGTGGCCCTGGACTTCAAGCTCTCCGACGTGAAGGCCTGGAAGCCCGGGGAGGTGGCCGTGGCCTTCATCAACGGGTCGGTCCGGACGTCCGAGCACGAGATGTGGGTGAAACTCCTCAGGGAGAAATGCGGCCTGGTGGTGGCTTTCGGTTCCTGCGCCCACCTGGGAGGGATCCCGGGACTGGCCAACTGCACGACCAGGGAGGATGTCTTCCGGAACAAGTACCTCGAGAGCGTGACCTCGGACAACCCGGGGAAGGTGCTCCCCAAGGTGAAGGATGTGGTGGAGGGCTTCGAACTGGAGCTTCCCGAGGTGTGGAACACCGTGAAGGCCCTCGACCAGGTGATCGACGTGGACTACTACCTCCCCGGGTGTGCGCCTCCCCCCGATCTCATCCTGAAGGCGATCCAGGCCATCCTCTCCGGTGACCTTCCACCCAGGGGCTCGGTCCTGGCCCCTGAGAAGGCCCTCTGCGAGACCTGCCCCCGCAACGACTCCAAGCCCGAGGAGTTCACCATCACCGGGTTCAAGAGGCTGGCCGACCACGCCCCGGACCCGGAGAAGTGCTTTCTGGCCGAGGGGTTCGTGTGCCTGGGTCCCGTCACCCGCGGCGGGTGCGGCGAAAGGTGTATCCGGGGGAACATGCCCTGCCGGGGCTGCTTCGGGCCCACTCCCGAGGCCTTGGACCAGGGGACCAAGTTCCTCGCTTCCCTGGGGGGATGCACCGCCGCCGAGACCCCGGAGGAGGCCCGGGCCCTGGCGGAGACCCTGACCGATCCCCTCGGCACCCTCTACCGTTTCAGCCTGCCCAAGTCCCTGCTGCACCGGTGCGCCCCGCCGGGAAAGGAGGTGTCCCCGTGACCAGGAGAATCACCATCGACCCCATCACCCGCCTGGAAGGCCACGGGAAGATCGAGATCTTCCTGGACGAGAAGGGGAACGTGGAGCGGGCATTCTTCCAGGTTCCGGAGTTGCGGGGATTCGAAACCTTCTGCCTGGGGCGGCCCGCAGAGGAAATGGCCAGGATCACACCAAGGATCTGCGGTGTGTGTCCCACGGCCCACCACATGGCCTCGACCAAGTGCCTGGACGACCTCTACGGGGTGGAGCCGCCCAGGACGGCGAAACTCCTCCGGGAATTGGCGTACAACGCCTTCATGTTCGAGGACCACCTCCTCCACTTCTACTACCTCGGAGGGCCCGACTTCGTCGTGGGTCCCAGGGCCCCCAAGGGGGAACGGAACATCCTGGGGGTCATCGCCAAGGTGGGGCTGGAGATCGCCGGCAAGGTGATTTCGGCCCGCAAGAAGGTCCGCCTCATGATGGAGGGCATGATGGGCAAGGTGATCCATCCCGTCTTCGGCCTTCCGGGGGGCGTCTCCAAGGGGATGACCGAGGAGGAACGGAAGGACTATCTCACAGTGGCCGACGAGGCCCTCGACCTGGCCAGGTTCTCCCTGGGGCTCTTCGACCAGGTGGTTCTCCAGGACAAGGAGAACGTGGGGCTGGTCCTCAGCGAAGGGTATTCCCACAAGACCTACTACATGGGCCAGGTGAACGAGAAGAACCAACCCGACTTCTACGACGGCTGGATCCGGGTGGTCGATCCCGAGGGGAAGGAGTTCGCCCGTTTCTCCCCGGGGGACTACACCGAGCATATCGCCGAACACGTGGAGCCCTGGAGCTACATCACATTCCCCTACTTGAAGAAGGTGGGCTGGAAGGGATTCGTCGACGGCAAGGACAGCGGTGTCTTCCGGGTCGCCCCCCTGGCCAGGCTCAACGCTTCCGAGGGTATGGCCACCCCGGAGGCCCAGGCCGCCTGCGACAAGATGTACAATACTCTCGGAGGAAAACCGGCCCACGCCACCCTTGCCTTCCACTGGGCCAGGCTCGTGGAGGCTCTACAGGCGGCGGAGCGCATGAAGGAGATCCTCCGGGACGAAGAGATCACGAGCCCGAAGATCCGGAACCTCCCCCAGGCGACCCCGAAGGAGGGGGTGGGGATCGTGGAGGCTCCCAGGGGGACCCTGATTCACCACTATTTCACCGACGAGAAGGGACTCCTGACCAAGGTCAACCTCATCGTAGCCACCAACCACAACGCGGCGCCCATAGCCATGTCGGTGGAGAAGGCCGCCAAGAGCGCCATCCGGGACGGAAAGGTGGACGACGGCTTGCTCAACATGGTGGAGATGGCCTTCCGGGCCTACGACCCCTGCCACGCCTGCGCCACCCACACCCTGCCCGGAAGGATGCCCCTGGTGGCCAGGATCCGGGACCACCGGGGGGAAGTGATTCGTGTGTTGCGCCGGTAGGGATTCGTCTCCCCCGGCCTCCGCCCCCCCCTTGCTCGTGGTGGGCCTTGGAAATCCCTTCCTCCGGGACGACGCGGCGGGAATCCTCCTGGCCCGGGAGGTCCGCCGCCTCCTGGGCGGGGTGGGGGTCGAATTCCGGGAGGCCGCCACGGGCGGACTGGAGCTCCTGGAACTTCTCGAGGGCCGGGCCGGGGCCGTTGTGATCGACGCGGTGCTCCTGGAGGGGGAGGAGCCTGGAAGGCTCTTCCTCCTGGACCTGGAAGGACCCCTGGCGGACCATTTCGACGGGGGAACGCACCACCTGGGACTCCTGGAAGGCCTGGAGCTGGCCCGGCGCCTCGGGATCCCCATGCCCTCCTTCCTCAGGGTCTACGCCCTCCAGGTGGAGGACCCTTTCACTTTCGGGGAGGACTTGACGCCCAGGGTCCGGGAGGCCCTTCCCCGGGCCGCCCGGAGGATCGCCCGGGAGATTCGGGCCTCTTGTCCTTTCCGGATCTCCGGGCCTTCGCCTTCCGGGCCGCTTCCTCCAGGATCGCGGCGGTCTTCTTCATCCCCTTGAGGCGGGCCCAGTAGGAAGGGGGGTTCCCGTTCCGGTCCCTGGCGAGGGGATCGGCTCCCCGGGAGAGGAGGAGGCGGACCATTTCGGTGTGGCCCTTGCAGGCCGCGAGATGGAGGGGGGTGACTCCGTCCTTGTTGGGGGCGTTCACGGGGGCGCCCTTTTCCAGGAGAGCCCGGGCCAAGGCCGTGGAGCCGTCGAATGCGGCCAAGTGGATGGGCGTCGCCCCCGTCCGCGTGGCCGCGGCCGGATCGGCCCCCCTGGAGAGGAGGAGCTTCACGATGGGAAGACTCCGTGCCGTGACCGCCCCATGGAGGGGGGTGGCGCCGAAGTGGTCCCGCCCGTTGGGATCGGCCCCGGCCTCCAGGAAGGAGCGGACGGCCTCCAGGTCGCCCGCCTTGGCGGCGTGGAACAGGTCCGCCGGCCCGCCCTTTCCTTCTCCGCAACCCCAGAGGGCCAGGGCGGCCAGAAGGGCCGCGGCGGCCGCGGGGCCTTTCTTCGAGACTCTCCTCCTCGTCGTCCTCATCCCACCTCCGCCTTGGCGTCCTTGGTCTGGGAAAGCCGTTTCTCCAATTCCTCCTCCGTCTGGATGGGAATCCGGACGTAGAAAGTGGCCCCCTTCCCGGGCCGGCTCTCCACCCTGATGGAGCCGCCGTGCTTCTCCACGATGTCCTTGGAGATGGTCAGTCCCAGGCCCGTGCCTTTCGGCTTCTCCTTGATGATGTCAGATACGACCTGCCGGAAACGCTGGAAGATGATCTCCTGCTGGTCCTCCGGGATTCCCGGCCCCTGGTCCCTCACGCTCACCTCGATGAAGGGCCCGGCCCGCCTCCCTCGGATCTCCACCTTTCCCCCCTCGGGGCTGAACTTCACGGCGTTGGAGATGAGGTTGGTCCAGACCTGCTTGAGCCGGTCCCTGTCCCCGGCGGTCTCCAGCTCTTCCTCGCAAAGGAGGAGCTCCAGGGTGACGTCCTTCTCCAGGGCCAGGGCCCGGGAGGCCTGGAACACGTCCCACAGGGTGGCCTTCACGTCCACCGTCTTCACGTGGAAACGCTGGGTTCCCGACTGGAGCTTGCTCAGGTCCAGCACGTCCTCCACGAGCCTGGTGAGCCTCTGGGCCTCGGAGATGATGATGTCCAGGAATTCCTCCCTCTCCTCGGGATCCTGGTCCCCGTAATCCTTGAGGATCTCGGCGAAGGAGAGGATGGAGGTCATGGGGGTCCTGAGCTCGTGGGAGACGTTGATCAGGAACTGGCTCTCCGTCCTGGCTGCGGCCAGGGCCCTGTCCCTGGCCCGGATCAGCTCCTCCTGGGCCTTGTCCCGCTCCTCCATGGCGGCCACGATCCGGTCCATCATGGCGTTGAAGGAGGCGGCGAGCTCGGCGAATTCGTCGTCTCCCTCCACCTCCACCCTGGAGGAGAAGTCGTTTTCCCGCACCTTCCTCGTGGCCTGGGTCAGGAGTTCGATGGGCCGAAGGTGGCGGCGGATCTGGTGGAGACTCAAGAGGGCCACGACGAGGAAGGAGAGGAGGGTCACGAGGAGGAAGGAGGACCGGAAGCTCTGGAGGGGCCGGAAGAAGCGGTTCTTCTGGCTGGAGCTCAGGATGGTCCAGTCCGCTCCGAACCGGGGTTGCATGAAGAGGGTCCAGTAGGAGGTGAGAAAGGTGGTTCCCTCCATCTCCCACTGGAAGTGCCCCGACGAAGGGTTGCCCTCCATGCTCCCTGCCAGGCCGGGGACGAATTCTTTCCCGGGGTGGTTGGAGAAGAGGATCCCCCCGGATTCGTCCAGGACGGCCAGGTAGCGTTCCGGGGAGAGGAGTGTGTCGCCGCTCCATAGGTAGGCCGGTGCAACCTCTCCAACCAGGTAGGAGGGCTCCTTCCCGGGGCGTTCCAGGATCATGGCCAGGAAGACCCGGGCGAAACCCTCCCTGTCGGGAATGGCCCTCAGAAGGGTGCGCCGCGAGGCCAGGAAGGCCAGTTCCCTCTCGTCGAAGGGAGAGAAGGGCGGCGCCGGGGGATGGCCTTCCAGGGTCTTTCCGAGACGGTCCAGGACGAAGAGGTTCCGGAAACGGCTTCCCAGGTTCTCTTCGAGGGAGGCCTTGCCTGCGGCCAGGTCCTTCCCCTTGGAACCGGCGAGTTCCGCCCCGAGGAGTTTGAGGTTGGTTTCCAGGAAGAGGAGGCGCTGGTGCAGGAAGAGTCCGGCCCCCTTGGTCTCTTCGTGGAGCCTGTGCAGGGCCTGCTCCCTGAGCTGGCGGGTGACGCCGTCGTAGGCCAGGAAGGCCAGGGCGCCCAGGGGTATCAGGGCGCAGAGGACGAAGAGGGAGAAGATCCTCCTTCCGAACCGGGTGGCGAGAAATTGCCGCCCAAGGGATTTCCAGAAGGACTCCACCCCACCGACCTCCTCAGTTCCACCGTGCTTCCCCCGGGGTACCGGAGGGGATGAATCCCGTCCCTTCCTTACCCGGAAACACCATGGCCTTTCACACCTTCTCCCGGAACCACTCCAGTTCCTCTGCGAGCTTCTTTCGTGTCTCCGTGATGGACTGGACCAGGTCCAGGAGGGAGGGGGAGTCCGAGAGGAGAGCCTCCTCCTGGAGGAGTCCGGCCTGTTTCTCCAGCCTCTGCACCTGCCGCTTCGCCTTCTCGATCCGATCCTTCCAGGCCGCCACCATGGCGTTGAATTCTTCGAACTCGGGGTGGAGGAAGTCCCTCTTTCGGATGACCTGGCGGGTCGGGATCTCTCCCTCCTTCATGGAGCGGAAGAGGGCCGAGAGCCGAAAGAGGGGTCCGGCCATGCGGTGGGACGAGAAGATGGAATGGATGGCGATGAGAAGGAGTCCGCCTATGGCCAGGGGCCAGAAATGGGTGTGGAGGTAGAGGAGGGAGTAGGCCGGGCTCCAGAAAGGATTCGGTTGGTTTACGGGCGTGCCGTCCAGTTGGCTCACCAGGGGCGAGAAGATCCCGAAGGCCATGAGGACCATGAAGAAGAAGGAATAGCCCAGGGCGTGGAGGAGAAGGGGCCCCTGGATCCTGGGGTTTACGAAGTACCTCCTCCTGCGGAACCGGGGCGGCCGGGGAGGGAGGGAGGAAACCTTTTCCCGGGGTTCGGAGGTGCCCGTCGCCTCACCGCGGGACGGAAGGGTCTCGGCCGGCTTCTTTCCTGCCGGGACTGAAGGTTCGTTCTTCAGGGGAGGCTCTTCCAGGCCTAGACCTCCCCTCTGGTCTTCTCTCATTCCTCTTTCTCCCTGGTCGGAGACCCGGGCATGACCCGGGCGCGGTTCTTCTGGGCTTTCACGGAACCTGGAATCCTTCCCGCCGGGAAGGATGTCTTCGCTCTTTTCGACACCCCTTCTCCCGTTCTTGAGATGAAGGCTTTCTTCCCACGACACCGGGCCTTTCGATCCCTGGATTCCTGCTTCCTCCCTTTCTTCTCTTCAATATTTGTTCGCCAGGCCGAAGAAGCGGCCGTTGTTCGCCCGGATCACGTCGTCCAAGCTGGGAGGGGCCGTGATCTTCGGGCTGGTCAGGCCGTCCAGGCCCAGGCTGTAGAGGTCGAAGTCGGAGTTCAAAGGGAACAGGGCGCCGTTCTTCCGAATGGGTTTCTCCGAGACGGCCTCCAGGGCGACCTCGGTCAGGACCGCCTCGTCGGGAGGAATCCCGGGGAGGCTCGGCCCTCCGCCCGACCCTTTCCATTTTCCGTCGGGGCCCCAGCGGGGGTCGCCGGAACGGATCTTGGAGTCGATGTTCACGTATTGATACTTGTGCCCCCAGGGGTCCGTCCTCTCGCCGTAACCCACGTCGGCCAGGGAATCGGGGTACTTGCCGTTGGTGAGCATGTACATCTCGATGGCCTGGGAGATGGTCTTCAGGTCGCAGACGGCCCGGATCACCTTGGCGTTGTTCACGGCCGCCTCGTAGCGGGGCACGGCGATGGAGGCCAGGACGGCGATGATGGCCACAACGATGAGGAGTTCCACCAGGGTGAATCCCCGGGGTGCATAGCCCATCCTCCGGAAGAGGGCGGTCCCTTCGGCGGGGAACCTTGGGGGGGTGGGTTTCCTCATTCCCGGGGCCTTTCCTAGGTTTTCCGCAAAGGAGGACGGAGGAGGCCGGTCTGGGACCGGGGCTCCATGCTCTTCAGGAAAAATGGTCGGGACCGGGAAGGGGTCACCTTGAAGGGGGGGCGGAACCCCCCTTGTCAGCGGAGCTTCCGGCCCGGGAGGAAGAGGGGCGCCAGGGAGAGTCCCGAGATGAAACCTCCGATGTGTGCCCACCAGGCCACTCCGCCGCCCATCTTGGGGGAGAGGAGGGAGAAGGTCCCGCTGAAGAACTGGATCACGAACCAGATCCCCAGGAAGAGGGATGCGGGAAGGACGAAGAAGAGGGGCCAGATGAAGATGGGGAAGAGGACCAGCACCCTGGCCCTGGGAAAGAAGAGGAGGTAGGCCCCCAGGACTCCCGAGATGGCCCCCGAGGCTCCGAAGGCCGGGATGGTGGAGGAGGGATTGGTGAGCATGTGGGCCATGCCGGCCAGGACTCCGCAGAGAAGGTAGAAGACCAGGAACCGGCCGTGGCCCATCCGGTCCTCCACGTTGTCCCCGAAGATCCAGAGGAACCACATGTTCCCCAGGATGTGGAACCACCCTCCGTGAATGAAGAGGCTGGTGAGGAAGGGCCACCAGTTGTCCGCCGGGAAGCCCAGGGCCTGGGCCCATTCGGGGTGGGTGAATCGGGCCGGGACGATGCCGAAGAGGTGGAAGAAGACCTGGAGGGAGTCGGGGGGGAGACTCAATTCCAGGAGGAAGACCAGGGCGTTGGCCACGATCAGGCCCCACACGACGTAGGGGGGACGGCGGCTGGGATTCTCGTCGCGAAGAGGGATCAAGGGACCTCCTTTTCCCAAAGGATTACCGGATCGGGGCTCCCGATGCATGGAGAATCCGGGCCGGAAGGGGGTCGGAAACGTAGGTTTCGCCCGGCCTTGCACTTACACTCTCACCGCCGGAGACGTATCTCCATGGAAGAAGGGGCGCGGGAGGTCTGGAGGAAAGCATGGCGGACGTGACGGATCTTTCGGATCGGATCCAGGAGGAACGGGCCTCCCTGGAGGAACTCTTCCTCGAGATCGGGCGGGTCATCGTTGGGCAGAAGAAGCTCGTCGAGGGGCTGGTCACGGGGCTCCTGGCCGACGGCCACGTCCTCCTGGAAGGTGTCCCGGGGTTGGCCAAGACCCTGGCGGTGAGCACCCTGGCCGAAGCGGTGGGTGGGACCTTCAAGCGGATCCAGTTCACCCCCGATCTCCTCCCTGCGGACCTGACGGGAACCCACGTCTACAACCCTGCCACGGGGGAATGGAGCCTCAAGACGGGCCCTCTCTTCGCCAACCTGGTCCTGGCCGACGAGGTGAACCGGTCCCCCGCCAAGGTCCAGTCGGCCCTCCTGGAGGCCATGCAGGAGAGGCAGGTCACCCTGGGTGGAGAGACCCGGGCCCTCCCCTCGCCCTACCTGGTCCTGGCCACCCAGAACCCGATCGAGCAGGAAGGGACCTATCCCCTTCCCGAGGCCCAGCTCGACCGTTTCATGCTGAAGATCGTCGTGGACTATCCGGCCAAGGAGGAGGAGACGGAGATCGTGGAGCGTATGGCCTCCACCCAGGGGCCGCCCAAGGTGAGGCAGGTCACCACCCTGGAGAAGATCCTGGAACTCCGGAAACTCCTGGACCGGATCTACCTGGACGACAAGATCAAGGCCTACGTGGTGGAGCTGGTCCACACGACCAGGCGTCCCGGCGAGAAGGGCCTGGACCACCTGGCTCCCCTCATCCGGTACGGCGCCTCCCCGAGGGCTTCCATCTACCTCTGTCGTGCCGCCAGGGCCCGGGCCTTCCTCAAGGGCCGCGGCTGGGTCACTCCCCAGGACGTCAAGGACGTGGCCCTGGACGTTCTGCGCCACAGGGTGCTGGTCTCCTGGGAGGCCGAGGCGGAGGAGAAGACTTCCGAGGACGTGATCGAGGCCGTCCTGGACACGGTGGAGGTCCCGTGATCGATCCGGAGATCCTCAAACAAGTCAGGCGCATCCAGGTCCGCACCCGCCGCCTGGTCACGGACCTCCTGGCCGGGGGCTACACCTCGGTCTTCAAGGGTTCGGGCATCGAGTTCGACGAGGTCCGGGAGTTCACCGAGGGGGATGATATACGATCTGTTGATTGGAATGTCACCGCCAGGACGGGGAGGCCCTACGTGAAGAAGTTCGTGGAGGAGAGGGAACTCACCCTCCTCTTCCTCGTGGATACGGGGCCTTCCCTCCTCTACGGCTCCCAGGCCCGTTCCCCCAGGCGGGGGGCGGCCGAGCTTTGCGCCCTCCTGGCCTTCGCCGCCCTGCGTTCCAACGACAAGGTGGGCCTCCTCTTCTGCGGGGAGGGGCCGGGAACCTACATCCCCCCCGGAAAGGGCCCGACCCACGTGATGCGCATCGTCCGTGAGGTCCTGGCCGAGCCTGCAGGAAGGCGGGGAGGAGGGATGGCGGCGGGAGTGGACTTTCTCGGAAGGGTTCTCCGGCGACGTTCCATCCTCTTCCTGGTCTCCGACTTCCACTTCCCCCTGGAATCCCTCGAGGGTCCCCTGGTGCGGATCGCCAGGAGGCACGACGTGATCGGGGCCCACCTGCTGGATCCCAGGAACCTGGATCTCCCCCGGGTGGGCCTTCTGGAGATGGCCGACCCGGAAACGGGAAAACGTATCCTGGTGGACACGGGAAGCGAAGCCGTGCGGGCCAGGTGGAAGCGGGACGGGGAAAGGCACCTGGAGCGGGTGGGGGACCTCTTCCGGCGCTCCGGCGCCGACAGGATGGTGGTCCGCCTGGACGAGTCTCCGGCCGTTCCCCTGCTCAGGCTCTTCCGGGAGAGGGAGAGGAGGAGGGCGGGGTGAGGAGGAGATCCCTGTTTCCTCTCCTGGTCCTCCTCCTTCCCCTTTCCTGCGGGAAGGGGGGAAAACCCCCTTCCGCCCCGAAAGGACCTCTCGGGGTGGAACTGAGAGTGGAGAGCCGGAAGGTGAAGCTCGGGGAACCCCTGGAGGTGACCCTTCTCTTCAGGAAGGATCCGGGAGTGGAGGCCGAACCGCCCTCCCTGGAGGCGATCCAGGCCAAGGCGGGGGAGTTCCGCCTCCTCCCGGGGAAGAGCCGGACCTGCCGGCTTCCCGGGGGGGGGACCCTCCTGGAAAGGAGATATACCCTTTTCCCATTCAAGACCGGGCGGGTCGCCCTTCCCGCCCTGGTCGTGAAAGGCCGCTTTCGTGGAAAGGACCTCTCCGCCAGGACCTCACCGGTGGTCCTCCGGGTCGAGTCGGTCCTGAAGGAGAAGACCTCCCCCGTGGAGGAGCCCCGGAAGCCCCTCGACGTGCCGGCCGGAGGCCCGTGGGGTCTCCTGGCCGGCGCGGCGGGAGGGGCGCTCCTCCTGGCCCTCCTCCTCTATCTCTTCCTCCGGGGGAAGGGACGGGACGGGAGGCCCGCAGCCCCGCCCCCCCTTCCTCCCCATGTGGAGGCCCTCCGGGCCCTGGCCCGGATCCGGAAGCGTCCCAGGACCACCCCGGAAGAGGTGGAGGCCATGGTGGTGGACGCCTCGGGGGTGGTGCGCCGGTACATCGAGAAGCGTTTCGGCCTCAGGGCACCCGAGCGGACCACCGAGGAGTTCCTTGCCGAAGCCGGTTCTTCCGGGCTTTTCGGTGAGGAGGAACGAAGGCTCCTGGAGTCCTTCCTCTTCGAGTGCGACCGGGCCAAGTTCGCCGGCTGGACTCCTCCCCCCGAGAAACAGTCGGCCCTCCTGGACGCGGCCACGGCCTTCGTGGAGAGGACCGCCCCCGGGGCCGGGGAGGGAGCGGGATGATCGCCTTCCTCCGGCTCTGGGGGGACCTGGCCCTGGCCGACCCGGTCTTCCTCCTCCTCTTGCTCCTCCTCCCCTTGCTCTGGGCCTGGCGGCGGAGCGGCCGGGCCCGCCCCGCCCTCCTTTGGGGGGGGATCCGGGGAAGGAGCGGGGTTCCGAAGACCTTCCGGTCGCGCCTCGCCGGCCTGCCCCTCCTGCTGGAGATCGCCGGGGTGGGCCTGCTGATCCTGGCCCTGGCCAGGCCCCAGAGGATCCGGGAGCGGGTGGACGTGGAGTCCCGGGGGGTGGACATCGTCCTTTGCCTGGACGTCTCCTCCTCCATGGGCCTTCCCCTGGACGACCCGGGGGCGAAGAAGAAGACCTCCCGCCTGGATGCCATCAAGGCCGTGGCGACGAGGTTTACGAAGGGTCGCAAGGGAGACCGGCTGGGCGTAGTGACATTCGCCCGCTTTCCCCGGGTGCTCTGTCCGCCTACCCTGGACCTGGACGCCGTGGTGGGCTTCTTGAAGAGCATCCGGACGGTCCATGTGAAGGAAGAGGACGGCACCGCCATAGGGGCCGGCCTCGCCCGGGCCGTGGCTCTCCTGGCCCGGTCCAAGGCCAAGTCCAAGGTGGTGATCCTCCTCACCGACGGGCAGGAGAACGTCCACGAGATCGAGCCCAAGGAGGCGGCCCTTGCGGCGAAGCGTTTCCACGTCCGGGTCCACACCGTGGCGGCCGGACGCTACCAGTATTTCCAGGGCCCCTTCGGCGGGGTCTTCAAGCAGGAGGTGGAACTGGACACGACGGACTTGAGGGAGATCGCGAGGATTACGGGAGGACGGTTCTTCAGGGCCCGTGACAGGAAGGCCCTCGAGAAGGTCTGGTCCGACATCGACAAGATGGAGAAGAGCGTCCTCAAGGGAAGGCGCTGGGTGGACGCGCGGGACGCCGGGCTGCCCCTTCTCCTGGGGGGGATCCTCCTGGTCTTCCTGGCGATCCTCACCTCTCTCTTCTACCCGGGAGGTCTGCCGTGAAGTTCCTCTGGCCCGGTTCCTGGTGGATCCTGACCGTTCCCTTCCTGGCCCTCCCGGCCATGGCGGCCGGCCGGAGGCGGAGGAAGGCCGCCATGGAGGCCTTCGCCCACCCCAGGCGGCATCCCATGCTCCTCGGCAGGCTCCACCTTCGTTTCCGCAAGACCAGGTCAGCCCTTGCTGCGGGCGCCCTCTTCCTCTGCGCCTTCGCGGCCCTGGGACCTTCGGTGGGTTTCACCCTGCGTCCCGTCCGGCGCCGGGGGGTGGATCTGCTCTTCCTCCTGGACGTCTCCCGCTCCATGCTGGCGGCCGACGTGAAACCCTCCCGCCTGGAAAGGGCCAAGAGGGACATCCGGGGCCTCCTCTCCAAGCTCACGGGGGAACGGGTCGGGCTGGTGGTCTTCTCCGGGTCTCCCCTCCTGGTCTGTCCCCTGACCCACGACTACGACGCCTTCGCCGAGCTCCTGGACCGGGTGGAGGCGAACCTCCCCGCCGTGGGAGGCACCGACCTGGGACGGGGGCTGAGAGAGGCCCTGCGGGCCCTGGGCGGAGGAGAGGAGGCCAGCAAGGCCATCCTCCTGCTCTCCGACGGCGAGGACCAGGTGGGGGATTGGAAGGCCGCCCTGGCCGAGGCGGCTTCCCGGAAGATCCGGGTCTTCGCAGTAGGTTACGGAACTCCGGGTGGGGCCAAGATCACCGTGAGGAAGGACGGCAAGGAGGTCTTCCTCACGGGCCCTGACGGGAAGGAGGTCGTGACCCGGCTGGACGAGAGGATTCTCAAGGAGACGGCCCGCCGGACGGGGGGAGACTACCTCCGGGCTTCCTCCCTGCCTCTTCCCCTGGAGGAGATCCTGGAGAAGCGGATCAAGGTGCTGAGGAAGAGGACCTACGAGGAGGAGAAACGCCGGGTGCCCTGGAACCGCTTCCAGTGGCCCCTGAGCCTGGGCGTCCTCCTCCTCCTGGCCAGGCTCGCCCTTCCCGAGGCGCGGAAGGAGGATGGATCATGAAGAGGACCGCCTTCTTCCTTCTCTGGATCCTCGGCTTCGCCTGTGCCTCCTCCCGGGCGGCGGAGGATCCTTTCGGTGAAGGGGTGCGCCTCCTGGAGAGGGGGCGGGCGGAAAAGGCCCTATCCCTCCTGGAGAAGGCCGTTGCCGCCTGCAGGAAGGAGGGAAAGGAAGTGCCTCCCCAGGTGCTCTACGACCTGGGCCTTGCCGCCCTTCGTTGCGGGAAGGCGGAAAAGGCCAGGACTTCCTTCCTGGAGGCCCTCGCCGCGGCGGGCCGGGGGAAGGGGCGCCTCAGGGCCCTTTCCGGGTGGGGCCTTGGGTCGGCCCTGTGGAGGCTGGGAGAGGCGGCGGAGAAGGCCGGTCCGGCGGGCCTGGACAAGGCCCTGGAGGCTGTGAAGGCCGCCAGGGATGCCTGGATCCGGGCCCTTCTCGAGGATCCCTCCCTGGATCCCCTGAGGCGGAACATCGAGAGGGCCGAGAGGAAGATCCGGGAGCTGGAGAAACGCCGGAAGGAACGGGAGAAGCGGAAGAAGGAACAGAAGAAGGAACAGCGGAAGAAGGAGGGGCGGCGCAAGAAGGAGCAAGAGGACCGGCCCAGGAAGGAGGAGCAGAAGAAGGACAGGCGGGAGGGGAAGAAGAAACAGGAGAATCGGAAGAATCCGAAGAAGAAGAAGGAGCCCGAGGCCGGGCGGAAGAAGAAGCAGCAGCAGAAGAAGAATTCCTCCGGGAAGCAGGGGGAGCGGAAGCCCAAGGAGCGGCAAGGGGCCCGGAAGAAGAAGCCCGGCGGCGGGAAGGAGCGGAGGAGGCTCGCCATGAGCCCGGAACAGTGGAAGAAACTCCTGGACAAGCTCAAGGAGATGGAGGCGAGGAAACTCGAGATCGAGAAGGCCCTGAGGGCGGCTCCCGCCGAAGGAGGAAAGGGATGGTGAGGCGGTTCCCGGCGGTCCTCTTGCTGGGTTTCCTCCTGGGCTTTCCTCCCGCTCCTGCGGCGGGCCAGGGGAAGGTCCGGGTGGTGAGTTCCGGGATCCAGCCCTCCACGGTCAAGCTCGGGAATTCGGCCCGGATCGTGATCACCGTCAAGGGGGTCCAGAAGGCCCGGTTGCTCCCTCTCCCCAAGGTGGAGGGCCTGGAGATCCGTTCCGGGCCCCCCTCGGAGAGGACCTTCATCTCCTTCGACGGCTTCCGCCAGGTGCGGGAGGTGAGCCTCTCCTTCGTGATCTCCATCACTCCCACCAGGAAGGGGACCTTCAAGATCCCCCCCATCAAGGTGAAGGCCGGCGGGGCCGTGTGGGCCACGGAAGAGGAGACCCTCGAGGTGGTGGAGGACTTCCTGGGCCGGCAGTACGGATACCTGGAAGTGAAGGCCTCCCTCCGCAGGGTCTACGTGCACCAGCCCTTCCGGGTGGAGGCCCTGTTCGGTGTGGAGGAGGGGATCGTGGAGAACGTCCAGGGGGGCCTCAGCCTCCGCCTCCCCTGGTGGGAGAACCTTCCGGGGACGGTCACCCTGGAGGGGAAGGACGAGGGTGGAGGGGCGAGGAAGCAGCGGGTCCTGGTGAACGGGAAGATCGAGGAAGCGGCGCCCCTGGGTGTCCGCACGATCCGGGGAAGGCGGTTCCTCCTCTTCCGCCTGGCCAGACGTTTCCTTCCTACCGAATCGGGAGACCTGGTCCTGGGGGCGGGTTTCCTGCATTTCAAGATGGCCGTCAGCTTCACTACGGACTTCTTCGGCCAGCGGGTTCCCCGGGAGGTGGAGACCTGCACCGTCCCCGGGAAGGCCATGACCGTGAAAGTCCTTCCCCTTCCGTCCGAGGGCCAGCCGGCTGGATTCTCCGGGGCCGTGGGGGTCTTCCGGGTCCAGGCCGAGGCTTTCCCCCGGAAGGTCCGGGTGGGGGACTCGGTGAAGGTCACCCTGACGATCCAGGGCGAGGGGAACCTGGGGTTCTTCCGGGTTCCGGGGCTCGAGGACCTGAAGGGATTCCGGTGTTACGGGAAGACGGAAGAGAAGGAGCCGGGGGCGATCCGGGTGGTGTACGACCTGGTCCCGGTGAAGCCCGACGTGAAGGCCGTCCCATCCATTCCTTTCGATTATTTCGACACGACGCCGGGGAAGGAGGGTTACAAGAGGGTCGAGACCAGGCCCATCCCCCTGGAGGTCCTCCCCCTTCCCCCGGGGAGGCACCTGGCGCCCCTCCCCGGGACGAAACCGGCTCTTCGGCCGGGAGTGGACGACATCGTGGACATCAAGGTCTTCGATCCTTCCCGGCCGATGGCGAGACCCGACGAGGCCGGGGGGGCGGGGGTGCTTGCCTGGATCTTCGGTCCACCCCTGGCGTGGCTCCTCTTTCTCCTGGCCTGGCGGGCCCGGGCCAGGGCCCTGGCCGACCCGGCCGCCCTCAGGAGGAAGAGGGCCTACGCCTCTTTGCGGAAGGCCTTCCGGGATCCCTTGGAGCCGGAAGAGGCGGGAAGGGTCTTCGAGCGTTTCCTCGGGGACCTCTGGGGGGTGGAGCCGGCGGCCGTCCAGGGTGGGGGATGGCGGGAATTCGTGGCGGACCGGAACCTCCCTGGGCCTGTGAGGGAGGGGCTGGAGAGGGTGGAGGAGGAACTGGACAGGGTACGTTTCGCTCCCCGGGGAGAGGCGGATCCCCAGGCTCTCAGGGAGGAGATCCTCTCCCTGGCCCGGGAGCTGGCGGACCTGGAGCAAAGGAGGGTGGAGCCGTGAGGGGGATCCTGGTCTTCCTTCTGTTCTTTCTCCTCCCTTCCACTCCGCCGGTTTCGGCGGCTCCCCCGGGCGCGCGGAAGGTGAAGGAGGGCTTCCGCCTCTACAGGGAGGGGAAGTACCGGGACGCCCTCCGCTCCTTCCAGTCCGCCTTCGATGCGGGGTTCCGGGACGGCCGCCTGGAATACGACATGGGGAACTGCTGGTGGAGGCTCGGCGACAAGGCCAGGGCCCTGGTCCACTACGAGCGGGCACGGGCCTGGATGCCCAGGGACCCTGACGTCCTGGCCAACATCAGGCTTTGCAGGAAGGCCCTGGGAGTGGACTCCTCGCCGACGGTGCCCTTCCTCACCTCCCTGGCGCAGGCCCTTTCGGCTTTCACCCTGGGGGAACTCCTCGCTCTGGCGGCGGCCTTTTCGGTCCTTTGTTCCGCCTTGCTGGCACTCCATACGGTCTTTGGGAAGCCGATCCTGGCGTGGTCCGCCGCTGCGGCGGCCCTGGCCCTCCTTCTCTTCGGCGGGCAGGCCCTGGGCAGGGTCCTGGACGGAAGGCGTTACGCCCTGGTCACGGTGGACGAGGCGGGCCTGCTCTCCGAGCCGAGAGAGGGCTTGTCCCCCCTGGCGACCCTCAAGGCGGGCCTGGAAGTCCGGGTCCTGGGAGGAGAGGGTTCCTGGACCAAGGTGGAGGTGGAGGGAAGAAAGGGCTGGCTTCCCGTGAAGGACCTGGGATTCCTGGATTGGCGGGAGGAGGCTTTCCGGGAAGGAGGATGAGGAGGAGCGGCTCCAGAGGGCCGCAACCTTTCGGGAGCCGGTGGAAACGTTTTCCGCCGGGTCCCGTACCCGGGCCGAAACCGGGGACTCGGCCGGGAATCCGCTTGCACGATCTCTCCGTCTCCCTGCAGATGTCTTCTTTCGAGACGGGCGTTTCTTCCTGCGGGGATTCGGGGGGTGGATTTCGACGGCCAGTGGGAGCCCGTTGTCCCGCCACGGAGGGCCCGGTCCGCCCCGACGGCCGGTAAGCGGACGGTTTTCGGGTTTGTGCGGGTCGCCGGCCTTGTGTTCCGGTTTCCGACACTTTCCGGGTTTTCGTCCGGGATGCCCGGGAGGGGCCTTTCCAGTGCCTCTCCGGCGGATACAATCCATGGATCCCCCCGGGAGGGGCGCGATGATTTACCGGTGGTCTTTTTCCACCCGACTGCTTGGAGCGATATCCATGAAAGGAAAGCCTTTCCGTCCGCTCGCCCTGGCCTGGCTCCTCTTCGCCGGCGTCTCTTCAGCGGGTGCGCAGTTTCCCGCCCTAATCAAGGACGTGAACCGGAATCCCGTTGCGGCGAAGCCGTCCAACCCCGATCACCTGGTGGACCTCTTCGGCGTCACTTTGTTCACCGCCGACGACGGGATCCACGGGAAGGAATTGTGGAAGACCGACGGCCTGCCCTCCCATACCTGCATGGTGAAGGATATCCAGCCCGGGCGGGCCTCCTCCAGGATCTCGGGGGGCGCCTTGTCCGGAGGGGTCCTCCTGTTCACCGCCGACGACGGGGTCCACGGCGCCGAGCTCTGGCGGACCGACGGAACCGCCCAGGGAACGGCGATGGTCCTGGACATCGTCAAGGGGAAGGGGTCTTCCTCTCCTGCGGATTTCTTGTCTCTGGGGCGGACGGTCTTCTTCACGGCCGACGACGGGATCCACGGAAGGGAACTCTGGAAGACCGACGGCACGGCGGCGGGGACCCGGATGGTGAAGGACATCTGGTCCGGAAGCGGGAGTTCCACCGTAACGGGCATGGTCCGTCTGGGCGGGCTTGTCTATTTCGACGCCTACGACGGGATCCACGGGTTCGAGCTCTGGAGGTCCGACGGCACGGCGGCGGGAACCCGGATGGTGAAGGACATCTACCCGGGCATCTTCAGTTCCAATCCGGGGCAACTGACCGCTCTCGGGGAGACCCTCTTCTTCTCCGCCTCCGACGGAGTCCACGGGTGGGAGCTCTGGAAGACCGACGGCACGGCGGCGGGGACCCGGATGGTGAAGGACCTCTGGCCCGGAGTCCACGGGGCCGCACCCTCGGACATGACGGCCTTCGATGGGCGGGTCTTCTTCAGCGCCTATGAGCCCCTCCACGGGAGGGAACTCTGGATGTCCGACGGCACGGCCGGCGGAACGGTCCTTGTGAAAGACATCCTTCCCGGCACGGGGTCTTCCCTCCCCTCGGAACTTACGCCCCAGTGGGACACTCTCTATTTCACCGCCGACGACGGGGTTCACGGGAGGGAACTCTGGAAGTCCGGTGGAAGGGGGGGAAACACCCTCCTCGTGCGGGACCTGCGACCCGGTCCCGGAGGGTCGGCGCCTTGGGACCTGACTCCCGTGGGGACGAGGTTCCTCTACTTCTCCGCCGACGACGGGAGCCACGGAGTCGAGCCCTGGAAGACCGACGGGACCTCCAAGGGGACGGCCCAACTGGGAGACATCAACCCCTCAGGGTCTTCCCATCCGGGCGGATTCACCCCCTCCTTCGGAAGGGTGATCTTCCGGGCCGACGACGGCCGGCACGGCATGGAGATCTGGGGGATCTACACGGGAGCCCAGGCCAGGATCTTCGGACCGGGGTGGGCCGGAGGGGCCGTTCCCCCCCTCTTGTCCGCTTCGGACCCCGTCCTGGGGGGATCCATGGAGGTCAGGCTCGCGGGCCTGGACCCGAACCGGGCCGGGATCCTTCTTTTCGGATTTCCTTCCAGCCCGGCATCCTTCGGGGGGGAAGCCCTCTTCTTCCTGGACAGGGGAAAGTTCTTTCTTCCCGTGGTATACGTCAAGGGAATGAAGATCCCGATCCCCAACGGACCGGGGCTCAACTGGGTCTCCCTGGCTGTCCAGGGCTTCGCCGCCCCTTCCAAGACCTCGCCCCTGGGCGTCGATTTCGCCGGCCCGGTCTACCTGTTCCTCTCCCATTGAGGCGGGAAGGGGCGGCCCCCTCCGCCGGGGGGGGCGCCCCGAAACCGCGGGGAGCGCGGCGGTTCAGCGTTTTCCGCCCAGGGAGACCAGGAACTCCGCGTTGTTTTCGGTTTTACGCATTTTTTCCACGAGGAGCTCCATGGCCTCGGCGGGGTTCATCTCGGAGAGAACCTTGCGCAGAACGTAGACGCGCCTGAGTTCCTCGGGGGAGAGGAGCAGGTCCTCTTTGCGGGTTCCCGAGCGGCTGATGTCGATGGCGGGCCAGATCCGGCGGTCCGCCAGGGCCCGGTCCAAGTGCAGCTCCATGTTCCCCGTGCCCTTGAACTCCTCGAAGATCACCTCGTCCATCCGGGAGCCCGTCTCGATCAGGGCCGTGGCGATGATCGTGAGGGAGCCTCCCTGCTCCACCTTCCTGGCCGCCCCGAAGAAACGCTTGGGCTTCTGGAGGGCCGAGGCGTCCACGCCGCCCGAGAGGATCCTGCCCGAGTGGGGGGCCTCGGTGTTGTAGGCCCGGGAGAGCCGGGTGATGGAATCGAGGAGGATCACGACGTCCTTGCCGTATTCCACCATCCGCTTGGCCTTCTCCAGGACCATCTCCGCCACCTGGATGTGCCGGGATGCCGGCTCGTCGAAGGTGGAGGAAACCACCTCCCTGCGCTCGGAGAGGATGGACCGCTTGAAGTCGGTGACCTCCTCGGGCCGCTCGTCGATGAGAAGGACGATCACGTATGCGTCGGGCTGGTTGGTCAGGATGGAGTTGGCCATCTTCTGGAGGATGATGGTCTTCCCCGTCCGGGGAGGCGCCACGATGAGCCCCCTCTGCCCCTTCCCCACGGGAGTGATCAGGTCCAGGATGCGCATCTCGATGTTGTCCCTGGTGGTCTCCATGAGGATGCGCTCGTTGGGGAAGATGGGGGTGAGCTCGTCGAAGGGAACCTTGTCGTAGATGGCCTCGGGAGCCTCGTAGTTGATGGCCTCCACCTTGAGGATGGCGAAGTACTTCTCCCCTTCCTTGGGCGGCCGGACCTGGCCCTGCACCACGTGGCCCGTTCTGAGGCCGAAGCGGCGGATCTGGGAGGGGGAGACGTAGATGTCGTCCGGGCCGGGAAGATAGTTGGCCTCGGGGGAGCGGAGGAAGCCGAATCCGTCGGGCAGGATCTCCAGGACTCCTTCGCCCCATGCCATGCCGGTCCGCTTCACCCGCTCCTTCATGATCCGGAAGATCAGGTCCTGCTTCTTCAGGCCGGAGACTTCGTGGATCTTCTCTTCCCGGGCCAGTTCCAGGAGCTCCTGGACGGTCATCTTCTGGAGGGCGCTGATCTGCTGCTCGCCCTTCTTGATCTCTTCGTACTTGGCGTTCAGGGCCTCCTCCTGGGGTGAGGGGCGGGATTCTTCCTCTTCCCTCCCTTCTTCCTCGAGGTCCTCCTCTTCCCCGTGGTCCTCCTCCCCTTCTTCCAGGTCCTCCTCCTCCAGGTCTTCCTCCCTGGGTTCTTCCTCCTCTTCAGGGTCCAGCCGGAACCCTTCGGGGACTTGTTCTTCCCGCTCTTCCTGGGACTTCTTCTTCCTGGGCATGGCTCAGCTCCGGTGCGATCTGTGGTCAGAATGGGTGAAACCGCAGGGAAGACTCCCTCCTCCCGTGGAAAGAGGGCCACGGTCCCCCCGGAAGGGGCGGGTTCGTGGCGTCTGGGGAGATGGGCAGGCGGAAGGCCCGGTCCTTTTCGGCGTAGGATTCAGGCCCGCCAGCACCCGAGGAGGTCGAGAATCTGCCTGCGAGTCTCTTCGAGGGTACCGCTATTCAAGAGGATATAGTCCGCCCTCCCCCTCTTTGTTTCCAGGGGCAACTGGGTTTTTTCCCTTCTCTTCCTCTCGCCGGGCTCCCAGCCCCTCTGAAGTGTCCGCCGCTCCCGTTCTTCCTCGGGGACCTCCAGGAAGACCAGGTGGTCGCATTCCCGGTCCAGCCCCGTCTCCAGGAGGAGGGGGACGTCCAGGATCACGATTCCTGGCTCGCGCCGGAGCTCCGCCAGGCGGCCCTCGAGCCAGGCCAGGACCTGGGGATGGACGAGGGACTCCAGGGTCCTCCTGGCCTCCTCGGACCGGAACACCTTGTCCGCCAGGACCTTGCGGTCGATCTTTCCCTCCGGGTCCAGAAGGCCCGGTCCCAGGAGTTCCTCCACCTTCCGGGCCACTTCGGGACGTTCCAGGACCTCCCGGGCCGCCTGGTCGGCGTCCAGGACCCGGGCGCCCTCTTCCTGGAAGAGGCGGGCCACGGTGCTCTTCCCCGAGCCCACTCCTCCCAAAAGCCCGATCACGAGGGCTCGGGAGGGGGCTTTCCGGGGCGGACGGCCGGTTCCTGGGTTCACTGGGCCTCCCTGGGGCGAAACTTCCGGGAACGGGCCCACTTTAGCTGAAAGACCGGCTTCTTTCCCGGGGGGACGGGCCAGATGTTCCTTGACCCCTCTCCCGGGAGGCGGCTAGACTCATCGTTCCGTGTCTTCCGTTTGCCCTTGGACCGGGGGGGTGCCAGGAGTGTGGCTCCGCCGGGGGCAGGTAACCAGATTGGGTCCCATGGGGCGGCGCTCCAGGGCCGTGAGATCAGGAGTTGCAGCATGATCAGGCGCTCGCGCGGGATTGCGCACATCAACATCATGTGGTTCATCGTGATGGTGATCCTTTTCCTGGGGGGTGTGGGCTTCGCCTATATCCAGATGCAGGAAGTGGCCCGCCTGACCGAGGAAAATATCCAGCTCCAGGGGAAGGCCCAGAAGGCGGAGCAGAAGCTCCAGGCGGCCTACGACCAGACCGTGAAGATCAGCGAACCCGTCGGGTTCAGGGCCAGCGGCCCCGGCGCCTTCACCCAGCCCGACCTGGTCCGCCAGAAGGTGAAGGAACTCCGGGACCTGGTGGGGGCCGGCCCCTCGGTGAAGACCCTCCAGGAGATCCTCCCCAAGATGGTCAACCTGATTGCGGCCCAGAAGAACCGGATCAAAGAGCTCGAGACGGCCGTGGCCGCCGCCGAGGCCGCCCGGGACAAGGCCCGCCAGGCCCGCCAGGCCGTGGAGCAGAAGTTGAACCAGGAGATCGCCCGGCTCCGGGCCGAGAAGACCGACATCGAGAGCAACCTGCGCAACCAGATCAAGACCAAGGACGACTCCGTGGCCTCCCTCCGGGCCGACGTCCGCAAGAAGAGCGCCGAATATGCCAAGGCCAAGGAAGCCTGGGCACAGGAACGGGCCAAGCTCAAGCAGGAGGCCGAGCAACTCCGGATCCGCAACGAGAGGGCCCGGGACAAGCTGGCCCTCATCGGGAACCCCGACAAGATCGACGGCAAGATCATCTCCACCTCCGTCGAGCTGAACCGGGCCTTCATCAACCTGGGCCGCAAGCAGATGGTCCGGCCGGGCATGACCTTCGAGGTCCTGGAGCCCCGGGGCAACACCTACGTCCACAAGGCCTGGGCCAAGGTCCTGACCGTGGACAACGAGACCTCCGAGGTGGCCATCCACGACCTGGTGGATCCCTACGATCCCGTGGCCAAGGGCGACGTGATCCGCAACCAGCTCTACGATCCGGACGTCCGGTTCAACTTCGTCCTTCTGGGCCGCTTCGTCGATCCCCTCACCAAGGGGACCATCAAGCGTATCCTCGAGGAGATGGGGAACACCGTGTCCGATCACGTGACAGCCGAGACGGACTACGTCATCCTGGGCAGGCAGCCCATCGGCGAGAACGCCACTCCTCTGGAACAGACCCCGGATTATGCCAAGGCGATGCAACTGAGCATCAACGTGGTGCCCCTCAAGAAGATCCGGCCCTACCTCCAGCTTTGACCGGCTCTTCTCTTTGAAGGACCGATCCCGGCCGTCCAAGCCGCCCCTGAGACCGGGGGATCGAGGCTGGACGGCCGGGCGCGTATGGGCCCTTGGTTTCCGCCCCGGAAGGGCGGGGAGCGGGAAGGACCATGGGGGACGAGGAGATCGAAGAGGAACGAAAACACATGAAGAAGATGACCCTGGCGCAGCACCTGGAGGAGCTGCGTTACAGGATCATCGTATCTCTCGTCGCCACGGTGCTGGGATCCACGGCCTTCCTGGTGAGCGGGTCCCTTCCCCTCAAGATCGCCATGAATCCCTATCTCCGTACCTGGTCCTGGCTGGCCGGGGACTGGATGGAGAAGCTGGAAGAGGGGCACAGGAAGGGCACCCTCCCGCCTTCCCAGGAGGAGGTCTACCAGTGGGTCTTCGGGAAGGAGGATCCCGGCACCAGGACCCGCAAGGGGGGGCACAGGGAGGAGATCCTGGCCGGCAAGGTGAGCGACGGGATCATGAAGGCCAAGGGCTTCCTCTACCCCCGCAGGCTCGCCCAGTTGGGGCCCATCGAGTACATCGTGGCCTGGATGAAGGTGGCCCTCATCTTCGGGTTGATCCTTGCCTCGCCCGTGGTCTTCCACCAGATGTGGAAGTTCGTCGGGGCGGGGCTCTACAAGAAGGAGAAACGGGTGGTGATGAGCTACCTCCCCTTCACGGTGGGGCTCTTCCTCGCCGGGGCGTCTTTCGCCTTCTTCTTCATGATCCCCTACGCCCTCTACTTCCTGGCCCGTTTCTCCGACCCCGAACTCGTGAACCAGACCTACACGATAAAAGCGTATTTCAGCTTCTTCTTCACCGTCACCCTGGCCATGTCCCTGGTCTTCCAGCTTCCCATCCTCATGCTGGGCGTGGCCAAGGTCGGGATCATGAGCGCCTCTTCCATGGCGAAGAAGCGCAAGGCCTTCATCCTGGGGGCCTTCATCTTCGGGGCCGTCATGACCCCGCCCGATCCCTTCACCCAGATCTTCATGGCCGTCCCCATCGTCCTGTTGTTCGAAATCGGCCTGTTCCTGGCAAGGCGCGTGGAGAAGAAGAGGAAAGAAGAACCGCAAGGAGCACCGGCATGAGAATCGGACTGGTCGGCTGGCCCGGTTCGGGGATGACCACCCTGTTCCGGGCCCTGGGGGGAAAGGCCCAGCCCGGTCACAAGGGAGGAACACGGGCGGAGTCCTGGCCCCTGGTGAGCGTGGATGTTCCCGATCCCCGCCTGGAGTGGCTCCGGGACCTCTGGAAACCCAAGAAGTTCACCCCCGCCAGGCTGGAGTTCGTCGACTTTCCCGGGATTCCCCCGGCCAGGGAGAAGGGCCGGGGAGAGTTGATGCACGCCCTCAGGGACACGGACGGACTGGTCCTCGTGGCCCGCGCCTTCCGCGATCCTTCCTATCCCTACGAGCGGCCCGAGCCGGACCCGGCGGGGGACCTGGCCTCCCTCAAGTCGGAGTTGCTCTTCGGAGACTATGCCGCCGTGGAGGCCCGGATCGAGAAACTCCGGGAGAGGCTCAAGAAGCCTTCCAAGACCAGGGAGGCCGAGGAGAAGGAACTCCGCCTCCTGGAGCGTTGCCTTCCCGTCCTCGAGGAGGGAAGGCCCCTGAGGGAAGTGGAGATGTCCGCCTCGGAGCGGGCCCTCCTCTCGGGATTCCGCTTCGCTTCGGAGAAACCCATGATCGAGATCGTCAACGTCTCCGAGGAGAGCCTGGGGGAGGACCTTCCGGCCAACGCCTGCTGCGCCCTCCTGGAGGCGGAGATCGCCGAGCTCTCACAGGAGGAGCGCCGGGCCTTCCTGAAGGACTACGGGATCGGCGAGCCCTTCCGGGACAGGCTCGTCCGGATGTGCTACGAGGCCCTGGGCCTCCGTTCCTTTTTCACCATGGGCGAGGACGAAGTCCGGGCCTGGACCATCCGGGCCGGCGACGATGCGGTCACGGCGGCGGGGAAGATCCACTCCGACCTGGCCAGGGGGTTCATCCGGGCAGAGGTGGCGGCCTGGGAGGACCTCCACGGGGCGGGCGGCGTCCGGGAAGCCAAGGCCCGGGGTGTCTTCCGGGTCGAGGGACGCGATTACGAGGTGAAGGACGGGGACATCTTGAACATCCGGTTCAGCGTCTGAGGAGGACCGCCTTGAGGGCCGAGATCCTGGCAGTGGGGGACGAACTTCTGTCGGGCGCCGTGACGGACACGAACTCCTCCTGGCTGGCGGCGGCCCTCCTGGAGGAGCGGGGGATTCCGGTCGAGAGGATCCAGGTGTGCGGCGACGGGGCGGAGGAGACCCGCCGGGCCCTGGAGGACTGCCTGGGCCGGAGCGACCTCCTCCTGGTCACGGGAGGTCTTGGCCCCACGGAGGACGACAGGGTGAGGAATGTCCTGGCCGCCCTGGCGGGGACGGAGCTGGAGACCGATCCTTCCGCCCTGGAACGCCTCCGGGAGGCCGTCCTGGCCAGGGGCGTGTCCTGGACGGAGTCCATGGCCCGCCAGGTCCGCGTCCCCCGGGGATTCCTTCCCCTGGAGAATCCCCTGGGCCAGGCTCTCGGGATCGAGGGAGAGGTCCTGGGTTGCAGGATCTTCGCCCTCCCCGGGGTCCCGGCGGAGATGAAGGCCATGTTCCGCCGGTCCGTCCTGCCCAGGATCCCTCCGGGAGGCGAGAGGGCCCTCCTGGTCCTCACCGCGGCGGGGGAGCCCGAGGCGGCCCTGGGGGAGCGGTTGAAGGAGCTGATGGCGCGGGAAGAGCCCCGCCTGGGGATCACCGCCGCCGAGGGGGTGGTCCGGATCCGGGTCCTGGCCCTGGGGCCCGGAGCCCGGGAGCGGGCCGAGGAGGCGGCCCGCCTGGCCAGGATCGCCCTGGGAGAGGCCTATGCCGGTGAGGGGGCTCTCACTCTGGGGGAGGTCGTGGTCCGGCGCCTCCAGGAGAGGGGCCTCACCCTGGCGGCGGCCGAATCCTGCACGGGTGGGCTCCTGGCCTCGACCCTGGTGGACGTGGCCGGTGCCTCCCGGGTCTTCCTCGGGGGCTTCGTGGCCTATGCCAACCAGGCCAAGGTGGACTGGGTCGGCGTTCCCCGGGAGGTCCTGGAGGCCGAAGGGGCCGTCTCGAAGGGGACGGCCCTGGCCCTGGCGGAAGGAGCGGCCCGGCGGGCCGGCGCGGACCTGGGAGTGGGGATCACGGGGATCGCCGGACCCGGGGGCTCCGTGCCCGGCAAGCCCGTCGGGACGGTACACCTGGCCTGGTCCTTCCGGGGGAGGGCCTTCCACCAGGTCTTTCGATTTCCCGGAGGGAGGCGGCCGGTCCGGGAGGGGGCTGTCCGGGCCGCCCTGTGGGGGATCCTGGACTTGCTCAAGGGAAGATCTCCGGGGAAGATCTGAAAACCATCTCTCCCGAGGGACGTTCCCGGGAGAACCTTTCTTACCCCGTGGTGTAACAGGGAGCACAGTGGGCGTTCCGCCCGGAGGTCCAGGTTCGAATCCTGGCGGGGTAACCAGTTTTTCCCGGACCGCCCCCCCATGCAGAAACTCCGAACCCTCTTTCAGCTGGCCTTCCTCCTTCTCCTGGCCCGCCTGGTCTTCGGCCTGGGCGGGAGCGACTTCGAGAAGTGGTGTCCTTTCGGCGGGGTGGAGAGCCTCTACCTCTTCTTCTTCGAAGGCACCTTCACCTGCTCTCTGGGCTCTTCCAACCTCTACTTCCTCCTGGCGATCCTGGTCCTGACCCTCCTCTCGAAGCGGGCTTTCTGCGGGTGGGTCTGCCCTCTCGGCGCTCTCGGGGAGTGGGCCGGCAAGGCGGGGGACAAGGTCCTTCCCGGGAAGCGCTGGTCCCCGCCGGAAGGGGCGGACCGGGTGCTCCGGGCCCTGAAGTATCCCATCCTCGCGGCGATCCTGTATTTCACCTGGACCGAAAAGGAACTCGTCTTCCGGGCCTTCGATCCCTATTACGCCCTTGCCAGCAAGGGCGGGGAGGACATCACCTTCTGGGCCTACGTGGTGCTGGGAGGACTCCTGGCGGGGGCCTTCTTCATGAAGCAGCCCTTCTGCCGTTACCTTTGTCCCCTGGCGGCCGTGCTGAATCCCTTCAGCAGGGCGGGCCTTTTCAGGATCGCCAGGTCCGATTCTCTCTGCATCCACTGCGGGCGGTGCGACCGGGCCTGCGACCAGGGGATTCCCGTCTCCGGCCTGGAGGAGGTGAAGGCCGCCCGTTGCAACCTGTGCCTGGAATGCGTCTCTTCCTGCCCCGTGGAGGGAACCCTCTTCCTCTCCACGCCCGGCGGGGGGAAGGAAGAGGCCCTCCGGGGGGAGGTCACGTCGTGAAGCGGCACGTTCCCTGGACCCTCGTACCCCTGCTCGTGGCCCTGGCCTTCGCCGGGGCCCTCCTGGCGGACCGGGCCTTCCGGATCCCCACCTTCGAGTGGGAGACCCGCGGAATCCCCCGGCCCGCCGAGGTGAAGACCGTGACCTTGAAGGTGGCGGGGCTCAAGTGCCGTCACTCCTCTCTCGGCATGAGGGACCTCCTCTTCGGCCGGAAGGATCCGGCCGCCGTGAAGGGATATCTCAAGGTCCGGATCTTTCCCGCCCCGGGGGCGGGGGAGATGGAGGTGACCTTCGACCCGTCAAAGACGAGTGTGAAGGAGATCGCCCGGGCGGTGAAGATGGACGAGAGGGGCCAGTATTCGAATTTCCGGGTTTTGCTGGAGGAGAAGCCCGACCTCTCCTCTCCCGAGGGGCTCCTCCACTCCCTGGCCAGGGCCCTGGATGGGAGGAACCAGGACCTCTTCCGGGCCTGCCACCTTGGGGGGAACACGGGGGGCGCCGATTTCCCGGCCCTCTGCCGGACTTGGCAGGAGCTCTTCCTGGAGGACCTGAAACCTCGAGGAAAGCCCGATCCCCAGGGGTGGGTGAAGATCCTGGGGGTGATCGGCGGTGAGGGGACGCCCCTGGACGACCTGGGGTGCACCATGACGAAGCTCCGGCTGGTTCGAACCTCCAAGGGATGGCTCGTGGCCCAAGCCGACTGGAAGGGCTTCGTCCTGTAGGAGGAGAGGGGCGGGAGGAATCCTCCCGCCTGGTCCGCCCCTGGGAGCCCTCTCTTCCCGTCCGCCCTCTACTTCACTGGGGGAAAGGCGAAGGCGGGATTGGACGACCTGGGATCCTCCCGGAAGGGCCCCTGGGGGGATTCCTCGCGGCCTGCGACGGCGACTCGGCCCGCCGGGGCCGGCGACTCTTTCCGCCGTCGGCCCCGGCCGGCGAGGGCCTCCCTACTTGTGGTCCTTTTCGCAGGAGCCCTCTTCCTTGTCGCAGCCTCCTTCTTTGCAGGAGCCGCCGGAACAGCCCGAGCAGCCGGCGCACTTGGAAGGCCTTCCTTCGACGGTGCTCTTGGCTTCGAGGGCCTTGGCAAGTTCGGGAGTTCCCTTCAGGGGAGCCAGGTCCGGATCCGCCAGGGCGTCCTTCTTGGCCCGGGCCAGGAGGGGCTTGGGGGTGAGCTGGAAGGAACGCTCCAGGTAACGGGCCGCCTTGGCCTTTTCTCCCAGGAGGGCCAGGGCGCAGGCCAGGTTGTAGCAGAGCCCCTGGGATTCGGCGTCTTCGGGGATCCCCGCCAGGAGTTCCTTGGCCTGGTCCTTCTTGCCGAGCCTGGCCGAGAGGACGGCCGCCAGGGCCCGGACTTCGGGATGGTTCCTCTTCTTGAGGAGAGTCATGTAGATGGAGAGGGCCTCCTTGTCCTTGCCCAGGTTGGAGAGGGTCTCACCCAGCTTGAGACCCCAGGCGAAGTCGCCGAACTTCTTCCAGGCCTTCTGATCCAGGGGAAGGGCGAACTGGGGAAGCTTGTTCAGGTTGTAGACCTTGTGGAGCCAGGCGACGGCGGCGGCCCACCTGGGGTGCTTCTCGTTCTTGGCGATCCTCTGGGTGGCGATGAGGCGGGCCGTCAGGGTCTTGAGCCTCAGGGCCAGCTTGTCCGAGGGATTCTTCTCGGCGGCCTGGCGGAAGCATTCGAGGGCGCCTTTGAAGTCGCCTTCGAGGAAGAGTTTCCTCCCCTGGGTCACCTGGGGGGATGCCTTGGGGCGGACGGCCTTCGCCTGGGCCCCCAAGGGGAGGGTCGAGGCCAGGAAGGCGAGGAAGATCGTTGCTGGGAGTCGCATGGGGCATTCTCCGTGAAAAAAAGGAGCAATAAGTCTACGAAAACGGCGCCTCCCTCCGGGGAAGGAGGAGGACACCAACCTACCTGAAGGGGTGGGGAAGGGCCATCCCCGGAGGCCGGGTTTCCGGGAGCCTTCGGGGCCGGGGAGGGTGAGCCGGGAAGGGCCGCCCTGCCCCTGGGGCCTCCCGCCTCACCGGGATTCCCCCTTCCGGAGCTCTTCCAGGGCCTTGCGCTGGAGGACTTCCATGGAGGGAGGTTCTTTCACGGCCCGGAGCGATTCGGCCCAGAGTTCTTCCAGGTCTCCCGGGGAGAAAGGGCTTCCCTTGCGAAGAAAGAGGGGAACCCGGGGATCGGGGCAGGGGACTTCCACCGAGAGGGGTCCCCGGAACTCCCTCCCCCTCCAGGCGTCCCTCCAGGTTCCAGGGGGAATCCAGACCTGCATGGACCTGGTCCCCTTTCTCCAGGGAATCGCCACGAGCAGGTCCGGGCCGAACAGGTATTCCTCGAAGCGTTGAAGGGCTTCCTTCCTTCGAGGCCAGAGCATGGCCAGGGGCCGGACCGGGGGAAGACCGGTGACCAGGGCCTCCAGGAATGTCGTCCGGAGATAGCCGATCATCCGCATTCTGAGGACGGCGTAGAACCTCCAGGCGGCGAGGGTCTTCACGTCGTAGGAGGGTTCTTTCGGCCAGTCCCAGGGGGCCCGGTCCCAGGTGGGACCGACTTCCATGACGGGGCAGAAGCAGGAGAAGGCGAGCCACCTCCGGACGGTCTCCCTGTCGAAGGGACCCCAGTATCCACCCGTGTCGGATCCCCAGAAGGGAAATCCCATGAAGGCCGCCCTCTGGACCGCCACCAGGGCGGCCCTGAGCCCCCAGGGTCCCCCCCGGATGTCACCCCCCCAGAAGATCCCATATTTCTGGCTCCCCGTGTATCCGGCCCTGGGCATGGCGAGGCCCCGGCCGGGAATCACCCGCTCCAGGAGGTCGTGGACGGCCTTCAGGTAGAGCCGGGGATAGTCGTTCCTGAGCTCCGTCAAAGGGCGTCCGTCGGCGGAGCGGAGCTTCATGGAATCCCGGAAGATCTCCTCCGAGCGGTCGAGCTTGAATCCAGTGACCCCGGCCTCCAGGAGGGGGCGCAGGCGATCGTGCCACCAGCCGACGGCGGCGGGATTCGTGAAGTCCAGGAGGGCGATCTTCCCCTTCTTCGCGGAGCACCCCGGAAGGAGGTAGTTCCTTTCCCGGGCGCTCCTCAGGGGATCCCCCGCCACCCAGGGGGCCAGCCAGAGCAGGAAGGCCATGCCCTTGCGCCTGAGCCAGGCGATCATCCTCTCCGGCTGGGGGAGCCTCTTCCTGTCGAACTGGAGGGAACCGTATCCCGCGAATCCCCGGGCCCAAGGCCGGTCCACCCAGTAGGCGGTGCAGGGAATTCCCAGGGCCTCCATCATGAGGACGTCCTCTACGACCCAGGTGTTGAAGGGAAGCTCGTTGGGAGTGCCGTCGAAGAACTTCTCCGGGTTCCTGTGCTCGTCCCTCCAGCGCCAGGGGCCCAGGGCCCAGTCGGGGGGAAGGAAGGGGGGGCCTTCCCTCAGGGTGAGGGCCTTCACGCACTCCCGGACCGAACCGGGGAGATGGAAGAGGACCTCCAGGTCCGGGCCGCCGAAGGAGAGGGTGAGCCTTTCTTTCCTGGAGGCTCCCAGGTCGAACCGGCCGGGCCAGGTCCCGGACACCAGGAGGGACCAGCCCCTGCTGGAGACCAGGAAGGGTTCGTAGATCCCGAGGGTGGGCCTGACCACCATGGGGACTTCCAGGCCCCTCAGGTCCAGGCCGCGGGAAACACCGGGCTTCCAGGAAAGGGCCTGGTTTCCCGGGATGGTGCGCTCCAGGAGACCGAAGAGGGCTTCGCCGGGTTTGAGGGCGAGGGCGATTCCCGCCTTCCGGGAAGGGGCCTTCCCGGGGATTTCCAGCCTGAGTCTCACAAGCTCCCGGCCTGTCCGGCACAGGGTGAGGCGGAACTCCTTCCCTCCTTCCAGGCGTCCCGCCAGGAGGAAGGTCTCCCCCCTCTTCTCCCAGGAGAGGCCTTCCTGGAGGATTCCTTGGGAAACGCCCTCCTTCCCCCGGGAATCGAGGAAGACCAGGGGGCCCGCCTCTCCCCCCAGGAGGAGGACCGAGTCCCTCCCACGGATCTCGATAGAGGGCCCCCCGGAGGTGCGGGGGTGGAAGGAGATCTCCTGTCCGGGAAGGGAAACCTGGGAAAAGAGAGAGAGCAGGAAAAGAAGGGTGCTCCGGAAATGTTCCATGGTGAGGACTCCTTTTTCGTCCCAGGATAGGATTTTCCCGGCGGGAATCCACGCTCCCCGGAGGAAGGGGGGCTTCCGCCGGGCCGAGGCCTCGTTTGCGGTTTACGGTTTTCGTTCGGGCCCCCCGGGAAAGGGGGGCCGGGGAGGCGGGATGGCGCTCCTGGAGATGAGACCCTTGGACCTCCCTCCCGGGAAAGGCCGGGTGGGTGGAGGTGGACCTTCCCCGCCGGGAGAGTTCCTCCCAAGCCCGGAAGGCATCCTCCTGTCGGCGGAGGACCTCCGGGGCCGCTCCTTTCCCCGTTCCAGGGCGGCCCGTCTCCTGGAGGAATACCAGGAGGAGCTGGGGGCCCCGGCGCCGGCCGTGGAGGCGGCCCGCCGCCTGGCCCGGGAAGATTCCCTGGTGGTCGTGGCGGGCCAGCAACCCCTTCCCGCCGGAGGGCCCCTCTACGTCCTCTACAAGGCCTGGACCGCCTTGGCCCTTGCCCGCAGGGCGGAGGCCCTCCTGGGCCGGCCTGTGATCCCCCTCTTCTGGAACGCCTCGGAGGACCACGACCTGGAGGAGATCGGCAGAGTCGGGGTCCCGGCTCCCCGGGGGGAGCGGGTTCTCTTCCGGGCGCCCCTGGAGAGATGGGCCGGCAGGCCCGCCTCGGGGATTCCGGGGGACCGGGAATGGCGGGAGGCGATCCTGGCCCTCCTGGAGGAGCTTCCTCCTTCCTTCCACCCCGGGGAGTTTCTCCCTGTCCTGGTTCCCCGGGAGGGTGAGGGCTGGTCCAGATGGGTTTCCAGGATTCTTTCGTCGATCCTGGGAAACCAGGGGCTGGTCCTCCTGGAGCCCCGCCTTTTGAGGCCCTTGGCCGTTCCCCTCTTCGCCCGGGTCCTGGAGGGATGGGAGGAGGTGCGGGACCTTCTCGACGCATCCCGCCTGGAGAAGGCCGCCGGGGGGGCAAAGGCCTCTTTCCCGCCCCTCGAGGGACCGCCCCTCTTCCTGGAGGAAGAGGGGATCCGGAGGAGGATCCTCTTCAAGGACGGAGGATTCCGGCTCAAGGGAAAGGAGGGGCGCTGGAGCCTGGACGAACTCCTGGCGAGACTTCGCGGGCGGCCCGGGGACTTCTCCTCCCACGCCGTCCTTCGCCCGGTGGTCCAGAACTCCCTCTTTCCCGTCCTGGCCCAGGTGGTGGGACCGGGCGAGATGTCCTACCTGGAGGAGATCCTCCGGTTCCACGCCTCACCCCTGGGTGCGGGCCGGCCCATGCCGCTCCTCTGGCCCAGGCTCTCGGCCGTCCTCCTGGATCCGGATCACAAGAAGACCATGGAGCGTTTCGGCCTGGAGGGGGAGGATCTCTTCCTCTCCCGTGAGGACCTGGCCCGAAAGGCTCTTCACGGGGGGGAGCGGGCCGCAGAGATCGCCTCGGCGAAGAGGACCCTCCTGGAGACCCTGGGGGGAACGGCCGGGAGGATCCTCCCCCTGGCACCCACGCTGGAGGCGCCTTTCCGGAAGGCCGCCGATCAGCTCACCCGGATCCTGGAGCGGCTCGAGAGGAAGGTGGCCGCCGCCGAGGAAGAGGCCCGGGGGTTCGGACCGGGGAAGATCGAAAGGCTCGCCCGCTGGGTCCGGCCCGGCGGAACGCCCCAGGAGCGGGCCTTCGCCTTCTTTCCTTTCCTTCCCCTCCTGGGGGAGGAGGGCCTGGCCGAGGTCCCTCGGAGACTGGATGTATTCGATTTCCGGCCGAGACTCCTCATGGTCGGAGCAGCGGCGGGGAGAGGTTGAAAGCAAGAGGGATGGAAACGATGGAGAAGAAACTGGACGTCCTCGCCTTGGGGGCCCACCCGGACGACGTCGAGATGACCTGCGGCGGGCTCCTCCTCAAGATGAAGGAAAAGGGATACCGCACCGGGGCCCTTCACCTCACGGCCGGCGAGATGGGCTCACGGGGGACCAGGGAGGACCGGGTCCGGGAGGCCCGTGAGGCAGCCCGGATCCTGGGGCTGGACCGCATGGAGATCCTGGGGCTCCCCGACGGAGGGCTCCGTCCGGGAGAGGCCGAGGTGGAAAAGGTGGCCCGGTTCCTCCTGGAGACCCGGCCCAGACTGGTGGTGGCGCCCTTCCCCAGGGATCCCCACCCGGACCACGGGGCGGCGGGAAGGATCGCCGCCGCCGCCGTCCACAAGGCCACCCTGGCGAGGTTCGCCTCCCCGGGGGAGCCCCACTTCACAGGTCAGCTCCTCTACGCCATGTGCCGGTGGATCTTCCGTCCCAACGTGATCGTGGACGTGACGGACCAGTTCGAGCGGAAGATGAAGGCCGTCCTGGCCTACCGCTCCCAGGTGGGTCCTCCCGCTCCGGGGGAGAGGGAGTCCCGCCTCTCCAGCCCCCTCTTCCTGCGTGCCTGGGAGGCGAGGCACCTGCATTACGGGGCGTGCATCGGCGTGCCCTACGGAGAACCGTATTATACGGAATACGCCGTTCCACTGGAGGATCCCGTGGCGGCCTTTCCCGTCCCCCAGCAGAGAAGGATCGCCGTGGAGTCCCTCACCTAGGAGGCCGAATGAAGATCGGCGTGGTCTGTTACCCCACCTACGGCGGAAGCGGGGTCCTGGCGACGGAACTCGGCGCCTCCCTGGCCTCCAGGGGACACGAGGTCCACTTCGTGAGCTACGAGCCGCCCTGCCGGCTCCAGGGCTTCGGCACGGGGGTCCGGCACCACGAGGTGCAGGTCAGCACCTATCCTCTTTTCAAGTATCCTCCCTATCTCCTCTCCCTGGCGGGGAAGATGGCCCAAGTGGCCGAGGTGGAGGGGCTGGACCTCTTCCACGTCCACTACGCACTGCCCCACACGATCTCCGCCTGCATCGCCCGTTCCGTGATGGAACGCCGGGAGATGCCCATCCTCACCACCCTGCACGGAACGGACATAACCCTCGTGGGCGCCCAGCCCGTCTTCCTCCCCATGGTGCGTTTCGCCCTGAAGGATTCCGACGGGGTCACAGCCGTGAGCAGGAGCCTGGCCGAGGAGACCAGGAAGACCTTCCGCTACGAGGGGGAGATCCGGGTGATTCCCAACTTCGTCGATCCCGCCAGGTTCCGTCCCGGGGCGGGGGAAGGGCTGGAAGAAGATCTGGCCGGGCCGGGCGAGGGCGTCCTTGTCCACGTCTCGAATTTCCGCCCCGTGAAAAACACCGTCGAGGTGATCCGGATCTTCGCCGGGGTCAACCGGGAGGTCCCCTCACGGTTGCTCATGGTGGGGGACGGCCCCGACCTTCCCTTCTGCCGGGACGAGGCGGAAAGGCTCGGCGTGGCCCGCAGGGTCCGCTTCCTGGCGGAGACTCCCCAGGTGGAGCGCTACCTGGCAAGGGGGGATCTCTTCCTCCTACCCTCCTGGAAGGAGTCCTTCGGCCTCACGGCCCTGGAGGCCCTCGCTTCGGGGGTCCCCGTCGTGGCGAGCCGTGTGGGGGGGCTTCCCGAAGTGGTCCGTCATGGAGAGACGGGTTTCCTCCTGGAGCCCGGCGACAGGGAGGGGATGGTGGGGGCCTGCCTGGAACTCCTCCGGGACGGGGAGAAGCGCCGGGACTTCGGGGAGAGGGCCCGCCGGGACGTCCTGGAACGGTTCCACCCGGACCGGATCGTTCCCATGTACGAGGAGGTCTACCTGGAGTTGCTCCAGGGGCGCAGGCCCTAGGTCAGGGAATGCCGTGTTTTTTCTTGTATTCCCCCCAGTGTTTCTTGAGGTGGAGGAAGGACTCGAAGTCGGGCTGCAGGTAGAAGGGGTTGGTCTCCCGTTCACGGGCCAGGGTCGAGGAAGGGGAGAGTCCCACGTCGTGGCCGGGCCAGACCCGGGTCTCGCCGGGAAGGCGCCCCAGGACCCGGTGGAGACTCTCGTATTCCCTTCGGGCTCCCTCGCCGAAGTCCGTTCCTCCCACTTTGCCGACGAAGAGGGTGTCTCCCGTGAAGAGGTCGCCTTCCCAGAGGAAACACAGGCTGTCCTCGGTGTGCCCCGGCGTATGGAGGACCAGGATCTCCGAGGAGCCCAGGGGAATCTTGTCCCCATGTTCCAGGGGACGGTCCTTGCGGACGGGGCAAGAGGAGTGGGCCGCGACCAGGGCGCCCGTGCGGCGGCGGAGTTCCTCGTTTCCGCCGGTATGGTCGTGGTGGCCGTGGGTGTTGAGGATCCAGAGGATCTCCACGCCCTCCTCCTCTGCGGCGGCGAGGACGGCCTCGGGGTCCAGGGGGTCCACGACGGCGGCTTCCCCGCCGTCGGCGAGGAGGTAGGAGAAGTTCCTGTCCCCTCCAGCGGGGACCTGGCGGAGGAGATGCTTCACGGTCATTCCTTTCGCTGGTTTCCTGCCCGGCGGGCCAGGAGGATCATTCGCGGCGAGTCTTCCCCGAAGGAGGCCCCCCGGAAATCGCCGTAGACGGCCTCCACGGGGAGCCCCCGTGAGGCCATGAGGTCCATCATCTCGTCGAGCGGATACAGGCGGACCGACTCGGTGTAGGTGATCGATCCCTTCCCGCCGGGGGAGATGATTTCCACCCTCTTCCTCACCCTGGGCGGATTCTCTTCGATCCACCGGGTCTCCACGATCACCGTCTCCCCCGAAGTCCTCCTGGAGCGGGGAACCAGGTCCGCCCTGACCCGGGAGGGGTTCAGGTAGTCCAGGAAGAAACCTCCCCCCGGGGGAAGGAGACGGGCCACTTCCTCCAGGACCCGGGCGTTCTCCCTGTCCTCCCGGAAATACCCGAAGGTGGTGAAGAAGGAAAGGACGCCCCGGAAGGGGCCCCGGAAAGGGAGGTGCCGCATATCGCCCCTTGCCACGGGACCCCTCTTCCGGGCCTGGGCCAGGAGCTCCGGGGAGAGGTCCACTCCCAGGGCGGCGGCTCCGAGGTTCCTCAAGGCTTCCAGGTGGAAACCCGGACCGCAACAGAGGTCCAGGACTCTCGCCCCGGGCCCCAAGTCCAGGACCTCCAGGGCGAAGCGGGCCTCCGAGGCGGCGGCCTCGGGTGTCCGGCGGGGGTAGACCGAGAGGTAGGCCGAACCGAAGGCCCGGGCGTACCATGGCGCGGCGGGGGGAGTTTCCTTCATGGGTCCGATCTTACCAGGCCTGTTGCGATTTCCCTGGGGGCCGGGCAAGATGGTCCGCCTGGGAGAGAGCTACCCGGTGGTGTAATCGGCAGCACAGGAGGTTTTGGTCCTCCTTGTCCAGGTTCGAGTCCTGGCCGGGTAGCCACCTCTTCTTCGGGGATTCCGGGCCTTCTCCTCAGCCGAGCTTCGCCTTCAGGAGGGCCAGGAACGACGGGGGATCGATGGGCTTCTGCAGCACCCCCGAGAGGCCCAACTCCTGGTAGTCCACGCTCTGGCTGAGTGTGTTTCCCACGGAGCTGAGCATGATGACCGGCACGTCCCTGTTCAGGAGTTTGATCTCCTTCACCAGGTTCTTTCCGGCATCCACCTCTTCCATCATGAGGTCCACAAGGACCAGGTCGGGGTTGGTGCTCTTGAAGACTTCCAGCCCCTCCTCGGCGCTCCGGGCCTCCTCCATGACGTAGCCGTTGGCCTCGAGGACGGTCCGGGTCGTGAGCAGGATGTCCGGGTCGTCGTCGACGCATAGAATCACGTATTTGCCGTCTTTCATCGTTTCTCTCCCGTGAAGGTCTGGAAGGCTCCCCCCTTCCCCGGGCCGCGCCCGCCCTCCAGGAAGGGGAGGAGGAAGCTGAGAGCCTCCTCCAGGTTCCGCTCCGCCTTTGGTGACAACTCTTCCTTGAACATCTCGAAATCATATCCCCGGATTCCCAGGACCCACGTCCTGGGCCGGACGTCGAAGAGCTCTACCGCAAGGGCCACCAGGCTCCCCGGGCGGAAGTGGTGGGTCGTGAAGGTCTCCTCGCCGGGCTCCGCCTCCTGGGGGCGGAAGAAGAAGGGTTCCGGCCCGTCGACCGAGGCGTCGGCGAAGATCACCTCGTCCCGCCCGGCCATCTCCAGGACGTCCTCCACGGCGAGCTGGAAGCCCGTCTCCACCTGGACGCCGGGAAGATTCCTGGCGGCGACGGCCCGGGCGAGGGCCGGGCCCAGGCCGTCGTCGCCCCTTGCGGGGTTTCCGTAACCGATGAGGAGGATCTTTTTCTCTTCCTGGGTCACCCCCGGATTCTCCTGTCCAGGACCTCTCCCGAGCCGTTCCGGACCTCCACGACCAGGGGCATGCGTCCCAGGGCGTGGGTGGCGCAGGAGAGGCAGGGATCGTAGGCCCGTATAGCCACCTCCACCCGGTTCAGGAGTCCTTCGGAGATCTCGTCCCTTCCCTCGATGAAATCCTTGGCGACCTTGGTGATGGCCCTGTTCATGGGCTCGTTGTTCTGGGTCGTGGAGACGATCAGGTTGGCCATGGTCACCAGGCCTTCGTCGTTCACCTTGTAGTGGTGGAAGAGGGTACCCCTGGGGGCCTCGATCACGGCCATGGCCTCCTTGCGGGGCTCTCCCTTCACGACGAGATCCGTTCCCTGGAGGTCCGGGTCGTGGAGGAGTTCCTTGATCTTCTCGGCGGAGTGAAGGGTCTCGATCATCCGGGCCCAGTGGTAGGCCATGGTGATGTTGTTGGGTTTTCCGCCCGTGAGGGCCATGAATTCCTGGCGTTCCTTCTCGGCCAGGGGGGTGTCGATGAAGTCGCAGGTGTTGATCCTGGCGAGGGGCCCCACCCTGTACCAGCCCTTCTCCGGTCCCAGGCTCTTGATGAAGGGAAACTTCATGTAGGACCAGTCCCGGACCTCTTCGGCGATGAACTCGAGGTAACGTTGGACCGGAATATGGTCGAAGATCTTGTTTCCCTCGGCGTCCACGGCCCTGAGGCCTCCGTCGTAGAGGTCGAGGGCGCCGTCCTCCCTGACGATGGCCAGGTGGTTCGATGGGAAGGAACCGAATTCCTTCAGCTCCTCCAGGTGGTCCTCGGTGTATTTCCTGGCCAGGTCCACGGCGGCCTTGGCCCACCGGATCATCTGGTCGATGTCCCCGAGGAGGTGGTCCCTCTCTTCGATGGAGAGGTTCTTGTTGATCCCGCCGGGAATGGCGCCCGTGCCGTGGATCTTCTTGCCCGCCGTGGCCTTGATCACTTCCTGGCCGTACTTGCGCATCATCACGCCCTGGACGGCCAGGTCCTTGTGCCTGCGGGCCACGCCGATGATGTTCCGGACGGCCGGATCCGCGTCGAAGCCGAAGAGCAGGTCCGGCGAGGCCAGGTGGAAGAAGTGGAGGGAGTGGGACTGGAACATCTGCCCGTAGTGCATGAGGCGCCGCATCTTCTCACCCGTTGGGGTGAGCTTCTCGCCGCCCACGATCCAGTCCGTCGCCTTGGCGGCGCAGAGGTGGTGGCTCACGGGGCAGATCCCGCAGAGGCGCTGGACCATGACGGGGACCTCCCAGTAGGGGCGTCCCTGGACGAACCTCTCGAAGCCGCGGAACTCCACGATGTGCATCCTGGCCTGGGTCACCTTCTTCTTCTCGTCCATGAGGATGGTGACCTTGCCGTGTCCCTCGATCCTGGTGACCGGGTGGATGGCGATACGCTTGATGGATTTTTCCTGGGCCATATTTCTCGATACTCCCTCGCCCTGGGGGCGGTTCTCAGTCGTACTTGATGAGCTCGTAGGGGAGCTCCAGGGGCTTGTTCTGGAGGAGGGCCGTCACGGCCTGCCAGATGGCGTCCGCCGGCGGCGGGCAACCGGGAAGGTGGTAGTCGATCTTGACCACCTCGTGGCAGGGGTAGACCCTGTCCAGGAGAAGGGGGATCTCCGGGTCCGAGGGGATTCGCTTGGAGGGATTGTAGACCGTGGGGCCCTCGAGGAAGGCCTCCTCGAGGCACTCCTCGAGGGGGATTCCGTTCCTCATGGCCGGGACGCCCCCCATGATGGCGCAGTCCCCGAGCGAAATCAGGATGTCGCAGTGCTTCCGGAAGTCCAGGAGGACCCTGACGTTGTCCTCGTTGGCGCATCCCCCCTCAACGAGGCCGATGGCGCACCGCGAGGTGAATTCCTTGAAGTCGTCGATGGGGGACTTGTCGAACTCGACCAACTCGATCAGATCGAGGATCCGCTCGTCGATGTCCAGGATGGACATGTGGCAACCGAAGCAACCAGCAAGCGAAGTCGTTGCGACCCTGGGCTTTTTCATCCTTGCCGTTCTCCTTTTCTCATCCCCGCGGGGCTCCGCCCTTTTCTTCGATCTCCGAACCGATGGGTTTCTTGTCGAAGGCCCTCTTGCCCACGGGGACCATGTAGGCCTCCCCCTTCCTCAGGATGGCGCCCACGGGGCAGATGTCCACGGCCTTGTCGGCCGAGGAGAGGTTGGTCTCGGCCAGCCGGCCCGAGGAGTTCACGGCGACCTTCCTCTCTGGGCCCCGGCCGGTGAAATCGAAGACGTGTTTTCCGTCCACGTCCCGGGAGGCCCGGACGCACCGCCCGCAGAGGATGCAGCGGTTGCGGTCGATGAAGACCTCGGGGTGCGAGGCGTCCACCTCCCTCTTGGGGAAGATGTAGGGGAAGCGGGGAGCCGTAATCCCAAGCCTGTAGGCCATGGCCTGGAGTTCGCAGTTTCCGCTCTTTTCGCAGACCATGCAGAAGTGGTTCCCCTCCACGAAGAGCATCTCCACCAGGGCCTTGCGGTATTCCCTGATCCTCTCGGTCCCGCTCTCCACGATCATGCCCTCGGCGATGGGCGTGGTGCAGGAGGCCACGGTCCTTCCGTTGGCCATGACCGTGCAGACGCGACAGCTTCCGAAGGGCTTCAGCTCAGGGTGGTAACAGAGGTGGGGGATGTAGACCCCGGCTTCCAGGGCGGCTTCCAGGATGGTCTGTCCCTCCCTGCCCAGGATTTCCTTTCCGTCGATGATGAAGGTGATGGACTTGGTCATGCTTCGTCCTCCAGGTGGACCGCTTTCCTGCCGGTGATCCTTTCCGCTTGGGCCAAGGCGCCCGAGAGGTCGAAGGTGGGCCTCTCCGGGGTTTCTCCGGCCTTTTCGCGGCTCCGGTAGAGCTCGGGGAACCCCTCCAGGGTGGAGAGGACCGGGTTGGGGGAGGTCTGGCCCAGGCCGCACCTGGCCGTGGCCTTGATGGTCTCCCCAAGGTTCTTCAAATAATCCGCGTCACCGGGTTCGGCGCGGCCGGCCCGGATCTCGGAGATCTTCTTCTTGAGAAGGACGTTTCCCACCCTGCAGGGCGTGCAGAATCCGCAGCTCTCCTCGATGAAGAAGTCCAGGAAGTTCTCCACGATCTCCAGGAGGTCCCGCGAGGGGCCGAAGACCATGATGGATCCGCCCGTGGCCAGGTCGTCGTAGCAGATCTTCCTGTCGAACTCGGCGGGGGGCACCATCCTCCCCGAGGCCCCTCCGACCTGGACGGCCGAAGCGTCCTCGCCTCCCGCTTCCTTGAGGAGCTCCTTCAGGGTGATCCCGAAGGGGACCTCGTAGACGCCGGGAGCCTTGATGTCCCCCGAGATGCTCAGGACTTTCGTTCCCGTGCTCTGGGGTGTTCCCATCTCGGCGAACCAGCCGGGACCCTTCTCCAGGATCCGGGCCACCTTGCAGAAGGTCTCCACGTTGTTCACCGTCGTGGGGGCTCCGAGGTAGCCCTCCTGGGCCGGGAAGGGGGGGCGGTTCCGGGGATCGCCCCTTCGGCCTTCCAGGGAGTTGATCAGGGCCGTCTCCTCGCCGCAGATGTAGGCCCCGGCCCCCACGTAGACCCGGATATCGAAGTGGAAGTCCTCCTTGCCGAGGATGTTCCTGCCGAGAAGGCCGGCCTTCCGCCTTTCTTCCAGCACCTGGTTCAGGAAGGGAACCAGGTAGGAGTATTCGCCACGCAGGTAGAGGATCCCCTGGTCGGCCCCGATCGCCCAGCCCCCGATGGTCATCCCCTCGAAGACCATGTGGGCCTGCTCGGTGAGGATCACCCTGTCCTTGAAGGTGCCGGGCTCCCCTTCGTCGGCGTTGCAGACGACGAACTTCCTGTATCCCTTGGCGGACCGGGTGAACTCCCACTTGAGGCCCGTGGGGAAGCCCGCCCCCCCCCTTCCCCTGAGACGGGAGGTCTTGATGTCCCGGATGACTTCCGCCGGATGCATGGAAAGGGCCGCCCTGAGGGCCTTTCCGGGCTCGAAGGGGGAGAAGACCACGGGGCCGGCCTTGCGGATGTTGTTCACCACCATGGCCCGCACCAGGGGGTGGGCGTTGTTTCCGTCACCCAGCTTGGTGACCAGTTTCCTCGGGTCCGGATCCTGCTTGAGGGCCTGGACGATCTCCTTGACCTTGTCCGTGGAGAGCCAGGGGACCAGGGTGCCGTTGACCAGGGCCGCCGGGGCCTGGTCGCACATCCCCATGCAGTTGGTCCTTTCCAGGGTGATCTTGCCGTCGGGAGTCGTCCCGCCCACGGGGATGCCCAATTCCTCGGAAAAGGCCTTGGCGATCCGGTCCATTCCGTGCATCTCGTCGATGCAGCCCTTGCAAAGGCGGATCACCGCTTTCCCCTGGGGCTTCTCCGAGAGGAAGGCGTAGAAGGAGACCAGGGACGCCACTTCCACCCGCTGGACGTGGAACTCCCGGGCCAGGATCTCCTGGGCCTCGGGGCTCACGCAGCCGAATTCGTCCTGGACCATGCGGAGCACTTCCAGGAGGCGGGTCCGGTCGTGGGCGACCTGGCTGGAAAATTTCTTGATCGCCAGTTCTAGATTTTTGCTCATGGATCGTTCCGCCCTCGTTCCTGGGCCGCTCCAAGGGGGCGCGGCCTCATATTCCGCCCGTGTATTGAGTCTGCCGGGTTTCGTTCCTCAACAACCTTCCGGGAAGGGGAATTTCTCTTTTCACGCCCCTCTTTCCATGGATCTTGCGGGATTCGGCCGGAGAATCCAAGGGTAAGGCGCTTGTTCGGCCTGCGGCAGGGTGCGCTCTTTCGGGTCCTCGAAGAATCCCGGGTTCTATCCGGGACGGTTCGGGAAATGGTCAGGACTGCCGGGTTTGAAAAATCGGGGGAAAAGTTCTAGGAAAGGGGCCTGGTCGGCGGAGGCGCAGGGGCGGGGTGCGGGAGGGACCGAGGATCGGATGTCCAGACGTTCCAGTTCGGCGGGCCCGGCGGGGGGCCTGTTTTCCATGCCGGGAGGACCGGGCCTTCTCCTCCTCCTTTCGTCGGTTCTCTTTTGCGGGCCCCTCCGGTCCGGAACGGGTCCTTCCGGGGATCGGGGCTACTTCACCCCTCTTCTCGTGGGGGGCCCGGCCGGGGTGGAGGTCGTGTGGGTCAGGAAGGCCCTCAAGGAGGTTCCAGCCTTCCTCCAGGTGCGGTGGGCCGGGGGCGTGCTCCCTCCGAAGCCCGCCGGGAAGGGAGCCGTCCTCAGGGTTCCCCTGCCGGCCCTGGAGGGAAAGGGGCCTTTCGCCTACCGTTTCACCTGGAAAGGAGGGGCGACCCCCTGGTACTCCTTCCGGCCCCTTCCCGGGAAGGGCGCCGCCGGGGTCCGCCTGGCGGCCTACGGGGATTCCCGGAGCAACCCCAAGGTGCACCGGGCCCTGGCGGAACTCATGAAGGCCCGGAAACCCGACCTGGTCCTGAACACAGGGGACCTGGTGGGCTCGGGGCCCCTCTGGTCCCAATGGGAGCGCTCCTACTTGAAGCCCCTGGCCGTCCTGGGATCCCACGTTCCGATATTTACGGTCATCGGAAACCATGAGCGGGAGGCCCGGGCCTACTACGAGCTCTGCTCCAGGAGCGGCCCCGAGAAGGCCTGGTGGTCGGCCGACGTGGGGCCCCTCCACCTGGTGGGGCTCGACTCCAACGTTCCCTTGGAGCCGGGGAGTCCCCAGCGGAAGTGGCTCGAGGACGACCTCCGCCGGGCCGCCGGGACGGCATCCTGGAAGATCCTCCTCCTTCACCATCCCTTCTTCACCTCGGCGCCGGGGCGGAGGCCCTCGGCCCGGGTTCGGTCCCTCCTGCCCCTGCTCCTGGAGAGAGGGGTCTCCCTGGTCTTCGAAGGGCACGACCACCACTACATGCGTACCTTTCCCGTGGTCATGGCTCTGGAGGAGAGGACCGCTCCGGGCCTGGTCTGCGTCACCACCGGAGGCGGAGGGGCCCACTTGTATCCTCAGAAACGGATGCCCTTCGCGGCCAAGGAGGTCATGGCCTGGCACTACGTCCTCCTGGACGCCGACCCGGAGAGCTTGTCCGGGAAGGTCTACGACTGGGAGGGGAAGCTCCTCGACCGCTGGAAGATCACCAGGAAGTCCGGAATGGAAGGCCCCCGCTACTGGGTGGGGGGCGAGGCCCTGGCAGAGGCCGTGCGGGCCGGGCTGGACCGCCTGGGCCCCCTCCTCCTGTCGTCCCCCTTTCCTGGGAAGATCCTCCTCCCGGTGGTCCTTCCCGGGAGTCCCCCGCCTCCCGCGGGGATGACCCTCTTCCTGGAGGGCAGGCCCACCCAGTGGCGGTTCTCCACGGCCGCCTCCCCCCGGGCCGGAAAGGCCTGGAACTGGACCTTGGCCTTCCTGGGCGGGGGTCTCCCCAGGGCCTTTCCCTGGCCCAGGGTGGTCCTGGACCTGGGGGTTCCGGGGCTGGCCGGGAGGATCCAGCCCATGGGGTGGATCCCCCTGTGGAAACCCCGGGGGCCCTGGGGCGTGGCCCAGGGAAGGACGGGGAAGGCCCTTCCCGTCTCCCTGCTGGACCAGGCCGGCCGGCCGGCGGCCCGGGGGTTCCTGTCCGTCGCCCTGAAAGGCTCCCACCTGGATGTGCGTTTCTTCTCTCCCCTGGGAAAGACCAAGACCTCCAAGGCCCGGCCGGCCTCCCTGGCCCAGTGGGCCTCCGGAACCAGGGCGGAGTGCCTGGCCCTCCACCTTTGCGGTCCCGGGGGAAAGGCCCTCCAGTCCTTCCAGGTGACCAGGAGTTACCGTTCCTTCCTCCTGGGCGGGCCTTCGGGGATTGCACCGGGAAAGGCCTGGAGTGTGAAGGTCCTTCCAGGGAGGGATGGGAAGGGCTGGGGCGCCTCCTGGGAGATCGATCTCCCCGGCCGGGGGCTACCCCTGCCGGCCGGGGGGCTCCGGTTCCAGGTCTCCCACTTTCTTACGGTCTTCGGCATTCGGGTTTCTTCGGGGCCCCTGAAGTCGGACAGGGAGCCTTGGCCGGCGGCCATGCGCCCCCTCTCCTCGGCGGGAGCCCGGTAGAGCAGAGGGAGGCCCAGCCTTCCGGAAAGGAGGGCCCATGGCCCGGTTGAGGGATGTCCTTTCCAGGACCAGGGTGGTGGCTCTTCCGGCGGATTCCCCCCCCGTGGGCAGGACCGCCGCCGGGGAGCTCCTGGAGGAACTCTGCCCGGGAGCGGTGATCCGGGAAGGGCCCGTCCGGCCCGGCCCCGGGGTCCTGCTCCTCCTCCCGGAGGATCCCTCCGCCGCCGGGGTGAGGGGAGCTTCCTTCCGTCCCGGCCGTGAGGGGGGCTGGGTCCTGGCGGCCTCCCGCCCCTCCTTCTTCTATGCGGCCTCTCGTGTCCTCGCGGAAGAATGGGCCGAGAAGGATGAGGGGGTGGCCGGGGAAGGGTTCCGGCTGGAGCGGCCCTTCCGGGCGGCCAGGCCCGTCTTCGATCTCTTCCTGGCCCAATACTACCGGGACGCCCGGGGGTGGGACCGGGAAGAGCTCGTTCGGGCGGCGGCCCGGGCGGGTTTCACCCACCTGGAGGTGAACGGCCTGGCGGGGGAGCCCGCCGAGAAGGGAGAGCCCGGCGAGGTCCTCCACCGCTTCTACACCTATTGCCCGGCCCTGGACCAGTTCGCCGAGAGCCCTTTGAACCGGGGAACCTACCCCCGGGCCTACCTGGAGGCGAACATGGGCCGCCTCCTGGAGAACGCGGCCCTCGCGGAGAAATACGGTCTCACGCCCGCCCTGCTCTGCTTCGAGCCCAGGTCGGTCCCGGAATCCCTTCTTGCGAAATATCCGACCCTGCGGGGGTGCCGGGTGGATCATCCTTTCCGGAGTTTCCGGCCCAGGTTCAACCTCACCACGGCCCATCCGGCGGTCCTGGAGCACTACGCCGCCCTCCTCGAGGCGGTCATGGAGAGGGTGCCCGGCCTGGGCCTCCTCGAGATCTGGTCCAACGATTCGGGGGCGGCCTTCGAACACACGGCCTCCCTCTACGCCGGCAGGAACGGCGGGGCCTACCTGATCCGGGAGTGGAGGACCCACGAAGAGATCGCCCGTGCCGCGGCGGGAAACATCCTCCGTTTCATGAAGACCCTGCGGGATGCGGGGAGGAGGGTGAACCCGGATTTCCGGGTGGTGTTGAGGGTGGAGCCCTTCGAAGTCGAGCGTCCCTTCCTGGAGGAGGGCCTGGAGGAGGGCTTGGAACTGAGCGCCCCTTCCGCCCTCGGCCGGGGATGGGAGATCCCATATGCCCATCCGGAATACGAGGACGTCCGCTCCGTGGGATGCACCCTGTGGCACACCGGCTTCGATCCGGCCGAGGCCCGGGCGGTCCGGGCCCTCGAGGAAAGGGGCTCGGGTTTCCACTTCCTCCAGGCCGCCGGACTCTTCGGGAACCTGGAACCCCTCGTGGGAATCCCCTTTCCCCGCCTTCTCTGGGAGAAGCTGGAGAGGATGGCCCGGGCGGAAGCGGGGAAGGCCGCTTTCCTGGGAGGGCTCACTCCTCCCTCCCTGGCTCCCTTCGACGTGAACCGGGAGGTCTTGCGGGCCTTCCTGGCGGGAGGGTCCCCCCGCCTGGAAGAGACCCTCGGGAGGGCTTCCAGGAAGTGGGCCGGCCGGGATGGTGCCTCCCTCCTTGTGGATGCCTGGCTCGGGACGGACCGGGTCCTGCGGGCCTTTCCCGTTCCCGTCCAGCTCTACGCCATGTACGGGTTCGTCTGGTACCGCCTGTGGACCAGGCCCCTCGTCCCGGACATCGAGGCCCTCCCCGAGGAGGAGAGGGCCTACTACGAAAAGGAGATGCTCACTACGCCGCACAACCCCAACCGGGTGGACCTGGCCAGGGACGTGCTCTTCGTCCTGGCCGGGAAGGAAGGGGCGAGAAAGGCGGTGGAGCGGATGGACAGGGGGGTCTTCCCCGCCCTGGAGGAGGTCCGGCGGCTCCTGGAGGGGGCGCCGGGAGAGGAGGTCTTCCGGGACCTGGGGGAGCGGCTCGAGGCCTTGGAGTGCTGGCTGGAGACCCAGAGGAACGTGGCGGCCTGGATCGCCGGGGTGAAGGGGTACTTGGAGGAGAAGGACAGGGTGGCGAGGGAGGAGGCCCGGGCCCTCTTGCGGGATGCTGTGGTCCGGGAGAGGGAGAACGCCCGCCGCCTCCTGGATCTCTGGGAGGGTAGGAGCGTGGAGTTCATGGTGGTCTCCCAAGGAAGGGGAAACACCTTTCTCCACGGGGAGGATTTCGGGGAGCACCTGAAGAGGAAGATCGCCCTCATGGAGGGGCGGGAGGAGGACGAACCCCGGATCGATCCGGAGTTCCTCTGGCGCCTCCCGGACCTGGAGAGCTGGTGAGGCCCGGCCGGTGCGCCGCGGGGGCCCGCCTCCCCGAGGGGTGAAACGAGGTTTGTAGGGGCCCCTCCTCCCTGGGTGGGAGGGGGCGGACCTTCCGAAAGAAAGAAAGCGGGCCCGCGCCTTCCGGCGCGGGCCCGCGTGATCGCCCTGGGAAGGGGGGACCCGGCGTGGGTCCGGCCCCTTCGTGGTGCTCTCAGGCGTTCTCGGCGATCCACTTCATGCTCACCGACTTGGGCCGGGTGATGGGGGAGCCCACGGCCCGGTTCCAGATCAGCTGGGCCAGCATGCCCATGGCCCTGGATACGCTGAAGAGGACGGTGTAGTAGGGGAACTCGGTGAGGCCGTAGTGGTAGAGGAGGGCCCCCGAGCCGGCGTCCACGTTGGGCCAGGGGTTGGCGATGGGGGCCTTTCCGGCCTTGACCCTCTCCTCGGAGAAGGCCTTGAGGACGTTGGGAACCACGTCGTAGACGCGGGCAACCGTCTGGAAGACCGGGTCCTCGGTGAGGTGCTTCTTGCCGAACTTGAGGAAGCCGGCGAACCGGGGATCGGTTACGCGCAGAACCGCGTGGCCGTAACCGGGGATGACCTTTCCGGAGCGCAGGGTCTCGAAGGCGTACTCCTCGATCTGCTTCTCCGAAGGGGTGCCGCCGAACTTCTCCATGGTCTCCAGGATCCACTTGAGGCATTCCTGGTTGGCCAGGCCGTGGAGCGGGCCGGCAAGGCCGTTGAGGCCCGCCGAGACGGCGTAGTAGGGGTCGGAGAGGGCGGAGCCCACGGTGTGGCACGTGTTGGCCGAGACGTTGCCGCCTTCGTGGTCGGAGTGGAAGTGGAGGTAGAGCCTCATGAGCTCGGCGAAGGTCCCCGTGGGATCGGGCAGGCCCAGCATGTTGGCGTAGTTGGCGCCCCAGTCCAGGCCGGGGGTCCAGTCGATGTAGTCGCCCTTGTCGTAGCGGAGCCGGTAGACGGCGGCGGCCAGGACGGGAAGGCGGGCCAGGAGGGTGAGGGCGTCGTCAAGGGTGGGGACCCAGTAGTCCTCCTTCTTCATCCCCTTGTCGTATTCCCTGCGGAAGGTGCTCTCCTTTTCCTGGACGAGGATGCCCGTGTTCAGCATGCACATGGGATGGCTGTCATGGGGCATGGATTCCAGGACGTCGTAAACGTACTGGGGGAGCTTGGCCCGGCGGTCCATCTCCTTCTGGTAGTTCTTCACGATGTCCGAGTCGAGGTCGTAGATCTCGCCCGTGAGGAGGAGGAGGAAGGTCTGCTCGGGCCAGAGGTTCTCGATCTCGCTGAGGTGGTGGCCCCTGATGAACAGGCCCTTGTCGGGTTCCACCACGGAAGTGTCGCAGATCATGCACTTCAGGCCCCGCATACCGCCGAATGCGGTCTTTACGGTGGCCTCGCTGATGACCTTGTCGCCCTTCTCCTTGAGGAGGCGGGCCCTCTCGGCGCGCCACTGGGGGATGATCTCCTGGAGTTTCTCGAAAATGTTCGTCATCGTTTCCTCCTGTCCTGTGAGCCAGGTGAACCTATGTAGGTGGGAAATGGGGCCTTCCGGGTCTTGGCCCCAGGCGGCCCGAACCATATCTATAAGGGCCGGGGCGGAAGCTTATTTCAGAATGGGCCTCCAAAGGTATGGAAAATTTTAGGAAAAAGTCCATGATTCTCTTCCGTTCCTCCTTGGGGGCCCGGGGGGCTTTCCCGGTGTGTCCCCGGGGGAGCGGGAGGGGTAAACTTCCCCTCCTCCCCGCCCTTTCCCGCCCGTAGCTGGAAAGGTTGGGTTCCACCGCCCCGTGCCCGGGGCGGGCATCCAGGTCTCATGCATCCGCCGGCGGCGGAAAAAGGAGGAAACGCCATGGCACGGAAGAAGATCGCCTTGATCGGGGCAGGAAACATCGGCGGCCAGCTCGCCTACCTGATCGCCTCCAGGGAGCTCGGGGACGTGGTCCTTCTGGACATCCCCGCCAAGGAAGGAGTGGCCAAGGGCAAGGCCCTGGACATCATGCAGAACGGTGGGGTGGACGATTTCGACTGCAAGATCACCGGGACGGCCGACTGGAAGGAGTGCGAGGGAGCGGACCTCCTCATCATCACCGCCGGCATTCCCAGGAAACCCGGCCAGGACAGGGAGGACCTGATCGGGGTCAACCTGCCCATCATCCGGAACGTGGCGGAGAACGCCAAGAAGTACACCCCCAACGCCATGGCCATCGTCGTGGCCAACCCCCTGGACGCCATGGTCTACGAGTTCAAGAAGGTCACGGGCTGGCCCAGGAACCGGGTCATGGGTATGGCCGGGATCCTGGACACCTCCCGCTTCTCCTTCTTCCTGGCCGAGGCGGCGGGAGTCTCCGTGAAGGACGTGAGGACCACCGTCCTGGGCGGCCATGGAGACCAGATGGTGCCCCTCATCAGCTACTCCACGATCAACGGCATTCCCATCACGGAATTCCTTCCCAAGGAGACGATCGATTCCATCGTGGCCCGGACCAGGAAGGGCGGCGGCGAGATCGTGAAGCTCATGGGCACGAGCGCCTGGTTCGCCCCGGCGGCGGCGGCCATCCAGATGGCCACGGCCATCTTCAACGACTCCAAGCGGGTCCTCCCCTGTGCCGCCTTCCTGGAGGGAGAATACGGCTACGAGGGGATCTTCATGGGCGTTCCCGTGGTGCTTGGCAAGGACGGCGTGGAGAAGGTCGTGGAGATCCCTCTTTCCGCCGAGGAGAAGGAGGCCCTGGCCAAGAGCGCCGCGGCCGTGAAAAGCGTCGTGGAGATCTGCGACCGCAGTTGATTGGGAGCTTCCCGGCGGGCCGGACAGGGATCCCTTCCCGACCGGCCCGCCCGCGGAGGCTTCACCCGGCCCGGAGTTCCTTCAGAGCCTGGAGGACCTCCTCCACGTGGCCCTGGACCTTCACCTTGTGCCAGGTGCGGGCCACCTTGCCTTCAGGATCGATCAGGACGGTGCTCCGGATCACTCCCTCGTATTCCCTTCCGGCCATCTTTTTCTTCCCCCAGGCGCCGTAGTCCCGGACGACCTTTTTCTCCGGGTCGCTCAGGAGGAGGACCTTCAGGCCGTGTTTCTCCTGGAACCTGCCGTGGCTGGCCTCGGAATCGGGGCTCACTCCGGCGACGGCCGCCCCGAGACGCTTGAACTTCGGGAGGGCCTGGGTGAATTCCTTGGCTTCTTTGGTGCAACCGCTGGTGTTGTCCCTGGGGTAGAAGTAGAGGACCAGCCACTTCCCCCGGAAGTCCTCGAGCTTCCAGGTCCTGCCCGTGCTGTCGGAGAGGGCGAACTTGGGGGCCTTCGTTCCGGGCTTTCGTTCCGTCATGAGTCACCTCCCGGGATGGGATCTTCCCCCTTCCTCCCCCTCTTCCGGCGGCGGGATTCTGGGACAGGCCCGGCGGAGCTTCCAGGGCGGTAGGGGTTTTTCCAGGGTCCCAGGCCAGGGAGGGAGGGGATTTTCCTGGGGCGGGACCGGTGAAAGAGTCGAAGAAAAGGGGAAGTTAGGGGTAGGAAAGGGTGGCCAAGGGTCCTATGAAGGGCTAAGTTCCTCCTCTTGGCTCCGGCCGGTTCGGGGCCTCTCCCACCCCGGGGGATGCCCGCTCCGGCCGGTTTTGGAACTGGTGCGTGAACCCTATGGCCGAACCAAGCAGTTATCCGAGTCCCGGCTGGAGACAACGGCTGATGAACTTTTCCGACATCCTGGTCCCCCTGGGAGTGGTGGTCCTCTGGTTTCTCCTGCAGGCCGTGATCCTTCCCAAGGCGGGAGTGCCCACCTGAGCTTCCGGCTACGGTTCCGCGTGCGGAACCCAGAACAGGTTTCTCGATCCCGACGCTCTCGAGGAGAATGGGTGCGGCGAGGAAGCCCTCCCCGCCTCGGGCGAGGAGATGGAGGAAACCCACCTGAAGGACCAGGAGGACTCCAAGGCCCTCCAGGAGAAGAAGACCAAGTAGCCGGGAGGCCCTCCTCCGAGCCGGGAGGTCCCTCCCGGCACGTCCCGAGAGGAGGCGGCCATGAACCAGGAAGAGAGGCGGTTCCACCTGCTCTTCGCCGGGTTGCTTGTGGGTTCCTTCCTGGTGGATCCTTTCTTCCAGTCTTTCCTGGGGCCGGCCTGGCACTCCCCGAGGCTCACGGTCTACCCGGCGGCGGCGGCCCTGATCTGGATGGCCAACTGGGTCCGCCGGAGGCTGGACTTGGAGGAGAAAAAGAGGAAGGCCCTGGAGATCCGCCTGGGGCGCCTGGAGGAGAGGGAGAAGGAGAGGTCCAGGAGGGAGGCTCTCCAGGAGCCGGGCCGGGAGGGGCGTCCCATCTGATCCGCCTCTTTTCCGGGAAAAGGCCCTCCTCGCCACCTTTCCTCGGGGGATTTGCCGAAAAGAGGGGAGAGACCTCGGCCCTGGGGGAAGGCCTATGTTCCGAGAGAAGAAAGCCTGGATCCTTCTGCCACTTCTTGCCTTGATCCTCCTGGCCGGATCCGGTCCGGCCCAGGAGGAGGGCCAGGTCCAGAGGCTCCTGAAGCGGGGCCTCTCCAGTTGGAAGGAGGGAAAGCCTCTCCAGGCCATGGACTGGTTCGGCCTGGCCCTGGAGAAGGCTCCCGGCGTGGAAGGGATCCGCCGGGCCTTCGAGAAGGCCGCCTCCCTCGCCCTGGAGCGGGCCTTGCAGGACAAGGAGAAGGACCAGGCCCTCCGGATCTGCCGGAAGGCCCTTGCCCGCCTGGGGGACCATCCCAGGTTCGGAACCTGGATGGGCCGGCTCCTGGTGGAGGAAGGGCGGTTCGCCCGGGCCCGGGAGATCCTGGAGAGGACGGCCCGGCTGGAAGGGGGGCAATACGCTCTCCTGGTTCTTGCCAGGCTCCGGCGGAGGGAGGGGGACCTGGAGGGAGGGGCCCGGACCCTGGAGAAGGCCCTTCCCGGTCTCCCTCCTTCCCTTCGAAAGGGGGTGAGCTCCTGGATCCGCCTGTGGCGCCTCGATGCCGGGATCCGCAGGTCCAAGATCCGGGGGCGTTACACCGGCGGGGAGATCTTCTTGCCCAGGGGGCTTTCCCACGGGACGAGGCGGTTTCTCGCCAGGCTTGCGGGAAGGTGCCTCTCCGAAGCGGCCCGGGTCACGGGCCTTCCCGACAGGGAGGCCGTGGAGGTGGTCTTCTCCACGCCTGCCGAAATGACCCAGTTGGGCGGCCCTGCCTGGGCGGGCGGTCTCTACAAGGACGGCGTCGTCCGGGTGGTCTTCCAGGAGGGAAAGAGGAGCGAATTGGCCGCCTCCCTCCGCCACGAGTTCGGCCACGCTCTGCTCACGAGCCTGGCCCCGGGCCTTCCGGGTTGGCTCCAGGAAGGGGTGGCCCAGGTGGCGGAGAAGAAGGATCCGCGCCGGGCCCTCACTTACCTCAAGAGCCTTCCCGGGACGATCCTGCCGGGATCGGCCCTGGAGTCGGGCTTCACCTGGATGAGGGATCCCCGCCTGGCCCGGGCGGCCTACGCAGAGAGTTACCTCCTGGTGCTCTACCTCTTCGAGACCCGGCCCGGGGGAAGGTTCGCCCTCTACAACGCCCTCTCCCTGGGACGGGAGTCCTCCCAGAGGATCTTGCGGGACTGGATGGGGACAAGCCTGGACGGGGCCCTCCTATCCATGGCCAGGCGTTTCCACTTGCGCAGCCCTTCCCCTTCGGCGGCCCCTCCGAAGTAGAAAGGCGCCCCCCCTTCGGGGTGACCGGACCCGCCCTTCTCCCGACGAGAGAAGGGAGGGGGAAAAGGTCCCGAGGAGGCGCCATGAGAGACGAGAGCAGGAATTTCTCCAGGGAGCGGTCCGGGAAACCCTCGTTGCGGGAGAAGCTCCTTCTCTGGGGAGAGGAGACCCTTTCCGACACGGAACTGCTCGCCCTGGTCCTGGGCGTGGGGAGCAGGAAGGAGGGGGTGGAGGCCCTGGCCTGGAGGCTTCTCAAGGAGGGTGGGGGCCTTTCTGGGCTTTCCCGGGCGGACGTGCACCACCTGACGGGGATCCGGGGCGTGGGAAAGGCCCAGGCCGCCCGGATCGCCGGAATCTTCGCCCTGGCCAGGAGACTCCAGCGCCAGCGGGGCCGGAACCTGCCCCGCCTCTCCTCGGCGAAGGACGTCTACCGCCTGGTGGCGGGGGACCTGGCCGGTTTTCCCCAGGAGAGGTTTTGCCTCCTTTGCCTGGACGGGAAGAACCGGGTGTTGCGGATCCACCAGGTGAGCCAGGGCACGGCACAGAGTGCAGTGGTTCATCCCAGGGACGTCTTCCACCCGGCCGTCGCCGCCAGGGCCCTGTCGGTGGTCCTGGTCCACAACCACCCCAGCGGCGATCCCACTCCCAGCCGGGAGGACCTGGAACTCACCGAGAGGCTCCGTCGGTGCGGAGAGCTCCTGGGGATCCAGGTGCTGGACCACGTCATCGTGGGGGACGGCTCCTTCGTGAGCCTGGCGGAAGGGCCGGAAAAGGTTCACAGGACGCAAGGTTGATCCGGCCCGGGAAAAGGGTGACCTTGGTCGGCCTGAGATTCGTTCATCCCAGGCTTGGAGGCATACATGGCCAAGGAAGTCCACTTCGTCGTCCAGGCTCGGCTCCCCAAGGAGCTCGAGGTGCTGGAGAGTCTGGCGAGGAACCTTTTCTGGAGCTGGAACCACGAGGCCATCGACCTCTTCCGGAGGATCGACGCCGACCTCTGGGAGAAGGTGGGGCACAACCCGGTGCGCCTCCTGGGGGAGGTGGACCAGGAGCGGCTCCGGGACCTGGCCCGGGACGAGGCCTTCCTGGCCAACATGCGGAGGATCCTGGAGGAGCAGGCCCGGTACCTGGAAGGGCTCTACTGCTGGTACCAGCAGTCCGGAAAGGACGCCGGAGCGGACCCGGCGGGGAAGGGCCGTCCCTGGGTGGCCTACTTCTCCATGGAGTTCGGGATCACCGAGTGCCTTCCCATCTATTCCGGGGGGCTGGGGATGCTGGCCGGGGACTGCTTGAAATCGGCCAGCGACTTGGGCATCCCCGTCGTCGGCGTGGGGATTCTCTACCAGCAGGGTTACTTTCAGCAGTATTTGAACAGCGACGGGTGGCAGCAGGAGGAATACCCCGATCTGGATTTCCACAGGATCCCCGTCTCCCCGGCGGTCTCTCCGAGGAACAAGGGCCCCGTCGTGATCACCGTCCCAATGGAGAAGAGGGAGGTCCACGCAAGGGTGTGGGAGGCGGCCCTCGGCAGGAACAGGCTCATCCTCCTGGACACCAACATCGAGCAGAACGATCCCGCCGACAGGCGGATCAGTTTCCAGCTCTACGGTGGCGACGTGGAGAACCGGATCCGCCAGGAGATCCTCCTGGGGATCGGTGGGTGCCGGGCCCTTGAGGCCCTGGGGCTGGAGCCCAAGGTCTTCCACATGAACGAAGGGCACTCGGCCTTCCTTGCCCTGGAGCGGGTCCGCTGCCTGGTCCGGAAGGTCGGGCTCGAGCCCGAGGACGCCCTGGAGGCGGTGCGGGCCACGAGCGTCTTCACGACCCACACCCCCGTTCCCGCGGGAAACGACTATTTCGCCCCCGACCTGGTCCTCCGCTACCTGGGCGACTACGTGAATTCCCTTGGGTTTCCGCCGGACAGGTTTCTTGGGATGGGACGGATCCGGCCGGGGGATCCATCCGAGGCCTTCTGCATGACCGTCCTCGCACTGAGGACTTCGGCCCACCGCAACGGTGTGAGCCGCCTCCACGGCCACGTCTCCCGGGAGATGTGGAAGGACATCTGGCCGGGCCTGGACACGGACGACGTTCCCATCGGCCACGTCACCAACGGCGTCCACCTTCCCACCTGGATCAGCAAGGACATGGCCGCCCTCTTCGACTCCTACCTGAACCCCGCCTGGAAGGAGGATCTTCCCGATCCGGCCCTCTTCGAGAGGATTCGTTCCATTCCGGCCCCGGAGATCTGGCGGAGCCACGAGAGGCGGAGGGAGAGGCTCGTCGGGTTCGCCCGCCAGCGCCTCCAGCAGTTCTACGCCCTGAGGGGAGCCTCCCGGAGCACCGTGGCGGGCCTGGCGGAGGTCCTGGACCCTTCGGCTCTTACCATCGGCTTCGCCCGCCGGTTCGCCGCCTACAAGAGGGCGGACCTTCTCTTCAAGGATCCGGACAGGCTTGCCAGGATCCTGGGGGATCCCAAGCGGCCCGTTCAGATCATCTTCGCCGGAAAGGCCCATCCCAGGGACGACGTGGGGAAATCGATCATCCAGAAGATTCTCCACTACGCGAGGGAGCGGCGTTTCTGGTCAAAGGTGGTCTTCCTGGAGAACTACGACCAGGACACGGCCCGGCGGCTTGTCCAGGGCGTGGATGTCTGGCTCAACCTCCCGCGCAGGCCCATGGAGGCCTCGGGCACGTCGGGCATGAAGGCGGCATTCAACGGAGCCCTGCACGTGTCGGTGATGGACGGCTGGTGGGACGAGGCCTGGAACCCCGAGATCGGCTGGGCCGTTGGGCGCGGGGAGGTATACGATACGCCGGAGATGCAGGACCAGGTGGAGGCCAGCGCCCTCTACGACCTCCTGGAGGGAGAGGTGATCCCCCTCTTCTACGAGCGGGGGAGGGACGGCCTGCCCAGGCGTTGGGTGGAGATGATGAAGGAGTCCATGGCCACCTTGATTCCCAGGTTCAACGCCTCCCGGATGGTGAGGGACTACCTGGTCCGTTTCTACAAGCCCGCCGCGGCGGTCCTGGAGAAGCTCGAGAAGGACCGTTTCCAGGGGGCCCGGGTCCTTGGGGCCTTCCGCCGGAAGATCCAGGCGGCCTGGGACCAGCTCGAAGTGGTGGACATGGTCTGCGGCACGGGCCACGAACCGAGGGTGGGAGACAAGGTCCAGGTGGACGTGACCCTGCGCCTTGGGGAGATCTCCCCCTCGGAGGTGGCCGTCACCGTCGTATACGGACCCCTGGCACCGGACGGTTCCTTCAAGAGGAAGAGCATGGGCCCCCTGGAGCCGGCCGGGTATTCCGGGCCGGGGCTCTTCACCTTCTCGGGGGACTTCGTCGTGGAATCCACGGGCTCCTTCGGGGTGAAGGCCTACGTCACCCCCGACCATCCCCTTCTCTACGACAGGCTGGGCTGGGGGTTCGTGAAATGAGAGGGAGGGCGGGAGAATCGGGGATTCCTTCCGGCCGGTTTCTTCCGGTCCTGCCGGTCCTCCTCCTCGTCCTGGCCCTTCCCCTTCTCCCGGGATGCGGAGGTGGAGGGAAGGGGAGGAGGAAATCGACCTACAAGGGGTGGGAGGTCCTCTTGGGCCCCCGTGTCTGGGGGGCCTTGAAGGGAATGGCTCGGCCCAGGCTCCGGGCCTGGGGCCCTTGGTGGGTTCCCCTGTGGGAGCGGACCCTCCGTCCTGGAAAGAGCCCGGCCGCTCCTTGCCGCCTCAAGGCCCCGGCCCCCTCGGACAGCCTCCACTGGCTCACCCTGGAGGCGGGAGGGAAGATCCTTTGCGGGGTCCAGGTCCTGGGTGGGGAGGGGAGCTTCCCCATCCGGGTGGAGGTGCGGGAGGTGCGGGTTCCCTACGAGTCGGTGGCCCTGGCGGGGCGGGGAGAAAGGCCCTCCTTGGAGCCTCTCTCCCGCCCTCGGGCGGGCCGGACTCCCCTGGGCTTTCCCGGGGGGGGACTTGGGATGGATCTCTCCGCCCATACGGCCTTTTGGGTCTTCTTCTCCCCCGACCTGGACCTCCGGTCCTTCTGGCTGGTTCCCCGGCTGGGTCCGGGAGGCAAGTACGCCTTTCTCCAGGTCGAATGCAGGACGGACCCCTCCGACTGGGGAAGGCCGGGCCAGGAGTGGGGCCTGGACGGCGAGAAGGTCCGGCGGATTCGGGGGCCCTTCCCGCCGGGGATTCGGATCTTCTCCGCCGGATTCCGCTTCCTCCCGTGGAAGGGGCCTTTCCGGGTCCCTACGGTCCTGGAAAGGGAGGCCTATGCCGGGGGACTCTCCTTCTGGTCTCCTGGTTGGGACAGTCGTCCCGGGAGGAAGGACGTCCTCCTGGTGGGGCACTCCGACTGGCGGCGGTTCCTCCTTCTCCTTCCCCGCAGGGAGGGTTGGGGGCTCCTCCCCCTTTGGCCCGCCGAACCCTACAAGGGCGTGAGCGAGGACCGACCGGAGGCGATCTGGCGTATCTCCTGGGAGAGGAAGGGCGCCCGGAGGGCCTCCTTCCGGGCCTTGGGGATCCCGCCGGGAGAGCCTTTCGCTGGTGGGGGAAAGGGCTGGAACTGGGCGGTCCTGGTGATCCACGAGGAAGGGGGGATCGGGCGGGGGTTCACCTCGGGAGGAATCCCGCTTCGGGCCGGGGGAGGAAAGGGCCCGTCCAGACCCTTCGTCCTCCTGGAGACCCCCATGTTCAGCGGAGGAAAGTCCAAGGGTCTCATCTTCTGGGATCCCGCCGTGGAGTGCCGCCTGGAATGGGGGAAAGGGCTCTTCAAGACCCTCCACCACAGAGCCACCCTGGAGATCCGGCCCGGCCCCACCGGCCTCACCGTGGAAGAAACCCTGAAATAACCCCCCCCCACCCTGCCGGGAGTAGTTTTATAACGAAACCTTGGACGTTTCGTTATAAAACTACTCCCGGCAGGATTATTCAGCTTCCAGGTTGAATTCGGGGCAGTCGAACCACATGCCCATTCCTTGGAGGGCGTCGATCTCGGCTTGGACGAGGTTGAGATGGCCTTCTTCGATCTCCAGGAAGCGGGCGAAGAGTTTCCTGGCATCCCCCTCCACCTGGTCCACAAGTTTCCTGTAGAAGTCGCTCGTCTCCTTCTCCACTTCGAGGGCCCTTTGGAGCATCTGCAACTCTTCGCCCGGGACATCCTTCTTCATGTGCCCTTCCAGCTTGGAGACTTCCTTCCGGATGGTTTCGGTGGAGGGGGCGGTGCTCTTCAGTCCACGGTGGTCCAGGATTCCTTCCTCGGCCCACTTCTTTCTCTGGGCTTCCAGGTATTCCTTGTGGTAGCCCTCTTCGCGGGCCATGAATTCCATTGCTCTTTTCGCCGCCGTGGAGGTGACCCGGGCGGCGGCCCGGGCGTACACGTCCCGGACCCTGGTTTCGTACCGGATCGCCGTCTCGATGGCTTCGAGGATGTCCATGGGACTCACCTTTCCTCCTTCTTCGTACCTCCTTCTGGGACGGAGGCACCCACCATTTCAAGGAACTGCACGGCGTTTTCCCTGGTGATGCGCATGGATTTCAGGTCGATCCTCTTGGGTACTTTTTCGCCGTGGAGGATCTTGAGGGCCGTTTGAACGGCTTCCTTACCGCAGGTGGGATACCAGAAGGTCGCATCCAACTTGCCTTCCAGGACGGCCTTGACTCCCTCGTCGGGGAGCCCGTCGATGCCGATGAACTTCATCTCCGCCGCCCTGCCGGCGGCCTCGGCCGCTCTTCTCGCCCCCAGGGCCATGGGGTCGTTGTGGGCGTAGACCAGGTCGATCTTGGGGAAGGCCTGCAGAGCGTTCTCCATGACCTTCATCCCTTCCTCCCTCAGCCAGGCCGCATCCTGGCTGTAGATGATCTTCAACCGGGAACCGGCGATGCCCTTCAGGAAACCCTCGTGACGCTCCCGGCCCGGAGGGGTGGATTGGAGGCCCATGATCTCCACGACGTTCCCCTTCCCACCCAGGAGCTCGACGGCGTATTTGCCGGCCATCTCGCCGATGGGCTCGTTCGGCGCCCCGATGAAGCAGGTGTAGGCCGGCTCGTCGATGTCCCGGTCCAGGACGATCACGGGCGTTCCGCTCTCGAAGACCTTCTTGACGGGCCTGGTGAGAGGGGTGGCCTCCTTGGGGGAGATGATCAGGAGGTCGATTCCCCTGGTCACCAGGTTCTCCACGTCGCTTCTCTGCTTGGCCGAATCGTTCTGGGCGTCCACCAGGATGACTTCGATCTCGTCGGCGTGCCTGGCCGCTTCGGCCAGGAGAGCCTTGTTCATGGCGGCCCGCCAGGGCTCGGCGTTGTTGCACTGGGAGAAACCTATGATCCACTTGCGCTTTCCCTTCCCGCCGCCGGCCTTTCCGCCTCCGCAGGCGACCGGGAGGAGAAGGAGAAGGAGCGAGAGAAAGGCCGGAAATATTCTCATGGAGTATTCTCCCTTTTCTCGAGGCGGACCACGAACCAGTGGATCAGGTCTGGAAGCTTCACGGCGGCCACGATGATGATGCCGAGGAGGATGAGTTGCATCTCCTTGGAGACGCCCCTCAGCCCCATGATGTTGTTCAGGATGCCGATGATCAAGGTTCCCACTACGGTCCCCAGGATGCCGCCCTTTCCCCCGAAGAGACTCGTTCCCCCGATGACCACGGCGGCGATGGCGATGAGTTCGTAGGTCTCCCCGTCGGTGGGGGCTCCTTGGCCGTTCTGGGCGGCGTGGGCCAGGCCGGCCAGGCCGGCGAAGAAGCCCATCAGGGTGTAGACCAGCACCAGGATCCGCCGGGTCGGGAGGCCGGCGTACCTGGCCCCTTCCTCGTTTCCCCCCACGGCGTAGATGTGCCTGCCCGTTCGGGTCCACCCCAGGAGGAATCCCATGGAGAGGGCCGAGAGCAGAAAGAGGACGACGACGACCTTGACGCCCGTGCCCGGGATCGTCCCCTCGCCGAGGAAGTCCGTAAGGGGGGAAAGGCCTTCGATGGAGATGGACTGGTTGGAGGCCAGGTATCTCGGAAGCCCCCTGGCGATGGACATCATGGCAAGGGTCATGATGAAGGCGGGAATCCGCCAGAACGCGATTACGAGCCCGTTGGCGAGACCCGCCAGGGTCCCGGCGAGGAGGGCCAGGAGGGCGGCTGCCGCTCCGGGCCAGTGGCCTCCGAACCAGGCCGGGTGAAGGGCCATGGCGGCCGTCATGGAGGAGAGACAGAGGACGGAGCCAACGCTGAGATCGATTCCGGCCGTGAGAATGACCCCGGTCATCCCGACGGCCAGGATCCCCATCTCAGAGACCTGGCGGGCCAGGTTGGCCAGGTTTTCGGCCCGGAGGAAAGTAAGGGTTCCCGTCACGGGATGGGG
>Ga0256914_1000095_pt1 | contig 82644 bp, 66 predicted proteins | sample HulkmetaG_FD_191571 | JGI IMG/M metagenome (GOLD analysis project Ga0256914, IMG submission 191571) | Hydrothermal chimney microbial communities from Main Endeavour vent field at the Juan de Fuca Ridge, Pacific Ocean - Hulk | ecosystem: Environmental > Aquatic > Marine > Hydrothermal vents ...
TTGATCAAAATGGTTAACTATTGTATTCGTCGGCACAAAATTGAAAAGTTTTACAAGGAAAGATGGCTTTGGTAATTTTCTGGTTTTGTAAGGGGAAGAATGGCAGGGAAACCGTTTAAACGGTTTCCCTGCCCGCTTGCACACTAAATTTACAAACTTATTTAAGATAGAAAAAACTTGTCTGGTTTCGTGAAACCGTTTAAACGGTTTCACGCTTTTCTCACTCACTTCCGACCAATAAAAAAGCCCGAAAACATTTCACATGTTTTCGGGCTAATTCTACGTGAGCCAGCGGAGATTCGAACTCCGGACCAACGGCTTAAAAGGCCGCTGCTCTACCGGCTGAGCTACTGGCTCATCCATAAATGCAAGACTGCAAATATAAATATTTCCAAAAGTCGTGTCAAATTATTTTTTCATCTTTTTCCTTAAAATAATCCCTGGTTACCTTTGCCACAACGCCCGAAAGTCCGATCAAGCCCACCAAATTCGGATAGGCCATTAACCCGTTAAACACATCGGCCATCAACCATACCAATTCCAGTTGGGCAACCGTACCAATCAGCACGTACACCCCAAAAGCACCCCGGTACAAAGTTACGATGGTGGACTGATCGGGATTTGCAATTTTTTTCCGAACACGCAGATAAATCCACACATACACAACAATTAAAAAAGTACCCAAAAGCATCGAGTTATGCCCGCTTTTTTGGACAATAAGAAACGGAGCCAACAAAATAATCACCAAAACAAATGCAATAAACTTACGCACCCCGGCCCCGATTTCCGTCAGATATTCCACCGACTTTTCACCGTAGTAGCTCCAGCCCAAAATTGTCGAATAGGCAAAAAGCACCAATCCGATGGCTACGATTAGCCCACCGTAATTAGCTGGCAGCCAGCTAATAGCAGGCAAGGTAGCACTAAACGCTTTTGAAGTCAATTTTGCTCCGGTCACCAGAGGTTCGGCGGTCCACAAGCCCGAAAGAATGATGACCAGACCGGTCATGGTACAAATCACCAATGTATCGATAAAAGTTTGCGTCATTGAGACCAAGGCCTGGGTAACCGGATGTTTTGTAATAGCTGCAGCCGCAGCAATCGGAGAGCTTCCCAGACCCGATTCGTTCGAGAAAACGCCCCGGCTTACCCCCCAGCGAATGGTAAGCATTACCGTGGCCCCTAAAAAACCACCCTGTGCCGCATGACCGGTAAACGCACTTTTGAAAATAAGAGCAAATGCCGCAGGAAGCTTATCAATTTGCACGATAAGAATCGTCAGAGCACTCACAAAATAAAACAGAATCATCACAGGAACCAACCATCCCGTCACCCGCCCGATACTCTTAATTCCACCGATAATGACCAAAATGGTTAAAACCATTAAAACCAATCCCGTGTAAACATTCGGGATATTAAAGCTCAAATTCAGAGCCTCCGCCACAGAATTGGACTGCACCATATTCCCAATCCCAAAGGCAGCTACCGCGGCAAAAATCGCAAACAGAATGCCCAGCCAGCGCAAATTAAGGCCTTTGGTAATGTAATACATCGGCCCGCCGCTCATGGTACCATTTTCATCAACTTCGCGGTATTTAACCGCCAGCACGGCCTCACTGTATTTGGTCGCCATACCAAACAAGCCCGTAATCCACATCCAGAAAAGCGCACCCGGGCCTCCCACCGTAATGGCCGTGGCCACACCCGCGATATTACCGGTACCTACGGTTGCGGAAAGTGCCGTCATTAAAGCCTGAAAATGACTAATATCACCCGGTTCATCGGAATCTTCTTTACGCTTGATTAACGCCAAATACAAAGAATGAAACAGCTTGGTAACCTGAACACCCTTTAACAACACGGTCAGATAAATACCCGTTCCGACCAGCAAAATCAACAGCGGAACTCCCCACACAAAATCCCGTGCTTGTGCAAAAAGTTGAATCAACTGTTCCGACATCTACGCACTACCTCCCTAAGGCAAGCTTATTGTTACGATTTTATTTATTAAAGCGTCTCAAAACCCGCTTAAAAATGCACACCTTAAATTTTACACATTCTTCCGATTCCAATCAAACAGAATAGCCTCCAGCGCTCCGCCAGCCAGCGAAAAAGCTTCCGAAGGCAACACCCGCGCATTGCCCACAATTTTGGGAGAACTTATTTCTGCAATTGCCTGCCCGCGCTCCACAATAAGTCCGCTATTCAAAATCCCGCTCACTACGCCCCTGTGCGGAGCAAAGATGGCTATCTCGTTTATTTTCCCCAATTCTTCTTTTTCGTAAATCTTTTGCCCAATTTCTACCGTAGCCTCAAACATCCCTTCAATTGGGGCACGTACAATTGAAGCGGACGAAGGATCCGATTCGGAAAAATTGCTCGCAAAATCTTCTTCCTCATCAAAAGGATAAATCACTTCTCCCCAGAATTCCGGTTTTGTACAAAGCCGGTAATGCGCATCCGCTGCCTCACCCGGAGCAATGGTTGTTTCATTCCCGTTGAGGTGTTCCCGAAGCGCTTCGTAAAGTTCTTCATCAAAGCGCAGCACGTAGTCCACCGCAAATTTTTCGTGCTCTTTTAAATCCTGCAGTAGAACCAGTGGAATTTCCTGATCTTTGATCGTAAACGAAATAAACTGTTGTAAAGACGCCCCCATAGGAAGCATGTTTCTGCTTATTGCATCGCTGAATGTACGCGCGGTTACCCCGCGAATTTTCCGAAATCCCTGAAAAATCGCTCGGGTAAACGTGCGGTTTTGGTGGAGGTCGTAATACGGAGACTGCCCCAGAAGAAGAAGTTTAAAACCAGCACGGAATAAACGGATGGCAGACGCAGTCGCATAATCACCGGTGCCGCAGATGAGTACGGTGGGAAATTCCATCAAACTTCCTTTAGTTTGTATTCATTGATATCGCCAATAAATACCCGATCGTAAAAATCATTCAGCGTGCGCACAATGGGAATAACCTGATTTTCATCGATCAATGATTTGATTTGATTAAAAAATAAAATACGGGCAAAAGGCTGGAAGGCTGCTCCCGTTTGTGGACAAAATTCGGCGACCCACTTTTTCCAGATATTTTTCAGGCTCTCCGTAAAATTTTCGTTTTTTCTCCCGTTTAACTCATTGAAAAAATCATTAAGCTGGGTTGTAAAATTCCCGTAACCAAAGGTATTAATAAAACCGTATCCGCTTTTCTCAATAACCTTATGCACGGTTTGGGGCAACTGCCCTTTCAATAAAAACAGCAAACGGGAATTCTCCGGCAAAAGAGGAATAAAACGGGTCAAAAACAAAGGTTCCAAGGGGAAAAGCCGATCATCTTTCAATTCTTTGCAAAGGTGCCATATTTGTCCATTTTGCGAGACAATTTTTTGGGCCAAAAGTTCCGGTTCAATATCCACCAAGACCTGCCCCTCCACCGGATAAGCCATGGGAACATCAGAAAAAATCAGGGCATTCTGGTTCTGTCCTGAAATTTCGCGGGCCAAAGTACTCCCCACTAATTCCGCCGTATCGTCACCACACAAAATAACAATGGGAACAGTGCCTATGTTAAAGGTATTGTAAAATAAATGATTCATGGCTTAATTAACCTGCGACATGACCGGAATACCAAATTCCGCCAGTCTCTGATCAAATGAAAAGATAATATCCACTTTTTTGCGTTTGATCGTTTCTTTAATGTAAAAATGGTACAACGTTAATTCACTGTGTGTCGAACGCAAAAAATTATTGATTGCCGTGCGGCGAATCCTTTTCGAAATCCAATCCAACCGCAAGTTAATGGTAATAACGGCTTCTTCGATAATTTTCATGAATTTCGCCGCCATATCTTCGTCAAAGCGATTTTTCAGTTCATCAAGCGTTTTGTCAATCACGTAATTGTTAGACACTAGCTTAATATCCCGTTCCAACAAATATTCAAAAAAAGTACGGGCCCGCGCATGATTTTCATCATTGCGATCCACAATGGCCAGCCAGGCATCGGCATCAATAAAGCAGGTCATTATTTTCATTTTTCTCTGCTCTCCTCTGCCAGCTCAAGAAGCTTGGTAAGGGGATTCTTGGAAATGCGTATTTCCAATCGTCCCATACGGATCCGTTTTACCGAAACCTCAATTTTGTCTCCTTCCTTTAAATCCAAACGTGAAACAATTTCGGAAGGAATCTCGATTAAATTTTTATCTTTTAATTGTGCAACAAAACTACCGGATAGCATGGTTTACTCCGCTAAATACCAATTGATAAATTCTTTCATTTCAAAAATTCCATCTTCACACACAACTTTGTACACCAAATGATAGGGGACGACCTCATGGTAAATATTGTGTACCTGAATATTTTCATTTTGGGGACGATAAATCTGCTCTGCATCTTGCTCATGAAATTTGATGGAACGCTCTTTTTCTAACAAAATCGCTTTGGTATCGGCCAGAAGGTACACAGGAATGCTGAAATGTTTGGCCGTCAAACACAAAGGCAAGGTACCGGAACGGTGCACAAACCCTCTTTCGAACAAGCGATCGCCTCCTACCAGCACAAGATTGATTTGCGGTAAAAAACTCCCGATTTGAGCATCATCGATCACCGTCGTCCTAATACCCTGGGCGGCCAAAAATTCGGCCAGTTCCAGCCCCTCACGCAAGGGCTCATTCTTTACCACAAATACTTCAAAACGTCGTTTTTGCTTTTCCGCTTCGATTAAGGTGCTGCGTACAAGATAATCGTTACCAAGCGTCATTATTTTATTGGTTTGCGCAATGGCGCGTGAAGCCATACCGGCAATTTTTTGTGCGGAAACTTCCAGTTCTTCGCGTGTGTGGTTAATTTTTTCCCGGAGTGTCTCTAAAATCTCATTTTTGTCCCGATCCGATTTTAAAATTCGTTTGCAATGATTCAAAAGATAATTGAGTGTTCGACGAATAAGCACCTTATTGGGCTCTCTTTTAATCGCAAAACGCGTAAGCGTGTGCAATTCTTCGAAAAGGGCATCGCAGGTAAACGTTTTTTTGGCAAACGTCGCGATAATTTCTTCGAACTGCCGAAGGCAATTAAAAGTCATCGAATAACTGTCGAATCGGGGATCTAATATTTTTTCAACGTCTTGCATTGTCCACCACCTGATGCAACCAATTTATGTAATCGTGGCTCCCTTGTTTAATCTTCAGGGCGATAATCTCCGGAACTTCGTAGGTGTGCAATTCTTTGATGCGTCGTTCTACTTCCTCAAACTTTTCCGCGCTGGTTTTAATGAGCATTAAATGTTCCGAATCGTGTTGAATTTCGTCTCGCCACAAATAAATCGAATTAACTCCGGGAATAATATTGCAGCATGCCGCTAATTTATCCCGAACCAAAGATTCGGCAATTTCCCGGGCAAGATTAGCATTTGGCGTTGTACAAAAAACGACCAATTCTCCACTCATAAACGAACCAATTGTTTTTATTGATGTTTTGCGGATTTGCTCTCGTAACGCTATGGAAGATTACAAATTTAAAATTTTTGATGCAAGTTCTATCAAAAATTTCACAGGCAAGTAAAGGCAGGCATTCTCAAATTTTTATTTTTTTGCCCGAGAGTGCATATTATCACAATATGGCGTATTTTTATTCTTTATTCTGTAACAACTTTTACTAAATTTGAAGGAGATCAAGTCATGGAACGATTAAAATCCGCGCTTATTTACGACCGATCCATCCATCCGGAACGCACCAATGCCACGCCGGAACGCGTTTTCGAAGTTCTGGAGAATGTGTTGGGAAGCTCTGCTCAATCGATTATCCGGCATTTGCAAACCTTCTTTCCCACACAACACAATTTTCGTCAACCGCTGGATGATTCTCAGGCACAGCCTATTATTGACTATCTGGATTCCCTAAAACTCGAGCGAACAATTCTGGACGAAATAACCGAGCAGCTGGAACTCTCGGAAATTTCCACCGCCGAGGCCATCGACTTGCACCATGCGTACAAAATTCCGGTCTCCCATCCCGAGGAGGACATTATTCCTATCAAGGGCGACGGCTGCTGGATTATGGACACCAAAGGCAAGTGGTATCTGGACACCGATAGTAATTACAGCGCCACGAATCTCGGAATGGCCAACGAAGAAATCGCTCGCGGATTGTACAATCAGGCACGTACACTTATTTCCATGAAGGAAGATCGCATTCAAATCGCGCGTAGCCGGTTTTTAAAGGAAATTCACAGCATGATGCCCCCGGGACTCACCCAGTTTTACTGGCAAAACTCCGGTGGCGAAGCCGTCGACAAGGCTCTGAAAATCGCCAAGGCTTTTACGGGCACGACCAAAGTTATTGCCTTTAAAAACGGATTCCACGGACGCACCCACGGTGCCGTGGCCGTAACCTGGAACGAAAAATACCGCAAGCCTTTCGGTCTGCACAACCTGGATTGGGTTTCTTTTGCCGAATTTAACAACATCGAAAGTGTCAAAAACCTGGTCGAAGAGACCGGCGCAAAAATCATCATCTTGGAAATGGTACAGGGAGAAGAAGCAGGCAATCGCCCGGCGGATCAGGAATTTGTAGATCAACTCTGGGCATTGGCCAAAGAAAAGGGTCTGGTCATTATTGACGACGAGGTCCAGGCCGGCTTTGGGCGCACCGCCGTAAAACGCGGTGACTGGTTCGCCTGCATGAGCTACAACGTTGTCCCGGACATCATGGTCATCGGCAAATCGTTTGGCGGAGGCTACCCGGTGACGGCTGTGGTAACCAAAAAAGAAATCAGCCAGGCCATGCACTACGGGTATGATGGTTCTACCTTCGGAGGCAATCCCATGGCTATGACGGCGGCGCTCATTGCCACACGCCAGATGCGCGAGCGGGACGTAACCGGGAATGTGGTGGAACGCAGCAAACAAATGATGGAAGGCTTCAAAAAGCTGGAAGAAAAATACGCCGTGGTCAGCGATGCACACGGACGTGGTTTGATGGTTGCCCTTAGTTTGGAATCGCCCGAAAACGTGGCCAAAGTGCAAAAATATCTGGCGGAACTGGGAGTCAAGGCCAGCCTCTCTACCGGAAAATACTTGCGCTTTTTGCCGCCCACGGTCATCAGTGCCGGAGAGGTAGATTTCTTACTGGAAAAGCTGGATGCAGCTATTGCCCGGCTGGAAAATTAAGGCAGGGCGGCTCAAAAATTAAAACATGCTTTCGCAAGTTGTGAACAGCACCAAAAAAGGCCATCCGCGGGATGGCCTTTCAATTATTCTCCGATTCTTTCGATAAAATAGCGATGGACGCGGAAGTCTTCGGTAAGTTCGGGATGGAAGGTAGCCACCAAAACATGGTCATTGGCTGCCAACACAATGTCTTCCTGCCACCGGCCCAAAACACGCACATTCTTGCCCACCGCGGTAATTTTCGGCGCGCGAATAAACACCCCTTCGATGGTGCTCTCCTGCCCGTCCAGGTTTAGTTTTACCGTATCGATGAACGAATCGACCTGCCGGCCGTAGGCGTTGCGTTTCACCTGAATATCGATCAATTTCAATGGCTCGGAAGGTAAATGTTCGCGTGTGGTGCCCAACAAAATCAACCCCGCACAGGTTCCCATGATGGCTTTGCTTTTGCCGAATGCCAGCAAAGCATCGCGAAGTCCCAATTTGTCAATAAGCAACAATTGCGTGGTCGATTCTCCGCCGGGAATAATCAATTTATCGCATTGACTCAGTGTTTCCGTGTCTTTTACCAGCAGGGCCTGATGTCCCAGCGCTTCGATGGCTTCTTTGTGCTTGCTAAAATCGCCCTGCAAAGCCAGAATGCCGATCTTTTTTGCCAATTACCAACCTCGCTTGTTCAACTGTTGATCTTCCGGAATCGAACTCATTTCCAGGCCCGGCATGGCTTCGCCCAGACCTTCACTGGCCCGCGCCACCACGTCCGGATCGTCGTAATGGGTCGTTGCCATGACAATCGCCTTGGCCCGTGCTTCGGGATCTTCCGACTTAAAAATTCCCGACCCCACAAAAACCGACTCGGCTCCCAATTGCATCATCAAAGCGGCGTCGGCCGGTGTGGCAATGCCCCCTGCGGAAAAATTCGGCACCGGCAATTTGCCATTCTCTTTAATGTAAAGAACAATTTCCAGCGGCGCTCCGATGTTTTTGGCATAACTGGTCAATTCGTCGTACGACATGCGCGTAATGCGGCGAATTTCCCCCATTACCGTGCGCATGTGACGTACCGCTTCCACAATGTTCCCCGACCCGGCTTCGCCTTTGGTGCGAATCATGGCAGCACCTTCGGCAATGCGGCGTAAAGCTTCGCCCAAATCACGGCAACCGCAGACAAAGGGCACTTTAAAATCGTGTTTCCAGATGTGGTTTTTGTCATCAGCCGGGGTAAGCACTTCGCTTTCGTCCACAAAATCCACGCCGATGGATTGCAAAACCTGTGCTTCGGCAAAATGACCAATACGGCACTTGGCCATTACCGGAATGGAAACCGCCTTCATGATTTCTTTGATCATTTTGGGATTGGACATACGTGCCACCCCGCCCTGGGCACGAATATCGGCCGGAATGCGTTCCAGGGCCATCACAGCTACCGCACCGGCATCTTCGGCAATTTTGGCCTGCTCGGCATTGGTCACATCCATGATCACACCGCCTTTGAGCATTTCGGCCAACCCGACTTTCAGTTTGTAGTCTTTATTATCCAAAAACATTTCATCACCTCTTTTCTTGGTAAAAGGTTTGTATTAACACAGAAAAGTAATTTATTTTTTTGTTGAGTATGAGTCAAGTGGAGTATTGGCCCACCGGTCGCCGCGTAATAGTTGCTCAACTTTGTCCATTGTGCGTGGAATTTGCTTTAAAAAACCGTGAATCAAATTACTGGACATCCCCTGAAAAGCCAACGGTCCGATAAAAAACAAGCGCGGATACTGAATGCTCTCTCCGCTCTCGGTTATTTCCGGGTAATTTTTACGATTAACGCGTAAATCAAAATTTTTCAGCACGCTTAAATCTCCGTGGTAGCCCGTGGCAAAAATTACTTTATCCACCTTCATTTCCCAATCTTTAAAGTGCACCACGTTTCCTTCCATGCCCACCACTTCCTGAAACGCCTTGTAGCGAATAATTTCCATGCGGATGAGCTCTTTCAAATAGCTTTCGTAAACCCCTCGAATGTGGTACAGGCGATTTGTGTCCGAGAAGTACTGAAGTTCCTCCTGCGAAACCAGATAAACAAGGGAATATCCGACCAGATCGATGGCCGTTTCGGCCGCACTGTTTCCGGCACCCACCACCAACACCCGCTGATTACGAAAGTCGAACTTGCTGCGATAAAAATGCGAATGCATCACATGTGGATTGTTCTTAACACCGGGAACATCGGGAAGGTACGGATTGCCAAAGATGCCTGTTCCCACCAACAGGATGGGCGCCCGGTAGTGCATTCCCCGGGTACTTTGCACCAAAAAACCGTTGGCCTCTCGCGTAACTTCCACCACTTGCTCTCTTTGATTAATGACCAGATTAAAATGATCGCAGTATTTTTCCAGGTACAGGGCAAATTCCCGTGCGCTGCAATAAGGACGCTTCACATCCAGTTTCCAGATGGGGAATTTGTGTGAAAGGCTGGTCCAATCGCGTTGGGGCAAATCGGGTGAAAGCATCAGCAAATCGGGACGGATCTCCCGCCAGGCCTGACCTACGGTTCCCTTTTCCAGAACCACGTAATCAATTTTTTTGCTTTGTGCCAATTCCGCGGCTTTCAGACCGGCCGGCCCGCCGCCAATGATGATTATTTCTTTGGAAATTACACGGTTACTCATGGCGAACTCTGTTTCTCAAACAAATTTCATGCCCAAAATGTTTTACGGAAATTTAGACGACTGGTTCGTTTTTGCGATGGTTGATTTTGAGGTACGACGGTTACAGTTCTCCGCCGGATTCCTGTCGGTGCTTTGCCTCGTCCATAATGCGGCATGCTTCCATAATGACATTCATGGTGGAATTTTGAATATTGCGTTCGATCTCAAATTCCTGCGAACTAAACTGGAAGGTGCCTTTGTCCAGAGCGACCAATTCGTACATGGCATTTTCACCTTCGGCATGATCGCTAACGGCATGCCACAATTGGCCATTTTTTATGTACACGGTTCCGTTGACCCGGCTGTTTACTTTTAAAATTCCGGTCTTCTTGTTCAAATTCAACATCTGCACCACTTCAACCAGCGAGAGGTCCTGCAAATCTCCGGTAAAGCCCTTCTGCTTTTCTTCGGTATCTTCCATCTTTTTGATATTTCTGGTACGGGCTAATAATTCTTCGACACGCTGCAACAGTAACTTGCGGTTGATGGGTTTACTCAAATACTCATCGGCACCGGCACGAAAACCACGAATTTCCATTTCCGGGTCATCAAACGAAGTCAAAAAGATAAAAGGCACCATGGGGATTTCCGAATTTTCCCGAATCATCCAGCAAAATTCGATGCCATCCATCTGCGGCATCATCACATCCGAAATAATCAAATCCGGTTTTTCCTTGTTGGCCAGTTCAAAGGCCTTTTGCCCGTTTTCCGCCTCAAGAATTTGATAATTTTTGCCTGCTTTGGTAAGCGTAATATTCAAAAGACGCAAAACATTCGGGTTGTCGTCTACAATTAGAATTTTGGCTCCCATGCCAAACTCCGGCTTAATCAACTGTCATTGTTTGTAATAATTAATGTTCAAATTTTTTACGGCAGCCGCTTCGTCCAGGCGACGAACCGGGGTATTGTGCGGTGCTTCGGTTACCAATTGCACATTCTCGTCAATTTCCCGATCAATCTGAAGCATAATTTGCGCAAAGTAATCCAGCATCTCTTTGCTTTCGCTTTCCGTAGGTTCGATCATCATCGCTTCTTTAACGATAAGCGGGAAATAAATCGTAGGCGGATGAACGCCAAAATCCAGCAAACGCTTGGCAATATCCAGCGCCTTGGCGCCCCGTGCCTTCTGACGTTCGGCCGAAAGCACAAACTCGTGCATGGTTTGCCCCGTAAAAGGAATTTCGTACGTATCTTTAAGCAGGGCTTTCAGATAATTGGCATTTACCAGTGCATGACGGGTGACCTGGGGTAAACCGTCTTTGCCCAATATGCGCAAATACGTGTAGGCCCGCACAAAAATCGAAAAATTTCCGTAGAACGAATGCATTTTGCCAATGGAATGGGGCAAATTATTCTCGAATCGGTAGTTTTCTCCTTCTTTAACCACAAGGGGAATGGGTAAATAATCTTTTAACTTATCATTTACTGCCACCGGCCCGGAGCCCGGCCCACCGCCTCCGTGCGGGGTAGAAAAACTTTTGTGCAGGTTCAAATGCATCACGTCAAAACCGGTGTCTGCAGGGCGCACCACCCCGAACAAGGCATTCATGTTCGCGCCATCCATGTACATCAAGCCATCCACAGAATCCATGATTTCACGAATCTCTTTAAGCTGTGTTTCAAAGATTCCCAGCGTACTGGGATTGGTAAGCATAATACCTGCCACCGTCTCGTCGGTTTTGGCTTTTAAATCTTGCAAATCGACCAACCCTTCCGGAGTGGACTGCACAGACTTAATTTGAAAGCCCGCCAGATGAGCCGAAGCCGGATTGGTGCCGTGGGCGGAATCGGGGACTAAAATGGTGGTACGTTTGCGACCCTTCATTTGATGGTACTTTTGCATGAGCAAAAGGCCGGTCAATTCGCCGTGCGCCCCGGCCGCCGGTTGCAAAGTGATGGCACTGAATCCGGTAATCTCAAGCAGCATTTCCTGAAGTTCGTACATGAGCTGCAAGGCCCCCTGCACGTTTTCCGCCGGAACTTCGGGATGCAGGCGCGCAAATCCCGGTAAATTGGAGACCTGCTCGTTGATCTTCGGGTTGTATTTCATGGTGCAAGAGCCCAAAGGGTAAAACGCCTTGTCCACATGATGGTTTAATGTGGAGAGTTCCACAAAATGACGCACGACCTCGTTTTCGGGTAATTGGGGCAAATCGGCCGGGGTTTCGCGTAAAAATGTTTGCGGAATCAATTCATCCAGTGCTTTTTCGGGGACATCTATTTTGGGGAGCGAATGTGCCTCGCGTCCTTCTTTACTCAATTCGAAAACTAATTTCCGGTACATTTAATTCTCCTTCTTCATTTTGCTGTCGGCAATGGTCACGCTGTAATTCTTTTCTCTGGCGATTTCCATGTATTGGTGCACACGTTGGAGAACGGAATCGGCATCCTGTTTTTTGAGTTCTTCCGGGGAAAAGGTGGCCACCCCCACTTTGACGACCAGATTCTGCAATTCGTAAATTTTGCGTTTTCCGGGGTGCAAGGTTTCCAGAATATCTTCATCCAGATAGTCCGTAGTCGAAAGCACCACCCGAATGCGTTCGGCTTCGATGTACGCCCCTTCCTGATCGGTGTGAGGCATCAAAATGTAAAACAAGCCCTCGGACGAACGTGCTAAAATATCGGCTTTACGGGTTTTTGTCAACAAGAAATTGGCCATTTTCATCAAAATGTAATTGCCCAACTGGTGTCCCAGCATTTCATTGAGTTTGTCGAACTTCTCCACGGAAATCACAGCCAGCGACAATTCGTGTCCGTACCTGCTGGAAATTTGTATTTCTTCTTTCAAACGAATTTTAAAAAAATTATAATTGTAAAGACCGGTCAAGCGATCAATCATGGGATTGTCGCTAACCGCCTGAGAATGTTCCAGAAAGGCTTTCAATTCTTTCTGAATTTTTTTGTTGGCCAACGCCAGACGGCGGTTTTCATCCTGCAGCATGCGTAAAATATCGTTGCGTTTAATGATGCTTTTGACGCGCGCCACCAATTCTTTGGAATTGAACGGTTTTAAGAGGTAATCGTCCGCACCAAGCTGCAATCCGGTTACTTTATCGGTCGGTTGAATGTAATTGGCCGTCAAAAAGACCACCGGAATATCGCGCGTACGGTGGTTTTCTTTGATAATTTTGCACGCTTCAAAGCCATCCATGACAGGCATTTTTGCATCGAGAATAATCAAATCGGGCTGTTCTTTTTCGGCCAGTTCCACGGCTTCCCGCCCGTTTTTGGCCTTAAAAACATCGAATTCGTAAATGGCAAAAATGCGTTCCAGCGTTTCCAGCATTTCTTCGTTGTCATCGGCAATTAAAATGGATGGCATGATTTCCTTCCCTTACGATAGAATGGTTCGCATCGTTTGCACGTAACGATCCAGTTGCTCTTTGGATCGCTTTTCGGTAACGGCAATTAACAAATAATTCGGTAACTGTTTCGGCGCCAGGTCAATTCCTGCCAGCATGCCTTGTTCGGCAAAGGCCGCAATGACCTCATTGGCCGGTTTGGGTAATTTAACGGTAAATTCTTTAAAGAACGGCTGATCCGAGGCCAGTTCCACCCCGGGAATTTGCGTAAGTTGATCGGCCAGATAATGGGCTTTTTGCAAGCTTAGCCGGCTTACCTTTTGCAATCCGCTTTTGCCCAGCGTCGTCAAATAAATGGCCGCGCGGGTAACCAGCAAGCCGGAATTGGTGCAAATGTTGGAGGTGGCTTTTTCCCGCCGGATGTGCTGTTCCCGTGTTTGAAGCGTAAGCACATAGCCTCGCTTACCGTCCACATCCACCGTTTCACCCGAAAGCCGACCGGGAATTTTACGCACCAAATTTTGCTTAGCCGAAAAAAGTCCCACGTACGGCCCGCCAAAGTTCAAATGATTTCCCAAAGGCTGGCCCTCGGCAACGGCGATGTCGGCGTCGTAAGCGGCCGGAGGTTTAAGCACGCCCAGCGAGATAGGATCGTAGACGTAAATGAGCAGCGTCTTTTTCCCTTGACGCAAGGTATTAATTTTTTCTACATCTTCCAGAAATCCGAAATAATTGGGACTTTGCACCACAATGCAGGCTACGCTCTCGTCCAGTTCTTTTTCCAGACCCTCGGGGTCGATGGTAAAATTTTGGGCAGGTAGCGTTACGATTTGCGCCTCGGTATTGTTCAAATAGGTGTGCACGATCGAACGGTAGCGTTCGTTCAAAGTATCGGGAAGCAAAACTTTGTTTAGACGCGTATGGCCCATGGCCAGCAAAATTGCTTCGGCAACCGCCGAGCCCGCTTCGTACATCGAGGCATTCGTCACATCCATGCCCGTTAATGCGCAAATCATCGATTGGAACTCGTACATCACCTGCAAAGTGCCCTGACTTACTTCCGGCTGATAGGGCGTGTAAGCCGTGTAAAATTCAGGCCGGGAAGACAAATCGTCCACCACCGCCGGAACGTAATGATCATAAGCACCGCCCCCGGCGAACGGGACAAGCGTGCGATTTTTTTCTGCCATTTCTTCCAGAAGCTGACGCGCTTCTAATTCCGAAATGCCATCCGGCAAATTGTACGCACCTTTAAAACGTAACTCTTCGGGAATATTTTTAATGAGAGCCTCGAAATTTTCCACGCCGATGGTTTCGAGCATCGCTTTTAAATCATCTTCCGAATTAGACCAGTAACTCATAGGATCACCTTTGACATTTTAATTTCCGGATTTTTTCATTATTAGGTTGAATGTCGAATTTAATATTTTTCCCAGATAATAACAAAGTTTTCTACTGTTCTTAATAATTATTCACGGCATTGGCGTATTTTTACGATTTGAAAGATTTTACGACATTTTTTTGAATTTTATGCCTTCGGTTGTGTATTTTAATTCAAACTCAAATTCCGCAAAAAGCAATAATTTTTAAACGAACAGGGCTTTGAGGAGGTGTTATGCGTTACATTGGCTATTTTTTTGTTTTGATTTTTGCCAGTACAATTTTTGGCAGAAACATTCCCTACTTCCAACAGGAAGTGCATTATCGGATTAATGTGACCCTGCATCCGCAAAAAAAGACCTATTCCGGAGACGAAACCGTTATTTACGTAAATCATTCACCCGATACATTAATGTTTGTGCGCATGCACCTGTACCCGAACGCCTACAAAAACAACGAAACTCCTTTTGCAATGCAGCAGCGTGCCTTTGCCAGACGCGCTTTTTACTTTTCCAAGAAAGAAGAACGCGGATATTTAAACATCGCCAATGTGACGTGCAACGATCGGCCCGTCTCCTACACTTTTAACGGCAAGGCCATTGACGAAATTAAGATTATTCTTCCCGCCCCATTGCTGCCGGGCGATTCAATTAAACTGGCCATGAATTTCCAGGGGAAATTTCCCAAAGTATTCTCACGCATGGGCTACTTTGGCAAAGGCTATTTTGCCGTAACCCAATGGTATCCCAAAATGGTCGTTTACGACCGTTTCGGATGGCATCCCGATTCCTATTTGAATGAAGGCGAATTTTACGGAGAATTCGGCTCGTTCGACGTGCGTATTACCGTCCCCAAAAATTATGTGGTCGATGCGACCGGCATGTTGCAAGATTCTCCCCAGGAAGAAACTTTCCTTCAAAAACTGGCCGATACCACACGGTACGCCCTTCGCTTGTGTCCATCGAAAAGAAAGAACTTTTTAAAGCAGTGGAAAAAAGACCGCCTGCGGGAGTTGCAAACCTGTAAAGAGACCAAAACACTGCATTTTGTGGCACACAATGTCCATAACTTTGCCTGGTTTGCCGGTGCCCAATATCTTTTGCTGCGTAAAATCCACAACAACGGAGTGCTGACCAACGTGCTCGTCACTCCGGAAAATTTAACAGGCTGGCAGGAGGTTCCCCGTTATGTGCAACGAACCATCTCGTTTTACAGCAAGATGGTCGGTCCCTATCTTTACCCCAAAGCTTCGGTAGTGGACGGTGCATTAAGTGCCGGCGGCGGCATGGAATATCCCATGATTACCATTATTTCCATTCCCAACATCCCTTTTACCCACATGCTGGAAGATGTGGTCATGCACGAGGTGGGGCACAATTGGTTTATGGGCATGCTGGGCTCGGACGAACGAGCTTCGACTTTTCTGGATGAAGGCATGAATAGCTTTTTGGAATACAAATACCTCACGCATTACTACGGCCGTTACAACCTGACCGAGCTAAAAAAACTGCCCTTGTTCGGGCATTGGCTCCGCGATATTGGGTACTGGGATCTGATCAATTTCTTTTACGGCAGCAAAATCAGTATGCGCACCGATCAGCCCCTTTCTTTGCGTGCCGAGGCTTATTCTCCCAGCAACTATAGCGCCATTAACTACCTCAAAGGTGTCGCCTTGCTCATGGCTCTGGAATGGTACCTGACCCCGCCTCTCTTCTGGAAGGGAATGCACGAATATTTTATCCGCTGGCAAGGTAAACATCCCACGGTAGACGACTTTTTTGCCACAATGGAAGAGGTTTCGGGCAGGGATCTGCAAGGATTTGTTAAAGCGTGGTATTATTCGACCGAATTCAATGATTTTGCGCTCAAAAAACAGGAAACCGTTCGGCAAGACTCCTTTTACGTCACAAAAGTATGGGTGGAAAACAAAGGAACGATGAAAAATTTCCCGGCACCGGTTACTTTGATCACCCAAAAAGACGACACACTCGAAAAGCGCTGGAGCAGTGATCCCCTCCGGCCGGTGGTCATTAAGCATTATGCGCCTTTGAAACATGTGGAGCTTAACTTGCAAAGGTCTATCATCGAAAGTAATTATCTAAACGATTCGCCCGGTTTCTTTTCCAAAATACGCTTTCATTTACTGCCGCAAATCCCTTCTTTCGAAGAATATTCCGTATCGATTTTCCCCTTTTATTGGTACGAAAGTTTTGTCGATCGGCATCGCATCGGCCTAAGCCTGAAAACCGGAAATCCACTGTTCAAGTACTATTTCTCAACCGCTCACGTTTACTACGCCACGCAAAGCAAGCAATGGAATTTCAACTTTAAACTGCAAAATCGCTTTCACTTTCCTTTTGCCAATTGCACCGATGTCCGACTGGAGATAATGAATCAAGACGGCATGGCGCGCCAGGCCGTCGGCTTTTTAAATTATTTTCAGAATCCGGCGGATGATTTTACGCACTACACGGTGGACGTCTCCTTTGCCCACATGGATCTGTACAACGTGAACTATTACGAAAAGCGCTATTTTCAACGTGCCCGCTACTACACACGCACGATAAAAGCCACCATGTTCAAGAAACGCATGCTTTACGAATGGCAGGCAGCCGTGTACGGAACTTCGGGGCAGGACGATCTGGACAGCAAACGCAATTTTACGCGTGTGGAACTATCCACAAATTACAAACGCTATTTTGGCCTGAACGATTATTTTTCCCTGCGCGGTTACATTGGCGGAGTAAACGGTAAGGGCATTCCTTTGCAGGAACATATTTTTGCCTTTGGCAACATCGATCCCCGCCACGAGGTGGTTATGCCCTACCGCCGGGGAAAATGGGGCGTTGGCCGCCGCTTTTCCACCCTGAATGGCATGAATATGGCGGGATACTACAATCCCTATCAGCGCTATTTCAAAGGCAAATATGGAATTTCCTTTTCGACGGAAATCAAATACGGTTTTCTTCCCGGCCTTTACTATTCGGCGGCATTGCTGAGTAATAGCGCAACCAATTGGACGACACGACACATTTTTAGCGAGGCCGGTGTAAAAAGTCATTTTTCCTTTGGCCTCGGAGAACTTCAGATGATTCTTCCGCTTTACGTCGAATATCCGGCTCCGGGCGAAAAGAAATGGCAATGGCGGTTTGTTATCGGCCTTAAGATTACTTCTTTCGCAAACATGTTTTAAAACAAGGAGTCCAAATTCTGAAAAGGAAAATTCATTTTCTGCTCGCTCCTGCGCTTGCCATGTTTTTGCAAATTTCGGCATCGATTGCGGGAGACTTCTTTCTGAGCATGGACAATCGGCAACGGGCTGCAATCGACAGTGCTTTTTACGGCATCCAATATCACACCCACGTATTTGATGCGGAAGATGCCCGAAGAAAGCTGGCACCACTGCAGCTCAAATACGTGCGTATCTGGGCCCGTCCGGAGACATTCCATCCCGATTCGGCTACCTGGCAGTGGGCCGATCTGGACGCCCGCATCAGCGAGGTTCGTCAGGCGGGTTACCGGCCTTTTGTCTGCCTGTACCAAAGTGAAGAATGGTGGGGCGCCACTGGGGATGATCCGTGGTGGAACCATTCGCGCTTCGTGGAAGAATGGCGGAAATCGGCCGCGCAATTGGCATTGCGTTACCGGGGGGAAGTCGCGGGGTTTATTATCTTTGATGAGATCAATATTTTGCATCCTGACAAGGGGTATTACATTTCGCCCAAGGGAGCGGCTGATTTGTACCTGCAGGCCGCCCGGCAAATCAAACAAATCGATTCCACCCTTTTGTGTGGCGGACCATCTAATTTTGGCGGTTGGGAAAACGGCTATTGGGCTAATTTGGTTCTGCAAGAACCCGACGGTGCCCAAATGCTGGATTTTGTTTCCAGTAATCTTTTCCTCTCCTGGAATGCGGACGATCCCGATTCGTTGCTTTTAGACCGCACTCTGTGGTACGAGGAGGCTCCGCAAAAAATTAAAGAAATGCTGGGTAAAAAAACGCCTTTGCTTATGCTGGATGCGTACAACGTAAGCGCTTTATGGCAAAAAGACGGGGTTTTGTGGACGGATCCGCGCAACACTAATTTCTTTGGCGGTATTTATCAGGCACTGGCTCTGCTTCACGCGGCGCAGGGAGGCTTTGCCATTACCTTGCATTGGGAAACGCTCGGTGGCTACGGTATTTTCGATTGGTATCCCCAATTCAATCCATTGCCACCTTATTTTGCCTGGAATTTTGTGGAGCAGGTAGCCGGATTGCGATCCGGCGCGCGGGTGCTTTCTTTTGCCACCGACCAGCCTGTCAAACAAAACGTGCAGCACCACGGCGGTATGAACGCTCCATCGTACCGCGTACAGCCCTTTGTCGTCCGCGTGCCCGATGGCACGCTGCGCTGCAGCCTGATCAACAAAAGTAACACCCGCGTCGATACGGCTCACATCCTTACACCAGACTCCGTGAAAAGCGTTACCATTTACCGCTACGATTCTCTACATGCCGACGCGCAATCATACGAACCGCTTGCCACCATGCCCGCCGCAGACACCACATCGGTGCTCTGCCCGCCCATGAGCGTTACTGTGGTCTCTTTTTCCACACAGGAGCCGCACGGACTGTTCGCAAACAGTCCGCGCTTACTTCCCAGGGCAGAGGTGCACATCTGGCCCAATCCATTCAACGCACGTGCGCGTCTTGTGTACCGTTTACCGGAGGCTTCCCCGGTCGTTTTAAAAATTTTCGATGTCCACGGCAGGAGGGTGTCGCTAAAAACGGTTGATTGGCAAACAGCCGGGCTCCACAGCATAGTACTCAATGCCATGCACTGGGCCAGCGGCATTTATTTTGTCCGGCTGGACAGCCCAAAGGGCTGGTCTGCCCGCAGCAAATTTATCCTTTTAAAATAATTATTTATTGCCCTTTTCGGCAATAAAATCCCGAATACGCCTTTTCCACTCTTCCGTAAAAGACAGGTAGGCAAAATTCTCACTGGCGGTCAATCCGTATTGTTTGATGTGCACCAATAGTTCCTGATTGACCAGTTGTTTGGTCATGCTTAAAGCCTGATCACTGCCTTGCAGAATAGAACGTCCTAAATCCAATGCTCTCTCCATTAAGTGCTCACCAGACACAATTTCATTAATCAGGCCGATGCTACGGGCCTCTTGTGCATCGACCACACGACCGCTCAGCAGCAATTCCCGGCTTCTTCCGCTACCTATCAGAGCATTCAAACGCAAGGTGCATCCTACCGGCAAAATGGCACCAAGGCGCACGGCCGGAAAACCTATCTTAGCCTCGGGCACCATCAATCGGATATCCGCATTCGAGGCCAGTCCGTAGCCCCCGCCCAGGGCATGGCCGTTTAAGGCGGCAATCACCGGCTTCGGAAAGGCCAGTAAAGCTTCGTTGGTATTTTCCAGTTGAATGGCAAAGGTTCTGGCCTGTTCAATGGTTTCAAAACGAATCAATTCGTTCAAATCCACACCAGAAGAAAAAACCGTTTCTCCGGCGCCCGTCAAAATCAGTAACCGAACTTCCGAATCTGCTGTCAGGCTTCGGAAAGTTTTCTCCAGTTCTTGTAAAAACTCAAAATTAAAGGCATTGCGTTTTTCGGGACGATTCAGAGTAACAATAGCGATGTTGTCTTCAAGGCGTTCGATCAGGCAATAGCTCATAATCTTTCTCCGTTTGTTAGTCCGCGTTAATTTCAGGAAAAAATACATTTAAGGCAACCGCTCACGCCTAAGGAAAGTTTGAAGAGTTCTTATTTTTTGGCAAAGCGGAAACGCCGCTGTTTAACGGCAGAGACTTCCGGCAAAAAAATCGGGAGACTCATGCAATTTTTTCCGGCAATTGGCTCCATTCTGCCTTAAATTCCTTTGGAACTTTTACGCGCGGGATTCCGTTTCAGATAATTCAATAAAAATTGGCAAAATGCGATGCTTAACCGCAAAGTCTTAATTCTAAATCAAAACTTCGAGCCTTTGGCGATTTCCACGGTAAAACGGGCTATTATTTTACTGTATGCTCAAAAAGTCGAGTTAGTGGAACGCTACGAAAGCGAAATACATTCGGTTTCGACAGCCATCCCCTGCCCAAGCGTAATTCGTTTAAACACCTACATCTACAAACCCTATCGGCAGGTTCCTTTAAACCGCAAAAACATTTTTAAACGCGACCGGCACACCTGCCAATACTGTGGCAAAAACAGCCGCCCAATGACCATCGATCATGTGATTCCCAAAAGCTTTGGCGGAAAAGACACGTGGGAGAACTTAGTGTGTGCCTGTTTGAAATGTAATGCCAAAAAGGGAAATCGCACCCCGGAAATGGCGGGAATGAAATTATTACGTCCGCCTAAAAAGCCTACGCATCTGTTTTTGTTACAAATTTCGGCAGGGAATCCGCACCCTACATGGCGGCCCTATTTGTTCATCGATTAATATTTAACCGCAAAGGAAAAACATGGGAGAACTACGATTCGTCAAAAACTTTCCGAACCGCGCTTTTGCCGAACAGGCAAAGGATATTCTGGAAAAACAGAATATTGGGTGTGTGCTAAAATCGCCGGATATCGGCATTTTGGGCATAAGCTCTACGGCCACATTTAACGGAGTGGATCTGTACGTGGATGAAAGGGATTTCGAAAAGGCACAACAAGCGCTGAATGCCCTGTTCAACGGAATTTAAAAAATCTACCCGTCTCTCACATCAGACGGGTAGATTAAAAAGGAGGCGGTTATGCGTTCTTCTTTTCTTTTGCTTCTTCCTTTTCCAGTTCCGCCAATTCTTCTTCCATATTGTTCTTTTTAAGCCACTTTTTGTAAAGCTCTTTCTCCATTTGTTTCCGAAAAGCTACGGCCTGTTCAAACGCTTCTTCACGCGTGCGTTTTTTGTTTACATAAAATTTTTTGGAATGGAGTTTACCATCTTCACTCCAGGTGGCCTGAAAATAATGCACCAGTTTGCCCTTGGTCATGCTTTTAACTTCGTTGACTCCGGTAATTCCGGAAGTGGAATTTTTGGCTTTACGTTTGTAAAAAGGCTTGCGCTTGGTGCTTTTGTATTTGGCCCGTTCCAGCTGAGCCACCATCTGGTTGTGGTCGCGAAAGATGATCGCATTCTTTAATGCTTTTTGCTTCCCTCCGTACAGACGATCGCTAAAAAGTTTGGAAACAAAAACTCCTCCGTTAGCATAAACACGTACATACCATCCATGCGTATGTTTTGAGTCGATGCGGCTGATTCCCGGATATTTCGATTTCATAATACCCCGCAATTTTTGATTAAACAATTTGATTAAACGCCTAAAAAATCATGCGTCCAAAAATATAAAAAACTATGCCCATTTTCGCCAATTTTTTCCACCGAAATTCGAAAAAAAATGTCCCCCGAAGCCACACAATTTAAGATTTTTCCCGAAATCCGTTCTTTTAAATAGAAACGTTTTTCTTCCGAAAAACAAAAAATCTGCCTTTAACCCGATCTACCCCAAATTGGCGTTAAATAATGCTGAGCTTACCGTAAAAGTTCCGATTCATTTCTTGCCACTCTTCTCTGAATCGTCTCACGGCCTGTGGTAAATACCCAAGAATGTCCCCGGCAACCAATCCGTCCTGTCCTATTGCGGCCGCCGCCAAATCTCCTGCCAGGCCGTGCACAAAAACACCCATGCGTGTAGCCATCTCAGCATCGCGGTATCGGGCGAACATGGCCGCGATGGTTCCCGTGAGTACATCGCCACTACCGGCCGTAGCCATGCCGGGATTTCCGCTCAAATTGATAAAGACCCGTCCGTCCGGCAAACCGATAAGCGAATGTGCCCCTTTCAGCACAATAATAGCGTTTAACTTGTGAGACACTTCCTGCAAAATCTCGATACGATTTTCTTCGATCTCCCGAATGGAATAGCCACTCAGGCGCGCCATTTCCCCCGGATGCGGAGTCAAAATCGTAGGCTGGCTCCGTTCCTTAATGCAAGCCAAATCTTCGGCAATAGCCGTAATCCCGTCGCCGTCGATTAACACGGGCTTGTTCGACTTCCGGGCTAAGTTTCGAATCAAAGTTTGGGTTTCGGAATTCAACGAAGTTCCCGAGCCCGCAACCAACAGGAGCATCTCGTCGGAAAGCGCCAAAATTTTTTCTTCATTCGCAAGCGCAAGAGAACCTTGTTCGGTACCATCCATCGGTTGCAGCACAATTTCGGATCCCTTGTTTGCAATAAAGGGAGCCACTTCATGCGGCGTTGCCAGATACGAAAGCCCGCCGCCGGCCTTCAAAAAAGCCTGTGCCGCAAAGTATGGCGCACCCAGATAATTTGCCGCTCCGGCCACAAAAAGCACCTTACCCGCGCTTCCCTTGTGCATGTTTCCCGCACGGGGCGGCAAAGGTACCAGCATATTAAGCATCACTTTTACAGCTTCATTTTCGTAAATGTCCGGAGGAAAAGAAATGTGGGTCACAAACAGTTCGCCCCCGTGCTCAAAACCGGGATAAAGTAAATTACCCCATTTGGCCAACCCAAAAGTAATCGTGTAGTGCGCACGTACCGCCACCCCCATTACCTGTCCGGTATTGCCGTTAATTCCCGAGGGAATGTCAATACTTACCACGATTTTATTCGCTTGATTGATCAACTGAATCAATTCACGATATTTCCCCTCGACCGAGCGCGCCAATCCGGTGCCAAAAATGGCATCGACTATCACATCACACTCTTCAATAAAAGGCACGGCCTGACGGGCGGTTTCCAGCAAAGTGAGAGGAATGCCAATTTTACGCACAATTTCGTAATTCAACTTGGCCGAGCCTCTGAATTTTTCCGGATTCCCGGCCAGTAAAATGTGCACATCGGCTCCATTGGAAAACAGTTTACGGGCCACAACCAGTCCATCGCCTCCGTTGTTTCCGCTGCCGCTAACAATCAAAAACTTTTTGTGAAACAAACCGATTTTACGACGGATGACCTCATACGAGGCATGTCCGGCATTTTCCATTAACAGTTCATCGGCAATGCCATATTTTTCAATGGCCGTGGCATCCATTGCCCGCATCTCTTCAACACGACTCACTCTCATTGCAGAATTCCCCTTTGTTAATTCTGTACTCGCGCTTTTTTCGAATATTAGCAAATTAATCCTTAACCGGCAAAATTTTGTAGCGTTTTTTCACCCTAATCTCAAATAGACAAGAAACCTTTTCGCCCTAATATCGTATATTGTTTTTGACGCCAACCAGCAACGGGGAGAAAGCTATGAGTCGTAATCCTTTACTTTTGGTAGGCTTCCTTTTGATTTTTACCGTAGCCGGCCTGCAGGGAGCTTCGCCGCAAAAAACACAAAAAATCGCCATCGAAAGTTTAAAAGCTCACCAAGAAAACCACAACTACCGCTTCGGCCTTTGGCTAAAAATGCCTTCTGCCGAGGTATTACAACGCTACCACTTAAAAGGTGGCGCCGAAGTAACGCATGTACTGGAGGGAAGCGATGCCCAAAAAGCGGGCATCCAAGAGGGAGATATTATCATCCAGTTTGACGGTACGCCTATTTCACGTCCCGAAGATTTAAAAAGCCTGTTGGGCCGGATGGATGAAGAAAAAGACGTAGCCGTAGTGGTTAATCGTCAAGGCAAAGAACTGATTTTTACCGCTCACATTCATCCGCAGGATCAGGACGAAGAGGCGTGGATGTTCCAATTGCCGCCGCGCACCTGGAAGTTCTTCATGGACAGCCTGCCCCATTTTAACCTGCCCCGCTTCTGGCAGGAGATGGTGGAAAAAGGTGGATATCTGGGGGTGGAAGTCGAAGATTTGACCGACCAATTGTTGCAATACTTTAAAGCCGAATATGGCGTTCTGGTCAAAAAAGTGTACAAAAACTCCCCGGCCGATAAGGCAGGAATCCGCGCCGGAGACGTGATCTACAAAATTAACGACAAAAAGATCGAAGATACGGCCGATTTGCTCCGCACGCTACGCTATTACGATCCGGGCGACAAGGTGGATGTGTACATGGTACGAAACGGAAAAAAGAAAACCGTTACGGTGGAATTGGGCCAGCGAAAACCGTCCCGGGAATGGCACAACAATTTTCCGCCGTTTTTCCTTTACCCCGAGTTGTGGAGAATGAAACATTTTAAGGGACACATTCCCCCTCTTCCCGAACCCAAAACGTTGCCCCCTGCGCAACCCGAACCGCGCATTTACAAATTTTGAAGCCAAAACACTGCACATAAGAATGGCCCTCAAAGCGCAAAGCGCCCTTATCGGGACTTTGCGCTTTTTTGCTTTGTACCGCTTCAATTTCAGCACTCTCTTCGATTCATGACTTGCATCACAACCGCAAAAACAAATATTTTCCAAACTACTGTTCGGAAATTCAAACAACCCATTAGACAGGGAGAAAAAAGTAATGAACACAGCCTTGCAAAATGCCATTACTTATTATCAAAACGGACAATTAAACGAAGCGCAGAACCTACTCGAGCAATTATTGGCCGAAGGACAAAAAGACGCCGACATTCACTACTATTTAGGGTGCATTGCCTTTCACAAAGACCTGTACGACGAAGCAATTACCCATCTGGAAAAAGCCATTGAGCAGGATGACAGCAAAGCCGAATACTACGAAATGCTCGGAGAAGCCCTGGGCTTAAAATCGCAAAATGCAGGCATGCTTAAAGGAGCCATGATGTTGGGCAAAGTAAAGGCTGCTTTTCAAAAAGCGCTGGAACTAAACCCGGAAAGCCTGTCGGCCCGGGAAGGTTTGTACATGATTTACCTTTTTGCTCCGGGCATGGCCGGAGGCGACGCCCAGAAAGCACGTCAAATGTTGGCGGAAATCGAAGAGCGCAATCCGGCACGCGGTCACATTGCCAGAGGCATGCTGCTCATGAAAGAGAAAAAAATCGGCGAAGTGGAAGACGAATTCGAAAAAGCCGCCGAGCTGGGACAAGAAGATGCGGACATTCAATTGCGCGTGGGACGTTTTTTCATGGAACGCAAACAGTTTGACAAAGCCCGCCAGTGTCTGAATCGCTACATCGAATTGAAACCGCACGATCCTGCCGGTTACCTTGCTTTGGGAGAGCTCTTTGTAAAATTGGAGAACAATGACGAGGCCTTAAAAGCGTTTAACACCGCGGTAGAAAAAGGACCAAGCAATTTGCGGGCCCGCTATCAGCGTGCCCTGTTGTTCCATTCCTTGCGGCAGGACGATTCCGCCAAAGCAGACCTGGAATGGATTATGAACCAAAAAACGAAACATCCCTTTATCGACAAGGCCAAAAAATTACTGAAAGAATTAAAATAAGCCGAAGATTTGTACCGTAATCCCCATCATTCCCCGGTCGATGGGGATTTTTTGCTTCCACTTTTAGAGAAAAGAACCGGAGTGCCTGAGGTTTTACAACCAGGGGTAATTTTTCGAGGCCAGCATTTGTTTAAAAAAATAGATCCACAATCTTCCGATCAAAATTCCCAAGGCGGCTCCCACCAGTACATCAAAGGGATAGTGCACGCCGACGGCAATGCGCGAATAGGCTACCAGAGCGGCCAGCAGCCAAAAAACGATTTGGTATTTTTTGTAATAATAGGCAAACACCGTAGCCAAAGTAAAAAAATTGGTCGCGTGCGAAGATGGCATGGAGAATGAAGATTTTTTGCCTAACAGCAAATGCGCATTTTCGACCACATTACAGGGCCGCACACGATGAAGCAACGGTTTGAGAAAACGGTTTACGGCAATGTCAGAAGTGGCCACGGCCAGCAGTGCGATCAACACAACCCACCGTCCTTTTCTGCCGCCTTTCCACATGAGTAAAACAACCGTAAGGGCCCACACCGGATACCAATTGTGCTTGTTCGTGACAAAGGGCATAAGCACATCAAAAAACGAATTCGCCAGATGCACATTAAAAAAAACAAAGAGCCAGGTATCTACGCGATTTAAAAAAGTCAAAACTTCGCTCATGGGCCGGGCCTACTCGTTAAAAGTGGTTCGTCAAAAAATGCCGCAACGCGGATTTACCCATAAAAAAAGCATCCCGAAAAAAATCAGGATGCTCATTCTTTTGTGCTGGAGGCGGGACTTGAACCCGCACGGGCGTCTCGCCCACTACCCCCTCAAGATAGCGTGTCTGCCTGTTCCACCACTCCAGCAACCCAAACTTTATTTTTTCGCAGGGGCGTTTTGTGTTTGATCACCCACCGGTGCCAGAGGCACATTAGGCGTGGGAACTTCTTTTTGCTTTTCCATGCGTTTTTCGATCAAACTTTTCTGCGCCGTCTGTGCTTCACTACGATAAATCACACTCAAAAGCAAAGCCAGCACCATGTAAATCCCGGCAATCCAGGCTGTCGCCTTTGTCAGAAAATCCGCCGCACCGCGTCCGCCAAAAACTGAAGAGCCTCCCATTCCACCGCCGATGGAACCGGCCAGACCCTGCCCTTTTCCGGATTGCAGCAGAATAACGACAACCATAACAATACTAACAAGAATAAACAAAACAACCAGTAATGTGTACATAACCTTTTATCCGCTCCTTATTTAATTCAAAATTTTAATTTAAAGAGATTTTTAGTATTTATCAATATTTTGACCGTTTTTTCCAATATTTTCTTTTACGTCTCCGTTTCGTATTTCCCCGCGTTTTTCCGTAAAAAACGTTTTACCTTCGCAAAGGCGCTCTGTCTTCTTCCCTTGGGTGCAGGAAGCCCACAAAAATAAAACATGCGTTACAGAATATCAAATTTTTTCATCTCGGAACCTTTCGCGGCCGGCAGCCACGCCTCGGCAGAAAACCTGTGCCTCACATTTCGCCCCTGACGCCGCTTGAATATTGCGATGCAAAATTCAGAAGAAAAATTTCCGGAAAGAATTTGAGTCGGGTTAAAAAACGGCGTTCCCCAAAAAGAACGCCGTCTGGCAGGAGGTAAATACGGTTATTTTACAATGCCGGAAAATCCCACAAAGGCCATCGCTAAAATCCCCGCCACAATCATGGCAATGGGCGTTCCGGAAAATGCCCTGGGAATCTGGCGTGTTTCCAACACTTCGCGAATGCTGGAAAAAATGATCAAAGCCAGCCCGAATCCCAGCGCAGAACCAAACGAAAAAACGATCGTTTCGATCAGATCGTACTTATTTTGAACGGCCAGAATGGAGATGCCCAAAATGGCGCAGTTGGTAGTAATGAGCGGCAGGAAAATGCCCAGTGAACGGTAAAGCGCAGGAGCAACTTTTTTCATCACGATTTCCACCAGTTGCACCAGCGCGGCAATGACCAGAATAAAGGCAATGGTCTGCAAGTATTCGATGTGAAACGGAACGAGCAAATAAGTTTGTACCACGTAGGTAATGGTGCCGGCCAAAGTGAGCACAAAAACCACTGCCATCGACATACCGAGAGCCGTATCCAGTTTTTTGGATACTCCGAAATACGGGCAAAGCCCGAGAAATCTCGAAAAGATCACATTATTAACAAAAACGGTACTAACGATAATCAAGGCCAGTTCTGTCATCGTTTGTCTCCTTCAACCAGTTTGGAGATTTTATTCATGCCAATAAAAATAAAGGCCAATGTCAAAAAGGCGCCCGGAGCCAGAACAAAAACCAAAATTGTATTCCACGATTGGGGCACAAGCCGCATGCCCAGCCAGCTACCGGAGCCTAAAATTTCGCGCAGGCTCCCCAGAATAAACAAGCTAAACGTAAACCCCAGCCCCATGAACAGCCCGTCTAAAAAGGAATGCCACACCGGATTTTTTGAAGCAAAGGCCTCGGCACGTCCCAAAATGATGCAATTCACCACGATTAGCGGAATAAACAACCCCAACGTTTTGTGCAAATCGTAAAAGGTTGCTTCCATGCCCATATCGACCAGCGTAACGAAAGTGGCAATGATGACGATAAAAGCGGGAATTCGTACCCGATTGGGGATGAGATGACGCAGGGACGAAATAACCACATTGGAGGCCACCAGAACAAAGGTAGCGGCCAATCCCATGCCCAACCCGTTTTCCGCAGAGGTCGTAGTGGCCAGCGTAGGACACAATCCCAGCATCAACCCGGTTACGGGATTTTCGGAAAAAAGAGAGCTCAAAAATTTCTTTTTTGTATCCATATTTTTACCTTTCCCGAAGTTTTTTAAACGCCAGCAGGGCCCGTTCAACCCCATACGTAAATGCACGCGAAGTTATGGTCGCGGCGGTAAGCGCGTCAATGTCACCACCATCCTTTTTTACTTTCCAACGCGTGTTGGTTAAGGTGCGTCCCCGGAACTGCTTTTTAAAATCTTCTTTGCGCATGTTATCCCCGAGACCCGGGGTTTCCTTGTGATTCAATACATAGGTATCGGTCACCTTCCCGGACGAGTCCACACCGACCATCAAATCAAAATCACCGCCAAAGCCGTTCGGTGCCTTAACGATGAAGGCGTAGCCCACAATAACACTGTCGGGGCCAAAGGCCGGATAGTAACGTGCCGTAAAATCTTTGAGGCGAATCGTCTTGGCCGTAAAAGGATACGTAATGTTTCCCAACGGTTTTAAGACAATTTTAACGGCTTTTAACGTTTCGTTTCGTACATTGCGCGCAATGGGCTCCCGGGTAATCTTGTTAACATACGCCAGAAGCAACGCCGCCAGAAACGAAATAAGAACCAAAGTTACGATAACGCGAATTCCGCTTTCCTGCTTATCCATTTTTCACCATCCCAAATTTTTTCTCCGGAAAATAACGATCCAGCAAAGGAACAAAGGCATTCATAAACAAAATGGCAAACGAGACCCCTTCGGGATAGCTGCCAAACAATCGAATTAGCGCCGTAAAAAAGCCACACCCTATGCCAAAGATGATCTTTCCCTTTTTACTCAACGGTGAGGTTACCATGTCGGTGGCCATGTAAAACGCACCCAAAAACAATCCCCCGGCAAAAATGTGGAACAAAGGATTGGCATAGCGGGCAGGATTAATCACGTAAAAAATCCCGGTAAAGACAAACACCGTGGCAATAAACATGACGGGAATTTCCCAGGTAATGTATTTTTTGTAGAACAGATACGCCGCACCCAGTAAAATGGCCACAGCCGAAATTTCACCGAGAGAACCGCCCACGTAGCCCATAGCCAATTTTGCCACGGAAATGTTTTGAATGGCCCCCACACCCTCGGTCTTCAGAATTCCCAGAGGCGTTGCGGAGGTCGTTCCGTCAAAGGCAGCGGCACGCGGCCAGGAAGTCATTTGCACGGGAAATGAGATCAGAAGGAAAACCCGGGCGACCAAGGCCGGATTAAAAATATTCTGTCCCAATCCGCCAAACACTTGCTTCCCCAGCCCAATGGCCACCAGCGCGCCAATGAGAAGCATCCACCAGGGTGCATTCGAAGGCACATTCATCGCCAGCAAAATTCCGGTAAGCAATGCACTGCCATCCATAAAATCGATTTTGTGCGATGAGAACCGCGCAATGAGTGCTTCGCATCCCACCGCAAACACACAAGATAAAAGCAAAACACGCACGGCATCCCAGCCAAACATCCACACCGAAACCAAAAGGGCCGGGATTAACGTAACGCAAACCGTGTACATGATTTTTCGTGTCGAATCTTCCATCCTCCCCAGAGGGGATGAATCCATGATTAACAATTTTGCTTCCACAATCAATTCTCTCTCTTTATGATTGCCTTTCCCAAACGCATCCATTGCACCAAACGACGGTCTGCCGGGCAGGCGTAGGTGCAACTTCCGCATTCAATACAATCCATGATATGCTCTTTGGCCTGCGCACTTAGGGCATTGGCCTGAATCATTTGCACGTAAAGCGCCACATCCAGGCCCATTGGACAAACGCGGATGCAATTTCCGCAACGAATGCAGGGATTTTCAGCCCGCTCTTTGTAAACATTTTCATCGAAAAACAGCAGAGCCGAAGTGGTTTTCATAACCGGACTTTCGAGCGAGTGACAGGTGCGTCCCATCATGGGCCCGCCGGAAATCAGTAAGCGAATTTTTTCTGCATCAATGCCGAATTTTCGGATCACATAAGAGACAGGCGTACCCACAGGGAGTAAAATGTTCCCGGGCTCCCCGACCAGGTTTCCAGACACCGTAACCACCCGTTCCATTAACGGTCGTTTGCAAAACACCGCATCACGAATAGCCTTAACCGTCGCCACATTTTGCACCACCACACCCACATCCATCGGCAACCCTTTGGACGGAACTTCCCGGTTTAAAATTGCTTTGATGAGTTGTTTTTCGCCTCCCTGCGGATATTTGGTTTTTAAGGGAACGACAAAAATCCCGCCTTCGCGCGAGGCCAAAACATCCAGCGTTTTAATGGCCTCCGGTTTGTTGTTCTCGATGCCGATGTACACGGGCACATCATTGAACAGGCGTTTCAGAATTTTAATGCCCTGAATAATTTCCGGGCCGTGCTCCACCATCAGACGATGATCGGCAGTAATGTATGGCTCGCATTCCGCCCCGTTAATAATTAAGGTGTCGATTGGTTTTTCGGCAGGCGGGGAAAGCTTGACATGGGTGGGAAATCCCGCGCCTCCCATGCCGATAATTCCCGCATCCCGGACGATCTCCCGGATCTGCCCGGCAGAAAGCCGCCCGATTTCAACCGTTTCCTGCTTGTCCGCACGCAGCACTTGCCCGTAGTCCAGGCCGGGTTCATTCGGCACCAGTTGAATCACTTCACGGATTTGTCCACCCAGCAAAGGGAAACGGAAAATCTTCAGAATTTTCCCATCGACCGGGGCATGCACCACCGACGAGACAAATCCGGTGGCTTCGGCCAGCACCTGTCCCCTTTGCACCACATCCCCTTTTTTGACCACAATTTTGAGCGGTTTGCCGATGTGCTGATTTACGGGAATAAACAAATTTTCCGGAATCTCCCCCGTCACAATGGGCGCATTGGCCGAATGTTTTTCATGGGGAGGATGAATGCCTCCTCTGGGAAACGTTTTAAGCTGTAGCATAAACTTCTTGCCCCCGCATTTCAATGGCATTGGTCGGACAAACGGCAACACAGTCACCGCAAGCCGTACATTTTTCGTAATCAATTATTGCCAAAAAATTCTGCACATGAATGGCATCGTGCTCGCAGGTTTTTTCACATTTCATACACCCGATACAGGCCACTTTGCACGCTTTGCGCGCATCGGCTCCGCGATCGGTATTGTGGCAGGTCACCACAACAAATTTGGAAACCGGCCGTAGTTGCAAAAGATTTTTCGGACACGCTTCTACACACAAACCGCAGCCGGTACATTTTTCTTCATCAATGTGCACAATCCCGTCTTTTATGCGCATTGCGTCAAAATTACAAACCGCCAGGCAAGAGCCCAACCCTAAACATGAAAAGGCACAAGCCTTCAAACTGTCGGCGACCAGCATCGCGGCCCAACAATCCGTAATTCCGTGATATTCCATCGTTAAACGCGTGTTCTGGTGGGTACCTTTGCACAACAGGGCGGCTACTTTCTTTTCCGCAACAGTTGCCTCAATTCCCAAAAGCCTGGCAATAGCCTGCATGGTTTCAGCATTGGCCACGGGACAGGGCGGATCGACAGAGCGATTCTTCACCGCATTTTCAGCCCAGGCCCTGCAGCCGGCATATCCGCATCCGCCGCAGTTCGCGCCGGGAAGCATTGCTTCGATCTCATCGATGCGCGGATCTTCGTACACGTAAAACTTCTTGGAAGCAACGTACAACCCGGAAGCCGAAACAAGGGCTAAACCGGACAGGATGACACAAGGCATTACGAGTTCGTACATGAATCTTTCTCCGAATTTATTCACAAAGGAACAATTTTTATCTTGTACTCCGGCCGGGTCGACAAACGATTGTTGAACCACTTAATGATGCCCAGAGAAAGAATCAAAGCCCCAATCCCAATGCCCAAAAGGAAAAGTTCGTTTGCAACGAGCAACAGATACCTTGCGCCTAAAATGGCTGCCATAAAAAACAGCAATGGAAACAAGTACAATAAAAAGGAAGTCTGGATGATTTTTTCGAAACGGATCTCAACTTTTTGGTTGGGTTGCAAAGATCGGGGAATTTCTTCTCTGGGAATTTTAATCGATGTTTGTCCGGCCATGGAACACCAATTGGAAAGCGGACAGCGATGACACTCTTCTTGTGTAGTGTCCACGGCAATTTCCACAAATTGCGGATTTATTTTGACAACATGACCGGTCTCGCAATTGGCTTCCATTTCTGTCCTTTCCTTGGACGTTCAGGCAACCAATTCAGCAAATTACGTACCAGAGCGCAGGAAGATGACCGGGTGGGTGCAAAGCCTTGCGTGAAGGGGAATTCCCTTTTAGGGTTGCAAACTTGCAAAGGAATTTTTTCTCAAACTTTCACAAAGAAAAGCTATTTTTTCTTAGAATTGGGAATGCGTCGCTTTTGTTGCCAACATCTTCGGATGCCCAATTTTTTCGGCGGGTCACGATAAAAAGACCAAACAAAAAGGGAGCAGTCGCAATGCGCCCTGCTCCCTTTCGAAATTTTAATCGAACATGCCGGCTATTTGTTCAGTTCCTCGGCAATGTGAATAATGGCCGAAAACGAATCGGCTTTTAGGCAGGCTCCGCCAACCAGTGCGCCGTCAATATCGTCTTGGCTGAGCAACGACTGGGCATTTTCGGGTTTAACGCTGCCGCCGTATTGGATGATCAGCGCCTCGGCCGTGGCCGAATCGAACAATTCGGCAACCATCTTGCGGATTTCGGCGTGTACTTCCTGCGCCTGGTCGGGTGTGGCGGTTTTACCGGTGCCAATGGCCCAAATCGGTTCGTAGGCCACAATAATATGGGCCATGTCTTCTGCCTTAATGCCTGCAAACGCACCGCGAATTTGTTTGCCCACCACTCGCAGGGTAATGTTTTCTTCGCGTTGTTGCAGCGTTTCGCCCACACAAACAATGGGCTTTAAGCCGTTTTCCAGCGCAGCCTTGATTTTTTTGTTCACAGTTTCGTCGGTTTCGCCAAAGTACTGACGGCGTTCCGAATGACCGATAATCACGTAGTCGGCGCCGGTGCTTTTTAGCATGCCTGCACTAATTTCCCCGGTGTAGGCACCTTCTTTTTCCCAGAACATGTTTTGAGCGCCCAAATGGATGGAGGTGTCTTTAATCACCTCGTACACCGGTGCCAGGGCGGTAAACGGCGGGCAAATGATCATGCGCGTTTTCTGGATATCGGTTGTTTTCATGCGAATTTGGTTGGCAAGCTGGAGCGCTTCGCTGTTGGTTTTGTGCATTTTCCAGTTGCCGGCAATAACAATGGATCGTTTCATCCTGTATTCTCCTAAATTTTAAACTTCGGTCAATGCGGCAATGCCCGGTAATTCTTTACCTTCCAAAAATTCCAGTGAAGCGCCGCCTCCGGTGGAAACGTGGGTAAAGCGATCGTCCATGCCAAACTGGCTGATGGCCGCTGCCGAATCGCCCCCGCCGATGACGCTAATTGCGCCCTGCTCCGTGGCTTCGGCAATGGCTTCGGCAATTTTACGGGTGCCTGTGGCAAAGTTAGGCATTTCGAACACGCCTACCGGTCCGTTCCAGATGATGGTTTTGGATTTTTTGATTTCCTTTCCGAACAGCTCGATGCTTTCCGGGCCGATGTCCAGGCCCATGTAGTCTGCCGGAATTTCCGTCACCTTGACTACCTTGCGCCGGGCTTCGTTGTCAAATTTGTCGGCCACCACCACATCCACAGGCAGCAAAAAGTTGACGTTCTTTTCTTTGGCCTGCTGCAAAATTTCTTTAGCCATTTCAATGCGGTCTTCTTCCAGCAAAGATTTGCCGATTTCGTAACCCTGGGCTTTGAAAAAAGTGTAGGCCATGCCGCCACCGATGATCAACGTGTCCACTTTGTCGAACAAATTTTTAATGACATCGATTTTGCCCGAAATTTTGGCGCCGCCCAAAACGGCCAAAAAGGGCCGTTGCGGATTTTCCACAGCTTGCCCCAAATATTTCAATTCTTTTTCGATCAAATATCCGGCGGCACACTGCTTAAAATACTGCGTTACGCCCACTGTGGAAGCATGCGCGCGATGGGCCGTACCAAAGGCATCGTTGACGAACAAATCGCAACCTTCGGCCAACTGCCGGGCAAATTCGGGATCGTTCTCTGTTTCTTCTTTGTGAAAACGCAGGTTCTCCAGCAAAAGGGCCTGCCCCGGTTGAAGTTCTGCCTTCATCTTTTGCACTTCCGGCCCGATGCAATCGGGTGCCATTTTTACTTCGATGCCCAAAAGCTCGCTCAAACGTTTGGCTACGGGCTTCAAACTCAACTCTTCTTTGACCTGACCTTTGGGGCGTCCCAGATGGCTGCACAAAACAGCCGCGCCGCCGTCATTCAAAATCTTTTTGATGGTTGGCAGCGAAGCGCGAATGCGCCGGTCATCGGTAATTTCCCGATTTTCATTCAGAGGTACGTTAAAATCACAACGTACCAAAACTTTTTTACCTTTCAAATCCAGTTGATCTATGGTTAGCTTTGCCATGATTCTCTCTCCTCGTTTTAAAGGCTCCGACTCACTCGTTCCGTTCGTTTGGAAGCTGACCGAATGCGCCCTTCAATTTGGCACACCGTTGTAAACAAAAAAGAGAGGCCGCATCGACCTCTCTTTAAAGTGTTTTACATGCTGGCCATTTTCTTCAGCAAGTCCACGCAACGGTTGGAATAGCCCCATTCATTGTCGTACCAGCTCAGCACCTTCACAAAGTTGCCGTCCACAACAAAGGTGGAAAGGCTGTCGAAAATGCTGGAGTGCGGATTGCCGATAATGTCCACCGAAACGACCGGGTCTTCGCAATATTGCAAAATACCTTTCATCGGACCTTCGGCGGCTTTTTTCATGGCTTCGTTTACTTCTTCGATGGTAACATCGCGTTTTAATTCGGCCACCAAATCCACCAGCGAACCATCCGGAGTCGGTACGCGTACGGACATGCCGTCGAGTTTGCCGTTAAGCTCGGGAATCACCTTACCGATGGCACGAGCGGCACCGGTGGTAGTCGGAATCATGCTCACCGCGGCGGAACGCGCACGACGCAAATCGCTGTGCGGCAAATCCAGAATGCGTTGGTCATTGGTGTAGGAATGGACGGTGGTCATCAAACCGCGTTTCATGCCGAACGTATCGTGCAATACCTTTACAATGGGTCCCAGACAGTTGGTCGTACAGGAAGCATTGGAAACGATTTTGTCCGTGGGACGCAATTGTTCGTCATTAACACCCAGAACGATGGTGTTGTCGATTTCGTCTTTGGCCGGAACGGTCAGCAACACCTTTTTGGCACCGGCTTCGAGATGTTTGGCAATTTGGTCGCGTTTGCGGAAAACGCCGGTCGATTCGACCACGTATTCCACGCCCAATTCCTTCCAGGGCAACGTGGCAGGGTCTTTAATAGCCAAAACCTTCAAACGGCGGTCGCCAACCACAATCGTATCGCCTTCGGCATGAACCTCTGCCGGAAATTTTCCGTGAACGGAATCGTATTTCAAAAGATGGGCTAACGTTTTGGCATCGGTTAAGTCGTTTACCGCCACGAATTCTATGTCTTTATCCTCAAATGCAGCTTTGAAAACCAGACGTCCGATTCTGCCGAACCCGTTAATAGCTACTTTAATACTCATTTTGTCTCTCCTTTTATTTGTTTACTCGTGCTTTTTCAAATGATGCAAGCTAAAAAATCAGCTAATCGAAGTCAAGTAAAAAGTTATAAAATTCACTAAACATGCATATTCTCCCACACCCGACGAATCTGACCCTTTCTTCGCTTAAAACGCCGTTTTGTTCCCACAACTTCACTTTTTGTTCTCCGGAGCGGTCCCATTTTTTATTTGCCAGTTTCCGTCCAGTCCTTTAAATTTGATTTATGTTACTAATTCTAAGGGAATTATGAAAAAAAACACACGACTGATTCGCAACGGTTTAATCGTAACAGGCAACGCCCGAATGGAAATTTTCCGGGGCGACCTTTTGCTTTCCGGAAAACGTATTGAAGCTCTTGCTCCGCATCTGGATGTTCAGGCAGAGCAGGAATTTAATGCCGAAGACTTTCTGATAGTTCCCGGTTTTGTACAAACACACATTCATCTGGGACAAACGACCTTTCGGAACAAAGCCGAAGACATGGCCCTGCTGGATTGGCTTTCCAAGGTGATTTGGCCCGGAGAAGCAGGCCACTCGCGCGAGACCACGGAATTAAGTGCCAAGCTGACCATGGCCGAGCTCATCCGTACCGGTACCACTACATTCATGGACATCGGCTTGGTGAAGCACGCCGATGTGTTGTTTGAAGCCATTGCCCAAAGCGGCATGCGCGCCGTTAGCGGTAAAATGCTCATGGACGGTGGCCAAAGCCCTGCCGGTTTAAAAGAAGACACAGACAAAGCCCTGAGCGAAAGTGTGGCCTTGTTAAAAAAATGGCACGGCTACGATCAGGGACGCATCCGTTATGCCTTTGCCCCGCGCTTTGTGCTTTCCAGCAGCGATGCCCTCTTAAAACAATTGGCCGATCTGGCGCTCAAATACAACGTCCCCGTTCATTCCCACGCCTCGGAAAACAAAGACGAAGTGCGTTTGGTGATAGAGCGTTTTGGCATGCGCAACATTGAAGTGTTCGACCATTTCGGTCTGACCGAAGGCCATTTGTGCCTGGCGCACTGCATTTGGACGGACGAACACGAACGGCAACTCATGCGCGAAAAAGACATTAAAGTGTTGCACTGCCCCTCGGCCAATCTAAAGCTGGGTTCGGGCATTGCGCCGGTGCCCGATTATCTGCAAAGGGGCATTAATGTTTCTCTGGGTGCCGACGGTGCGCCCTGCAACAACAATTTGAACATGTTCACGGAAATGCGCCTTGCCGGACTCATTCAAAAATACCTGCACGGGCCGCAGGCCATGCCGGCGGAAACCGTCTTTAAACTGGCCACCATCGAAGGTGCCCGTGCCTTGGGTTTGCACGAAGAAATCGGAAGCATTGAGCCGGGCAAAAAGGCCGATTTGATTTTCGTAAAAAGAAATCAAGTTCATTCCATTCCTGACGAAAATATTTACGCGAAATTGATTTATTCGACCCAACCCGAAGATATTCGACATGTGATGATCGACGGCCAATGGGTAATGCACGACCGCCGTTTATTAACAATCGACGAGCAAGAATTACTGGCGGCGGCAAAATTATTATGATGTCTGGCAATTTTATTCTAAATTAGATAAACTAAAACCAAAGTTCATTTTAAGGGTCCTATTCAAGCCCGGGAGATTAGGATGAAAAAACTAATCCTTAGTTCACTTGGTCTGGCCATCTTTTTGTTAATGCTGGCCTGTGGTTCCAACAAAAATTTAACGGTAGAAGAAACACGTTCGCCGGAAGAACTCATCAAGGTGGGCGATCAATTGTACCAGCAGGGGCAATATCAAAAAGCACTGGATACGTACAACCGGCTGCTTATTTTCTACCCCACCTCCGATCTGGATATCGAGGCAAAATTGCGTATTGCCCGTTGCTACAGCAAACTGGAAAAATACGAAAAACAGATGGACGTATTACTGCAATTGCTTAAAGAGAATCTCATTCCTGAGTACGTGCCCAACATTTTCATTCAAATTGGGGAATATTACGAGCAGGCCGCTCTGTTTAATCCGGAAGAATCACACAGTGACACGGTGGACTACAAAACAGCCATTTCTTACTACGACAAAGCCTATCATTACGAAGACAGCAACAACGAAGAAGCAAAAGCCGACGCCCTGTACCACAAAGCCCTGGCACTGGTAAAAATTGGCCAGAATGAAGAAGCCGTGGAAACGTACAAAACCATTGTTCAGGAATTCCCGGAATCGCCTTATGCCGTATTGGCTCAAATCAAACTAATGAATCCAACGGATTTGTCTCCCCTGTCCACGATGAGTGATTCTCTGGCTGTTTACAAAAAACGTCTGGCCGAAGCCGGAAAAACCATCCCCCAGACTCAGGAAGGGACACCGGAAGCAGCCCCCGAAAGCAATCAATCGTTCGAGGAATATTTGAACCAGAATCCGGCCGAAGCCGACACAACCTCAACCGAAGCGGCTCCTGTCGACACCAGCACCGTTGTCCAACCCGACACCTCAAAACAATGAAAATTGCCATTGGCTCCAAAAATAAAGCGAAGATTACGGCCGTAACAACTGCCTTTAAGCGGTTGTTACGGGCCTTTCCCCTTTGCCAATTCGAAAACGTAGAATTCATTCCCCTTAGCACACAAACCACCATTCCCGACATGCCCCTTTCTCAGGAACAAATGATCGAAGGCGCCATCCAGCGTGCTCATTTTGCCTTTAAGCAAGTAGCCGGTCTGGACTTTGCTCTGGGTCTGGAAGGCGGTACTTTTCCTGTGCTTAGCCCCGGTCTGAATGGTGAGGTGCAAACCTTTTTGCAAAACTGGGTCTTTGCTTTCGACGGCCAACGCGGTTTCCTGGGTAGTTCTCCGGCTTTGCCGTTGCCCGCATCCATTGTAAACGCGCTGTACCGGGAAGGGCGTGAATTGGCCGAGGTGATCGACGCCTTCAGCGGCAAGGAAGACGTCCGCTCCAACGAAGGGGCCTTCGGAATTTTGACCCGCCAACTGCTTACCCGAAGCGCCTCGTTTGAACTGGCCGTAATCAACGCAATGGTGCCCTTTTTCAACAAAGCATATCGTTAATTCCCTTTTCCTGCGCGGTTCGCCCCGACTTAAAGGTGGAGCCAATCATAATAACATTCAGCAATTTTAACCGCCCCTTGACACCAGTCATTTTATTTTCTAATTTTTCGACTACTGAGTCGAAAATCGAACAATAGGTCTAAAAATGGGTATTTCAGAGCGAAAAGAAAAAGAGCGCCAGGCGCGGCGCACGCGTATTTTAAATGCCGGGGTGCGCATTTTCGCACGTTATGGCTACCATCAGGCCAGCATGGATTTGATTGCCGAAGAGGCAGAGCTGGGCAAATCTACCTTGTATTACTATTACAAAAGCAAAGAGAGTTTGCTCCTGGGTATTCTAACGCAGGGCATTAAAGAATTTTTCGAACAACTGGAAAAAACATTTTCCCTGCAAAACGATCCCTTAGAAAAGCTTTCCACTACTATTGACCAAAGCGTTGCTTTTTTCGAGCGTCACCCGGATTATTTTAAGTTGTACATGTACTTAAACGTGCATCCTTCCTTTCGCAAAAAGATTTTCCGGCAAATTCACCCCCTGCTGACGCAAAAAATCGCTATGATCGGGCAAGTTTTTCAGGAAGGACAAGAGCAGGGTTGCATTCGCGATGACATTCCGGCCAATCAGCTTCTTTCTCTGTTCGGTTCGCTGGTGATGGGCATGGGTATTTTTTCCGGAGCACACAAAAAAACCGAGGGTCTAAAACAGCAGGCTCAATACGTTAAAGAGGTCTTTTTTCAGGGAGTTAAGAAACCAAGCAATGGCACATAAACAGGCGAGGTAGGTATGATCAAATTAACACAACAGGTGGTAAAACATCCCCGAACAACGATGGGGTTAATCCTTCTGGTAACCCTCTTTTTCGCCTATCAGATGAAGAACATCCGCATGGATCCGGACATTACTTCTTCGTTGCCCAAACACATTCCGGCCAAACTTCTGTACGATCGCATGAATAAAATCTTTCCCAGTCGCGATTTCGTGTTGGTTGCCTACGAAAGCGATTCGCTGTTTTCGGTAAAATCTTTGCAAGAAATTTTCCGGATCACCGAGCATCTGGAAGCGCTACCCGATGTTTACTCGGTCATGAGCCCCACAAACATTAAAATCATTCGGGGCACGGAAGAAGGAATGGAGGTGAAGTCCATTCTGGATACACCGCCGCGCACCCCGCAAGAAATCGAACATTACCGTTACACTTTGTTTCACAGTGATCTACCCATCGAGAACATTATTTCAAAAGACCGCACCATGGCCGGCATCATGGTCTTTCTGAAAAACACGGTTAAACCCGAAGATGCGGCCAAGGAAGTATTGGATTGCATTCATGAGCTCAAGATTACCGGCCACCTGTACGTAACGGGCAAGCCCGTTTTAACGCTTTATCTTGGGCGTGGAATGGGACGCGACATGGGTATGCTTTTTCCTATGGTCATTTTGCTCATCATTGTCATTCTGTGGATAAGTTTCCGCAACTTGCAGGGAGTGCTGCTGCCCCTTGGTGTGGTGCTAACCAGTGTGCTGTGGACAATTGGCCTGATGGCCTTTTTGGGCATTCCCATCAGCCATTCCACCAACATGTTGCCCATTTTGCTCTCGGCCATTGCCGTAGCCGATGGCATCCACATTCTAAATCATTATTTCAACCGTATTACTCCGCAGCGCAAACCGGGTGAAGTAATTCTAAACGTAATGGCCGAACTCAATGCACCGGTGATCATTACCTCGGTGACTACGGCCTTCGGTTTTCTGGCGCTGAACACATCGAGCATCGGTTCTGTAGCGCAATTGGGTATTTTTACGGCCATCGGTGTTATTTTCGCCATGATTTTTTCTCTCACTTTCATTCCCGCGGCCGTCACGGTCATGAAAGTGCCCGGACACATTCGCCGGGGCAAGCAAGGACTCTTTTTACAGCGGGCAGCCGCAGCCTACGCCGATTTTCTCATTCGTCGCAAGGGCCTGATGGCCGGTGTGATCATAGCCATTATCGTGTTTTCTGTGCTGGGCTTTCCCCGCATTAAGCTGGAAAACAACACCATTGCCAATTTCCCCAAAGATCATCCGGCGCGCATCGACTACGAAAAAATTAATCGCCATTTTGGCGGCACTACGTTTTTAAGCATCATGGTGGAGGGCGATTCCGCAGGGCAAATCAAAGAACCGCGGGTTTTAAAGCAAATGGTTGCGCTGGAAGACTTTTTAAAGCAAAACAAGCACGTAGGCGGTACGCTTTCCATTGCCGATTTTATCAAACGCATGAACAAGGTAATGCACGCCGACAGCGAAAAATACGATTGCATTCCCGACGAGGTGGTAGTGGAACACGGCACGGAATGGGTGCAGGAAAACGGACGCTGGGTACAAAAGCCCGTAACCTTCAAAGTTCCCGGCCGACAGATCATTGCCCAGTATTTGCAATTGTACGAAATGTCCGGCAAACCGGACGACTTTGCCAATCTGGTTGATTACAATTACCAAACTGCGCGCATCAATGCCTTCATCGATACCGAATCGAGCAATGTTTTACGCGAACTGGACCACCGCACCCGGAAATGGATTAAAGAACATTTCACCAGTGCGCGCGTGGAGCTTACCGGCACTTCCGAACTTTTTCTGGCGGTAAACGATCTGGTAGTCAAAGGGCAATTTTACTCCATTCTGGTCTCGTTGTTGCTGGTGATTGGCGTAACCAGCCTGCTTTTCAAATCGTTGCGCATTGGGCTGCTTAATGCCATTCCGTTATTTTTTGCCATGATTTTTAATTTTGGCTTCATGGGCTGGGCCGGCATTCCGTTGAACATTGTGACCATGCTTACCTCGTCCATTGCCATTGGCGTGGGGGTAGACTATGCCGTGCATCTCATTCATCGTTACCGGTTAGAATCCAGCAATTCCATTCCGGAGGCCGTCCGGCTAACCATTCGCGATGCCGGTGTGCCCATTGTACTCAATGCCTTAACGGTGGGTCTGGGATTTGCCATTCTTATGTTCTCCATTTTTACGGGTGTCGAACAAATGGGATTGCTCATTGCCATTGCCATGTTCACCTCGTGCTTTGGCGCCATTGCCATCTTGCCCGTGTTGTTTCTGGTATTTCACATTAATTTAAAAGCGAAAGCAAAACAATGAACGCAAGGAGAAAAGCCATGAAGCGTTTTGCAATAATTTTAGGTCTGATTTTTCTGGCCTTTCATTTACCCGCAGCCGCCCAGAATTTAACCGGACGGCAAATCATGGAAAAAGCGTTAAACAAAAGCAGCTGGCAGGATATGGTAAGCAACGTGCGGCTAATTTTGACCAATGAAAAAGGCCAGCAACGCGTTCGCAAAATTAAAATGTACACCCGTAAGCGCAATGCCAACGAAAGCGACATGCTCATGCGCTTCATCGCACCACCGGACGTCAAAGGCATCGGTTTTTTGATTATTGAACATCAGAACCGTGATGACGATCGCTACCTTTACCTGCCTGCTCTGCGCCGCATCAAACGCATTGCTTCCAGCGGCAAGGGGGGCAACTTCATGGCGTCGGATTTCACCTATTACGATATTGGCAAGCCCAAATTAAACGACTGGAAGTACAAACGCCTGAAAGACGAAACCATCAACGGATTCGATTGCTACAAAATCGAATGCAGTCCTGCCAATGAACAAATAGCCAAAGACACCGGTTACGGAAAAATTATTCGCTGGATTCGCAAAGACATCCTGGTAACCATCCGTTCCGAATATTACGACCGCGCCGGACGATTGTGGAAAATTCTCGAAGTGCCCAAAGTCGAGAACATTTCCGGTGTCTGGTTCCAGACCGATATGGTCATGAAAGACGTACAAACCAAGCATCAAAGCGAAATGGTCTTTAGTGACATCAAAGTTAATCAAAACATCCCGGCTCAGTTTTTCAGTCAACGTTATTTGCAAAGGGGAAGATAATGCGTGCTAAAATAGTTTTTTTAGCGCTTGTGTGCCTTCCTTTTGTTTTGCCGGCCCAGCAGGCCGAGCTGGGAGGGTACGTAAAGTTTTTTGCACACCCTAATTTGAACAGCCCCTACCCGTTCGATCGACTGGGGTCGCGCATTCAACTTCGTTTAAACGGGACGCTGGGAGAACAGGCCGCTTTTTATTCGGCGCTGGATTTCAACTACGACGAATCTCAAAGCAGCCCTGCATTTAATGCACCGCGCACGCAGGGTTTGAGTATTTATCCCGTGGAAACTTACGTAGATTTGTACTTTTCCAGGCTGGATGTCCGTTTGGGGCAGCAATTCATCTTTTGGGGCAAAACCGACTGGATCAACCCTACCGATAACATCAACCCCTGGGATTACGTAAACATTTCCGCAGAAGTAGAAGATTACCGTTTGCCCGTTACGGCCGCCAAATTTAATTTTTACCTGGACGATGTCACCCTACAGGCCGTATTGGTTCCGCGTTTTAAAGGACACCGTTTGCCCTTGTTTACTCCCGATTCTATGGGTGGCTTGCCGGTCTGGCAAGCTCCGACACAAATTCCCAAAAACGAAATCAAAAATGCCGAGTTTGGTTTGAAAGCAGATTTCAGTTTGTGGAATGTCGATTACTCCCTTAGCTACTACCGCGGTTACGACAAAAATCCGACGGTGCGCATGGCTTTTGATCCCGCGAATCACCGGTTTGTGCAAACCATTTCTTACGCCCGGCAGCACGTGTTTGGCGCAGCCTTTGTCACCACTTTCGAGCATTGGGCCATTAAGGGGGAAGGCGCCTACTTTTTGACGAAAGATCGCGACGGGAAAGATATCTTTCTGCAGAATCCTTATTTGAAATACGTGCTGGGTGTGGACTTTTTACCCAACAACGATTGGTCGTTAAATTTCCAGTTTATTCAGAGCATTTTATTTAAATGGGACGAAAATTACGAACGGAGCACGCGCCAACGGCTGGGCATGCCCCTGAGCACCCTTCCCCACCGCTTCACACAATCGTTATCCAGCCGCATTCAATACCAAATGGGCGATTTTACCAGCCTGCAACTGATCGGGGTGTACAATTTGCGGGAGGGCGATTTCTTTCTGCTGCCTATTCTCAATTATGCCCTGTGCGATGGGATTAACGTGTATGGGGGGGCCACATTGTTCGAGGGGCCATCCGGCAGCCCTTTCGGAAGAAGCAAAAAATATTCCCGGGCTTTTTTCGAAGTCAAGTACAGCTTTTAAACCATATTGCATCTTTTTCCCACGTAATGCGTAAACCGATTATTGGCTTTGGCGGCCATCAGGGTACCCGGCCTTTTCTGTTTACTTTGCTTTGTATGGCCGGTGCTCCGCGGGGTGTCTTTTTGCGAAATGTTATTATGGCACCATTACCCGGAATTGGATGCTTATTATCAGCGACCAAACGTCACATCTTCTTTTTTAAAACAAAATTTTGTTTGATTCCCGTAAGGCTGCCTCGTATTTTCTTAGACATTGGCACTTATCTCATAAGAGGCGATGTTTTTGTTAGAAAAGAAACCTCGCCCCGGAGACAATCAAATCATCAAAACTGGAGGCGCAATGAAACACTTATTTAAATGGTTAATTCCATTCCTGTTCATCGCATTTCTTTTTAACTGTCAAAAATCAACCGGCACCCTAAGCGGAAAAGTTGTGGCCACCAATGGCAAGCCCCCCATCATGGCCCATGTGCATCTTCTCCGTCCCGGCGGCAACCTTTCCCAACCATTCCGCAGCATTAAGGTGAACAAAGACGGTAGTTTCAAAATTTCTCTGCCGGCCGAAAAGTACCTAACGGTGTACATCACAGCCGCTTTTCACCACCCGCTGGAAGTTCCATTGGTACGCAAAGACAAGAATCAATCGGTAGAACTGGATTTTCAATTGGCCTGCTACAGGTTTAAAAAAACATTCGATCAGGTTAAAATTTTAGGTGACTGGAACGACTTTGCCTTCTCCACGGCCCGGCCCATGCAAAAGCAGGCCGACGGTACGTTTACCTTTGAGGTGCATCCCAAGGCCGACACCGTGGCCTACCAATTGCTTGGTTTGACCCTGCAGGAAAGAAGTATGAACGGCACCCAATTCGATTATCTGGTGTACGATCACGGGGGCGACTACCGCTCGGTGCTGCGCAAAACCGATTCGGTCATGCACATTGTCTTTGATCCTAAAAAAATCCCCTACCAGTACAACGATGCCCTGCCCAAAGTGCTGCTTAAAAATGGAACCTTGCTCACACAGGATTTTATGGACATTAAACTGTTAGTGGATCGCTATTTAAACAACTGGCGTGTGGCACGTCAGCAATACATACAAAAATTTGGCAGCGATCGCGGCTTTCATTTCGACTTCACGCCGCTTTTGCAAACTCTGGACAAAATGCGGCAAGACACGCAATTTCAGGTGGTCAAGGATTTCATCGATATGCAACGGGTACAACTGACACGCTACGGCATAAAGGTAGACAATGCCCTGTACAAAAAGCTGGCCGATCACATTCCTGCCGATGATCCCATGTGGACGTTGAATCCTCAAATTTTGCCTTTTGTTCTTGAAAAGGCCTATGGCAAAAAGCAGGCTCAACAAATGCTGGAGCAGGCTTTGCCCGCAATTTCCAATCCGTTTACCAAGGCATTTATTCTGGTGCGTCTGGCCATGGAGGCTAAAATCAATCACGATAAACAAAGACTCACTAAAATTTACAACCAGCTAAAATCCGACTATTCTGATATTTACTTTGTCAAATACTATCTCAAATTACTCAATCCCGATGCGCGTATTGCCGTAGGTAAACCGATTCCCGATTTTTCTTTCAAAGACATGTTCACCGGCAAAGAAATTTCCAACAAAACCTTAAAAGGCAAATTTTACATCATGGATTTTTGGGCCACCTGGTGCAAGCCCTGCCTGGGCGAACTCCCTTATCTCACCAAAGCCTATCAGACCTTCAAGAACAAAAACTTCACGATTGTCAGCATCTCGTTCGACCGAAGTCCGGAAGATGTGATCAAATTTCGCAAAGGCCAATTTAAGATGCCCTGGCATCACGTTTTTCTGGACAAATCAATCCGTGATAAAATAGCGGACACATTCGAAGTGGGAGGCATTCCCAAGCCCATTTTGGTCAGCCCCGAAGGTGTAATTATTGCCCTGGGAAGCGAAATACGCGGAGAGAAATTAGCAACGACTTTACACAAATACCTGCAATAGCGAACCAAGTTTTTTCGAAACGCCATCCCTGTGGGATGGCGTTTTTTTATTTCAGATGTCTTTCGATTTCTTCAATTAACTTGCGGATAACTTCGTCTTTTTCTCCGCTAATGCGGCAGCCTGCGGCCCGCGCGTGTCCGCCGCCGTTAAAAGCTTTGGCCACTTTGTTCACATCCACATTCGATTTGGAACGCAAACTGATTTTGTGGAATCGGGGCTTTATTTCCCGCACAAAAAGCCCCACCTTGGCCCCGCGCACCGCCACACTGTAGTTGGTTAATTCTTCAATTTCGTGGGGATTACTGGTGCGCATTGTTTCATAATCAAGGTAAATCACCACAACCGCCCCATCCAGGTAGCTTTCCATCGAAGAAAGTCCCTTGCCAATGGTGCGCAGAGCATCGATGCTGTTTTCGAAGAAAATAATATTGCTGATTTCGGAAGGATTGGCTCCACATTCCACCATGCGCGAAGCAATGTAAAAATCACGGGCGGTGGTGTTGGAAAAAGCAAAACGTCCGGTATCGTACACAATTCCCGTAAAAATCGCCTTAGCTAACTCCGTATCCACGTCCACGCCCGAATACTCAATAATTTCGTAGACCATTGCCGTAGTAGAAGAGGCCTCTTCGTCCACCCATTCGATGTTCCCCATTACATCCTCGACGGGATGGTGGTCAATGCGTACCACATGCGTTTTGCCCGGCAGCAAGGCCTTAACATCGCCCAAACGCTGGTAACCCGGAACATCCAAAATCACCGCGCTTTCTATCGGCAGTTCTCCGGGCGTAATTTGTTTAAAGTGACGAATAGCGGCAAACGGCTCCAGATAGGCAAACCGTTCGTCCAGATGGTCATCGCTGAAAATCATATAAGAGGTTTTACCCAATTTTTGCAAGAAAAGGTGCATGGCGACTACCGCGGCAATGGCATCCCCGTCGGCATTAATGTGCCCGGAAAGAAGAAAGTGATCATGTTCCGACAAAAAACGGTAAATTTTTTTTACGGTGGCCAGATATTTTTCGGGAATTTTCACGGCAATCTCTCCTAAAAAAGATGGAAATATAATGAATAAAGAAATAAATGCCAATCTTTTTTCGTCTTCTTCGGCAAATGAAACGTGCGGCAAGTAAAAGAAAAATTGAACTTTTGATTTTCCCTGGTTATACTTAGTCTGGTCGTTGTGGACTTTTCAAGAAAGGGCTGCCGCATGCGTTTGTCCATTCCAAATTCCGCCAAAAACTGGCTATCGCTTACCGGCTTAATGATTGCCGCCGTGAGTGTGCTGTTAATCGGATTCCTTTTAATCATCTCCACTCTCATGAATGCACGAACCACCTATCTGGGACTGATCATCTTTATTTTGCTTCCCGGTGCGTTAATCTTGGGCTTAATTCTTATTGTGCTGGGCATGGTGCTTTCCCGCAAGAAACGCGCCGGTCAAACAAAAGGCTGGCCCCAAATCGATTTGAATAAAAAAGAACATCGCCGGGCTTTCATCCTTTCTTTTGCCGGATTAGCCGTTTTTCTACTAATCAGTGCCGTGGGCAGCTATCAGGCTTTTCGCCTTACCGAATCGGTTGAATTCTGCGGTCAGCTTTGCCACAGTGTGATGCATCCCGAATACACGGCTTATCAAAATTCTCCACACGCACGTGTGGCCTGCGTGCAATGCCATGTAGGAGAAGGAGCCGACTGGTACGTCCGCTCAAAAATTTCCGGTATGTATCAGGTTATTTCCGTGGCCTTCCGGCTGTACCCCAAACCCATTCCAACCCCCATTCACAATCTGCGCCCGGCGCGCGAAACATGCGAACGGTGCCATTGGCCACAAAAGTTCTTTGCCCGCACCATTCGCACCGAATACCATTACCTGCCGGATGAGCACAACACCCGCTGGCAAATTCAATTAACCATGAAAATCGGCGGCGAGCATGCCGCGCAAGGTTTGCAAAAAGGCATCCATTGGCATATCAATCCGGATATTCGCGTGGAATACATCGCCAGCGACGAAAAACGCGAAGAAATCCCCTGGGTGCGTTTAACAAATCTCAAAACGGGAGAACAGGAAATTTTTCAGGACGAAGAAAATCCTCTTTCGGAAGAGGCGTTAAAAAATGCCGAAATACGTACGATGGATTGCATGGATTGCCACAACCGTCCTTCGCATCAATACAAGCCACCGGCGTATTTCGTCAATGAAGCCATTGCTGCCGGAGCCATTCCGCAAGCCTTGCCCAATATTAAGGCGCAGGCTGTGGAAATTTGCGACCAAGCCAAAGATTTTTCCACAATGGATTCTGCACTGGTCTTTATTGCCCGACAGCTGCGCACTTTTTACGAGGAAAACTATCCTCAGATTGCCACCGGCCAACCGCAGTTGCTTTCTCAGGCAATAGAGGGCCTGCAAAACTATTTTTCTCAGAATATTTTCCCGGATATGAAGGTAAAATGGGCGGCCTACCCCAGCCACATCGGGCACATGGAATTTAATGGCTGTTTTCGTTGCCATAACGATTTACACAAAAGCAAGGAGGGCAAAGTTATTTCCAAGGACTGTAATTTGTGCCATTTAATAAACGCGCAAGGAACAGACGGTCATCTGCAAACGGCACTGGCCGGTCAGAGTCTGGAATTTGTCCATCCGGAAGATATTGATAAGGCCTGGAAAGAAAGTCTTTGTACCGACTGCCACACGGGTTTAACCCCGTAGTTTGCACGGCGGCTTGTTTGTGCTTTGCCAAAACTTTACGATTTGTCTTTTACCGCTTCGTCTTCACTCTTTTGCTTTTCTGTTTCGGAAGGCGGTTTTTCTTCGTCATTCGGGGCCTTTTTCTCTTCGGTAATAAGTTTCAGCTTTTTTAGCTCGGCAATAATCTTTTCCTGACTAAAAGGCTTTACAATGTAACCGTCGCACCCCAATTTAATGGCCTTCATGACCACATCGGCTTCGTTGGTAGAACTCACAATCACAATCTTGGCCCGCTTGTCCAGCGGAACGTGGTTAAGCTTTTCCGCAGCCCGGATGTTTTTTAACACGTCAAGCCCGTTAATTTCGGGAATGTTGATATCCAGGCAAATTAAATCGAAGTATTCCTGAGTCGTTAATGTTTTTTGAAATTCCTGAAAAGCCTCTCGCCCGGTCCGGGCAAAGGTTATTTCGCCGTAAGGTTCCAGCATTCTGCGCAGCATCTTTTGAATAAGCGTAACATCTTCGGCTATTAAAATTTGCATGGTGCAAGTCCTGAGTTTTGGATTACTAAACTCACCACATATTCGATCTAATTAATTAATCGTCCAATTTAGGGTGACTTTAACCCATTGCGGAATTTGATTTGATATTGGTCTGTCCAAAATTTTCCGCTTTTGCACCAGCAAAGCCAGTTGTTAACTGCCGCCCAGCCAATAGGCCAAAACCAGAAGCAAACCCGTAAAAAAATGAACGCCAATCGTGCTCACATTCACCCTTAGCAATTCATAAGGCAAACGCCGGCGATCCGCATCCGGCTTGTTCCATTGTTCCAGCCACTCTTTGCCCCATTTGACGGCTTTAAACACCATAAACGAAGGAAGAAGGGCGATCAAAACAAACGGGGTGGAATATTCCGGCTTAAAGAAACCGATTAATGCCAGCACAAAAATAAATCCGAAGCTAATGATATTGAACACGATGTAAACCACAAAAGGCTTGTCGTACAAAATTTGATTGTCGTGCAATCCAGCCAGACGTACGACCCAGGTTTTCTTGCCTACTTTGGCATCCGCCGGCAAATCCTGAAATTGATTAATCCACACGACCAGCATGATCAAAATGGCCACGGGAATGGAAGCCAGCAGGGGCTTTTGCCATTGCCACAAAGAGAGATTGTTGTGGATTAAAGGCTGGGTGAGCACAAAATGGGTTCCCAGAACCATAATAGGGCCAAATCCCAGCGCAATGGAAAATTCGCCTAATCCCCGGTAACCAAGACGAAAGGGATTCCACGTGTAAAAGGCGCCCAAAGCCACGCCCAGGAAACCCATCCACAGCAAAAGGCTGTTGCCAAAATAAGCTCCGGTTACGTATTTGTTTAAATACAAACCGATGGAAATGGTAATCAGGAACGAAAGTACTGCGGCCCAGAGCACCTTCCAGGGGCGGATTAATCCGGCCTGAATGATGCGGCTTCCGCCGTTAAAAGGCGTAAAGAACTGATTGATCTCATCATTCATTGAGGTGTGATCAAAATAATCATTGGCCAGATTAGTACCGGCATGGGCAAATATCCCGCCGATTAAAATGAGCCAAAACACGCCCCAGTTCCAGCTGCTTTCCAGACCGGCGTGGTACAAATTTCCCCAGGCAATGATAGCCCCTAAAAGAATGGGCACAACGGTCGCGGTAAAAAACGGCGCCCGCACGGCACGTACCCATACTTTGAGACGGGCAGCCACGCTTTGCCATGCTTCGCTCAGAACACCTACCTGATGCTCGGGAAACTCACGAAATTCGAAAGGTACGGGCGCGCTCAGATCGATGTATTTAATGCGTGTGGGGCTAACGCGGTAATATCCCACCACTTTGTTTTTGATTAAGAACGGATCATCCATTAAGTCGCGCAGGGCTGTGGATCGCTTTAAGATGAGATCGTGCGCCTGCCGCATTTCGTTCGGATCGGTAATTTGCCGGGCCAGACCGGAAATTTGCAGTCCCTGCCCGGGAGCTCCGTCTTTGGCCTCAATAGTAATCTGCACATGGGGGTTCACGCGCATTTGTTCTGCTTTGCGGGTAGGATTTAGCGTAAAAAAGACCAGGTCAAAACCATCACGGGCAAAAAATACCGTTGCTGCGGAACTGTTCCCGTCCACAGCCGTGCCCACGGTCATGCGGTCGGCCTGATCCAATACCCTTAAAATCTTTTGATCCAAACTCTGCTCGTTCTTACGCATGGCTCTCTCCTTCTCGTGTTAAACGGAGGTTCTGGCAATATCGGAAATTACTAAATTTTTCCGTCTATTGCTAACCCAAGTGGCCCAGTGCACGGATTACGAACTTTTCTTCTATTTAAGCAGCAACATTCGTCCACTGAATTCGCGGATGATTTTTCCGTTGATCCGACCCTCGATGCGATACAAATAGGTGCCGGAGGCAAGCGGCTTGCCCGAATTGTCATCTCCCCTCCAAATAAATTTGTGCATGCCGGGGGAAACGTGCCGCAGCGTTTTTCGATACACCTCTCTGCCGCGAATCGTAAACAGACGTAGGGAAACATCCATTACCCGGCTGTTTCGGAAACGCAGGGTGGTGGAGGCGTTAAAGGGGTTGGGATAATTGCTTTCGATCTGTAAAACTTCGGGCACAGCGGGCTTTTGGTGGCGAATGTTTACGGATTCATTGAAGAATTTCAAGATTTTGTCCAGCAGGTCATTCCGTGCGCTGGCGGAATAAACGGTTTCCAGAGGGAAACTCAAATAAGCTAACTTGCCTGTTTTTTGTGCTGCCCCGAACGTGCCGTCATAATACACACCACACCCGCCATTGGCCGTGGAAACACCGTCGAATTGCAGGCCCAAAGTAGATCCGTCGACCGGCAAAATGGCATCTGGCCAGCGGACATCATAAGTGCCGTGGGTTCCGTTGTCGTAGTAAAAGGGAGCAAGGCCGTCAAAGATGGTGTTTGGGATGGGCAGCGCCCTGTAATAGATTCCGGCACGCCCCAGCGGGGCATCGTTCACATAACTGGCTTTCAGGTAATCGCGATAAAATGCGCGATCATCCGGCGAACCTTTAGCGACCAGGTCCCACCCCACTTCCGAACCACTGACCAACAATCGTCCTCCATTTTCCAGAAACTGCCGGACAAGCGTTTTTTCGCGCTCGTTAAATGTAAAATCATTACTCCCCTCATTTCCCAGCATCCAATCCACAATCGTGAACGAATCGATCGCACACAGTCCGTTTTGCAGGCCATAATTCGTGGCCGAGGCAAAACCAGTGCCGTTTGCCCAAAAGCCGGACGCATGGTATTGTAAAAAGCGGAAGGTATTGGTGCCTTTGTCATTGCGTTCAAATCCATCGATTAATAACGTCGAAACATCCGAGGTCGTTGTAACGGCCAACAAATGTGAAAAAGGGCTGTAGCCACGACTATTAAACGATTTGAGCAACACAAAATAAAGGCGATCGCTGTCCAGACTGTCGATCGTTATCGTCGTCAGGGACGATTCTTTGGCCGGCGCGAATGAGCTTCCGTCCGTGCTTAAATAAACGGCATACCCATCCACACCATAAACGGAATCTACCCGTACGGTAATCGTTCCCTTCTGCTCCCCCGGAAACACGTAAATGGAATTAGGCGTTTCGGGGGGTGGGGTACTTTGGGGCAAATAGCGTTCGCGCAAGGTATTCCACAGTTCGCTGCGTTCACGGTCGTACCCCAATGCCCACATGCCCACGCCACGCAAATGATGCGTATCGGCCAAATCGTACTTTAAATCCAGACTACGCGCATCATCAAACCAAACCTGATACCATTGCGTTCCGATTTGATACCGATACCACGGTGTTTGGCTGTAACTATCCCAAAAATAACCGTAATTTTCGCCTTCTTTTTGCGCCTGATAAAATCGGGGATTTCCGATAAACTCAGTAGCCGTAGCTCGCTTGTCTCCGCTTGCGGTCGCCCAGCGGCAGCCATAATAAGGCACACCCAAAATTAGTCTCGACGGATCTTCATTAAGCACTTCGGCATACTGGACGGTTACGGTGTTGGTAATATTATAAGTACCTCCGGTTAAAGGAGCTGTTGGCCCGGCATTGTTGCTCCAACCGCCGCTAAAGGCATACCCCATAATAAAAATGTAATCACAGGCGCGTGAGAGTCCCAGTAAATCCCAGCCACCCCAATTTACCGCCGGACCGGCGAACGAGACTTCCGCTTCGGGATAAGCTCCCTTCACCGCCTGGGTCAATTCATCCATAAACCCATTGAGAATGGAACCACGATCTTCGGTTTTTAATCCTTCAAAATCAATATTCACCCCATCCAACTGATATTGCCCCAACAAATTTTTCACATTGTTAAAAAAGGTATTTTTGACCCCGCTGTCGGTTAAAATCACATGAATATCATCCGCATTAAAGTTCACCACCGTCATAATTATCTTAACCCCGTTGGCATGGGCGGCATTGATCACATCCGTCCAGGGCCAATACGAAGGTGTGGAGATACTTCCGCTGACATTAACGGTAAAATCGAAGGCCGCAATATGCGTGAGCAAATCATACTGCAAATAATCTCTGGCGGTTGTGTATTCCCAATCCGGCAAATATCCGAAAACTGTTCTGGATGGAGCAGCCGCTTTTGCGAGATTAAATGAGAAAGGCTGAATACCTTTGCCCGACGGATCAAAAAATGAAGGCTGTTTTGGATCGTTGCGGTGAGCTTCCCATTCTAACCGATGAATGGAGGGCATTTGCTCCCAATCGTTCGTTTGGGCAAAGGCTCCGGAAGTAACTATTAAAACAACAGATATTAAAAACGCTAAAATTTTCATTAATCCTCCTTGATCGTTTTTACAATTTTATTTTGTTCCACTAAATGGTTTAACATATTCGCAAAAGCGCACTTTTCTGCATCCAATCATCGACAAACTTAGGGAATAATCTTCATGAGAACAAACATTCTCCGTTTACCGCAAGCTTCACAAAATTTCGACAAAAAACTAAATGAATTCCCAAATGCGTCGATGAAAAATAAAAATTGCAGAAATTGATTATGGAACTTATATTTCCGGCTAATTTGGAGAAATGGGTAAATTTTTACAGACAAAAGTTTTAACAAATAGATGAGGGCAAAATGAAAAAACGAGTGTTAGTAGTAACCGGGGGCGGCGATTGCCCTGGCTTGAATGCAGTAATTCGCGCGATTGTAAAACGTGCTTCGCAAGAATACAACTGGGAAATTATTGGCAGCTATCAGGCCTTTAATGGTGTTTTGCGCGAACCGATGGAATTAATTCCCCTAACCGAAAAAGTCGTTTCCGGCATTCATGTTAAAGGCGGTACCATCATCGGCACGACCAACAAAGGCGGTCCCTTTGCCTGGCCGGTGAAAGACAAAAACGGAAAATGGATCACGGTCGATCGCTCCGACGAACTCATTCGTAAGCTGCAATACCAGAATATTGAAGCCGTAATTAATATCGGCGGTGACGGTTCCCAACGAATTTCACAAGCTCTCTACAAAAAAGGGCTAAACATCATCGGCGTGCCCAAAACGATTGACAACGACTTAAGCGGCACCGATTTTACTTTCGGTTTTCAAACCGCCGTAGAAATTTCAACCGATGCCGTGGACAAGCTGGTAACCACCGCCGAAAGCCACAACCGCGTATTTATTCTGGAAGTGATGGGACGCGGCGCCGGATGGATTGCCCTGCACGCCGCCGTAGCCGGTGGAGCCGAAATTTGCCTCATCCCCGAAATTCCCTACGACATCAACAAAGTCATGGACAAAATACGCTCCCGCATCGTCGGTGGCCGGGGGTTCGTGATTATCGTTATTGCCGAAGGCGCCAAACCCATTGGCGGTGATGTGGTTGCCGAAGACACAAAAGAAATTGGCTACCTGAACAAGCATTTGGGCGGGGCCGGTCTGCGGCTGAAAGAAGAACTTACTCAGGCAGGCTGCGAAGAAGACGTGCGCGTAACCATTTTAGGCCACCTGCAACGGGGAGGCTCTCCGGTCGCTTACGATCGCATTCTCGCCTCACAATTTGGCGTAAAAGCCTTCGAAATGGTGCTCAATAAGGAATACGGGCGGATGGTCTCGTACAAACATCCCAAAATCGTCTCGATTCCTCTGGAAGAAGCCATTGCCGCCTACAATACAGTAAAACCGGATGACCAACTGCTGCACACCGCCCGCGGACTGGGCATTAGCTTTGGCGATTGATTTTTATTTATTTAAACTTCGGTCAATCCCTGTCCTAATTTGGACAGGGATTTTTTTTTGTCAAAAAACCATTTGCAAACCATCTTTTTAAAGCACAAATTGTCCACAAGATTATTTTCAAAAAACAAATCGGCTTTTCATTCAGGAGGAAGCATTATGTCGCACCCTATCTTGCAACGTCTTGCGCGTGGTGAAATTCTGTTAAGCGACGGCGCTATGGGCACCGAGTTGCAAAAGCGCGGCCTAAAGCAGGGAGAATGTCCCGAAGCTTTAAACGTCAATAATCCGGAAATGGTACTTTCCATTCACCGCGATTATTACCAGGCCGGTGCAGATATTGTGGAAACCAACAGTTTTGGCGGAAACCGGGCCCGTCTCAAAATGTTCGGTCTGGAAAATCAGGTCCGTATTTTCAACCGGAAAGCGGCCGAACTGGCCCGTTCCGTTTGCCCGCCCAATCACTACGTGGCCGGCTCCATTGGTCCGACGGGCGAGCTGCTGGAACCCTTTGGTACCCTTTCCCTTGCTCAGGCTAAAGATTATTTTAAAGAACAAGCCGAGGCCCTGGCCGAAGGCGGCGTGGACATTTTCTTTGTAGAAACCATGAGCACGCTGGAAGAAATTGGCGCCGCCGTGGAAGCGATCAAACAAGTTTCCGACCTGCCCGTCGCGGCTTCCATGACCTACGAAATGAGCGAAACCGGCGTCCACACAAGCTGGGGTGTTGATGTGCCAGGCGCCGTACGATTTCTGGAAGAAGCCGGAGCCGATATCATCGGCGCGAATTGTGGCAACGGCATCGATGTTGTTCTGGCAGTTATTCGGCAAATGCGCCCGCTAACTTCCCTGCCCCTTTTGGCACAACCCAATGCCGGCCTGCCCCAAATCGAAGGCAACCTGATTGTCTATCGCGAAACGCCTGAAAGCATTAAAGACAAATACATTGAACTTCTTGATTTGCAAATCGGAATTTTGGGTGGTTGCTGCGGCACAAATCCGGCCCATGTGCAATTGATGCGCCAATTGATCGACAGGCGCAACAAAAAATAATTTTTTGTCAGGTTATTAAAATAATTTTAATAATTAGTGGCGATATCAAGGGAAATTTGTTAAATTATCTCAAAATATTTCTGGATTTTTTGAGGGGCCTGCATGAAAGAGTTACTCGATCAGCTCAGTCTTTGCATCGAAAAAGGGAAGGTCGATCAAAACTCCGCCTACCCACCCGATTTAAAAGGACAGCCGGGTGCCAGCGAACTGACCGCACAGCTGCTTCAAAACGGAATTTCTCCGAATGAAATTTTAGAAAAGGCATTGATGCCCGGCATGAAACGCATCGGTGATAAGTTTGGTAAAGGGCTGGCCTTTATCCCCGATTTACTCATCGCCGCCAAAGCCATGAAAGCCTCGATGGCGCTGCTTAAACCCTATTTTGACTCCGGCGTCGCGCAAAGAAAGGGTATTTTTATTCTCGGCACCGTGCGAGGTGATTTGCACGACATCGGGAAAAATTTAGTGGGCATGGTACTGGAAGGCAATGGCTGGCAAATTGTGGATTTGGGCGTTAATGTTTCTGCCGAATCCTTTCTAAAAGCGCTGCAGGAGCACCCCGATGCGCACCTCGGCTTAAGTGCTCTGCTCACTACCACCATGCTGTACATGGAAGAAATCGTCAAAACGGTTAAAACGACACATCCCAACACGCCGATATTCATCGGAGGTGCACCGGTTACTCAGGAGTTCAACCGAAAAATCGGAGCCGATGGTTATTTTCCCGATCCCCAGAAACTGGTTAACTTTCTGGAAGCGCAAAGGGCGTGATACAACAACTAAAAACCAAAGGGGCCACCATGCGACCGGACATTTTCACGCTTCTTAAAACCCTACGCAACGGCAAAGGCGATTTTGTTCCCTTAATGGAACTTGGGGTTCATCCCAAAATAAAGGAACGTTTTTTAGGGCACCCCATACAATCCCTTCAGGATGAGGTGGAATTTTCTTACAAAGCCGGATACGATTACGTAAAATTACAACCGATTGTGGATTTTAACCCGCAAAAACTCGGGGCTCAAACGGAAGAGAAGCCACTGGACGGCACTCTTTCCTACAACTGGGCGCACGAAGGGCAGGGATTGATCACTTCCTTTGATGATCTGGAACGCTACGTTTTCCCCAGGGCCGAAGAAATCGACTACTCCCGCTTTGAGCAGATCAAACAATATTTGCCCGAAGGTATGGGCGTCATCGGACAATACGGCGACATTTTTACCATGACCTGGGAACTGATGGGCATGGAGGCTTTTTCTCTGGCCCTGTTCGAAAATCCGGAATTGGTCAAAACCCTTAACAGTATTTTGGGAAACATTGAACTGAGCATGTTCGAATACATGGTGCAAAGCGATGTGGTAGACGCCATCTGGTACACCGATGACATTGCTTTTAGCACGGGGCTCCTTGTTTCTCCGGACGTGTTACATTCCTATTTTTTCCCTTGGCTAAAAAAAATCGGTGAAATGGCCAAAGCGGCCGACAAACCGTTTATTTACCACACCGACGGCGTACTTTGGGACGTTTTCGAAGACATCATCGCCTGTGGAGTCAATGCCCTGCACCCCATTGAGCCCAAGGCGATGAATCTGGCCGAAGTTAAGCAAAAATATGGGGATCGCCTTTGTTTGATCGGCGCGGTAGATGTGGATTTGCTGTGCCGCGGCAGCAAGGAGGAAGTGGAGGAAACGGTACGGCACAACATCGAAGTAGCTGCCTACAACGGAGGGTATTGCGTGGGCTCGGGCAACAGCATTCCCGATTACGTCAACTACGAGAATTATCTTACTCTGCTCAACGCTTCTAAAAAATACGGGACGTTTTAATCGGCCGGTAACAGAAGTCAGCTGAAAGCCCTGAAATTAGGCTCTAATTTAACACGTGCAACGGGACAAAAAATGTTTGTAAGTGGTAACCAGACCCTGGTCAAACACTTGAATCAACAGCATATTCTAAATTTGGTCCGCATGGCACCCGGAATTACCGCCCGGGCCATCAGTCAACAAACGGGTCTGAAAATTGCTACCGTTCTTTACACGTTAAAAAATCTGGCCCGCGAAGGAAAAATCATTCGCACAGGCACGGCCCCATCCGGAATGAGCGGAGGGAAGCCCGCCGCCTTGTGGGACATTAACCGTCATTTTGGTTTTGTTCTTGGTGTGGAATGGCTTTCTACCGAATTGCGCCTGGTTTTGCTGGACTTTAACGCACAGCTTTTAGCCAGGGAACGATATTCTTTTTCTTCACGTCTTTCTGACGAAAAAAAGGTCGCCGCCTTTCGGAAACAAATTCAGAAATTTTTGGACGCCCACTCGCAGAATTCCATTCCGTTGTTGGGCCTTGGTTTGGGCCTTTCGGGAATTGTCGATCACCAAACCGGTCGGATTCTGGTCAGTCCGTTATTTGAAAAACGGGATGTGCATTTAAAAGAGAAGCTCCGTACAATGCTTTCTGTTCCGGTGGAAATTGACAATGAATCGAATGCCGGTGCACTGGGAGTTAAATGGCTAATGCCCGAATTTTTCACCACGCCCCATCTGCTCTATTTTAGTGTTCAGCAATTCTTTAGCGGGGCGGGAGCAGGCTTTATTTTCAATCACGAAATTTACCGGGGAAGCCGCAATGCGGTGGGTGAAATGCCCCCGTTGTTCACGGCAGGATTCTTCCGGCAGCTCCATCGGCTTTTGAAGAAAAAATATCCGGACGGGGCATTGCTTCTTCTCTTAAAGCAACCTGCGTCCCAGCAGCAAATTTTCTTTAAAGCTTTGCAACTTGTCCGGCAAAACGCCCCATGCGCCACAGCTTTCTGGAAAGAAATCGGACGTCAGATTGCGAAGCGTTTGGTTTTGCTAACCGATTTACTCAATCCGCAAGCCATTGTACTGGGAGGCGATATTTTTCAGGTGCAGGCATTTGTAGGGCCAATCATTCAGCGCTATTTGCAATTAAAGCCACTCAGCACCCCTTTTTCTCCGTTTGTTTTTCGTTTTTCTCCTTTTGGCGCTTACAGCAATGCAATGGGAGCGGCAGCCTTAATTTTGCAAAAAATTTACACGCAGTAGGGTAACAAATCTTCCCGCTTGTTTTCCATGTTCATCAAAGACGAATCTGGCTCAAATTTTTTGCGGAGTTTCTTCTTTGAACTGAGGCGTTAAAAAAATATCTCCGAAATGGACAAATTTGGCTTTGGAACTATCAAATTCGGGAATCAGACAAATACAAATTTGATCCGATTCGTACACAGAGCGGGCCACGCCAAGAGCCACCACAAACTTTTGCTGATCGCAAAAAGCCAAAATCCGGCCACGCACGGTTTGAACGGTAAAACGCTCTGGTAAGGCCCCGCACAACACCATATTTTTCACATCAATCACCCGCACCTCGGCCTGTTCAAAATAGGCCTGATATTTGGATTCGCGAATCTCCTTGCGCACGGGCATAGAGCGATAATGTACAGAACTGCTCACCGGCAAAGCCTCAACAATAGGAATGGACATGGCCCTGATCTGGTTTTCCAGACTTTCCAGCTCCTCGCCCCGTTTCAAAAAAACCACCATTTCCGGTTGCAAAAGCTCGATGACCGCCGCCTGAAACTCCGTAGCAGAACACCCCAGGGCATAACCGGATGAATCAAATATAATTGTTTGAACGGAAGCTTCTTCTAATTTTTGGGCGAGGCGATGCAAAGCCAACAAAACGGCAGCCTGACGACGTTGGGGGGAGGTATCACCGATAAAGCGGGTAAACGTTTGCTGCGGCACAGGATCGCCCCGGGTAAAAATCCCGGCATTTACCGTGGTCGGAAGCCCCAGAGTCGATTGTCCCGGATCGCAATCCACCAGTCCAACGTCATTTAATTGCGACAACTCTTGCACCAGAAAGGCAGCCAAAGTACTTTTGCCGCTGTCCGGTCCTCCGACAAGATAAATTTTCCGTACATCCGTGCTGACAATTTTGTCTTTTAAAGCATTCCAGGAGGGTTCAACATGCATCATAGCCAATTCTCGCTTATGATTTGACTTGATATAATATAAAGCAAAAATACCTACAAATGCACATTTTTCTTTTTATATGTACTTTTCAAGCTTCGCTTTCAAAAATTTTGCACGCTCTTTTTACTAATGTACCCCTTAACCAATCCGAATATTTAAATCATGGTATTCTAACGAATTAAATTATAGTTGTTTTGCGTTATGGGAAATCGACTGATTCTTTTTATCGTTGGTTTGTTTCTTTTTCTTATCGGAAGAACCAATGCTCAACTTTTGCCTATCCGCATTTTTAATGTACAGGACGGGCTTTCACAATCTGAAGTAAAAGTCATTGTTCAAGATAGCGTTGGCTACCTTTGGTTCGGCACAGCCGACGGATTGTCCCGTTTTGACGGTACCGCCTTCAAAAATTTTTCCATTCATAACGGGCTTAGTGGCAACAATATTACCACCGCTTACGTCGATGGTGACAGCCTAATTTGGTTTGGCCTGGCACAAAACGGCATTTCAATTTACGACCAAAAAACACGAAAATTCACGCCTTTTGCCTACAACGATTCCATTTATCCCAATACGGTTACTTCCATTATTCGTAGCAAAGACGGTGCTATCTGGATCGGTACGCTAAAGAAGGGGTTGCTCCGCTACGACGGCCAAAAATTAGAATTTTTAATGAAGGCCAAAGACTTCCCGGTAAAAAACAAAAATATTTCGTATCTCTTTAATGACCAAAATGGCAATTTATGGATAGGCACCTATGGCGGGATTACGATTATCAATCCTGAAAAATACCATTTCGGCGGAAAAGTTCACTATTTAACCCCCAATCGGGGATTCCCCGGTTTTGTGGTTAAGGGCATTACCGCCGATGCCCGGGGCAACTTTTGGATTGCCACACTTGCCAAGGGATTGATTAAAGCAAGTCCCGTTAAAGATAAAGCCTATACTTTTACTTACAAAGTTTTCGATAAAAACTCCGGCATGCCGAATTCCTATATTCATTCATTATTTTTAGACAGAAAAGGTGACCTTTGGGTGGGCACTCTTGGAGGTGTCGTACAAATTTCACATATCGATACCCCAAATCCCAATTTTTACGTTATCACTACAGCCAACGGACTGGGACACAACCGGGTCGACGCCATTTGTCAGGATTATGAAGGTAACATGTGGTTTGGCACATGGGGCGGCGGTGCCTGCCAATACACCGGAAGATATTTTGAAACCTATACTCCAAATGACGGGCTTCCCGATAAAAATGTCTGGGCCATTTACGAAGATGCCAGACATACCATTTGGTTTGGCACCGAAAAAGGATTGGTCGGTTTTAAAGAAGACCCCAAAACAAAAATTTTGACACAAATTTATCCCCTTGCTTCCCCAAAAAGTATTCTTGCCAAATTTATTTTCTGCATTACCGGTGACGGAAAAGATGGCCTATGGATTGGTACCAACGGAAATGGCTTGGTCCATTTTAACCCTCAGACGGGTAAAATACGACATTACAGAAAGGAAGACGGGCTGCCTTCTACGAAGATTATTTCTGTAAAACGCGATCAAAAAAACAATTTGTGGATTGCTACTCTCGATTCCGGTTTGGCCTACTTAAATGTTAAAACGGGTAAAACAAAGAAATACAACATACAAAACGGTCTGCCAACCAATGGTTTTTTTGATATTTACAAAGACCAAAACGGGCATCTGTGGTTCGCTTCCAGAGATAAAGGTATTATTCGTTATGATGGGCAGCAATTCAAACGCTTTACCAACCCCACTTCGCCTTTCCCTTGTAGCGTAACCACTCTAACACAGGATCAGGAAGGAAATTTTTGGTTCGGAACCAAGTCAAACGGCGTTATCGTCATCAAATCCGGAATTGGCATCATCCATCATTTCGACCAGACCAATGGGCTTAGTGGTGACAATATTTTTTGTATTTTGGTCGATAATGCCAACCATGTCTGGATAGGTGACAAGGGCGGGCTCGACCGGTACGATATCGTCAATAAATCATTTAAGCATTTTGGAGTTACCGATGGTTTTTTGGGATTGGAGCCCAATTTAAACGCAGTGCTAAAAGATGCATCCGATCATTTGTGGTTTGGCACCATCAACGGGGCGGTTCGTTTTTTACCAGAATACGAACGCTCCTCTTATGTTCCGCCCAAAATCATCATTAACAAAATTCGTCTTTTTTACGCCGAAGATTCCATTCCGCCGAATCATAAATTCAGCTACAATAAGAACCACCTTACGTTCAATTTTACCGGTTTTTCTTTTACCGATGCCAAAAATTTAAAATATTCCTTTAAATTAGTCGGCTTTGACAAAAACTGGTCGCCGCCTTCTAAAGTCAACAGCGCTACTTATTCCAATTTACCACCGGGTAAATACATTTTTTTAGTGCGTGCCCAAAACTCACAAGGTCAATGGAGCAAACATCCCGCACAATTTTCTTTTGAAATTTTACCTCCCTTTTGGGATCACTGGTACTTCATGGTAGGGCTTTTCGGTTTGTTTCTTTTTCTTATCTATGGCTACTTGCACATCCGCACAGCCCAGGTGCAACGACGAAATCGTTTATTGGAAGAGAAGGTCAAGCAACGTACTGCTGAATTGGAAAAGCAAACCAATAATCTGGCAAAAGCCTATGCATCTCTAAAAGAAAGCGAAACGAAATTTCGTACGTTAGCCGAGGCCACAACTTCTGCGGTTTTTATTTATCAAGATACCCATTTCATTTATGCTAACCACGCTACCCTAACACTAACAGGATACTCTCTGGATGAGTTGTTAAAATTAAACTTCTGGGATGTCGTGCATTTCGACTTCAGAGCCTTAATCAAAGAGCGGGGGCTGGCACGCTTGCGTGGCGAAAAAGTTCCCGACCACTATGAATTTAAAATTATTCGGAAAAATGGCGAAGAACGCTGGGTCGATTTTTCCTCACGCCAAATCACTTTTAACGGAGAACCGGCCGCTCTGGGCACGGCCTACGATATTACCGATCGCAAAAAAGCCGAAGAAGCCCTGAAAGAAAGCGAATTGCAACTGCGCACCCTGATTAATGCCATGCCCGATATTGTGTGCTTTAAAGACGGGGAAGGGCACTGGATTGAAGCAAATGAATTTGACTTAAAGCTCTTTCAAATCGAAAATGTCCCCTACAAAGGGAAAAAAGATTCCGAATTGGCCAAATTCAGCCCCTTTTTTAAAGACGCTTTTTTAACCTGTGAAGTTTCCGACGAGAAAGCATGGAAGGCCAAAAAGATTATTCGCACGGAAGAAACAATTTCCCAGCCGGACGGCAGCAGTAAAATTTTTGATGTCATCAAAGTTCCTATTTTTAATAAAGACGGGTCGCGGAAGGGGCTGGTGGTGATTGGCCGTGACATCACCGAGATGAAAAAAGTAGAAGAGGCCCTGCGTTCCGAGAAAGAACGTCTGGATGCCATCCTGCGCAGCATTCATGAAGGCGTTATTGCCACCGACGACAAAGGCAACATCTTATTCATGAACCAATATGCCGAACACATTCTGGAAGTTGAAGAAGAGACACGCGCTCCGATCAACATTACCCAGGCAGGGAAACTTTACACATTAAGCAAAAAAGAATACAATATTACCAATGCCTGCGAAAACATCCAACGTGGCAACAGCATCCATTCCACAGAACCACTCATCCTTAGAACCCAAAAAGGGCATGAATATCTTATTGAATTTAACTGTGCTCCCATTGTTCGCGATAAAAACAAAATCATTGGCTCGGTAGTTACCTTTCGTGATGTCTCGGAAAAGCACAAGCTGGAGCAAGAATTGTTTAAGGCGCGAAAGCTGGAATCTCTCGCCATATTGGCCGGTGGTTTGGCTCATGATTTTAATAACATCCTGACAGCAATTATCGGAAATATCTCTTTGATTAAACTACGCATGCAAAAGGCAAACTGCCCGGAGAAGCTAATGCAACTGCTCATGAAAGCGGAGCAAGCTTCGATGCGTGCCCAGGGATTAACCCAGCAATTGTTAACCTTCTCCAAAGGCGGGGCGCCCATCAAAAAAGCAGCCACAATCAAAGAATTGATTACAAGCACGGTGGAATTCGCACTGCGCGGTTCCAAAATTCGCTACGAAATCGATCTTCCCGACGACCTGTGGCCCGTGGAAATTGACGAAGGCCAAATCAGTCAGGTGGTAAACAACCTGACCATCAACGCCATGCAGGCTATGCCCAATGGGGGAAATTTTTATGTAAAAGGCGAAAATGTTCAGATTGACGAGCAAAACATTATTTCTTTGGCGCCCGGTCGCTACATTAAAATTTCCTTCCGCGATACGGGAACGGGCATTGCTCCGGAAAACATTCACCGTATTTTCGATCCCTATTTTACCACCAAAAAAACCGGCAGCGGACTGGGACTGGCCTCCACCTATTCTATCATCAAAAAACACGGAGGGCACATTCTGGTAGAGTCGAAGCCCCAAAAAGGAACGACCTTTACCTTTTACCTCCCCGCTTCGGAAAAGCACGTAAAAAAAACAAATGATGAAGAGGACATTCACACCATTCCCACTGTACATGCCCGCGTTCTGGTAATGGATGATGAAGCCGAAATCAGAGAATTGATCAAAGATGTTCTGGAAAACATGGGCATGGAAGTGCTCACCTGTGCCGACGGCAAAACCGCCATTGAAATTTACCGGAGAGAAATGCAAAGTTCTGCCCCCATCGATCTGGTTATTCTGGATTTGACCGTGCCGGGAGAACTGGGCGGCAAAGAAACGCTCCAAGAATTGCTGAAAATAGATCCCAAAATAAAGGCCATTGTCTCCAGTGGTTATTCCAATGACCCGATCATGTCGGAGTACAAAAAGTACGGATTCAAAGGCGTAGTTAGTAAGCCTTATCAGATAAATGAGCTTATTGTAACAGTACAAAATGTTTTGGGACAATAAAAAACGCAGCAAATTGCTGCGTTTTTTGTGCTTTTTATGCTTCTTTCAGTTATCCCCAAAGATTCTCGGGATATTTTCCGTCAGCAATCAACTGCCGAATCTTCTCCTGCACCACCGGTTTGTCTTCTTTGTACGTCACTCCAAACCACTCTTCATCGGTAGAAAGAATTTTAACTTTGGCTTGTCCGGTGTTGATTAATTGATCCAGCACCCAGGTCAAAAAGAATTCGGCTTTGGGATCGTTCCCTCTGTTTCGCAAAAATTCTTCGAAATAGCGATCCAGATGTCCAAAGAAAGAAGGCGTGTAGCCCATCATATTCATCGAGACCAAAACAGAGCCATCAATTTCCGTTTCCTGCCCATTCTCATCAAGGTACACGATGGACGAATCTTTCCAATAAATTTTGGTACGTTCAACGATTTTTTGCAAATATCCGCTTGCGTCTACCTGGCACACCCCACGGGAAACCGATCCATGCTTGGACAGTGTGCGATCTAACCGATAGCCAACAATCGCGTACTCATTACCTTCGCGGGGCTGGCGGACTAAAAAATCCGCTAAAATCTGATATGCGCCTCTGCCGTAGAAATCATCCGCATTAATCACCCCAAACGGCTCTTCTACGGCTTCTTTAGCCACCAATACGGCATGGGCGGTTCCCCACGGTTTGGCCCGCCCTTCGGGCACAGAGAAGCCCTGCGGCAGATTGGTTAACTCCTGAAATACAAAATGTACATCGGCGCGTCCCCGTAATTTGGGAACAAAAACCGCTTTAAAATCATCTTCCAATTCGCGGCGTATCACAAATACGATTTTTTTGAATCCGGCCTGCAAGGCATCGTAAATGGAATAATCCAGAATCGTTTCACCGTGTGGCCCAAACTGATCAATCTGTTTGACCCCACCATAGCGGCTACCCATCCCCGCGGCTAATATGACTAATGCAGGTTCCATGTGCTTCCCTTCTCCTTTAGCTTTACTTTACTACCTTACCAAAACAGAAAGGAATTTGAAAAAAAAATAAACGTAAAGCAAAATTCAATAGCCACAGTCGCATCATCGTAAAAGTATTTTTGTTTTTATGCCCGATTTTTTTCAAATTATTTAAAAACGGAAACGCGGTTTTGCCAGCAAAGGCAAACCAAAACGCAAAAAGCAATTGACCGATGAAACGCTCCAAAAATTTTCTTCACCCGCTGGTAATTTTTATTTTCATGCAGGTTGCCTGGATATCTTTGCTGGGCCTGTGGATTTATTGGTACACTTCCAACTACATCATACTAAATCAGGTGGGCAAGCGTCTGGTGCCCAAAGTAACGGCTTCACCAACCGCCCAGCTTACCGCGCTCATTTTCGGAGTAATTCTTCTGGTATTTATTCTGGCCGGTTTTTACTTTATTTTTATTTATTTGACGCGGCAAATCAGCATTAATCGTCTTTACGAATCGTTCATCGCCAACTTTACGCATGAATTAAAATCGCCGTTAGCTTCCATTCAATTGTATCTGGAAACATTGCAACGACGTAATTTGCCGCAAGAAAAGCAGCAAGAATTTATCTCCCAAATGTTGGAAGACACCCAGCGTCTGAAAAATGTAATCGACAGTATTCTGGACATTGCCCAGATCGAGCAAAAGAAAAAAATATTTCACCTAACTTTGCAAGAGGTGCAGCCCACTATCGACCAACTGGTGGAAAACTGTCGGCAGCGTTTTCAACTGAATTCGAACATCATTTCGCTGCACGGTACAGTTCAAGGCCATTGGTTGGTAGATCAAAACGCCATGCAAATGGTGTTTAGCAATCTCATCGACAATGCCTTAAAATACACGACTCAACGGCCTAAAATCGAAATCCATCTGTCTCAAAAGAAACAACAATTCTGTATTAACCTGAGCGACAACGGTATCGGGATCGAAAAAGAAGAATTAAAACACATCTTCAAAAAATTTTATCGCGTCTCCGCACCTCGCAAACCCGATATCCGCGGAACTGGGCTGGGCTTGTATTTGGTACGCGAAATCGTAAAAGCACATGGGGGAAAAATTACGGCCTTTAGTCGGGGGAAAAACAAAGGAGCTACCTTTCAACTTTGTTTTCCTTTAAGACCCCATCCCCCCAAGGCACAAAACAAATAGGACATTTTGGCTATGGATCATATCCTTTTGGTAGAAGACGAACAATCGCTGGCGCGCGGACTGCAATTCAATCTGGAGGCCGAAGGCTACAAGGTAACCCATGCTGCCGACGGCCAGCAGGCGCTGGATTTGCTTCAGAAAAACACGTACGATTTGCTCATTCTCGATATCATGCTCCCCTACCACGACGGATTCGAAATTGCCCGATTTGTACGCGATCAATCACGCCAAATTCCCATTCTTATTTTGACGGCCCGCCAGGGCATTGAAGACCGTTTAAAAGGGCTACGTCTCGGTGCCGACGATTACCTGACCAAGCCGTTTTCTCTGGATGAATTGCTTTTACGCGTAAGGCGCATTCTGGAACGAAAAAAATGGTATCGGGAAAGCGAAATGCAGGTAACCCGCCTGGGCAATGTGGAAATCGATTTCGGACGGTTAAAACTGATTCGTCCCTCAGGAGAAGAAATTAATTTAACCGCTCTGGAAGCGAAGGCCCTGAAATACCTTTTGGAACATCGCGGCAAGGTGGTATCGCGGCAGGAATTATTGCAAAAGGTGTGGGATTTGGATCCGGAAGTAGAAACCCGAACCGTCGATATTTTCATCGCGCGTTTGCGCAAATATGTGGAAGCCAATCCCGCGCAACCCCAATGGATTCAGAGCGTTCGCGGCGTAGGCTACCTAATTCCCAAAGAAAACAAAAAAGGCTGAACGTACTATTTTGTACACCCAGCCTTCAGAATAATTTGCCTTAACGGCTAATGGCCTTCTTCCTCCGGAATTTCTTCCCATCCATTGATCATCGATTTGATCATTGTCCAGGGGGTGGGGCCCAGAGTAGTCATGTACACATGCACAATAATAAAGGCCACAAACAGGTAGGCACCCAAAGTGTGAATCGGAGCCAGTACGGGCATTCCGCCAAACATTTTAAAGGCTTCCGGGAAGTACACGCTTCCCCACATCAACACTCCGGTAATAATTTGCGCGGGCAATAAAATATTCAACAAACCGAAATAGGTTAACTTCTGCAAAGGATTCAGTTTGTGCTCGGGAGTTTTTTCAAACGGATGCGGTTCTCCGCGAAAATAACCGACCAAATAATAACGCGCCTGCAAGAACAGCCCGTCAAAAAAGCCGCGCGGGCGCGGAATAAATTGCTTGATCGTGCCCACGGACAAATGGTAAAATCCACCCAGCAAAAAATTCAGCACTAAAAGAAAAGCTAAAATTTTATGAATGTAAATGGAATAGGTAAAGCCGAAAACTTTAAAACCGGGAAAATGCGCTTCGGCACCGGTTATAATTAAGAAAATAATGGCAATGGCTTGCACCCAATGCCAGATTCGTTCACCAACAGAATACATGTACACGCGTTTCATCGTTTGTATCTCCTGATTATTCTAAAAATATCGTGTCCGATTACCCCAATAATGGAGAAGAAAATCGAAAGCACACCGATTATTTCTACCCATTTGTTGTGATCATGGCCAATAATGTAATAGCATTTTAGAAACGAAGAAGGATTAAAGTAGATTCCATCTTCCTTTTGTTCGGTAAGCTGTGATACATCTTCACATTGCTGGCAAAATTCCGAATATTTCAGCGTGGTATTCGCAGGTTTGTAATCGGCCAGTTTCATTTGGTCGAACAAACGGCTATCGGGGCTGTGGCAAACCTGACAATCGCGAATGGCGTGTTTGGTGCCCACCACATTGTGGTTGATGGAAAACGGGGTGATTTCGCCGTGAATCACCGGTTTTTCCACACCCAATTCTTTAAGTTTGTCCCGAATAAAGGCCACCTTTTCCGCCGTATCGAGACGCAATTCCGTCTTTTCCAGCTTCCCGTTTCCGTTTGTATCGAATTTTTTCACGATATCCGCACGATAAACCGTTTTGCCTTCAGAATTTTTGGTCAAATAAATTTTGGCCAGTAAACGCGTAAAAACCGGACGCTGTTTGCCTTCGTCGTACCAGTAGTAGGAGGTAATCAAATTGTAAGGCATCAATTTGTAAAATGAAATCTCATCGGGAGAAATCCGGGGCAAAATGGCCGGTTTAAACCCGGTAATCAAAGCACTTGTGTCTTTGATGCTGCCCTGAATTCCGCGAAATGTTTTCATGAATTTGCCATCGGTGTCCAGCACGGTCCAATCGGCTGTTTCCAGAGCCCACATTTTTTTATCGGGAATATGGCACGTTTCGCAACCCAACCGTTTAAAATGATGTTCGGGATAAGGCAGCCAGCTGTGCGCCTTACTGGCATCGTGGCAATCTTCGCAACGGCGCATGGTGTTATCCAGATTATCGGCTACTGTTTCCGGACAAGAGTTGCCTTTAGCAAAATCATGATTGGGCTTTTTGATGTACATGTTTACATCGGGAAGACGCGGATCAAATTTTAGGTGAGAAGGCTGAGTTTCGGGATCTTTTTCTTCGTATGCCGGATTGTTGAGTGAATAGTGACATGAAGTACACTTTAACATCCGCTCGGCATGCACGTCCCAGGCATAGGTCAACTCCTTCTTATTCTTAATATTCAAATTCGATTCGGAAATCATCTCGGGAGAATAGACGCGCCCCATTTTTAAGGTGCCGCGTAAAACATTTTTGGAAAAGAACGGATTAATAGCTTCGCGTTCACTGGATCCAAAACCGTGGCACTGTGCACAGTTTTCCGTTTCGGGATCAATAATATGGAGCGCATCGCATTGCACATAGCCTTGGGCATCGAACTTTTTGCGGTTGTATGTCCACCCGGAGGTCGTTTTTTGTACAATGCCCGTCTTACCCAGCGTAGCCGTAACCGCCCAGGCGAACTTACCCTGACGCAGCATCTGGTCACGACTTACCCGGTCAAAATTATCGATGTGGCACAAGAAACAGTCCATTTCCATCACACCGCTTTTGCGCCAATCCCACGATTTTAGTTCTCCGCTCCGGGCATCCACATAATGATAATCCGGATCAAATTTGTTCGTCGTCGCCGGATCCACAGAATCCAGACGCCGGTTATTTCGATCGTATTCGGAGGGTCCGGCCCCCACATGGCACGTACCGCATTTTTGTACCCATTCGGGAGTTCCCAAATCAAAATCCGCGACATCCGTTATTCCGTGGGCGGCTAAAACGCGATTGGGCAAACCACACCATTTACCGAACATTCCCGGAGACAGTACATAGGCCGGCAAGCTTTCGGGGCGATTTTCCTTTGTAAAAAATTCGTTTTTCCCTTGCTGGGCGTGATAACTGTGTGCGGTAATGTACCGATAGTCGTGGCAGGCGCCACACGTCTTTTCCGTACTGATCGGTTTACCGCTTTTGATGACCGGAATTCCGTTGTGATCCAGAAGCTGAATTCGGGGATGCAAAGATTTAGGAGAATTTGCCGCGTTCACAATGAATGGAATCACCAGAAAGAGAAATATCACCGTCCAAATATCACGAGACCTTTCCATAGCTTTACCCTTTATTTAGATTTGCTTTCAGGTTGCGAATATTCTTTGATGAGGCCTTCTTGTTTGCGATCGCCCATTTGCATGGGATCACCGTCATAGCCCAAAGCTTCCCAGTCCATGCGTCCGTTTTTCCCGTGGCAGTCCACGCATCGTAAAGCTTTTTCTTTGGGAACCACTTCGTGGTTAATGCGCCAGTACATTTTCGTTTCCACAAAGCCGTAATGTCCGCTGTAAGGCAGCCCGACCACTTCCATGCCTTCGCGGGCCGCGCGATCCCAATCGAAATATTTCCAGTATCCGCCCCACAAATGCGGAACGATTAAGTAATTGTATTTGGCGTCGTAAATTTGTTTTCCGCGCATAACCTTGAAGGGATAAATTTTGGCATGACTATCGTGCACGCTGCCCATTGGCTTGTTGATGTACAAAACCTTTTTCGGGTCAAAGGTATCACCGATTAAATAGCGTTCCATCTTGCCATTGTACCACACATATTCGGGACGTAAATTTTTGCCCCAGTGAAATTCGCCTTTCTTTTTCATGAAGGTCTCACGGCCATATTCTTCTTCGGGCTTAATGTCCATGCCGGCTTTTGACCAATCCCACCAAATTTTCGTGGCCTTGCCTTTGGCGTACGTGGGAATATGGCACGTTTGGCAAGCAACGGTTCGCACATGAAAATTAATCCGTTCGTCTTCATGTGGTGCCAGCCCGTGGCAATCTTCGCAATGCAAATGAGAAGAATCGCTTACGGAAACCGAGGAACCGCGCCCGATAAACTGGTGATGATCGTGCACGTGGCAATCCTGACACACCATGCCAGAGCCCATGTGCACATCCACATCCCGTGAGGGATGGGCCAACAGGCCTTCCAGATCGCCATGTTTTACATTTTCGCCCCCACCGCCGTAAAAATGGCAAGAACCGCAGTTTTGGCGATTGGGAAAATCTTCCCCGACCGATTTGGCCGCTGCCAGCAAATCCACCGTCTTTTTCGGATAGCCGGCACCTTTGGGATTCTTTTTGTAAATTTTGGGATCGGCATGGCAAATAAGACAATCGACGTTTTCTTCTTTGCCGAAATCGAATGTTTTGTCTTTCCAGCCATAACCGGTGTGGCAACTGGTACACCGCGGCCAGTTCGATTGAATGTTGATGCAAAAATTGTTAAACGATTGTTTTTTGCCGATGCGATGCAAGCCTTTGTGCCCGGGCACCTTTACAGGCGGCGTGTCCCAGGTCCAGTGAGTGGTTTTCATAATTTCTTTTGCACTGTTTTCGTGACAGGTAAGACATTGCTTGGTAACATCTTGCGGAGTTTTAAACGGACCTTTAATGTACTTGGAATGATCTGAGGCCCAAAGATTACTTACCAAAAAAAGCAATAAAATCCCGGTGATCCATTTCATGGCCGGCTCCTTTTTTGATGGTCTATTTTTTGATATGTAACTATCGATCAAAATCGCTAAATATTTATTTTGCGCACCAGATTTTACTGTAATTTAATATTAAAACTCATTAATATCTATTATTTTTTTATTTTTTACATTTATTTTTCACAATATTGCCAAAAAGTCGCCCGATTATTTTCAAATTTCTTTTACAATACAATAGCTTTCCCAAATTTGCGCACAAAATGATTTTTGCGGGCAACGGTCAAAAATAGAAAAACAACCTGGGCTTGAAAGCAACAATCGGATGGAGCTTTTAAGGCCGTAAAAAGCCGATTTTGCTCAAGGTTTACGAATGGCTCTCCGTGCTGATAAATCAAAGGAAGGACTCAAGCAATTACCACGCGTTGCTTATGATTTTGCGCAACGCATGGTGAAATTCCCGAATAACTGCTGTACGTAAAAACAGGAAATCATTCCCAGTGCCAGTCGGGCAACAAGGGCAAAACGGGCACGGCCAGCCGTCCCGGGAAATGCTGTTTCAATACGGCCATGCCGGTCGGCGTTAATTTTAAAGTATCCAGAATGGCATAATTAACCTGCACCGGATATTTGTGCTTTATTGTGTTCAAATAGGCGTAAATGGCTTTGACGTCCGAAAGGTCTTTGTTGTGCAGAGCCCGTGCCAATCCTTTTTTGTATTCCAAATAGTCGCTCCACATTTTGCTTTGCTCGTTGACGTAAGCGCTATTTTCCAACCCATGTTGAATGGCCTGCTTAACCAGAATTTCATCATCCAGCACGTGACGCAGGCTCAGCAACATGCTTTCACGGAACGTACGCCGATTGTCAAAGCGGATGGGATAGGGAGCCAGCATCATCCGTTTTAGCAGCGTTTGCACATTCCATGTGCTTCCGTCGTAAAACGATACGATGGATTTTTTGAGAATGGCTTCGTTTTTTTGGTCAAAGGAATAATAGAGATCATCCGGCAACAGGTCTTTCGACGCAGGCCCCATTTGTTTAAAGACAAAGGTCTCCAGCTTTTTGACCAGATCTTTGAAGCGGGGTTCGTTCACCCGATACGGTGGAGACGGAACATTCTGCGCCAGATAATTGCGGAATTCTTCTTCGGCTTTGCGGCGATGCAATATTTTTAGCAATGAAGCACGTTTTTGGGCGTAATCCATTTTTGAAGCAAATAAATCCAGTTGTTCTCCCACGTCTTTCAAAATAAAATAATACAATCCTTCTTTAACCGGCGGGCTGATTTGCCCAATTTTCATCTTAAAAACCTGATCTTCGATATTGGGCAACCGGCCGGTAAAAGTAATGGTATCTTCAGGAATGGTTTCTTTGGTAAAACCACGCGTCCGGGCCAATTCTTCGAATGAAAGTCCCTGTTTCAACAGCTCCGCGGCTTTTTGAGCATCGCTGGCATTGGTAAAAAGCAAATAGCGCACAATCTTTTTAACTTTGGATTTGTGGTAGGCCCGCTTCAATTCTTTTTCACTAACCTTAACCTTTGGCATAATCACTTCATTCCAGAACTCTTCTATCAAAGCCTCCCGACGGTATTCATCAACCAAGTCGGCAATTCTTTTTTTCGCTCTGCCCGAAAAAGCTGCTTCCTGGGCCAGCATTTTCTCGGCAACCAATGTTTTTAAAAGAACCTTTTTGGCCGAATCTGCCGGGAAACGCGGGTTCAAATAAGGGTTAAATTCAAAAGCGTCTTTAAACTCTTTTACACTAATGTAACGATTTCCAACTTTGGCCAAATAGTCCGATGATTTTTGAGAACGGCAGCTCCACAGTACAACCAGAGCAAAGCCTAAAACAAAAAAAGAAAACGACTTCATGCTGATACCCATTTTTTAATGCGCTCTAAATTCACAGAACAAGTTCGCACTCATTTGCTTTTGTTTCAACCATTTCCTTGCGCGCACGGTTCCCCACAAACAAAAAAACCGGCCTGACAGGCAGGCCGGCAATAAAAGAGTTCCTGGTTTTTCGCTTAAAAACGCAACGAGATACTAAAACGCTGCACATCTTCCAGAACACCGAAATCGGCATAGGCATAATCGATTTGCAGCACCACGGTAGACATCAAACGATAATTCAGTCCGGCACCCAGCGTAAGGCCCTCTTCGCTATCTTTCTGGAAAAGCGATTTGTAACCGGCGCGCAAAAAGATAAGTTCGTTAAAGCTGTACTCGGCCCCTACGTTAACCGCTTCGTAATTATCGTTGGGATGAATGGCATCGGCAGCAATGGTCAGACGATTGCGATGGCCCATGTCAAAATCTTTGGCCAACCCGATCTGGAAATTAAGGGGAATGGAATAATACTTCATCTCATATTGGGCATTCACAAATTCCACATTGCCCTGTTCATTCGGATCGGGATCGTTGGCAAATTTGATATCCCGGCCATCCAGACGCATTTTCGGCCCGAAATTGGACATGCTGGCACCCAGACGAATTCCATAGAATGGTGTCGTAAACAGAGTACCAATATCCAGCGCCACGGTGTTGGCCGTCATGTGCCAGAGCCGTTGATGAATGAATTTCACCGTACCACCGATGGAAAATTTGTTGGTCAGGTTTCGGGAATAACTTAGCCCGATCATCAAATCGGCGGTATTGAACATTTCACCGGTTCCGTCCGGCATATCCACGGTACGCACGGCCATGTCTCCGGACGTAAACGAAGAGACCATCAGCCCCAGGGTTCCAAACGAATAAAGATTTAACCCAACGGCCATAAAATCAAAATTTGTCCCGGCAATCCATTTGGTGTGCGTAAACAGCACCTGGCTGGAATTCATCCGCGCCAGTCCCGCCGGATTCCAGTGAATCATGCTAATATCACCGGCGCTGGCGGTGTAAGCGCCGCCCATGCCGATGGCCCGTGCACTGGGGCCTATTTTCAGAAATTGCGCCACTGTTGTTCCCACTTTGGACATCGTGGAAGAACTATTCAATTGGGCAAACGAAGTCGTTGCCAACAAAAATACAACACCGACTGCGGATATAATCAATTTTCGAGTAAACATGTATGGCCTCCGCACTATTTAATAATTACAAATTTACCAATTTTTTGACCGATACCGGGTGCATCCACATGGTAAAAATACAACCCATAGGCGACCTCGATATTATCTTTGGTCAGCAAGTCCCAGTATTCTTTTCCATCGTCAATGGTGCTATCATGATGCAGTTCGCGCACCAATTCCCCACTGGTGGTGAAGATTTTTATCGTGCATTTTTTGGGCAGGTTATCAAAGTAAATCCGTCGATATCCGCGCGCCGCACGATTGATAAAATTCTTCGGTTCGATAATGTCGGTCGCAACATAAGGATTCGGGACAACACGAATTTTGTCCAGATCGCTTTTCGCTTTTACCGGGTCAATATGTGCCGCTTTGGTGGTAAACGAAAATTTGTCGCTAATACGGAACGGTTTGTACACCGAAATGTAAAATTCATCGCCATTACCCGGCAGCACCGTATCCCCTTCTGCAGGATATTTGAAGGTGACCGTCCACGATTTGTCGAGCCCTTCATCTCCGTTTAAAATGAAGATCGGCTCGCCCACATTCCACATGGTGTCTCTCTTCACCTTTTCCAGAATGATGAAGCGTGCCGGTTTGCCCTTATCGACATTGGTGATGGTAAAATTCGTCCGAACACCGGGCATATTTCCCAGAGACAGACTGGTATCCACGATCGTATCATAAAATTTAATCAGGAAATCGGCCGGATCGTGCGCCGCATTGTTGGGAGCCAGTACATAGTCCAGAGTGGTTTTGCTCGACTCGCTCCATCCCGTATTTTCACTGCGCAATTTAAACGGCGTTTCTTCAATAATGAGTTGCATTCCGTCGAAATAGGGATTGGTTTCTTCTCCGTGAAAGTACACGCTGTGATAAATGGGATAATTGGTGTAACTAATGCGGTATTCCGCATTATCTTCCATGCGGGCGCCGGGATGATCCTGAGGATCGTAAACCAGAATGCGCCCTGCTCTGGCATCCAGAAAGAAATCCACACTGTCTTCGTAAACGATCGATCCGTCCAAATTGGTCACTTTCACACTTTGCGGATCGATGTTTTTGTGTTGTAATTCCACGTACTGTCCGTAAAAAGACTTAAAGGTTTCTTCTTTGGGCAATAAATCTTCCACACTAAAGGTCTTTTGCCCGGTAGAATCGGAGAAAGAAATCAGAAATTTATTATTGTCTTCTACAGCCATCTCATTGATGATGCGAATCTGGAATTTACCGGTGGCAATGGTTCCGGGCTCGGGAATTACCGTGTTGTTAACCACTTCCGGTGGCACATAGCCGGCGGCACGATTGCGCGGAATAACCATAGCCGTATTCACATCAAACTTGTAGGTGTTGGTAGTCGGATCAAAAGTAATAATTTTGGAGCACTCGGAGGGCGGAATGCCCAAAGAGTCGTCTCCGTGGTCATAAGACACCACCGCGTAGTAGTAAGTTTGCCCGTTAATTACGTTGTTGCTATCCACATACATGTGCACCAGACCGGTGTTATTTCCGAGATAATAGGAAATACCGCGTCTGGGGAACGGAGTTTTGCTTGGCCCCTTATATTCGTTGACCAGGTCAAAACGGGCATCCGCCCCCTGCGCATTTTTCAAAGGCTGGAACAAAAATTTGTTTCCGTTCACATCGGTGATGGTCTGCTGATCGGCAAAATCCGGGCTGGTGCTTCGATAGATTACATACCCTTCAAAATCCACTTCGCCCGCAATGGGATCGTAAGAAGATTCCGCCACATTGTCCCAATACAAAGTGACTTTGCGATCGCCCGGTACCACAGTAAGATGGGGTTTGGCAGGCGGTTTGGCGAACTGGTAGCCCGAATTGTAAATTTGCTGAACCGTTTGAGCATTGAGTACCAAATCGTTAAAATCTTCGCCTAACAGCAAAGCAATGGAAAAACGTTTGGTCTCAAAACTACGCAATTTGAAGTACCCGGAAGAGTACATAAAAATTCGGTCGCCCTGTACCAAGGTGGTATCAAAGTTATTGGGCTTCATGTACTGTGAATAGAGCTTTTCATCATCGCGGGCATACACGCTACCAAACGCCGGGTTCTGGAATCCGGTTAAGCCAATCATGTCCGATTCGTCGATATCGGTAAATTCGAAGTTTGGCTCACCGGGATGTTTGATGTCGAACGGGATACCGGCCGTGGGCATGCCATCGCCTTCACCCGGATCACCGGTATTGGGAATACCGTCGATACCCACGTCGTCCTTATCCGGATTCCAATCGTGATCGTTGTCGATGCCGTCGGTCCAGCTTTCATCTACCATGCCGTCTCCGTCGTTATCGATGCCATCACCCGGGTAAAACACGCCGTTAATAATTTCATTACCGATGCCGGGGCTTTCCAAAAATTTGTAGCCCAAATATCCGGGGGCGCGGCCAGGAATCATACTTTTGCCATCGGTGTCGTAAGCAAACACCATATTGTAGGCTTTGTCAAAGTAGGCCCAGTCGTCGTTGTAATCGGACCACCCACCGATGTGGGGGTCGCCCCACATTCCGAAGACCACTTTATTCAGGTCTTTGTCGCTTTTGTTGCTAATTTTGTAAATGAGGAAGATGGCATCTTCGGCTAAAGGGCTGGCCCATTGATAAACGCGAACTTCCACTTCCACCCCCAGACCGCGGCGGGACGAATCATTTTCAAAAGGATAATAATCAAATTCGGCATTGTCGCGATCGTCCATAATGTAAAACGCTTCCTTGTCCGCGTTGGTTGCGCCCTGCCCCAGAGCACCCGGCCACACATATTTGCGCAAATCGGGATTGTACCAGCTATCGGGCCAGGAGTCGGGTTTACCGTCCTGATTTTTGTCCGGGGCATCATTCGTGGGGATGTAGTCACTCTCCGGATTCAGGTAATCAATGGTACCTTCGTCGTTAGATGCCAATGGCTCAAATCCCCAACGGATGGTTCCGTCCGGATTGAGCTCGGGCCCGGAAGAGGTTAAGCCGTCGCTTATCACGTGGCAAAAGTAGTGTTCTTGCCCGTCGATGACGCGTACAAAAGTATCGGGATGACGTTTGTCGATCACTTCTACTTCTGCCCCTACCAATGGACCAAATTCATAGGCATAGCCCAATCCGTTCCAAACAATATCGGTAATGTGGTTACCGGCATTGGAAATTGAACCGTAGTTGTAGATCTGTGCGGTAATCTTGTTACCGTTCATGATGGCGGTTTGGCGTTTGGTTCCGCCAAATGTTTTGGCCAGAATCTGATCCATCCAGGCATTATAGGCTTTAAATTGAGCTTCGCTCCAATCCTTTTGAGGGCCATCTTTAAATTTCTCATAATCCGTATGAGAATCGGCCATTGCAATGCTAAAAGACAAAGCGAATACAAACAAAAAGGCCAGAATATTACGTTTCATAGTTTCTATCTCCATTAATTAAAATTCTATGGTAAGGCCTACGCGCACTTCTCTCGGTTTGCTGTAATAGTCCGGGCGCGTCATATATTCTTTCCATGTGTGTACGCCGGGTTCACCGTAATGTTTAATCAAAGTCTCGGTTTCTTGCTGACTTCTGTTGGCAAAAGTGTAGGTCGCGCGCCCCGTATCATTGTACACATACAATTCATTCAATGTATCAAATAAATTATACACTTTGGCAAACAACGTTAAGTAAAACTGGTTAATCTTAAAGCGATAAGAGCTCTGCAAATCCACATATTTCTGAGTAGGTTTACGATCGCTGTTCGGCTCCACATCGTAATTAAAATCTTTATTGTAAATAAACGGAGTGTAAGGATAGCCGGAAGAGAGTTTACCGATAATACTGGTTGTAAAATTCTTAATCGGCGAAACCGTAACAATCGCATACAAATTATGCGGCTGATCCCAATCCAGCGGCACAATTCGTTTAATCGTCGTTAAGCCGCTGAGGGAGTTGTAGAAGAATGCATCGGTGTTGTTGTCATTACCTTCCGCCACCTGATAGGTGTATTCCAGATTAAAGCCAATAGGGCTGTTACGGGTAAGACGCTTATTGATCGACAGGGTAAATCCTTTAATATTTCCGTAATCCTGATTCACGTAAATACGGTAATCGCGCAGGTCACCTTCCAGAGAACGGAATTTAATGCGCTGCAAGGCGAGCAAATCACGAATATCGCGATAGAACCCCGTAGCATCGATGGAAATATCGCTGGTCAATTGCTGCTGCAAACCGATCTCGTACATTACCGTACGTTGCGGACGCAAATTCGCATTTCCGAATGTCGGCGTTCCGCTTTTGGGAAGTTCGAAATCAGGATTCACGTACAGAGCCGAGAAAGAAGGCATTTGAGAAAAATGTCCATAGGAAAAGTGAATTATTCCGGTTGAGGTAATGGGGAAAGAAACACCCAAACGCGGAGATACGGTATGCTTTGGAGTTGCTTCGGCCAAAGCGCCATCTGGTTGCAACAAATCTTTGGCATATTTGGATTTCGACCAGAAATAATCGTAGCGCACACCGACATTGATAATCATGCTCTGATATTCAATTTTATCTTGAATATACGCCGAAAATTCACGCGGCCAACGGTCGTAATAATCATGATAGGGAGAACTCAGTCCCAAAACCGTTGGTTTGTTGTAATTGATTCGGTCGTACAAAATCGTGTAGGTTTCGTTACGCAAACGATGCAGGCGTCCTTCGAACCCAAACTTCACCTGATGTCTCTTGGTCACCTGACTGGTAAAATCGAACTTGGCAATGTAGCTATGCGAACGCTGATTCACATGTCCCATGCGCGTTCCGCCAAAAACAAAATGCACACCGGGAGGCGAACCTTGAATTTTGTCAGTCGGCACGTAGCGCGGATCATAGGGATTCTTATACACATAACGCTGATAATGGCGGTAGTTTGTAGCCAAACGAAATTCGTAAAATGTGCTCGGTGAGAGAGTGTGCGTCCATTTCATAGCCGTATGCCAGCTTTGGCTGTAATAGTTGTAATCCCCATCCGGATTGTACTTGTAGGCGTGGTGATACGATTTCCACCAGCTTCTATTGTAAATGGATTCGACGCGTAAAATGATGGAGGGAGAAAGATTGTATTTTAATTTGCCCAGCATGTTGTATGCCCAACTGGGATTCATGGGCACTTTTTTGTAATCACCGGTGTTTTCGATGTACCATTCGTCGATAAATTTCTGGCGGCGTTCGAATTTTTTCTCATCCGTTTCCACCAGATATTCGACAATTTTACCTTTAAAATTGGCAGAATCGGAAGGATTGTGTTCACGAATACCGTACAAATAACCATCACTGGCAGCGTATTTTCCGGAGAAGAAGAAAGTTAACTTTTTACTTTTAAAGAAAGGAATCGGTCCGGATAATGTTCCTTCGATGTTGCGATTTGCCAAAGGATTTACATCGTCGATATTGGTAAAAATATTGGTGTGGTTACTGATGTAATCACCGGAATAGGTGGTCAAACTTCCTTTGAATTGGCTCCCGCCGTCTTTAGTCGTAATATTTACCACACCACTCATGGCATGGCCGTATTCGGCATTAAAGGCGCCACTGACCACCGTCATTTCCTGAATGGCATTGTTGGCAACGGTGGTGGCCAGTCCATTGGTAGAGTATGGATTCGCCACCGATACACCATCCATCAAATAGGCCACTTCATTGGAACGCCCGCCGCGAATGTGCAACGCGCCATCGGCACCCCGTGTAACACCCGCTTGCAAAGCCACAATTTGCGTAAAATTTTCAGCTGGCAAAGCTTGTATTTCTTCGGCCGTTGTCACTTTTTTGGAGGCGGTCAAGTCTTTTTGCACCATAGGACGTTCGGCCACAACTTCAATAGCTTCGTTCATAGTTAACGTTTGTTCACGAACTTTAAAATTAATAATAGTTGTCTGATCCGACTGGACTTCCACATCTTTCATCACAACCGTCTGGTAGCCGACAACGGAACATTCCACGGTGTATTTGCCCGGAGGAATGTTAATAATGTAATAATCGCCGTTTAAGTCCGTCGCGGCGCCAAGAAAGGTTCCTCGAAGAATAATATTGGCTCCGGGAATCGGTTCACCTGTTTTAGCATCAGAAACATGCCCTGCAATTTTACCCGTATTGCCGGCAAAGGCAAATTGAACAAGAAGAATTAAAAGTAGGGCGGAAAATCTCCAATAGGTACGAATATTCATAATAACATCTCCGCATCTTGTGTTTCGTTTAACTTTCCTGCAAATATAATAAATATTAGGTTGGTTAACAAACTGAATTAATTTCAATTTTATTTGATTTAGCTATTGATTTACAACTTTTTTTTTTTAACTTTACACATCAAAGTTTTTGTGTTATTAACTAATTAACAAGGAGGGTAACCTTATGAAGAGAGGCTTACTTTTTACCATTTTCACTTTAATCGTTTCCGTAGCTACTGTGCTGGCGCAAACCGATGGTAACAATACCACCATGGGACGTGCTTACAGTAATCCTACGGTAAACAACATTACCGGCTTTGGCCGTAGCATTTATGCCGGATGCGATTTGGACAAAGATGGCAAACCTGAAATTATCATGACCCAGTATGCCAACGGTGGCGCATTGGAAATTTTTGAAGTAACCGGCGACAACACGATGGAAGAAGTCTGGCGTTCACCGGATTTTGGTTCGCCTTATAGCACCCCTGTACGTACCGTAGCTGTGGGAGACCTAGACGGTGATGGTTACGATGAACTTTACACTTATGTCAGCACCGGCTGGAACACAGTAGACAGCACCGGTGGCATCGTTGTTTTCCAGAACAATGGTATGGACAATCAATACGAAATGGTTGCTAAATTAGATTGGTCCACCAATCCCGCATTGATTGACACCGGTTCTTGGCGTTGTGAAGACATCGCCGTTGCCGATTTCGACAATGACGGTCAACTGGAATTGGCCTTTACCCGTTGGATCGGTGGTGACAAAGATCCGCGTACCGTTAATATTTTATCCGTTGACGGTAGCTTTGCCAGTGGCTTTTACACCTGGAATCAAGAATACAAACAAACCCGTTATCAGTTGAACACCGGTGGTAGTGTTACTGGCGCCTATTTTGGCAATCTGGATGGCGACGATCACAACGAACTCTGGGTAAGCGTTTACGATTACCTGGGCTTGCGTGCCATCGAATCTACCGGCCCCAATAGCTATGTGGATTCCGCACACGTAGTTCAATTGAACCAATTGGACAAAATCGACACGACTATCG